>Ga0209697_10000097_pt1 | contig 122391 bp, 77 predicted proteins | sample AliMusrvi5mmetaG_FD_184115 | JGI IMG/M metagenome (GOLD analysis project Ga0209697, IMG submission 184115) | Freshwater lake bacterial and archeal communities from Alinen Mustajarvi, Finland, to study Microbial Dark Matter (Phase II) - Alinen... | ecosystem: Environmental > Aquatic >... | reverse complement strand
GGAGGATCTTACTCCTGCCAGATTCCAGTTTTTATACCGATAACCCGGGGGCATCCATTTGCGTGAAATATCAACATTGGATATCAGGTTTCTGTGGTTCAGTATAATTCCGGATAGTGCAAAAAGCAAGGCAAAAAAGGCGACGAAAATACCCGGCCACTTATGGTACTTTTTTAGTTTCCTAACGAATGCAGCTACTTTTGGTGACATCACAATTTTATTTCATCAAGAAGGAAGGAGGAGATCTGGAATATTTTTCAAAAAGGGAGTACCTAAAATGCCTTGTTGTCGATCTAATCGCTGGCAATTTAGGTACTCTGAATCTTGTTTTTGTTTATTAGGATGTTATTTCCGGAGAGACCATCCTCCCTTGAGCCCGAAAATAAACCAGGCCAGGGCGATTGTTCCAAATGCGAACAAAGTGTCGCCTATCATCCTGAGCCATTTAAAGGTAACAATGTAAGGTTGTTGCATAAATTCAGCAGATCGGGCATACCACAAACCATTTTTCACGCTGGCAAGGGTTTGCGCCAGTCCTACCGGGAGAATGCTGAGTAAAACCATGGCAACGAGTCCGATGTTGATGCTCCAGAAAGCAAATTTCAGCCACTTTTCATTCCAAATGGCATCCTTGTCCATATCTCTTAGTACAAATAGCATCAGACCGATTCCAAGCATTCCGTAGACGCCGAACAGGGCAGTGTGTCCATGTACTGCCGTGGTATTGAGTCCCTGCATGTAATAAAGGGCAATGGGGGGATTGATCAGGAATCCAAAGATACCAGCCCCCACCAGGTTCCAGAATGCTACCGCAATAAAACTATTGATGGCCCAACGGTATTTCTTGATCCATTCATTGCTGCCGTTCAACTTGAGGTTGTCATACGCTTCAAATCCCATGAGGACCAACGGTACGACTTCCAGGGCGCTGAAGGTAGCTCCGAGGGCCATAATGGCTGTCGGTGTTCCAGTAAAATAGAGATGATGGAAGGTGCCAAGGATACCTCCGGATAAGAACACAACGGTAGAGAAAAGGACCGCGGTTGTCGCTGTAGCTGCTTTGATGATTTGCATGCGAACAAAGAGGAATGCGGTAACCACTGCGGCAAAAACCTCAAAGAATCCCTCCACCCAAAGGTGAACCACCCACCAACGCCAGTATTCAGCGATGGCCAGATTCGTTTGACGTCCCCACATCAGTCCGGCACCATAAAATGCTGCAATGGCTACGGAGGAGATCAGGAACAGAATCAAAAGATTTCGGCTTTCAGATTTTTGTTTCAGCGCCGGCCATATGGCTCTTCCCATCAAAAACAACCAGATAAAGAGGCCAAGGAATAGAAATATCTGCCAAAAGCGTCCAAGATCCACATATTCATATCCCTGATGACCGAACCAGAAATTCTGTATGTAACCAAGTTTTTGCATGATACCCATCCATTGTCCGATCAATGAGCCGACAACAATCACCAACAATGCGAGAAAAAGGAAGTTGACCCCCAGTTTCTGGTATTTTGGTTCAACTCCGGAAATGGCTGGGGCATAATAGAGACCGGTAGCCAACCACGAAGTGGCAATCCAGAATATGGCAATTTGTATGTGCCAGGTACGGGAGATGGAGTAGGGCAGCCATTGTGCAAGTGGGATTCCAAAGAATGCCTGACCTTCTACCGTATAATGGGCTGTAATGATCCCTGCAACCACCTGTACAAGGAACAGGGCAGATACAACCCAGAAATATTTGACGGTAGCTTTCTGGGAGGGAGTCTGAACATAATCGGCCAACGGGAATTTTGCGGGAATTTCATCTTCACTTTCGTCTCTTTTCCTTGCATAGTAAAATCCCATCATCCCGATACCGGCCAGCAGCATGATGACACTGAAACCGGTCCATAGCAACAACGCTCCGGTAGGATGATTGCCAACCAACTCTTCCGATGGCCAGTTGTTGGTGTAAGTGATATCCTGTCCAACACGTTCAGTTACACAGGCCCATGCAATCCAAAAGAAAAATGCGTTAAGTACTCTTACCCTTTCAGGTGCTTTCAGGGCATTCTCAGGAATACTGTAAGCTTCTCTCAGTTTGTGCAGTGCAGGATCGTTGGTGAATAAACCTCCGTAGAATTTCCCATTGTCGGAAATGGCTTCTGCCCGATCTGAAGAGATCGTGATAGTTTTGGTCTGCGGATCATAGCTGTTCTTCCGAAGTTCCCGCTGAAGTGTGACTTTCAATGCGGCTTTGCTCTCATCGGATTGCTCGTCGTACGATTTGCCGTTGGTTCTGACTGCCAGTTTGTTCAGGATAAACAGTGCCTCCTTGTGCAGCCAATCCGCACTCCAGTCGGGTGCCTGGTAAGCCCCATGCCCCCAGACTGTGCCCATTTCCTGACCTCCCATGGATTGCCAGACGTTCTGGCCATCCTTGATATCCTGTCCTGTAAAAAGCACCGTTCCGTCAGCGGTTACAACTTTTTCCGGAATAGGAGGCGCTTCGCGGTATATTTCAATACCATAATAGATTAGAACAGCGAAAGAGATGGTCATGACGGCTATAAAGCCCAACCATAGTTTCTTAGGTGTCATAGAAGTGAATTTTAGATTAATTGAATGTTGAATTGTTGGTTAATTTGATTGTATATATTGATTCGCAAGGGTTTCAATTCGTTGGACATAGTCAAGGCTGGAAGGCCCGCCTCCGGAACCAGTATCAATAGCAATAAATTGTGCTATTAGGGATTGTTGATCTTCAGATGTAAAAGCATTGTCGGCCATCCTGAAAAGGATATTATTTTCTTTGGCAATATGGTTACTCAATAATTCGGAGTATCCGTGCATGTTGGCATAAAGAAGATTCAGTGCATCAGGCTGTCCGGATTTATAAAATTGAATTTGGTCTGCAATACCCCGGACAAATGCCCGGCCTTGTTCGTGCTCCATCAGCATAACGGCAACTGGACCCTGTTGCCTGGAGAAGCCCTTTGCTTCCATGAGCGGGAAAAGCAGCGTTTCTTCTTTCGCATGGTGAAGTCCGTCTGCAAAATTTCTGATCAGCGCAACAACCTCTTCCAAATGTGCGACATTGGCATCCGGTAGTTGTACCATTCTATTCATCACATCAATCAGTTTCAAAATGCTGACATGATCGTCTTCCAAATTTTGAATAGCGTAATTCATAATTGTTTCCTTTTATTGTGAGGTACCTCGTCGATAATCATTCGACAAATATATTATTTTTCTATTAAAAGACAAAAAGGTCTTTTAATATTTAAAAGAAGACTGATTTTTTTTACTTTTGTGGTAGTTAAAAATCAAAAGCCGCTGATTGTGTTTAAAAAAGAGACAGAATACGCTTTAAGAGGAATGGTGTACATCCAGATTCAGAACCTGAAAGACAAAAGACCAGGAGTTGCTGAGATTGCGCACGAAATAGAAGCGCCTTTTTTTTATACGGCTAAAATTTTCCAACGCCTTGTCAAACAGGGTTTTGTAAGATCGATCAAAGGAAAGGGAGGGGGATTCTTTCTGGATCCGGCGAAGAAGGATTTGCCTCTGAAGGAAATTATCATCGCCATCGAGGGGGATGAACTTTTTATCGGATGTGGTTTTGGGTTGAAGAATTGTGATGGAAATAATCCATGTCCTCTTCACCATCAATATGGCCTTATCCGGGATGAAATCAATCAACTGGTAACAAGTCAGACCATTCAGTCGCTGGCCTTATCTTCCGTGAATACTCCTATTTCACTTGGATACTCTCGGGAAAATTTAGAGAAGAAAGGTGGATGATACAACCAGATCCATATTTCGCCAACGAGGCTGTCAAAGTGAATAGACGGTAGATCTTTCCCAGTAAATCCCAACAAATGAGAAAAATATCTTTTCTAATCCTCGTCCTGCTCTTTTGTACTTCCTGGGTTTCTGCCCAGCAGTTTATTCCCTTGTGGCCCGTGGGGAAAATGCCAAACACCAAAGGCATGGCATTAACCGATAGCATATCCAATGAACGATATTACCGGGTAGGAACACCGGGAATGTATGCCTTTTTCCCTTCCAGACAGGAGAACCGGGGCACCGCGGTGGTCATTTGTCCCGGGGGAGGATACCATCATTATGCCTATGTGGGTGCCATGCAGGTGGCCAAATGGTTCAATACGATGGGCGTTAGTGCATTTGTGCTGATTTCAAGATTACCCATTTCTGCAGATTTGGTAGAGCGGAGTCAGGCTCCCTTGCAGGATGCCCAACGGGCCATGAAGATCATCCGCAGCAACGCCTCCGAATGGGGAATCCTGACAGATAAGCTCGGCGTGATGGGTTTCTCGGCAGGAGGACACGTGGCATCTACCCTGGGTGTGCATACCGAAGATGTATCCTCTATTGGCGATTCGCTGGACAGAGTTTCTTTTCGGCCTGATTTCATGCTGTTGGTTTCTCCTGTGATCTCCATGGGAGAATTTGCCCATACAGGCAGTCGGGATAATCTGCTGGGAATGAATCCCCCCAAAGAACTAACCGATAAATATTCGAATGAACTTCAGGTGACCATACAAACACCCCCTGCCTTTCTGGTGCACGCTGAAAACGATCCGGTGGTGAATCCAAAAAATAGTCTGTTGTTTTATACTGCTTTGCGGGAAAAGAATGTTTCGGCTTCCCTACACATCTTTCCTTTTGGGGGGCATGGCATAGGACTTCAAAACAATCCGGGAAGCACCAAATTGTGGAAGGAACTCTGTGAAATATGGCTGATAGAAAAGGGACTCCTGTCTGAAACGAATGGGACCAAATAATTCATTCCTTCCGGATATCGGCAAAAGTGATTTATAGCCGAATACACTTTTGCAAAGGTATTTGACTGATAGAGGATCTTTCCTGGTTGGTAATTTTTCGTTTATTAATCGAAAGAAAAATGACACCAATTTTGAGACGTTTCAGGAGATCTTATATCAGGCGGCAATAGAACTGGCAAAAAATTGCAACCAGATTTTGTAGACCTAAGATTGTATCTGTTTCATTCGCCTATGCTGGTTCACGACGAAAAACAGCATTCTGCACGACAGAGACCTCGCAGAGGTCCAAGGTTTATCGCAACTGGTAATCCTATATTTCTGCGACCCCGGTGGGGTCGAACGTCCCTGGTCCTTCCTCATGCTACAAACCTTCAACCCCTCGCAGGGTTGCGTATCCACGCATCTTCATTGGCCACGGATTTAACCCACGGTTATTGACATTCAAGCCTTTCATGCTTGCGCGAGCACTTTTTCATTTTTCGTTTTTCACTCTCAACTCTCAGTTCTCCACTCTGCACTTTCTCTCCCCCCTTTTTGCGCCGCACCCGATCGCAACAGTGCACCGTTGATAATACAGAATACCCGAATTAAAGCGAAAATGCCCGGCCGGGTGATATGATTTCCAAATCGCATCTCAAACTACCACGAAAATGTAAAACGGCTAATCAGAATTCGCCGCACCCGTAAAAATTTGCCGCAAATTGCCTTTTAGTTTGCACGAAGTACTTTAAACTTTACGCGAAATACATTATTGGACATACAAAGCCCATATTGCAGTTACATAGTACCTATGAGTTGCCAAAACATCAGTTTATACAAATTCAAAGGCCAAAAATATCGCTGCAAAACTTATATTTTCACTGCAAGGTCGTTTCGTAGTAGTACAAGGTGAATCAATTAGTCGGCTAAGTAGGTTCACGCTCATTCAAGGTAAAAAAATACCCAGACAGGGTGGCTTGCAGGTTCTGCAAGGAAGGTTGATGTTTCTGCAAGGAAGTTCTGTGCTGCCGCAAAGTGACATATTATATCTCAAGATCTCTTATATTTGATTTAGAAAATCCTTGCATCAACTACTTTCATACCAATATCACCAAAAAATAGGATGGTGATTCCCCCAACGGGAATTTTGGGGCGAACACAAATTCCCGATTTGGGAAAGATAAGTGGATAATTAGTACAATAGTCAATCGTAAAGGATGAAAGTTAAAGTAGTCAGTATGTGCAAAGGCATTATCTGGGATTGGAACGGAACCCTGCTGGATGATACGCAGCTTGCAGTCGTATCCATGAATAAAATTCTTTTGAAAAGGGGTCTTCCAGTGTTGACGGTTGAACTCTATCAAAGTGTATTCACCTTCCCGGTAAGGAATTATTACCAGTCGGTTGGGTTTGATTTTGACAAGGAGCCTTTCGAGATTCCGGCATCTGAATTTATTGAGTATTACAACCAGAAGGTCTGGGAGTGTTCACTACAGGAGAACAGCATCCAGGTTTTGAATCATTTCAGGGATGGCGGAATCCGGCAATTCATGCTTTCTGCCATGCAGCAGGAGACGCTGGATCAATGCCTCGAATTCTACCGGATCAATCACTATTTCGAGCAGGTTTCTGGATTGGACGATCATTATGCCAACTCAAAACTGGAGACGGGAAGGCAGATGCTGAAAAGACTTCATCTTGATCCGGAAGAACTTTTGCTGATTGGGGATACCGAACACGATTTCGAGGTCGCCTCGGGGCTTGGTTGCTCCTGCATACTCATTTCCAAGGGACATCAGTCGCATGAACGGCTGAAAAGTACAGGTGCCCTGGTACTTGACGATCTTTCTCAATTGTTGAATTGAAAGGAAAATTTCATTCAGTAAATGGTAGGGTTTAGAACCTGAATTGCAGTCTGCAGGTCATCACATCGTCGCTGACATCCGAAGTGTAACCGGCCAGCCGGGTGTGTTCATTCATCACCCTGGCATAATAGACAACTAGTTTGACATTCTCGGTCATGTAATAGACATAACCAATGCCGAGTGTGTTGTACCTGATGTTAGCTACGGATAAATTTGATCCCGGAGCTCCGATCTCGTTCCCGCTTACCTTTGAGTTTGGATCGTACCAATCGTATTTGAGTACCAACTGGTGTTTCATTGAGAAGAGGCTCTGGATAAAATAGAAATAGGCTCCATTGAAATTCCTGATATAGTATCCGTCTTTTCCTGTTACGAGTGCCGTAGGAGTTTCACTGCTGGTGGCTGTACCCGTTTGCTGGCCTACCACCAATTCTGCCCTGAATTCGGTGAAGCCAATCCGGTTTTTAATTTTTAACTGGGCATCGGCACCATAATAAATCCTTGGAGACCTGCCGTACAGATTGGTTGCATTGGAGTCCACCATGGTCGTTTTGATTCCGTTTACTGTTCCCGTGAGAAATTTGAATTTGGTATTCTGCGTTAAACCTCCCTGTAAAGTAGAGGCTCCGGCCGAGAACTGAACTTTATCGGAGAGGTGAACCGGTTTCAGGGAAACACGGGCAATCACATCCTTGATGTTGTCAAATTCGCCCGTTGCGACAATCCCCTGCCCGTTAAAAACGCCGAGATCTACTTTGAGGTTACTCCAGAAACCGATGTTTCTTCTTGCATCAAAACTCACCATCGCCCCAAGATCGCGTTCACTCTTCATCAATATTTGAGACATTCTCCCTCTTTCGGGGGATTCCCTGTCGCTGCTGCTGTAATTCAACTCATAGCTGAAGGGCCGTGCAAACATCCCTGTAGTAAAAGAGAACAATTTAAATTTGTTTTCAAAGATGCGGCCCCAAACGTCCCTTACCGTGAATCCCTTTTCGTTGGCATCGAACTGAAAGGCAAACTGCATCCCGGGTTGACCGTTTTCACCAAAATTGACATAATCGATCCGGATCCGGCTGCGCCTTAATTCAAACCTACTGCTGACCTCCTGAGAGAAATCACCTCCCTCGTAACTTTTGGCTCCTTTATCCGAAGCAATCTGGAATTGTGGTTGAATGTATCCGCCAATCCTGATGCGATCGTACTTCTTGTAAACACCAAGCAATCCTTTCCCAACACTCTTGGTCGTGTCTACCATATCCATCAGAAATTGGGCATTTACCCTGGTGGACAGAAAGAAGAAGAACAGAAAAATGGATAAAATCAGTTTAGTTTTTCTCACCGGATTGGTTTAAATGGCGTATAAATGCCAAATTAAATCAAAATAGGCCAAATAACAAAGGAAATACAAATACCACAAGAAGCGTCCAAAGGGCATAAATTGGGAGAAATTTTGCGATGGTCATTGCTACCTGACTGATCTCCTTTTGTTTGAAATTCACCTGGTAGAGATCGTGCAGAATGAATATCAGGTTGCAAAATATCAGCAGATTGGAGCCCAATACTGCCAGTCTGTTGGGGGTAAATCCAAACTCACCGACCCGGTAGAGAATGGCCGATAGGGCGATCAGATCGATGATCAGGCTCAACGCTACGATGAGAAGAATGACTAGTTCATTGAATTTCTGTTTTCTTTCCACCGACGTTTCAGAGACAGAAAAGGTGATAAGTGCCATCACTCCCAGAAGCATGGCATTGAAAATCAGTAAAAAATTTCGGTCCTGGTAGGGATTCTTACCTCCGAAAGGGATGCTGATCAGGTAGATGACCAGGGTGATCAGTACCAGGGGACGAAAGATGGCTGCGATGATGGGCGCGATTTTATTGGACACGGAAGGATAGCTCCGGATGACATAGCTTGCGACCACCGGGGCCGATACGGCTCCCCAAATGGCAATGTAATCCCGGTAGAACATGTCTATTTTCAGATCGATGGCCCTGAACAGTCCAATGGTCACACCTGCCAGAATCACCCCGGCAATCAGGATGAGTCCACTCAATATGGCCAGATCGCCATTGTACCTGAGGTAATCGATGCGACTTGTCAGATCCCAGGTTTCGAAATTGATAAATATCCATCCATAAAGACACCAGCATAAAAGCGGTAAATGAATGCAGGCCAGTGTCAGGGATTGGCTCTCCCTATCAGAAGGCAGCAGGTTGATGTAGATGGCGGTGATTAGGAATGTGCCGGCAGAGATAATAAGCATTTTCTTATCGACGATTTCCTTGGTTAACAAGGAGTAGATGGATAACCCCAGGAATACAATCAGTGCAGCATTTTTTTCGTAAAAGAAGAAATCTCTCGCGTTGAAATTTAATATTTGGGGCGTTTTTATCAGCAATCCAGTTATGATACAGGAAATTAATACGAAAAGGACCTCCTTCTTTTCAAACAACCATTTATTATCGGCAGGGTGATCAAATTCTAGCCGGGCTTTCCAGAATTCTGCAGATTTTAAGGTCGATATCTCCGAATGAATGCGGAAGAAAGCCTGTTCAAACCCCTTCTTGTCGGATTGGTAGAGTCTTTCAAGTTGCGTCGGGTTTTCTATATTTTCTTTTAAGAGGTTGTCTAGCATGGTCCTAATTTTTAAGCAGGTGAATAAGTAAAGATAAACGCTACTGGATTGCAAAAATCGTTCAAAGGATATTCCTGGTAAGGGGAAATGAACCAGTTAAATGAATGCGATTTTCCTGGTGAAAATCTCACCGTCCAGGGAGAACCGGCAAAGGTAGACTCCCCTTGTGTTACTGGCATTACCGGTATCCCGGGGATTCCACGTCAAGGTGTACATTCCGGGAAATTGCCGTCCGTGCTGCAAGGATTTCACCATTTGTCCATTCATGTTGTAGATGTCTATGGCTACCTCCTCTGACGATTTGATTTCATAATAGATCGTTACATAAGTATTGGCCGGATTGGGGTACACCCGTACAGAGAACAGGTTACCACGTTGCGGGATAGCGGATATACCGGTGACGGTAGCATTGTTAATTTTCAGGGTATCCTTGTTGGTGAGATAAATGCTATCGAACCAAAGGGACTTTCCTTTCAGATCGGCTTGTTCCGAAACGAGCAGAAAATTATCAGTTGCTTTCCAGTCAAAAGATCCGTTCGAATTGATCCAACCATTGTCCCATGAGCCCTGGTCCTTAAAATTTTTGAGGGGCACGTAAATTTTGTGCCATTTCCCGTCCATGGGAGCCATGGTCTCGTCGATGGTATAACCCATACGCCAGGGATGGTCTAGCGGATCGGCCGTTTTCGTATCCACAAACCGAATGTCAAATTTGGTGCCGGGCGTGTTTCCCCTTACCAGGAAGCTGACGGCATAGTTGTTGATGACGAGTGCCGACAGGTCCTTGTTGGGGACAAAATCGAAGCCTATGTAGCTGTATTGTGCGGAGCCGGTCCAGTAAATGCAATATTTCCCGCCGTTGGATTCGGTGGTTGAATAATAATCGATGGTCCCATCTCCGGCATTGTCTGATTCGACAATTTTCTCTCCGATGTAATCTGTATAGATGGGAAACCCCACCGAATCCGGTCTGATCACAAGGGTCTTCTGAGCCGGTGCGGTTAATCCAAGTGCTTTCACCATGGGAATGTTTAAGTTGTAATCGAACAGGGCATCCGTCCCTTTTTGGAAAAGTCCGAATCCTCCCTGGTAATCCCAGATGGTCCAGGGAATGCCCTTCTCCTCCAGATAATTTCGGACGGCATCGTACCAGGAGACCCGGAAAGCATCGTTGCTGTTTTGCATGTAGACCCCAAATTCTCCACAGAAAATAGGCACTTTCCGGTTATTTTTAAAAGTAACGGCGATATCAATCAGCTGTTTGATTTTGGCGACCGTTCCATCGTTCTGGTAGTTGTTGTAGGAACTGTTCACCCAGGAGCCTGCCAGGTCGGCAGGCAAGGTTGGCATCTGTGCTGCTCCATAAGGAAAGGGTACATTGGCCAGCGTGGCCATGGAAGGGGTGACCCAGGTGGCTCCCTGGTGGGTAAAAAGGAAAGGATCGTAGAAATGAAAGGTATAGAGGAGGTTGGGATCCGTATAAACCGGCAATTGGCTCAGCTCATTGTAGGTGTTGAAACTGGAAGGGCCCACCACGATTGTATGTTTGGCATCGACTTTCCGAATGGCATCAATGGCTGTTTGCTGAATTTTACCCCAGGCGGTGGTAGTGATTCCGTTCGGTTCATTCATGATTTCATAGAGGAGGTATTCTGAATGGTTTTTATAGTGACCCGCCATCTGCGTCCAAACTTTGGCCAGAACGTTTTCCAGATCGGGATTTTTGCTGGCAAGATCATCGTTGGTATGGTTATCGAGCATCAGGTAGATATTCAATGATTCAGCCCAGCTAACTGCCTGATCAAGAAACTCATAAAAGAGCGGGTCGATGGTGTAATCAGGCTTTCCGTTTGTCATATAGAACAAATTGATTGGCAATCGGATCACGTCACAGCCAAGGCTTTTGATATTTTCAAAGTCTTTTTTAGTGTATTTGGTAAATTGGATCTGTTTGGATCCGGAAGTTTGAAACCAGCTGGTCAGGTTTACTCCACGTTTGAAGGGGCTTTGCGACGAAACAGGAGACACGGTGAGGAAGAAAAGTACAAACAGGAGAAAGGTCGAAGTAATTTTCATAATCATCAATTTAGACTCTCAGGAAAGGGAATTTCAATTCAGTTTTCTGCGTTGAAGCTGAATGTAAAGTTAGTATTGACATTCAAAAAATTGGATTCTACAGGGGAATCAAGTACCGGTTTTTTACAAATAGGGCCACAGTGTCGGTTCCAACTCATTTTTTAATTCTTCCAGCCTTTTGTGTGCCTGTTTGACTGCTTCCGGGCTAAATGAGTCGGGAAATTTGACGATGACAGACTCAAAGGTCAGCCCTTGAAGACCCATTCCGACCAAAACTTTATAGCCCATGGCATCCACTTTTCTGTTCACGGCCCGTTCTGCGGCCACCTTAATCCCATAATGCTTCACCATTTGCCAGGTTCTGTTGGCCCGGGTTTTGCGACTGTTCTTTTCTGACAGAATGTCTTCATAGGCATAGAGCGCCTGCAACAATTCATAATCCACAACATCTTCTGCCTGATGTGCCGAAGCACGAAGATCAATCGCCCTTTGACGGGCCTGACGGACGAGATCCGAATATTTCACGATGAATTGCCTGCATTCTTCCGGAGTCTTTAATTTACCTATGATTTCATCCATGGCTAAGCATTTTAATTTCAAGTACATAAAGATAGATATTTTCTATTGGATTCGATTCCTGATCGCTGCGAATATTTGGCTGTTTTTCCATAAAATCAGTAAGTTTTTTCGATAATCTCCGGCATCATTTTCACATGCCAGTATTTCGTGCAAAAGGAATCGGTTATGGCGAAATCTGGCTATTAGCTTGCGATCCGGAGTGTTTTTTAGTTAAATTTGGATCCGACACGCTTTAATACCAACGACCCATGCCAGGAAAAAAACGATTCAGTTGCCTGCTTTTTAGCTTTCTGTTGCTAAATATTATATCCATTCCTGAATTTGCGAAGGGCATCGAAAGTCAGAAACAGTTGAAGCTGGATGGGAACCGTTTTCTGACTTTCAATGCGGTAATCCGGGTCAATCAGATAGAGGTTGCACGAGACAGAAATGTGGGTCACGACGAAAGGGCGCTACATACCCCCTCCAGGGTGATTAAATTCAGGGAGGCCATCATCAAGGGATTTCCGGGGAGCCGGATCACCTGGGCATTCAGTTGGCTGGCGCTGCACGATACCACTTCCGATTATCGTCAGATCAGAGCGATCGTTGTGGGGTATCATCAAACTTACGGAGACGAGATCACTTTTATTCCCGGGGCCTATTTTGCCAATGCCTACAATTCGATCGAGCAGGTTAACAGGGATTTGCATGAAGGATTGGTCAAAGTATCCGAAATGGTGGGCAATGGCTATCGTCCATTGAGCATTGTGGCCGGTTTCCTGTCGGCAAAGAACCAGGAATATCTCTCCCGGCAGGAGGGAATTCACGTTTGCCAGGGAAATATCTGGAGCCAGTATGCCATCGATAACCAGGATGGGGATGGATCTATTTCCTATCCCTACTATCCTTCGACGGACCATTTCTGCAAACCAGCCCAGGGGAAGAAGGATTTTATCGATTGTGTGAACCTCGATGGCTGGACCATGGATTTCCTCTCTGCCAGAAGACAGGGCTCTTCCAGGGGATTCAACAGCAGGATGGGGGTGGGTCCGATTGAGACCCTGGGGAAATACGGCATAGAGATCGGATGCAGGGAGATGATGCATGCGACCGCCATTCATTTTGACAAGGGGTTCGACCTGAATGGTTTTGCCTGGGTGACCAATTGCTGGGAAGTTTCCTTGCCCATTGAGGTGGCTGGCCTCACCCAATGGCTAAGTGAAATCCGCAGGCGATGGCCGGAGGTGAAGTTTATCACTCAGGGGGAATTTGGGATGATTTGGCGGAAACAATATTCTTCCAACAAGTTCAATTACCGTTTTGAGAGCGGAGGATCCGGAATTGGAGGTTCTGACAAGGACAAGGAGATCAAATGGTTCATGAACAAAAAATTCAGGCTGGCCCTTCTGAAGGATTTGAAAAGTGGAGAGGAGCAGGTGATCGATTTCACGCGTTACGACAAAGCGCTAAGTGAGCCTGCATCGGGCAGTACCCGTAACTGGAGCATCATGGGGGAGATCAATCAGAAACAGACCAGACAGCAGGATAAACCAATTCTTGTCAGTCAACTTTTAATGGAGGCAAAGTCTTTAATAAGGCAATATTATCCAGAGTTTTTTGTAAAAAAGGGAAAGTGAGTTCATTTTGGAAATTCCAGGGAAACGTTCAGTTTCATTTTGAAGCGCAAATCGTAATTGAGATAAACACTTGCACGGATGATTTGCAGGTGCTTTTTGTTTTGAACCCGGTATCTTTTGACGTTGCCGCGCGGTACTCTTCCTTTTAGTGGCAATGCCATCCCAACGCTACCGAGGGATAATTGAGACATGAAAGGCAATAGAGTTCAACCCGAAAGTTGGAAATTTGGCTATTCCCAAATACTTTTAGTGACACAAATCCACTATTCAGAGGTGCATTCCGGTCATTTGGGGATTATATTTTCATCAGGAAGATATCAGGATTAACCTTGCTGTCAAATTGATAAAAAATAAATATCTATGACAGGGAACTATAACCTTTCTTCAACATTATTAAGCGCCTTTCTACTTGCAATCGTCAGTTTGGCAGGATGTTCAAAAGACCTTGTTTCAACAACAACAGATGAAACTAAAGTTGGAACCGGCTACCCGACTACTTCAAACGATACTGATAACCTTCCAAACGTAACAGGTTATCCGATTGTAGGCACCAATCAAACAAAATTTTACGACAATTTAACTGAAATCACTGCACCAACTTTGGGAAGTGCTTTTTATGGACAAAATGCCATGTATTCCGGAAATGTCCCACACTATGTTAACAATGGCGATGGCACCATTACCGATATGGTTACGGGCTTAATGTGGCAGCAAAGTCCGGATAATAATTGTGATGGAATTATCGATCATGCCGACAAAGTTAGCTATGCTGCCGCAGTTGCAGGGGCAGCAACCTATCGCTTGGGTGGCCATCCAGATTGGCGTTTGCCAACCATTAAAGAACTGTATTCACTCATTGAGTTCAAGGGGTTGGACCTGGATCCACAGGGCACCTCGAATGTCGGATTAACGCCTTTTATAGATACCAACTATTTCAAATTCGGTTATGGAGATGTGGCTGCCGGCGACCGTATCATTGATGGCAATTTTGTTTCTTCTACAAGGAGTGTGAGTAAAACTTGTGGGGAAGCTGTTGATGCAGTTTTTGGGGTAAACTTCGCTGATGGACGCATCAAAGGTTACCCCATCGTGTTCCCGGGTAAATTGACTACGAACGTTTTTTATTTCAGATATGTAAGGGGAAATACCAATTACGGGAAAAACAAGTTTGCAAACAATGGGAATGGAACGATAAGCGATACTGCCTCCGGACTGATGTGGATGCAGGATGACAGTGCGAAAGGTATGAACTGGCAGGATGCGTTAAGCTATGGTGAGAATAAAGAATTTGCCGGTTACAAAGATTGGCGGTTGCCGGATACCAAAGAGTTGGAAAGTATCATTGATTATACACGTGCCCCCAAAACATCTGGTTCTGCCGCCATTGACCCACTTTTCAACTGTACAAAAATAACCAATGAGGCGGGCAAGGACGATTATCCATTTTATTGGACAAGTACTACGCATACTTCCATGAAAGGAGATGGTGCAGCTGCGGCTTATATTTCATTTGGACGTGCGATGGGCTATATGACGGAGTTTGGTGGTTGGTCGGATGTACACGGAGCTGGTGCTCAACGCAGCGACCCCAAAACAGGAACTGCCTCCGATTTTCCACAGGGGCGAGGTCCTCAAGGGGATGCGATTCGAATTTTGAATTATGTGAGACTTGTTAGAACCATAAAATAATCATTCACAAATGCGCAAATACTTCTTTATCATCTCGATTTTCCTAACCCAACTTTCTTTTGCTCAAAACAACAGGCAAAAAATCAGGGGCATCATCACCGACAAACTATCGCAGACTACCCTTCCGGGTGCTGCCGTGCAGATCATCAACAGTAGAGAAAGGAAAGGAACAACTTCAGACGGGAAAGGGAATTTCACGCTTTCGGATCTTTCCCCCGATAGGTATGAATTGAAAATTTCCTACCTGGGATACAAGGAGGTGCTGGTGTCGAATGTAGTGGTAACTTCCGGCAAGGAAACAATACTGGATATTGAACTGGAGGAGAATGTGACCGACCTGAACGAGGTTGTAGTGACTGCAAGTGACAAAGATAAAACCATCAACAACCTTATTCCTGTTAGTGCCCGCACATTTTCGACCGAAGAGGTGAACCGCTATGCCGGCGGCCGAAGCGACCCTGCCCGACTGGCAGCCAATTTTGCGGGAGTAAGCGCCCCCGATGACAGTCGGAATGACATCGTGATCCGGGGTAATTCACCGGTAGGCGTTTTGTGGCGAATCAATGGAATGAACGTCACCAACCCAAACCATTTTGCCTCAGTAGGAACTACGGGAGGTGCCGTCAGTGCCTTAAATACCAATTTGTTGAAGAGTTCCGATTTTTTGACATCGGCCTTCCCAGCAGAATATGGCAACGCAACAGCCGGGGTTTTCGATCTTGGATTTCGAAATGGAAATTCGCAAAAGGCGGAAACTACGTTGCAGGCAGGTGTAATTACCGGATTGGAAGCTACCACGGAAGGACCAATCAAAAAGGATAAAGGATCGTCCTATCTGGTAGGATACCGTTATGCCCTGGCCGGAGTTGCACAGGCAATGGGAATTAATATTGGAACAACAGCCCTGCCTTCTTACCAGGATTTATCATTTAACCTGAACAGTGGCAACACAAAAATGGGAAGGTTTACCTTGTTTGGAATCCTGGCCAATAGCAGTATCAATATTGCAGGCGGAAATACCAGCTCTCTGTATGGAAACGGGAGCGGACATGATTTGAGCAGCCAGATTGGGATTCTGGGATTAAAGCATTTCATACAACTGAACGACAAATCGTACTTCAGTTCCAACCTGGGTATTAACTATTCAAAAACGGATCAGACAAATGATGATTTTGACCGGTTGACCAACGCATCTTACACGAAAGAAGAAAACAATGTGGCCCAAACAGGATACAATTTCTCGACAAGTTTCAATTCCAAAATTAATTCAAAACTTTTTGTGAAAATTGGAATCCAGGATGAACTGATGGGATTGAACCTTTATTACAGGCAGAAAGATAATATCAAGTCGGATTGGAAGCAAATTTGGGATTACAACAGCAACACCAATTTGGCGCAGGCCTATGCACATGTCAAATATAGTTTTAACGATAAGCTGACACTCAATGCTGGCCTGCATTCTCAATCTTTTTTCCTGAACAATTCAATTTCTTTTGAACCCCGTTTGGGACTGAAATATGACATAAATGGCAAAAGTTCGCTGAATTTTGGCTATGGACTTCATTCTCAAATGCAACCGATCAATGTATATTTCCTTCAATCGCAAAACGCTGATGGCTCTTACAGCTACAACAACAAGAGTCTGGATTTCACCAAAAGCCACCATTTTGTCCTGGGATACGACTTGCAGCCATTCAAAGACTGGCGACTTAAAACTGAGGTTTATTATCAGTCGCTGTACAATGTTCCTGTAAACACGTTCTCGAGTAGTTATTCGATGCTGAATACCGGGGCAAGCTTTAAAACCGATTTGGAGGATCACCTTACAAACAGTGGAACCGGCACCAACTATGGCGCAGAACTGACCCTCGAGAAATTTTTCAGCAAGGGATATTACGGACTGTTTACCTCATCCGTTTACAGCTCAAAATATAAGGGAAGCGATGGACTCGAAAGGAATACAGCCTTCAACGGAAAATATGTCTTCAATATTTTGGGTGGAAAAGAATGGAAGGTAGGAAGTGAAAAACGGAACAAAATTTCGACAGACCTCAAGTATACCTACGCAGGAGGTAGGGCATACACGCCCATAGATTTGGCCGCTTCCAATTCCACGGGTCATGAACAATTGTCAACCGATGCCTATTCTGCATTTTATCCCAATTATTTCCGATTGGATGTAAAAGTGAGCTACACTTTGAACAGTGGGAAGAAAAAGCTGGCACATTCGTTTTCATTGGATTTGCAAAACATTACCAACCACAACAATGTTTTCTCGCAAAGCTATGATGACAGAAGCAAGGCCATCAAAACGACGTATCAGCTGGGATTCTTCCCGAATATAATCTACAAATTACAGTTTTAATTTCCCGGAAATGAATGATACTGTACACCAACGGAAAAACCCACCTGAAGTCTGGTTTTTCTCCTTGCGTTACTTTGCGAACTTTGCGCGATTTGTAAAGCCACCGCTATTTTCGGTGAAGGTTCTTGCATTTATACTGATTACCCTGGCAGCGATCACCTTGCGATTGTGGATAAGCTTTTCCCATGACTTGATTTTAGGAGTAGATGGCGGATACTATCCTTTGCAGGTAAGAAATATCCTAAAAACCGGATTTCTCAGTTTTAAGGATGTTCCGCTCTATTTCTATTTTTGCGCACTGATCGTGAAAGGCATCTCCTTTTTGGGGTTCATCGTCACCAACGAAACCATCCTGTCAGTCGTCAAGATCGTTGATAGTACCGCTTTGCCCTTGCTGGCCATTCCCCTGTATAAATTGATCACCCGGAAAGAGCAACCTATTCCCATTTTTGCAGCGCTGGCCATTCTCTCTTTTGCCATTCTCTCATTCACCCCATTTATTATTCTTGGTGACCTACAAAAGAATGCTTTTGCTCTACCTCTGGCCTTTATTTTCATTCTTTTTTTTGAGGATTATTTGAGTCATCCGGTCAGAAGGAGTGCAATAGTTGGTGCAATTTCATTGGCGATAATTGCCCTTACGCACTTTGGCGTTTTTGCTTTTTGTCTGGCTTTTATTATCGTATCTCTTATTATCCGCTATCGAAAAAAGGCAATAATTCCATCCATCATCCTCTTTTTCTTAGGGTTTGGAATGATTGCCTTGTTTGATTTTAACCGTGCTTTCCGATTGATGACATTTTGGAAGGTTATTTTTGAAAGACCTGCATTGTTGCAGGGGCCATTGCCATTTCCACTGCTACTGAATGTTCTGTTCTCTTATTTTCTTGCAGGTTTTGGTATTTTGCAATTCCGGAAGTTTAAAAGTAAATTAGATAATATTACTGGAAAGATGATGCTTACATTAATCGTTTTGCTGGCATTATTTGCATTTCCTTTGGTCGATATGGAGTATTTTCATAGATTTAATGTCTTGTTGTTCGTGCCGCAGCTCTTGTTGATAACGTATCTAATCCGCATCAATCAAAAATTGGCACTTCCATTTTCAATTTCGCTTGTTTTGCTGACAATTTTGTCAATTTTCATCTATTTTTCAGAAGAAAAGAAGCCGTGCATCGACGATCTGGCCTTCCGGGACTTACAAAATATCGAGAAGTATCTTCCTGAAAATAAAGAAAATAGTATTATCATTGCCAGGCATGGTCTTGAATTCTGGACTGCCTGGGCTTTAAATGTCCGCGTAGGACAAGACCGTGCGACAGACAAAATTGGTCTGGATAAATACAGTAATGTCATTTTTCTGCAACAAAAAAGCGAAGAGAGACAAGGTCCTTTGGGAAGAAGACCATTACAGAAGCCAGGGATTGGAAGGGGAGGACAACGACCGATGGGACCAGGGAAGGGACCTGAAATGGGACGACCGGTTCCCGAAAATTTAAAATTAGTCTACAGTTCTTCCTATTTTAATGTTTACCAAAAAAATAATTGACAACCTATGTTTAAATCAAGAAAAGCGTTTCTTCTGCTGTACGCGATCATCTGGTTGCTTGTGTTGATATCCCCCTATTTAAGGTATATGCAGGATATAGGCGCCAATAGTTGGAACAGAATGATCGGCGACTGGACCAATCTTTTCTTGCTCCTGCTTTTATTTCTGATCAATTTATTTGTGCTGGTACCCAAATTACTCTTTAATGACAAACGAACTCAATACTTTGTCATAGTTACCGTTATGATATTTGCGGTAGCTGTTATCAGTTTGATCATCCATCCGATAGGTCCCCCTCAGCCTCCTGGGATGGGAAATCCTCCACCGGATATTCAGTCTGTTCGGCCATACGACCTACAGTCATTGCTGGGAACAATTCTGAATAATCTTATTGCAGCTTTCCTCCTGATTGGCAGCAGTACGGCACTTGAACTCGAATACAAATGGCGGGTGGAACAAAAATTACGAAAAGATGCAGAGAAAGAGCAGCTTAAAACCAGTCTGGCCTTGTTGAGACACCAGGTAAGCCCCCATTTTCTGATGAATACGCTCAATAACATTCATAGTTTGGTAGAAATGGATGCCGCAAAGGCTCAGGAAGCCATTGAGCGGTTGTCAACACTGATGAGGTATTTGCTGTATGATTCGGCTCAAAACACGATTGAGTTGAAAAAAGAGATCGAATTTATACATAGCTTCATATCGCTGATGCAACTCAGGCATTCGGATGAGGTTGAGATCCGGGTTGTTGTTCCTGAACAGATTCCAGAGATGAAAATCCCTCCGATGCTTTTCATTTCGCTGCTTGAAAATGCATTTAAGCACGGCATTTGTTATCCTTTAAAATCGTTTATTGACTTCGAAATGCAATTGAATGATTCTAATCTTGACTGCACCATCAGGAATAGCAAGCACAAGGTTCAGTTAAAATCGCAGCATGAATATTCGGGAATTGGCCTTGACAACCTTAACAAAAGCCTTAAACTACTGTACCAGGAGAATTTTCGGCTGGGAATAGTTGAGAATGAAACTGAGTTTGTGGTCAACTTACAAATCCCGCTATGAAAATATCGTGTATTGCCATTGATGACGAACCTCTGGCCGTTAAAAAGATTGCTGCCTACATACAGAAAATACCTTTTCTGGAACTGGTTGCTGAATGCCGCAGTGCCTTTGAAGCAATGGAAATTTTGAACACCAGCAAAGTCCAGTTGCTGTTCATCGACATCAACATGCCGGATTTTAATGGGATGGATTTTATAAAATCATTGACAGAGCGTCCTTATGTTGTATTTACCACTGCCTACAGCGAATATGCGGTGGAGGGCTTTGAGGTGGAGGCTGTGGATTATTTGTTAAAGCCAATCACTTTCAGCAATGTATTAAAGGCAGCAAACAAGGTAAAAAATATTGTTGATTTAAAGACCAACAACCAAAAAGAAAGCACCAAGACGATCGTTGATCATCTGTTTGTGAAATCCAAATACAAGCTGATTCGCATTGAGCTAGATCAAATAAAATACATTGAGAGTCAGCATGAATACATTAAAATACACCTGTCATCTGGTGAGCCGGTTTCGACACAGCTTAGTCTGAAGTCCATTGAAGAGAAGCTTCCGTCCGACAAGTTTATGCGGGTTCACCGTTCCTACATCGTCAAACTTGGAAGAATAACTGTCATGGAGCGTAACAGAATCGTTTTCGATGGCAAAGTATTTATTCCCATTGGTGAGCAGTACAAGGATAAATTCCAGAAGTTTATAGATGGTGCTTGATTTGCCAAATGGGTGGCTATACTAGTTCAAAATCAGGGCTTTCCCTTGAACACTCCTGTTTGTATTTGACTTTCGGATAACCAACCAGAAGAGCTGCATAGATTCTGTTGTTGGCCGGAATGCCAAAATGGTGGTTGTGCTTTCCTGTTTTTCCAAATGCCTTGACGATGAAACCTATGAAGCAGGTTGCCAAACCCAGTGAAGCGGCGTGAAGGGAAAGGTAGGTGGCCCAGATATTTGCGTCTGCCTCCAACATTCCTGTCCTGGATTCAGGACCGTGAAATAAAATGACTGCCGGGGCGTGGTGGCAAATCAGAGAGTTGTTCACCTTTCGCTTGGCAAGGAACGACTCCTTGTAGCTACGGAGTTTTGCGATATTCATTTTGGGTACAAAGAGTCCTATCAACCCGCCGATAACTGGGGATGTAATGAATGAGAACAGCCGGATCAGCGATTCCTCTGTCAGATTATTCAACAGCTGAATTTTTTCAGGTGTACGGACGATGGAGATTTGAAGTGGTCTGGCATTGCTGGCAGAAGGACAATGCTTCAGGTTGGTAACCAGTTGCATCAGGAGGTCATCAGGAACCTCCTTTGCCAGGTAGCTTCTGCAACTGCGAATTCCTGCAGTAAACCAAACAAAATCATTCGCTGTTACCGAATGCGGATGCAGCGGCACAATTTCACCCTTGTCGGGGAAAACGGTCGCCTCGGGACAAATGGCAATGCAATGTCCGCAATGGATGCAGGTATCGGCAATCGCTCCTGTTGCAATGGTGATGGCGCTGGCCGGACAGTCCTTTACGCACTTCAGGCAACCTGTACAATTCGTTAAATCTATGACTGGCATAAGCTTTGGTTTAAGGGACTAAATGTAGGCTAAGTTTTGTTTAAGTGGCATCAAAAAACAGATTAATTGTTGCCTGTTTTAGGAGCCTAACCTAACATTATTTGAAGTATTTTGGTCCTTTGAATGAACCTTTTTGAAACAGTAACAAAGAAGAAATTTATTATGCCAATCGTCCAGATTACTATCCTGCCGCAGTCTGCAGAGAAGAAAGCCGAAATGTCTAAAGCAATTACGGAAGAAATCCATCGCATTGCAAATATTCCGAAGGAGGCGATTACCATTGGATTCTACGAATTGCCTGCCGAGAATTTCTGCACGAACGGAATCATGCTGACCGAAAAATTCAAAAAAGAGCAGCAGGGTTAACTAGCGGGGTATACCTTCAGACTCCCGCAAGGAGTCTATTTTCTGACCAAGAAACGCCTTTCGCTCCTCTCGCCTGGCCGACCAGGTTTTGTCCTCCTGTTCGAGGAATTCGGTCAGCAACAGCGATTTCTCATAGCATTCCAGGCTGTGACCAGTTTTGTGTCTGGCTTCTGCCAGGGAGGCTTCTGCGAAGAAAAGCTCTGACAATATCTCCAGGTGATAATGCTCGTAGTGGTGCTCTCCCAGCAATTTATCTGTTAATTGCTCTTTCGGGATCAGCAGGAAGAAGGAGGCATCGTTTCGCAAAAGCTCCGTATAGCCTCTTTCCATCAATTTTTCGGCCTGGTCGAGGTCTCCTTTTTTCAGAAGTCCGAGAAAGGCGGCAATCAGGTCTCCAATCATCTCCACCATTCGCAAAATATAGTCTTTCTGATACATGGGAATTTAATGCAAGGAAACTAATCTCTTCCAAAGTTAATCAACTTTGTGCCGGAATGGCCCACTCGGTTGTGACAATATTGCCCATGCACTTCCGGCAACAAGCATGGACCAAGATTAAATATGGATTCCTTGATTGGAAACAAACGAAAGAAAAGTTGTAAAATTAGTAGGTTGTTTTACCTAAACTTGAACTTCCGCCGGAGTTTTGGGTGAGGGCATAGTCTTCGCTTTGACTTCCGGATGAATTAAACAGCCTGACTTTTACCGTTTTATCATCGGTCCATTTGTAGCGGGCTTTGTCGAACTCATTCTCAGATACAATCATAAAATCCTTGCCGGCAACGTTAGGATCCGAAACCTCCCGATTGACCACAAAGAGATAGCAGGCCTTCAATATTTTGCCGGACGGCGTTGGATAGGAATCCAACCTGTAGACCCGCACTGTTTTTTTTGCCTGACCAACAGTGTCTTTGTCGATCGTTGATGAGGGTTGATTCCGCACATCCCGGATGTTGATCTCTCTCTCTTCGCGGTCGGAACCGCGGTTGACAAAAAATCCCATTTCTATTTTTTCAAGTTCGGGAAGTTGTTTCTTGTATTCTTCGGCATTCCAGGTCATTTTCCATTGTTTTACGTAATCCGCCAGCGGACCCAGCCCTACCGCCTTGCGGCGTGCATCGACCTGATCAGGATCTTCGAGCGGGGCGACAAAGCTCTTTTTTGATTTCTTATCGTAATAAATCTGACTGCCGTAGATCTGCTTTTTCCCCTCACCCAGGGCGACACGGTCTTCCAGGAGTGCCAGCCAGCTGGCCTCGGATCTTCCTTCCCTGACGGCCAGGCGCATCATCGGCAAGTATTTTTCCTGGGTCTTTAAATCTGCATGCTGGATCACGATGAAGAAAGTGTTGTTGGCGAGTTTCCCGACTTTGTCCTTTCCGACCCATCCCTTTTCATCCAGGATCTTCTCAATCCGGATCAGATGAAGACTGTCGAGGCGATGCACCACCTGGATGATGCTGTCAACTTTAGAACTGCCTTCCCCATGTTTTTGCCACAGATATTGCCACTCCAACCTGCTGCCCTGGTCTTCATTCCAGATAGACAATAACTCTCGCCGCAAGGGCCTGTCGTAGTTGCAACTGCTTAATCCCAGCATCAAACCTGTGAAGGAGACCAGGAAGAAAATTGTTGTCTTCATCTTCATATTATTAAGTTTAGGATACTCCATACAATTTTACCAAAAAATAATCTGATTTGTTTGTGCCCAGTGGATGATTTTATGTTCAGTTAGTTAGCCGGATGGAAGGCTGGTCGTTTTCTTCAGGTTTGTTTAGGTTTGGTTGATATTGGCTTTTTCAATCGTGCCCTTGTGGCATGCATTTCGCATTTCATGGAAGGAAAGTTTTTGAAAATGATTTTATAGGTTGTCAAAGCATCAATTCACAATTAAAAGCAGTAAATTCATACGCTTCAAATTTGTCCGAATTCCTTACAAACAACCATTGAATATGAGAAATGATGCTATTTCAAGACGCAAATTTTTAGGTACGACGGCTGCTGCAGCAGCGGTTTCTTTTGTTCCTTTCAACTATTCCTTCGCACTCGGAAGTAAGAAGCCCAATTCAAAAGTGAATGGGGTACAATTGGGGGTCACTACGTACTCGTACCGGGCCATTCCGCATAGCCTCGAGCAGGTGCTGGAATACTCCCTGAAGGCTGGGGTCAATGCCCTGGAGATGAGAAGTGTTCTGGAAGAGGGTCTTGGCATTCCTGCAGGTCCGGGCCGTGGGCGAAGCGGGGAGGTATTGACCGACAAGGAGAAGGCCGAACGTGCCAAGGCTGCCGATGTAGCCAGGGAAGAGCAGCGCAAATGGCGCTTGTCGCTTCCAATGCAAAAGTATGCCGATGTGCGCAAGATGTACAACCAGGCCGGAGTCGACATTCACATTGCCAAGTTCGTACCATCCAGCTGGTCGGATGAGGAGATCGATTATGCCTACAATGCGGCCAATGCTTTGGGAGCCTACGGTATTACCGATGAGGCCAGTGTAGTTGCCTGCAAGCGACTGGGTAAATTTGCAGAGAAACACAACAGTCTGGCCATTTACCACACGCACGGTCAATTCGGCGAACCCGGATTCGACATCGACACCCTGCTTTCCTATTCTCCTGCCAATCGACTCAACCTCGACATTGGCCATTATTGGGGCGTAACCGGGAAACACCCCAACGATGTCATTACCAAATACCACGACCGGATTCCGATGATCCACATGAAGGACAAGACGGGTCCCAACCATGCGACACCCAACACCAACAAACCTTTTGGACAGGGCGAGACCCCGATTGCCGATGTGCTTCATCTGTTGAAAAAGGAAAAATGGCCGATCGATGTTTTCGTGGAACTTGAATATGAAATCCCGCAGGATTCGGATCCTGTTAAAGAGGTGATCAAATGCATCGATTACCTGCGGAATATTCTGGAATAAATTTCCTGTGGTTTTCCAGTTAAAAAAAGCCCTGCCAGTTTTGCTGACGGGGCTTTTTTCCCCAATAGTTGGCAGATAGGCAACGCGGGGAAATTATTTTTTGAGATAGGTCTTGTAGAAGGCATAGGTCAGACTCACATTCCAGACCAAACCTTTCCCTACAGGGATGTCTGTCTCTATAGACCTGTTGAGCATGGTGCCCAGGGTGAAGGGCGATTTTTTGCTGTTCAGGGAGAGGTTGGCGGAGAGATAGGTCCCGGTGATTCCATCCTGATAGAGGAAATAGCATTGTGGATTGAACTTCAAAAAGTAGGGACCAGAGAGCCGGATGTTGGAGAAATAGCTCCGCAGGGCAACATAGTGGGTCGTCCGGGTGGTAATATCTTCGATTCCATAGACGTACATATAGTACATGCCCAAGCCAAAATTTTTCGTCACATACCAGGTGGGGGTAAGGTCGGCTGTCAGCGTCCGGTAGCCTACCAACTGGTTATTCGGAATCCCGTTGAGGGAAACAGTCATGGTTTTAAAGGCGAAGGTAGGATTGGCCCCAATCCTGAACGCAAATTTGTTCGACTTGTACAATTCGGTTCTCCACCATAAAATAAACATCCAGGGTTTGCCTTCCAGCGCAAAACGCAGTTCCGGTTCGAACCTGATTTTTTTCCCAACCGTGAAGATGAAGACGGCTGCCGGTTTGCCCAACGTGAAATTGGGAATGGTCGAAATTCCCTTTGTGGTGACCATCACGCTACCACTTAAGTATTTGATATTTTTCAAGCTGTCAGCCTGCTGCGAATAGGTTGAAAAGGATAAACCAATCAGCAGAAGAATCAAAAGAGTGCATTTGAGGTGATGTTTGGGCATCAAATAATTTGTTAAAGGGATGAAGGTGCATCAAAATTTCCCCAAAGAAACTAAAAATTCAACATTCAGACATCAATTGATTTTTAACAATTCAAGGATAGATAGGATCAAGTTTTGCGTTTTCCCGGAAACAACATGGGTGTTTTGGCCTTGTAGGCAAGATAGGAGTCCCCAAACCGAACCTCCAGTTCCCGCTCTTCGAACATTTTTACGAAGAAGAGCAGTGCAGGGGTAATCACAAGCAGAACCCAGAGTACAAACAGAGACGATTGCCACCAGATCCCCAGGGAGAGGGCAAACGAGAGCACCGCCAGTACCATCGGATTGCGCGTCCGAGCATACAACCATTCGATGGCCAGTCGTCTGCTCAGCGCAACCGCAAAAGGAGCCCCAAACCCTCTCAGGGCAAGGTTTAAAACCGTCAGCATGGTAATCGTTCCGGTAATGGCCAGTAATATCCATCCGATTTCAACCGGTATCGGAAGGACCCATCCGACCCAGTTCTGGTGGGTAAGCAATGCCCTGCAAATGGGTACACCAAATACTATTCCAAGTGAAAAATGGACGAAAGTAGTGATCCACTCGGCTCGTCTTTTGGTCGGATTTTGGTCGAGCCACTTCCTGCAAAACCAAACAAGCGGATAGGCCAAAAATACCCCGCCACAAATGATGGAGAGGTTCAGTATGGCCGAAAATTTTTGGTCTAGCACCCACACCCAGATCGACCAGACAAGCAACATTAGGATCATCCTGACTGACAATTCAAGCAGACGTCTCATGGTAAACCTCCTTTCAAATTTATTTGATCATCGTCAACGATTCAAAAAGTCTTTGGATAAGATGCAGTTTGGTATTTTACAAATGTAAGGAGCAAAAGGAAACAGTTAGGACAACTGATTGTTAGAAAATTACAAAAAAAATGCGATAGTTGCAAATTGGTATCATAAAAAATCTGGAAGGATCTTGTTGCACATTATTCCTTTATTGGAAACTTGCCTGAGAATCGCTTCCATGTCAGTAAGATTGTTTGGGGGAGCTTACTTTACCTCGTGTTTGCCGTTCGGGAGAAAGGTGATGGCAGGGATTTCATGATGCTTTTCGAACAGGTCGTAGCTCTTTTTCAGATCGCCCCACAGGCTGCAATCGTCCTTGTAGGCAGCATAATCCGTAATCAATCCGGTATAGTTGGCATCCGTTAGCTTCGAGGGGTAGATGGTGATGCCGATCTCCTGCTGGCCGCCGTTGTAGGCCTCGATGCAATAGACGTACAGCTCCTTGATGCGGTCGTTGGTGATGGCCAGGCATCCTGAGGAGATGCAGGAGCCGTGGATGAAGATGTGATTACCGAGTCGTCTTCGGTTGCCCCTGATGCTGTCGGAGGCATTGGGATAGTTGATCTCCATCGAGAGATAGTATTTGCTGAAGGGATTGAGTCCGGAGATGTGGTAGAACCCTTCAGGGACCTGCAGGTCGTGCGAGCGACGCTTCGGTCCGATGTAGCCCGAGATGTCGCAGATGGGGAGCTCCCTGACCAAAACAAAGGAGGAGTCACAGCTGTTTTTTGCCCATATTTCGATCACCTTTTCGGTCTTGAAGGCCCGGAGGTAGATTCTTAGGCTGTCGCGGGAGATGGTGTGGGCGGCGAGGTTTTTCTCTACGAGCTTTTCTTTCGCGGCATAGGCTTCCCTCACCCGGGTAAAATTCAACTCCTTCTCCCGGTAGGTACCAGTGGTCATACCGGAACATAGGAACAGCAAGGAGAGAAGCAATATCAATAATCTCATTTAGGCGTCTAAAATTGGTCGGACAAAAGTAGTCGAATAATGTTCAAAACAGAGCAAATTGGGACTTTTTGCAATTTCCCACCAGAATTAATTCAAATAATTTCACCGAAGTAATACCTACTTTACATCCGTTTGCCTCCTTAAATCGGCATTGTAATAAAAGAAAAGCCGGAAGAGGTGGCTTGCTGTGTAGGAATTGCCGGATGATTTCTGTTGAAGGATGTTCAGATAGCCAATGTCGAAACTGAGTTTTTTGGTGAGCGATTGCTTCAGTCCGAAAAAGACCCGGTTTTGATCGAAGGTGTTGTAAACGATGGATTCTCCGAATTGGACGAAGGCTTCATCGGATACAACCAGTCCCGGGATTTTGGGATTTTTGAAGGGTCTTGCTTCGAAGCTGGCCAGGTATCTCAATCGATAGGTGAGTACCTTGTTGCCCACCACCTGGTCGTTGACGATCTGATCCTTCCACCGCTGCTCGAAGCGGATGCGGTTCAGGATGGTGACGATGCCCTCTTTTTGGGTGCCCGACCACTGTTCGTAGATCCTGTTCTCGTTGCCCCAGGTCTTGCTGCCATTTGGAGGGGCCTGCCACAGATGGGCCAGACCTGCCACTACGGGATATTTGCCTGATATATAGTAGGTCGCACCTGCAATGACCAGATAGAAATAGTTGTTTGCCATGAAATCATCCAGACGGAGATGCACATCGCCTACCATCCCCCAGTGATCCGAAAAACGCAGGATGGTGCTGGCGGAATACCACGACTGGGAATAGTCTGTCACCATCTTTTGTGCCAAAACCTGATTGGGTGCAAACAAGTTAAGGGATAGAAAGAGGAGCAGGAAAATAGTTGGCAGTTTGGTATAGGGAAGCAATCCGGCAGCTGGATTTTCGTTCATTTTTTGCTGCAAAAGTAGCGACTCCTGCAGGAACTGGCAAGTCTACCACAACACCCAAGATGCAGGTGGTCGAAATTAGCTCCTCCCTCAGATCCCTTGAAAGATTTCTATTCCCTTCCGGAGGGCTGGAATTGAATGATTTTGAGGAGAATCCCAAAAAAAACAGGCACCCATACCGAAATTGCTTTAACCAATCGGAAACTGAAAGGATAATGTTTTTTTAATCTTCCAATAAGTTATCATCCTGCTTTTCTTCTACCATCCTTGTGACAACTGCCGCAACTCACCGAATGGATGTTGTTAGGACTGTTTTTGTCGGCGTAGGAGGTGTTCATTTTGGTCACATTCAGTTTGCAGTTGGAGATGGCCGGATGACAGTTCACGCAAGAGTTGTGGGCATCGTTCGAATGGGGCGAATGGCAGGCCATGCAGCTCAATCCTTCGTGCACGCCTGTCGGAGTGCGGTCGTCTTCCGATCCTGCCTGGTGTTTAAAGTTCGGAGAATGACACTGGGTGCAGAGCCTGGTAGCAGGATCGTCGGCCACTTTTACCGTCTTTCCCTGGTCGTACATCGCCAGTTTCATCAACTGATCGGCCCGGATGTGCCGTTTGTCTGCCCTGACGTACCAGGCAAGCGGCGTATTACGGACCGGCCTGGCATAGGCGATCTCCTTCGGATCATCTAAACGGGTGGCCATTCCGCGCACTTCGTTGGCGGTATGAATGCCGTGGCAAGAGAGGCATGGGATGGTGGGAAGAGCGGCGGCCTCACTCTCCTTGAAGCTGTATTCGACGGGGGTGGTGGTTGATTTTTGAAGCAGCGTGCCCAGATTTCCTTCGTAGAACATTCCGTGGCAACGGAAACAGCCCGGATAGGGCGGCTCCTTCTGGTTGTGACTCCCATTCAGAAAGATGCTGGAATAATTGGCCGAATGACCGCCCGACTGCCATTTTGCAAATTCGGATTGGTGGCATTTGGTGCATCGTTCGGAGAGTTCGATCACCTGTTTTTGCGTCATCCGGATCTCTTCGGGATTCTTGCCTGCACCCAGATGGGTAAATACCATCCCAGCCTTCTCCTTCAGGCTGTGGATACGATTGCTCAGCGCGGTTCCGTGGCATTCGGTGCATCTGACGTTTCTGTGACCCGATCCGTGCCATTCGGCGACCTGGTTGCTGATTTCGTGACAGCCGGCACAGGTTTTGTCGGGATTGGCAGCGTTCCATTTTGCATAGCCTCCGAAAAAGAGAGCAAGAACAGTGAAGGAGCTTACGAGTAGAAAGAAGGTTCTTTTCAGGTTCATTTTATTTGAATTTCGTTCCGGCAAAATTTTTGGCGAGGTGTCCACCTACCCAGAAACCGATGGCCATGATGGTCAGTGCGGGGTTGAACCCTCCGCCGTTAGGCAGCACACTTCCATCGGCTACAAACAGGTTGTCGATCTCGTGTATTTGTCCAAATTGATTGACTACGGAGGTTCTTTTGTCGTTGCCCATCCTGGCTGTGCCGTTCTGATGCTGCCCACCGCTGGGTCCGCCCTGACCGCCCACACTCTGCCAGGTCTGGTAGGCACCGGCTTCCCTGAGGAGGGCTTCCGCTTTGGCGGAGAGAAATTTACAGTGTTCGTGGTCGAGGGGATGGCGTTCGCCCGACATCGCGGCAACCGGCGTACCCCAAAAGTCTTTGATTCGGGGTTCGATGGTCACGCGTGACTCGAACATGGGCATCTCCTGAATCGGCCCTACCACCTGGGCCGTCCGGTGGTACTGGTTACGCTGGAACTCCTTGTGCTCCTTGCCCCATCTGGCGGCACCCGGCGGCCGCACGCCGCAATAGAGATAGGGCAGCCGGTTGAATTCGTTGGCCAGCAATCCGCCACCGATGATCCCCGGATTGTGGTGATTGAAATCGCACCAGGCCACCGTTGCTCCCGGACCGGCAAAATCGAGGAGGTCGTAGTCGAACAGTCCGTAGGCGCCCGTGTAGGCATGGCCCATCAGGTTTCGGCCCACCCAGTCGTAGTTGTTTCCGGCACCGTAGGGGAAGAGTTTCGATTTGGAGTTGAGGAGCAGCCGGGCCGTTTCGACCGCTGCCCCGGAGACGACCACCACATCGGCGGTCTGAACCTGGGGCTGGTTGTTTCTGTCGAAATATTTCACCCCTGTGGCCCTGCCGTGGTCGTCGACCAGTATCTCTACCACCATGCAGCCGGTTCTTGCTTCACAATTTCCTGTCGCCATCGCCACCGGAATTACCGTATTTTGTGTACCGTTCTTGGCATCCACGGGACAGGCGAAGCCGCAGCAGGTGCGGTTTCGGATGCAGCCGGCGCGACCGTTGAAGGGGATTGAATTCCGCAGCATCGGCAATGGAAAGGGGTGCATGCCCAGTCTTTTCGAGGCTTCCAGCAAAACCCTGGCCTCCTGGTTGTACTCGAATGGGGGCATCGGCTGTTTTTTCCTGCGCGGGGGAGCGAAGGGATTTTGGGTATCGTCGCCCGAGACGCCGATCTCCCATTCGGCCTTTTCGTAACAAGGTTCGAGATCCTGGTAAGAGATGGGCCAATCTGCGAGGGTCGATCCCTCCACGGCACCGTAGACGGTTTTGAGTTTGAAATCCTCCTCCATGAATCGCCAGGCCATCGCTCCGTAGCTGACGGTCCCCGAACCGACGCAGGCCGCGTTGTTGCCGTAACCTCCCCGGATGGGGGTGACTACCTGCCTGCTGCCATCCTTGCGGACGAGCACGCGGGGGTTCTTGAGGTGATCGGGGCCAAAGGGCGAACCCAGCACTTCGCTGCGCTGGGAGATCAGCTCGTCGTTCGGATGTTCGTCGTAGTTGGGCCATTCGCCCCGTTCGAACAGGACGACGGAGATGCCGGCGGTAGCCAGCTCCTTGGCGACGATGCCCCCACCGGCGCCTGCCCCTACCACGATTGCATTTGTGTGTTTATTTGCCATGGTGATCCATCAAAGGATTGAAAAATGAAATATTGCTGTTTCCCCTAACGGGAGATGAGAGATCCGGTTTTGGTTTCATCATCAGGTGCGGTAGCGGTTTTGGCCGATCACCAGCGGATCATCGAGCCGCAGCATCCTGAAGCTGACGTAGTCCTTGTTACCTCCGTGAATGGGTGAGCCGTAGAAACCCTGCATCGTGTGCGAACGCACCAGGTTGAAGAAATCGGCTGGCTTCCCGGTTGGCCATTCCATAGCGGTCAGTTGATTGGCTTCCAACTTTTTCAGGAGCGTGGTTTGTTCGGGGAAAGCCAACCGCTCGAAGTTTTTCTCAAATTGAACGGAGCAGAGGCTTTGCAGATTTTTCAATCCGTTTCGATAGCTCTCCCGATCGTACTCAAAGACACCGGAGAGCTGTCTGTCGATGTACCAGATCACGCCGGCATCGGTGGCACCGGGGGATTCGTCGCCCGGGATGATCTGTTCGCAGAAGGCCACCAGACAGGCCGCTTCAGCGGCAGTAAAGAAACGGTATCCGCCAGGTTGCTGCCGGCAGGAGGGGAGGAGCAGCACACTGCCACAAGCCAGCGAGGCCGATCTGATGAAGCTGCGACGGGATGGTTCAGTCATAGCAAGTTTGGTTTTTCTGGGAAATTGGGTACAGAATTTCAGCGCTCCTAAAGGTATAAAAACGATTTTTCTTCTGAGACAATACCCGTATTTTTAGAATCTTTTTTTAACAGGGGGTTTTGGATGCTGTTCAACCCCGTCGGGGTTGCGGGACATGGGTGCGCTGTTGGCCACGGGTTTCACCCGCGGTTATTGACATTCAAGCCCTTCGGGCTTTCAAACCCCGATTGCTCCGGGTTACCGGTATCAGTGCAGGTCTTGCACGACTTATCCGGCATTGCATTCAACCCCAGCGGGGGTTTAAGGCTTGTCGCCAGAGGAATGATCCTGAATGTTCAACCCCGTCGGGGTTGCGGGACATGGGTGCGCTGTTGGCCACGGGTTTCACCCGCGGTTATTGACATTGAAGCCCTTCGGGCTTGCTGTCTTCCAATTCTTAGCTATTGAAGAAATTTATTACAATCAGAAAAACTTTACTGATCCGTATTATCCATACAGCAAAACCTATCCGGCAATAATTCAAAACTTCAGAAATTCGTTTTTATCCTAAAAACAGGGTAAATTAGGTAATTGCAACATTTTTTTTGCATTTCAAATGTCTAAAATAGGTCAAATAAGATGTGTCCTACCTGCAACATCCCGAAGGGATCAAATGTGAATAACCCCCGGCGAAACCGGGGGTGTACGTAACATGATACGCAACTCAACCCCGAAAGGGTTGAACTAAAAATCTTCAGTATGAGCTACAGACAACTGTATTACCACATTGTATTTTGCACCAAGAGTGGAAAGCCAACTTTACCCGAAACCTATCGTGAAGAGCTCTATAAATATCCCTGGGGTGTTGTGAGAAACAAAGGTTGCAAACTGTATCAGATCAATGGATTTTCAGAACATATACACCTTTTCTCAGATCTGCATCCCTCACTGGCACTGGCGAATTATATAAAGGATCTCAAAGTAACCTCTTCTATTTGGCTGAAGCAGCAGGAACACTTCAAAAGCTTTGATGCGTGGGCAGAAGGCTATGCCGCTTTTTCCATCTCTCATAACGATCGGAACAAGGTAATTGCCTATATTAAAAATCAGAAGGAACATCATCGAAAAGAGAATTTTATCGATGAATATAAACGATTGCTGATCGAGTTTGGAATTGCATATGAAGAAAAATATATGCTCTGAATGTTCAACCCCGTCGGGGTTGCGGGACATGGGTGCGCCGTTGGCCACGGGTTTCACCCGCGGTTATTGACATTGAAGCCCTTCGGGCTTTCAAACCCCGATTGCTCCGGGTTACCGGTATCAGTGCAGGTCTTGCACGACTTATCCGGCATTGTATTCAACCCCAGCGGGGGTTTAAGGCTTGTAGCCAGAGGAATGATCCTGAATGTTCAACCCCGTCGGGGTTGCGGGACATGGGTGCGCTGTTGGCCACGGGTTTCACCCGCGGTTATTGACATTGAAGCCCTTCGGGCTTGGCCGCTGACAGGCAATCAGGTGCTTTAACTCAGAAAATGAAAAAGGATTTTGGACGCGGGTTGAGCAATTAACCATCGGGAATATATGCCATTCGACAGTTCTTCTGATCATCAATACACAATCCTTTTTAAAAAACCGGATTGTGTTTTTTTTAATTGCTAATTTCACGATAAATATTTGGAGTCAGTTATGGAAAAGGAAACATCCAGGGTAGAGGCTTTCAGCGACGGGGTATTTGCCATTGCATTGACCCTGTTGGTATTGGGTATCAAGGTCCCCGAAACGGTGGAAACCTTTTCCAACGAGACCCTCTACCGGGCATTGCTCAAGCTATGGCCTTCGCTTTTTGCCTTTGTACTCAGTTTCTTCACGGTGCTGATCATGTGGATCAACCACCACGGCTTCTTCAAGTACCTGAAGAAGATCTCGCCGTCGTTTCTCTACGCCAACGGATTCCTGCTGCTGATGGTGACCTTCCTCAATTTTCCGACGATCATCCTGGCAAACTTCTTCAACACCCCCGCCATCAATACCGCCGCTGCCTTTTACTGCGGAACGATCTTGCTGGTCAATGTTGCCTACAACCTGCTCTGGTTTACCTCCGCCTACCAGCGGCGGCTCATCCGAGACGAGGTTTCGGATGCCCTGATTTACAAGATCCGGAATGCCTATCTGCTGAGCTTTGTGGTCTACCTCACCGCCTTTGCCACCTCTTTCTTCTTCCCGCTGACGGGCTTGCTCCTCTGCGTCTCGCTGTGGGTGCTGTGGCTGTTTTTGGATTACGACAAGAAGGTTAAACCGACTTAACACAATGTACCATGAAAATAGGAATGGCCGCCGACCACGGCGGATTTGAACTGAAGGAGCTGTTGAAGTTGCGGCTAAAAGAGTTGAATCACATCATCGTTGACTTCGGGAACAACCACATCGATCCGTCGGATGATTATCCCGATTATGTCGTACCCCTGGCGAAGGCAGTTGCCGACGGTGAAGTGGAGCGCGGCATCGCCGTTTGCGGCAGCGGAGTAGGGGCTTCCATCGCCGCCAACAAGGTGGCAGGAGTGCGTGCTGCGTTAATTACCGATCATTTTGCGGCGCACCAGGGGGTGGAGGACGACGACATGAATGTGATTTGTCTGGGCGGAAGGATCACAGGCATCGAAACCGCGGCAGAGCTGGTGGAGGCTTTCCTGGATGCCCGGTTCACGAATGGCGAACGGCACCTCCGCCGACTGGCGAAAGCCGATCCTTCGAGACGAAAAATATAATTTAGGCATTACAAAATCCTTAGCAGTTCTTCCCAATTGCTTACCCGCTGCCAGGTGTGATCCGGCAAGAGGAGGTTGTGCGGCTGTGTGAAGAGGATCTTCCTGCCGGGAAAATGATCCAGGTTCTTGGGATGGTCGTCGATCATGATCTCGCCCCGGATGACTGACTTGTCACCGCAAAAGACCAGCTGCGTCCAGGAGATGAAGGGGTAGAACTCCGCCATCCACATACGCTTCTCGAACAAACTGTCGGGAAACTCCATTGCCGAAGAGACTACCACCACCTTGTATTTGTCGTTCAGAAAGCGCAAACCATCGATGCTGCCCGGCATCACGGGTGCCGTGCGGAAGAAATCCTTTGAATGAACCTGCTGCTCGTAATGGGGGAAGGCCTCCGCCTCCAGCTTGCCGACCAGCGACTCCGGCGTGAGGCACACCCCCGTCTCCTCCCGCTCGAGGCGGAGAAACTGGGAATACACGTCGGCCAGGACGCCATCCATATCAACCAAAAGCTGTTTCATAGAAAAGATTGCACGGAGTTTCACAGAGAACATTCCTGAAACACAGATCACAGAGGAAAGAATCACCACTATCAACTGTCGTTTCCAGACATTGCGAATATAGAATTTTGCAGGGAGATTCGCATCTAATAAGAAAGGATGTATCACAGAGTTTCACAGAGGATAGTAAAAGAAGATAAATCACAGAGTTTCACAGAGGACAGCTAAAGAAAGGAGGTCACAGAGGTATAAATCACGAGTGATTTATGTGCTTCTCATGGTTATAAGGGATCGTATCGGAGCCTTAAAAATCAAAATTAGCTGTCAATTTTGGTGACTTTAATGCTGATGTCCTCTTTCAAGGATTGCAAATCCGCACCAGCAGATAATTCTCCGGCGATTTATACCTCTGTGTAAACCACTCCTTCGAAGTCTGCAAAATTGCCGCAAGTTGAAGATATTATTCGCTGATCATTTACCAAAATCAATTTTTGCCCTTTAGGGCATAAATGTCAATAGAAGTATCCTTGGTAAAAGATCCCTTTCCCCGGATGGGGATAAACCATTCCTGCAATTAATAATTTGCTTTTTTCTATTCCCTGTGATTGATGTTTATCCCCTAACGGGGAATATTGATCGCTATTGATTCGATTTCTATTGACCTTGATGCCCTGACGGGCAAGCACAATAAATGATATTTGTAAAAAGCAGGATATGATCAAACAAAGCAAATATTGGGGTACAGATCCTCTTACGAATACCCTTCCTTGCAAATCCGTGCCAGCTAAAATATAGAATTTTGCAGGGAGATTCGCATCTAATAAGAAAGGATGTATCACAGAGTTTCACAGAGGATAGTAAAAGAAGATAAATCACAGAGTTTCACAGAGGACAGCTAAAGAAAGGAGGTCACAGAGGTATAAATCACAAGTGATTTATACGCTTCTCGTTGGAGCGGATTGCAAATCCGCACCAGCAGATAATTCTCCGGCGATTTATACCTCTGTGATCTCTGTGTAAAAACGCTATCGGAGTCAGGATCATTACCTGCAAGGTGAAGATATCACCATACCTCCCCGGAAGGGGTCACAACATAAGGTAAAAATGTTCTTTTTGGATGGCTATTCCTGCTGTTTTTTGCCATTTTGGAGCGTGAAATTATCCTTTCCAATGTTAAGTAATTGATAAAATAATAACCATTTCATTTTGCTAACTGACCTATGTTTTATTCAGATAACGGTTGTCGGAGGTCGATATTTTCCTTCGAATCAGGTTGCGCAGGGAGACATCCGATTGTTCCCGTAAATTGGAAAGGCAATTTTACTGAATAATTTTCAATTAACTGAAAAACAATCTTATAGGAGGATGAAGTAGGAATTACCCTTTCTAAATAGAAGGCTTCTAAATAAGCACAATTCCCTGACGATGCAGCTCCGTTTTGGAAATTGAAACCGATGGGAAATGTACTGTTAACTTAAGATTAAGAGTTTTGGACGGGGAATGTTAAGTCCTTGGGAAGTAGTAACGGAAGGGGCAAGTGTGCGTCTAAAGTAGTGTATATAAACATCAAGTATTTATCAATTTTAGAAAAATGAAGAAGTTAAGAATGGCATCTGTCGCCCTCACGGTTGTTTTGGGAATGACGCAAATGAATGCCAACAGTGCTACCAACAACGGCGTAGCAACCAGTGTGAGCAAGTCTGCAGTGAAGAACTATAATTTGGTCGAAGCCGGCCGCGTGAGTGCACGCACCCAGGGCAGGTTCAACCAGGAGTTTGGCAACTCATCCAGCGCCGTTTGGGAAAAATCAGGAACCCTCGACAAGGTCACCTTCGTGAAGGATGGCGAAAAGAGGATGGCCTATTACAACAAGGATTCGAAACTGGTTGGAACCGGTTCGGAAGGCATCGCTGCCGGAATGCCCGCCCAGGCGGTGGCCGGTCTGAAGAGTCAGTACAAGGCCTATACGGTCGGATCTGTGATCTTTTTCGACCGCAACGAGGCCAACGCCATCTCCAAACTGGTGTACGGCACGAAGCTGAAGGAAGAGTCCTACCTGGTAGAACTCAACGGCGAAGGCAAGAAGATCATTGTTGAGGTAAAGGTAAAGGGCGAAACCGCCGTGATCAGCAACATCTGATCGGAACGTTTCACCGGGTAACCGAAACCTGTTTTCGGCTTAACGCCCGCTTTACCTAATTGAAAATTTAGAGACACCTGCACGGAGAATGTGCGGGTGTCTTTTTTTTTGACCTGACCGATCTTTTTAGGAAAAGGAGGATGGCTGTTCTTTATGTGCCCTTCGTGTGGCCTGTCTTTCCAGCCGCGAAGTCACGAAGGCACAAAGGTTTCACGAAGGGGATTTTTATCGCTGATGAATTTCAAACGTTATCCGCACCAGTTGGGATTTTAATATTCAACAAATCGTCTCAGACGATGGGAGATCAACCCCTCGTTACCGCTGCGCTCAAACGAGGGGGAGCGAAGCTATCCTTTTCTCAAAAGGAAGACGTTTATAACCGTGACAATATTTTGTTCTTCTTGCATAAATGCAGTTGCCGAAAGTTTGTAGTTCTTCCTAATCACAAGCTAGAGCCGAGTAAAAATTGGTCGAGTTGCGTTTAAATGGATTTCAAATCCATAGTCTGCGGGGCGCGGATTACAAATCTGCACCAGCATGAATATAGCCTTCCTCCACTTGTCCGCCAGGCGGAAATTGACTATCTTGCAGAGAACGCAGAAAACCCATACCAAAACGCACAAATGCCAATACAAGCCCTTTACCAGGAGGCCATCCGATTTGCCGCCGCCAAACACCTGGCGCAAGAGCAGAAAGTTCCGGGAACCGAACTTCCCTACGTGGTCCATTTGAGCAATGTAGCGATGGAGATCTTGCTGGCAGGCGAGCATTCGGAAAAGTTCGATCTGGGATTTGCGGTACAGGTGGCCCTGCTGCACGATACGCTGGAAGATACCGACACCACGCCGGAGGAGCTGCTAGAGAGGTTTGGAGACGGGGTGACGGAAGCGGTATCTGCCCTCTCGAAGAATGCGAAACTGCCCAAGAATGAACAGATGGTTGATAGCCTGTCGCGCATCAGGAGGCTGAGACCGGAAGTCTGGGCGGTGAAGATGGCCGACCGGATTACCAACCTGCAGCCCCCGCCGCCACACTGGACCAGGGAGAAGATCATCAACTACCGTGAAGAAGCCACCCACATCCTCTCCGCGCTCAGGGAAGGGAACGACTACCTGGCCTACCGGCTGGAAGGAAAGATCCTGGAGTATGCCAAAATGTATGACATCCCCATGCGGAAGGAAGACAGAACACTTTTGCTGGAAGTTGGTGGGGAGGGTGGATCCATTCAGCTGGTAAAAATCAAGGATTATTTCCTCTTTTCTACGGACGAAACGACCCTCAGGGAGTTTGTTCCCGAACTGAAAGAGGAGGAACTAACATCTAAATCAGACGTTTTCACCTCCTTCGACCAGGCGATGGTGAGCCTGCTGGATAAGTACCCTGTGTTCGAACTCTATCCCGTTGCCGTTCATCCCGATTTTAGGAAGCAGGTGATCTCGTATTACCGGGCGTTTGTTTCGAACCCCTGGCACAAAGGGAAAAGGAGCAGTGAGGAGTGGGAGGAGGTGTTGTTTGGGAAAGGGTAAAAATTGGTCCAACCCTGCAAATCCGTACCAGCTGGGGGCGGTGAAGCGATCTGTTTGCAGCATGTGTCAATTAATATTAAATACCGAGAAATATGTTAGGAGCTATTATCGGAGACATTGTCGGATCCAGGTTTGAGTTTGCCAACCACAAGGATACTGAATTCGAGCTTTTCCACCGGAACTGCGCCTTCACGGACGACACCATTTGTACCGTGGCGGTGGCCGATTGGTTAATGGGCGGTGAAACCGCACCGCCTCGTTTTGCAGAGCATCTGCAGCGCTGGTGCCGCGAGTTCCCCCATCCCATGGGGGCTTACGGATTGAGTTTCTCAAAATGGATTCACGAAGCCAACCCGAAGCCTTATGGAAGTTTCGGCAACGGTTCGGCGATGCGGATCGCTCCGGTAGGGTGGGTCTGCGATTCGCTGGAGGAGACATGCCAGGCAGCCAAGGAGATCGCCGGGATCACGCACAACCATCCCGAGGGAATCAAGGGGGCACAGGCGGTGGCCGTGGCCATCTATCTGGCCCGGACCGGTCGTTCGAAACAGGAGATCAAACGGGAACTGAAGGTAAGGTTTGGGTACCGTTTAAACAGAACCTGCCGGGAGATTCGTCCGGTCTATTTGTACAATGAAACCTGCCAGGGAACGGTACCAGAAGCCATTGCGGCCTTTATGGATGGAGCGGATTTTGAGGGATGCATTCGCCTGGCCGTCTCGCTGGGTGGTGACAGCGACACACTCACCTGCATTACCGGCGCCATGGCAGAGGCCTATTACGGAATCCCCCATGAACTCGAAAACGGTGCAATGAGTTACCTCCCCGAAAGGATCAGGGAGGTTGTGCAACGATTCAGAAACAAGTTTACTTCCCGATTCGACGATGCCAACTACTTTGCGCAGATCAGGATCACTCCCGAGAGAGTTTGGAACAAAATGTTCGGGCTGATACCCGTGCTTGAACAGACGGACCCGAAGGAACTGGTGACCTGGCACACCTCCGAAACGAAGGACAAAAACACCTTCACCTTTCCCCATCCGGTCTATGCCCCGGTGGTGGACCAATGGATAGGGGCCTTTGACCAAAGCGGACTCGGGATCCCCTACGATTGGGGAAGATGGCTCAGCGACAGGAATTTTGCCGACAGATGGTCCGAACTGGATTACTCCGCCCTCTCCGCCGCCGAGATCTGCAAAGTCTTCACCGCCCTGGTCCGCTCCGAGCGGTTTTGCGACGGATCGATCGGCGGCTTCTTCCGGGAGGGGAACATGATCAAATGTTTGAGGGTTTTGGAGGAGAGGATCAAACAAAAACAATTTAGATGAAGAAAATACTATACGTTGATATGGCGATAGGAGATAAAATTTCAAACGTTATCCGCACCAGTTGGGATTTTAATATTCAACAAATCGTCTCAGACGATAGGAGATAAAAACTTCTTCCGAACACCCCTAATTTGCAATCCGCATCCTGCAAACCGGAGATTTGTAATCTCCATCACTACGGTTCAAAGGGTTTAAAATATAGTTCTGTGTGATTTAAGTTCTTCCTAATCAAGGATTAGAATATTGGATATATTGGGTTTGGGATGGATTGCAAATCCAAAACTTGGGGGATTTTTTTTTGTATGTCTACCCAGATTTTCATGTAAAATTAAGGCATCAAATTAATTAAGCTTTTAATACTAATTTAATTGTTTATTTCAATATATATTATAAATTTGTAACCATTGTATAAGGTTGAACTATATGGTTATGAATGAATATTTAACACTATCAGAAGCCTCTGAACTAATAGGTAAAAGTAAAGAAACCCTCAGGCGTTGGGATAGAGAAGGTAAGCTTACTGCTGTACGAGAGCCAATGAGTAATTATCGAGTTTACAAACGTGAACAAGTTGAAACATTATTTGCTAACTTTTTAAATCAAGAACATGAGGTTGCTCCTACTAATTATGTTGAAGCACAAAGTGATTATTCAGTTTTAGAATTATTTGCAGGTGCTGGTGGTTTGGCTGTTGGAATGGAAAAGGCCGGTTTGAAATGTATCGCATTAAATGAAATTGACAAATGGGCTTGTCAGACGTTAAGAAAGAATCGTCCAAATTGGAAAGTGTTAGAAGGTGATATAAAGTCATTTGATTTTACGGAATTCCTAAACAAAGTTGATGTTGTAACTGGAGGTTTTCCGTGTCAAGCATTTAGTTACGCAGGTAAAAAATTAGGGCTTGCCGATGCTAGAGGTACACTCTTCTATGAGTTTGCAAGAGTTGTTAAAGAGGTCAATCCTCCAATTTGCATTGGCGAAAATGTTCGTGGACTTATTAGTCACGAAAATGGTCGAACTTTGCAAGGAATGATCTCAATTTTAGACGAAATTGGTTATAATGTAGTTCCTGTTCAAGTATTGAAAGCAATTAATTATAAAGTTCCCCAAAAAAGGGAACGCTTAATTTTAGTTGGAATTAGAAAAGGAATTGATTTGAAATTTGAATATCCGAAACCGATAAAAAAGATATATAACTTAAAGGATGCATTAAAAAAAGGGGAGCTATTTGAAACAGATGTTCCTACATCTTCTGGAGCAAAATATCCTCAAAGCAAAAAGGATGTTTTAGATTTAGTTCCGCAAAAAGGCTATTGGCGTGATTTACCACTTGAAATTCAGAAAGAATTTATGGGAGGGAGTTTCCATTTAAGTGGTGGAAAGACAGGAATTGCAAGGAGAATTGGATGGGACGAACCTTGTTTGACTCTTACTTGTAGCCCAGCTCAAAAACAAACTGAAAGATGCCATCCTGACGAAACACGCCCGTTTACAGTACGAGAATATGCACGAATACAAACTTTTCCAGATGATTGGAATTTTGAAGGACCAATGGCTCAACAATACAAACAAATTGGGAATGCTGTTCCTGTAAATCTAGGGAAAGAAATCGGGTATTCTATAGTGAATTTTTTAAACCAATATTACAACATGTCAAAACCTAAATAATAACCATAATTTTCAAACGTTATTTGGTCTAAGATGCTTCGCTTTGATTTTTTCGTCTCTGATTTGATTTCATCTAAAGCTGAATTTTCAGCAATTTCCTCTTTTTGCTCAGCAATACTTAAATAGTCTTTTATTGCTCCAGGTAAAGCCATGTAAAGTCTTAATAAAGCATCTTCTTGTCCGGAAAGTAAAGCGTAGAACTGATCACCTGAAATTTTGTAGACTCTGCTATGGCTGTATTCTTTGCCATTAATGTCACCACTCCAGAGTTCGCAGAAGCTACCTTTAGCCAAAATTTGAACCCAATAACATTTGGCCTTCTTGTTATCATCAGCATAACGAGCTAACTTTTGAAATAGTGCTTCGGCAGCGCTGCTATTCATTGTATTATGCTTGTTTTTTATATCAGCAAATAGTGTGTCATTACAGGCTTTAATGTCATAACCACTCAAATAACCAGATTCAAATTCGTCTATTCCTCCTAAGATTTGCTCGTGGAATGTTCCAATTGAGTTGTTTGTTGTTTTATCAATTTGTCTTAAAATCTCAGATCGTATTAGACCTTCTTCACTAATATTATTGAACTGTGCATCAAATCTAAGCTTGATTGTGTCAACCTTATTTGAGTAAAAATTCTTTTTATTGATGTTGTTTTTTGCCTTCAGATATGCTTTGTGAAGATTGCCAACACAATCCAAAAAGTGTTCGTCTGAGATAAAGTTTACATATTTATTTTTCATTCGGTTCTGATATTGTTTTCAGTTACTAAAGTAATGCATTAAGTTAAACATTTATCTGTCAGACAAGAATTACAGTGATCACTATTAGGAAACTAGTCTCATATTTACACATCAGCCCCGAAATACGGAATCTAGATGATATTGCAAGAATTCTTTTTTTGGTAAGTATTTTTGTGGAAGTTGAATTTCCATTCCGCTTAAATCGCCAAATAGGAGGGGATAGAACTCCTTCTTTTCCTTGGATTTTAGTTCTGAAGAGAGGATGATCTTATACTTTTCAGTGATACCAATTAATCCTTTATCGTATGCTCGATCATATAGTGCCGACAAGCATATTCCGTTTTCTGGATTTAGTCGTTCATTTTCATTTATAGACCAAGGAATTATGTGGCTTGCAACTAATAAATCAGGCATATCAATTCCAGTAATTGCACATTTTCTGTTGTAATTAGCAAGAACTATCTGACGGAAAACGTTTTGGTTTATTCGAGTCTTAACTTCTCTTATTTTGGTTTCACCTTTAAAGTCCCCTATTCCGCTTAGAACTTCTTCAAACTTAGTTTCTATAGATTGTTTTTCAAGTCCAGCCAAAATATTCTCGCTCTCGAACATAAGGTCTTCCTTGTTATTAATGAATTCATTCCAAATGGGTTCAACTTGTTTAATACCCCCAGTTAATCCCTTAATTCCTCTTCCTTGATGGAAGGGATCCACACTAGCAAAATTGCTTAACCGCATTGCGATTGAATTAGGTGTCCTACCGAGGATTTGTGCCAGGTGAATTATCTCTGGAGTACCATGATGAAGCTTTCCAAAAGGAAGTTTTAAATAAAGATTTAAGGCAAGAATAAGTTCTTCTCTGGTCCAAAGTCTACGTTCCATTGTGCGTTTTTAGGATTCTTAAAGATCATAATTTTATTTGTATTTAGAAGGTGGATATTTTGTTATTGCGCTAATTCTTAAACTCCAACTATGAACCGGAAATCTTGATAAATATATATTTCCCTTATATGATTTTTGGGTGAGATATCCTATATCCTATTTCTGACTATGATCGGTTCGGAACCCAATTTCCTCCATTCACCCCCTAAAAAAGCGCTGTTCGCCGATTAGTTGTTTCGGGGGCGAACGGTCGGAGCTATTTTTGATCTGATTTAAAAATAGATCAAAATGAGACTTTCTGTGAATTTGGTTCCCGCCCTTGCCTATGCCCTGGTCACGATGTTTGCACACATGGCCGGATTGTCTACCGCGCAGGAGCAACCCGTCGCCCCCCGGACGGTCGTTTCGGTTCCCGTTTGCCAACAGGTATTGGATATCCGGCATTCCCGGGTGCTGGTGGCGAGCAATGGCCGGCTCACGCTCTCCAATGGCTTTGGGGAGGCGAACCTGGTGTGGCAGATTCCCTTCGTGGCGGATACGAAGCTGGTTAATTAGTCCTTGCCGGATGGCGCTTCCGTTTGGTCAATCCCTGCCAGGGTAACGGCTTCATCCACCACTTTCCTCCACGGATTTCACCCATTGTAATTGACATTAAAGCCCTCCGGGCCGGGATCAATGCGGCTGCAGGCAATGTCTCAACCGATCTGCCAATCTCCAACGCCTGACACTCGACGTCCTCCCATCTCGAAGACTACAATTTTCACCGGCAGAGGTCGTTTCTCTACTGACACTAAATATTTCTTGACCGACAGATGCCATTTCTCTGCTGACACTTAATATTTCTTAGCCGGCAGAGGTCATTTCTTTGTTGACACTAAATATTTCTTAACCGACAGATGCCATTTCTCTGTTGACACTGAATATTTCTTCACCATGGATAGATTTCTGAGCGGCGACGGAGCGACTTCTTGGGCAGTTTACAGGTCGCTCCTCCGGAGCTCTGTAGTAAATTGTCTGTTCGTGCTACAAACAGGTCACCCCTCCAGGGTTGGGATTCACTCAATATGATATTCGTGGTCGAAAAGAAGGGTCTCCTGGTCTCCTGGATGTCCAACTATGCCAGAGGTAACATGCAAAGTCTCTTCTGCAGATATCTCAATGCTCAGTTCCCCACTACTCACTTTTACCTCCTCTCGTCCGATGCCAACAACTTCTCTTTTTTCGACCGAACTGCGCGGACGGTACGGATTTGACCCTTTCTACCATAATTCCGCCGCGATGCGGCTCACATTTTTGCAATCTATTCACGGTGGTCAAAAAATTATGAAAGACGTTGCATGCAACGTCTCTACTGTCGCCTCTCATCACTCTTAGTTCTTAACTCTTCACTCTCAACTTTTGCGTCCTTGCGTCCGATCCCAACATCCTCTCTTTTTTCGACAGATCTGCGCGGACGGTACGGATTTGACCCTTTCTACCATAATAACGCCGCTATGCGGCTTGCATTTCTGCAATTTATTCCTTGTGGTCAAAAAATTATGAAAGACGTTGCATGCAACGTCTCTACGGTCGCCTCTCATCACTCTTAGTTCTTAACTCTTCACTCTCAACTTTTGCGTCCTTGCGTCCGATCCCAACATGCTCTCTTTTTTCGACAGATCTGCGCGGACGGTACGGATTTGACCCTTTCTACCATAATAACGCCGCTATGCGGCTCGCATTTCTGCAATTTATTCATGGTGGTAAAAAATCATGAGAGACGCGGTATACCACGTCTCTACAATCGCCACTCATCACTCTTCGTTCATCACTCATCACTCTCAACTCTCAACTTTTCCTACATTTGCGGATATCTCAAATCAACTTCTTGCGATGAAGGATTCATGTCTGGTTTTGGAGGGTGGCGGACTGCGTGGCGCATTTACCAGCGGGGTGCTGGAATATCTGCTCGAGCAGAATATCCGCTTCGACCGCGTGGTCGGCGTATCGGCGGGTGCGTGCGTGGGGGCCTCCTATGTCTCCCGGCAGAAGGGAAGAAACAAACTGGTCAACGTCGAATATCCTTCCGACAAACGGTACATGGGATGGAAATACCTATTCACCACGGGATCCTATTTCAACATGAAGTTCGTCTTCGGAGAGCTTCCCATCCAACTGGTGCCCTTCGATGAAACCACTTTTTATTCAAATCCAACGGATTTTGAGGCGGTGACGACCTCCTACGACACCGGAGAACCGGTTTTCTTCGACAAAGCGGAGATGGCAGCCCTGGGTATCGACCGCGTGCTGGTGGCTTCGTCGAGCATCCCGTTGTTGTCGAAGCCTGCACCGGTCGGGGAGAGGCTCTATTTTGACGGCGGCGTTTCCGATTCCATCCCCATCCTATATGCCTTGCAACGCAGCGATAAGGCGGTGATCGTGCTGACGCGCCCGAGGGGTTACCGGAAGGGGCGGATCGGCAACAAGATTCTCCTTAAACTGGTTTTCAGGAAGCATCCTGCCTTCCTGAAGACGCTGCTTGCACGGAACGAATCCTACAACCAGACGCTGGAGCTTTGCGAACAGCTGGAGCAGGAGGGGAAGCTTTTTTTGATCGTTCCTTCTCCCGAATTCTCCATCGGCCGCACTGAAAAGAGCCTTGAAAAGCGGTTGGCGCTTTACGGGCACGGGTACGCCCTGATGGAGGAGAAGAGGGAGGAGTTGATGCGGTTCCTGGTAAATGAAAAGTGAAAAGTGAAAAATGTTGGAAGATGATGAAGGTTGAATAATGGATGATGGATGGAAAGCGGGATTCAGGATAATGGATGTTAAATATTTCCCCCTTCGACCATTTTTCACTTTTCACTTTTCATTCATTTGTGCGAGCCTAAAGCTCTTCCTGTAAACGCTTCGGTTTCCGAATTTGGGGTTTGTGGAGGAAGCGATCAAATGCTTCTCGGAATCCGGCAGATTCTTCTGCTCGCGGCACTCCATAGAGCAACACTTTTCGTAAGTGGCTGCACATTCAGCACACTGGATGAAGAGCAGGTGACAACGGTCGTTGGCACAGTTGGAATGGGTGTCGCAGGGTTTGCCGCACTGGTGGCAACTGGAGATGATCTGTCCGTCGACGGACTCACCCATTCTTCCATCGAAGACGAAGTTTTTACCGATAAAATTGGACTCGAGACCGAGCTTCCGGATGTTCCGGGCATACTCCAGGATCCCGCCGTGCAGCTGGTTCACATCCCTGAATCCGTGGTGCTTCAGATAGGCGCTGGCCTTTTCGCAGCGGATGCCTCCCGTGCAATAAAGCAACAGTTTGGCATCCTTCTTCTCCTTCAGCAGGTCGGTCATTATCGCGAGCTCTTCGCGGAAGGTATCCGCCTCGGGACAGATGGCTCCCTTGAATCTTCCAATCTCCGATTCATAGTGGTTGCGCATGTCGACCACGATGTGCTTGCCGGAGCCAACGAGGTCGTGGAACTCTTTGGCATCGAGGTGGCGCCCCACATTCGTGACGTCGAAGGCGTCATCCTGAAGTCCGTCGGCCACCAGCTTCGCTTTCACCTTGATGGAGAGCTTGTAGAACGATTTCCCGTTGTCTTCGATGGCATATTTGACGGGGATGTTTTCGAAGATCTGGTGTTTCGCCAGCGAAGCAAGGAAGGAAAGCAGGTTCTCTTCCGGTACGCTCATCTGGGCGTTGATGCCTTCGCGGGCCAGATAGATCCGGCCGAAGCAGTTCAGTTCGGACCATTCGCGGTAGAGCTGGTCCCTGAATTCCTGCGGGTTATCCAGGATGAAATAGCGGTAAAAGGAGATGGTTTTCCGGATGATGGTCTCGGACATCAGGTTTTCGATCAGTATTTTTCTGTCGATGGAGTTGTATAGTGGCATCGTAGCGGGTTTGCAAGTTGTTTTTCTACGTTACGAAGGAACCTGACACAGAGTTACACAGGGGGAGGAAAAAGTGAAGAGTGAAAAGTGAAGAGTGAAGAGTTGAGAGTGACGGAATGAAAAGAAGATCGGGGCTCCGGTAGAGACGTTGCATGCAACGTCTCTCATAATTTTTACCACCATGAATAAATTGCAGAAATGCGAGCCGCATAGCGGCGTTATTATGGTAGAAAGGAATGATCTAATGCGCACCGTCCGTGCGGTTCGGTCGAAAAAGGGAAGTTGTTGGCATCGGACGGAAGGAGGTAAAAGTGATGAGAGAAGAACTGAGAGTTGAGAGTGACGGAATGAAAAGAAGATCGGGGCTCCGGTAGAGACGTTGCATGCAACGTCTTTCATAATTTTTACCACCATGAATAAATTGCAGAAATGCGAGCCGCATAGCGGCGTTATTATGGTAGAAAGGAATGATCTAATGCGCACCGTCCGTGCGGTTCGGTCGAAAAAGGGAAGTTGTTGGCATCGGACGGAAGGAGGTAAAAGTGATGAGAGAAGAACTGAGAGTTGAGAGTGACGGAATGAAAAGAAGATCGGGGCTCCGGTAGAGACGTTGCATGCAACGTCTTTCATAATTTTTACCACCATGAATAAATTGCAGAAATGCGAGCCGCATAGCGGCGTTATTATGGTAGAAAGGGTCAAATCCGTACCGTCCGCGCAGTCCTGCTCAAAAAAGAGCGGATGAAGGTATCGGACGGAAGGCACAAATACAAAAATTTATACCACAAAATATATTCCGTGCTAATGCAACCCCAGCAGGGTTTAAGGTTTGTAACCGAGGCGGCATCAGGAATGTTCGACCCCTGCGGGGTCGCAGAAATACATGCATGCCGGATGCTACAAACCTTGGACCTCTCCGAGGTCGCATTTAATCGTTCCATTCGGGTCGATTTTAACTTTCTGACCAACGTATTCTAACCACCTGCAATCACAGCCAAGACAGGGCTTGCATTGTTATTGTGAACTGCCTCTTTTTCTTAGCACTCCCTGTGGCCCTCTGTATTGGACATGGAGCTACACAGAGCGTAAATTAAGTTTTATTGATCTCAATTGATCTTATTATTTGTGCGATAGCGTGACAAAGAGGACACGGAGATCATAATTGATTCATCTATGATCCCTCTGTGAACGCTAAAATTTTTTGGACTGTGTAGATTTTGAGAATTTGGACAATGATGCAGAGAACACGGAAGACCTATTCCGTTAACTCCGTGTTCTCTGTGTAATTCTCAGAGCTCTTTTTTGACCGCTTTTTCGATCATTACATCTGCCACTCCCATTACCTGATGTGCCGTGAAATTGGTGACGTTTTTCAGGATGAATTGCGGCGTACCTTCTGTTTGTTGCGCATCCACGGTAGTGAAATCGGCTCCGTGAACCTCGTCCAGCACGAAGGCGGGACGCTCGTCCCTGTTGAGGCAACGAAGAACCACATCATTTACTTTTAGTCCTTTCACGTACCTGAAATAGATGCCGTAAGCGGGCATCGAATGCCACCGGTAGGGATCAGGATAGACATCGATGTTTTGCGGAACTTCCTTGTCGATCGCCTCCTTCGTTGCACCTGCCCGGTAATAGATGCGGATGTTGCTCAGGGTGAGATCCTCTATGTAATGCCCCGGAATGCCCATCACCATACCGGCCCCAACCTCCGGCAATTTGGTTCTGCCTCCCACGTCGTATACGTTCAGGTTGCTGATGGTGATTCGCCTGCAGACCCCTATTGGCGTTCCTTCGGGACCACGCATCCTGGCGTTCAGCCGTATGAAGAAGGGGGTGTCGGTGATGTCGCGCATGGTAATGTTGTTGATCACGATGTCTTCGATCATGGCGCCGTCGGCTGTTTCGATGCAGAGTCCCCGGGAGTGTTCGAACACGCAATTGGAGATGGCAATGTTTTTGAATCCGCCGTTCGATTCGGTGCCGAGTTTCAGTCGGCCGGTGATGCTGTGGTTGGCCATGGGATCATCGTCGTTAAAGAGCGACTGAAAGGTACCGTCGATCAGGGTGCCGTGGTCGTAGCCGTAGACCTGGCAGTTGGTGATCGTCACATTTTCCGTGGCTCTGGCATAACCCAGACCGAAGGAGGATTTGAGGCAGAGCCCGTCGTCGGTGGGGGAGTTGATGTTGCAGTTGGAGACCCGCACGTTTTTGCAGCAGTCGATATCGAAGGCATCTCTGTCGGCGTCGGCACGCACATTGTCGATGGTGAGGTTATCCACTCCCGTTGCCAGGATGCAAAAGTGTCCTCCGTGAAGGATGGAGACGTCCCTGATCGTCACGTTGAAGCAGTTCTTCAGTCCGATGGCCTTGTTGCCCGACCCCTGGATTTTGGGTTTGTCGTAGGTGTACAATCCTCTCCCCCAGATCATCCCGTTCCCTGTGATCGAGATGTCGCGGAGGCTGTCACCGTAGATCAGGCTGTTCTTCCAGTAGCTATGACCGAAGTCCTGGAACTTCTTGTACCAGGCATCCTCCTCCGGCAGGTCGTATCCAACGCCGTTTGCCTCCTGATCGCCAATCAGCACGGCACCCTGGTCCAAATGCAGGTTGATCTTGCTCTTCATCCGGATGGTGAAGGAGAGGAAATTCCCGGCAGGGAAATAGACCGTCCCTCCGCCGTTTTTCGCTGCCGCGGTGATGGCGGCATTGATGGCTTTGGTATTGTTGGTTTTGCCATCGCCCTTGGCACCATAATCGAGTACGTTGTAAAAGATCCCTTTTGCCTGGGAGGAGAGCGTCAGGCACGAAGCCAGCAGCAGGGAAAGAATAAACTTTGAATACTTCATAAATAGTTAATTAGTAGTCATCTTCCGGTACAACAACATCGGGTAGTTGCCGATATCGCGAGTCCTGTCGGGAAGTAAGCCGAAACTATCAATAATTGGGAAGAGTTCAAAGTGTTTGAGGGAAATTCATACAAGTAGCCATCGGAAGAAGGACAAGCAGACGGGTGTTATCGGGCCTGAACCGTAAAGTGGAAGGTAGAACCCTTGTCCACTTCACTTTCTACCCACAGTTTTCCGCCATTCTTCTCGATGAAATCATTGCAGATGATCAGTCCCAATCCGGTGCTGGGTTCATTGTCGGTGCCTCTTCTGCTGACTTCGCTGCCCAGGCGGAAGAGGTTTCCAATCATTTCGCGGGTCATCCCAATGCCGTTGTCCTGAACAGAGATATGAATCATTTTCTCGTCTGTTCTGGAAGCCTGAAGTGTGATTTCTCCTCCTTGTTTCGTGAATTTCACGCTGTTGGAAACCAGGTTTCGGACGATCGTCTGAAAGACTCTTTTGTCGGTAAAAATTTTCAGGTCGTCGGGGACCAGGTTGATGATCTGAATCTCCTTGTGGTTGGCCGCATCAGCGATTGCGTTAAGACTCTCCTCCAGAAGCGGATGCAGGCTCAAGGGCTCCGGAAGGAAAGGGATCAATCCCTGTTGCATCCTTGACCATTCGAGCAAGTTCTCCAGCAAGCTGAAGAGATTGAGTGCTGAACTTCTCATATTGGCAGCAATCCGAATCAAGCCATCTTCTGTCAGGGAGGGCATATCTTCCACCATCATCTGGGTTAAACCCAGGAATCCGTTGAAGGGGCTGCGCAGGTCGTGGGCAATGATAGAAAAGAATTTGTCCTTCTCTGCATTGATCCGTTTCAGTTCCTCGCTGTTCTTTTTCAGAAGCAGTTCTTTGGCTTTTCTGTCGGTAATATCCCGGGAGGAGGCGAACAGGTAATTCTGGCCTTCCAGATTTACACCGACGCAATTGAACTCCACATCCAGGATTGTTCCATCCTTGCACCTGTTTTTTTGTCTCGAAGAGGGCTGGGTGTTTGAAAAGATTTTGTATCAGGAGCAGAAGTTCCTCCCTGGACCACTTGATATCAAAATCAGCCACATTCAGTTTCAATATCTCCTCAGAATTGTATCCCAGCATCTTGCAAAATGAATGATTGGTCTCAATTATATTTCCCTGAAGGTCAATGATGTGAATTCCATCGCTTGCCGTCTGCAGCAAGGTTTTGTTTCTGAGTGAAAGCGTTTCAATGATCTTTTCTTTCTCAATGCGCTCGGTGATATCGACCCCGGAGCCAATGTATCCCAGATAGACTCCTTCGGTATTGAACCTGGGAACTCCATGCACCAGGACCCATCTGTAGATGCCCAGCGCGCTCAGGATCCTGAATTCAAACCGAATTTCAGATTGATTGCCGGAAGCGAAAGAAAATGCAGAGATGCTTTGCTGAAGATCCTCCGGATGAATATTTTCCAGCCAGCCTTTTCCCAATTCCTGTTCAATAGTTCGGCCTGTAAAATCGAGCCAGGGTTTGTTGACGTAGTTGCATAAACCGTCCACATCACATTTCCACAACATCACGGGTGCAGTATCTGCCATGCTATGGAAGCGCTTTTCACTCTCAATCAACAGTTGCTGAGCCCGCAGACTTTCCGTGATGTCTCGTAAAATGACCAGGAAATGTTTCTTGTTTTCCAAAATATAGGTGGAAATCTTAATTTCCATATCGAATTCGGTGCCATCTCTTTTCAACCCTTTGGATGTATAGGTTGACGGGGCCTTGCCTTCCTCCAGACGAATGTCTATAAACTTCTTTATACGCTCTCTTTCATCCGGAGCAACCATATTCAGCACCGAGGTTCCTATCACCTCTTCCGGCGAGTGGAAACCAAACAATTTTAATGCAGCCGGGTTACAGATTTCCCAAATTCCGTCTGTGTGCACACCAACCGGATCAAAGGAATTGTGCAGGATGGCCTTGAACCGGTTTTCGCTGAGTTTCAATGCCTCCTGCGTATGTATGAGATCGGATATGTCGAGGTGTTGAACGATGACATTGGTTACCGTGCCATGCTGATCCAGAATCGGGGAGATGTTGATGTCGAGAATCAGATTCACATGCCGGGAAAGTTCCAGATTTTCGACCATTGCCGTATTGTAAGGGGTTACAAAACGATCGGAAACGCCCTTCTCAAAGACTGCGTTGATCCTTGGTGCAAGTCCCTGCCTTTCCATAATGGAATCGGTCAATAAATTGTATTTGCCAACTAATTCTTCGTCTGTGACATGAATGTGGTCGCGCAGTGCCTGGTTCATCCTGATCAGAGTCCCGTTGGCATCGCAGATGAAGAGTGAATTCGGACTTTGTTCGATAATGCTGTCCAGGAAATTCTGCGAAAACTGCAACTCATCTTGCGCCAAACGACGCTTTGAGATGTCTCTAAGGATATGTATGACCTCCAGCCTGTGGGCGTCGGGGTTTAATAGTAAATGCGAATTGACCTCCACCCAAAATTTATTTCCATTTTTATGAATACACTGGATCTCGTCCGAGAAAAATTCCTGATGCCCCTTCAGGTACAGTTCGATCCGTCCGGGTACCACCGAATCCAGGTAGGTCAACGAATCAACGGAAATAAAATCTTTCAGTGTGCAAAGCTTCATCTCCACTTCGGAATAGCCAAAAAGCTGTAAAAAAGAGGGACTGACAAACAGGAACTTACTGGTTTCCACATCCTGGACCACCACAACATCCGATATATTTTCCACCACCAGCTTGTAATGGTTTTCGTTCTCCTTCAGTTCTGCCAACAATTTCTTTGCTATTCTTTGGGCCCTGGAAAGGGTATTCAGCAATGAGAGAGACAGCAGCATCAAGAGAAAACTGATGATGAATCCACCTAAAAAGATCAAATAGACTTTTTCGTGAAGGGAATAGTTTTCCGGACCTGTCTGAGTGAAAAGTAATACCCAGGAACTTCCGTGGAAATCGACTGGCAGTCTTAAGGATCGGGATACTGCCGTGGCCGGGCCCTTTAAAGTTGCGGGCTGACTGTCGAACATGAGGGAGGATTCTATGATATCCTTGTCGTAGATCTGCAAATGAATTTTTCCGTTCCATTCGAGATCATACCGGTCGAGAATTCCCTGTATCAGGTCATTCAACCGGTAGGGAACATAAACCCATCCACGAATGGCAGCTCGGCGCTGGTCAAGGGTCTGCACCGGTTTATTCCGCTTATAAACCGGGACGAACATCAGTGCCCCTGCCTGAACATCTTCCTTTGTCTCCTGAACGAGTGTTATTTTCCCTGACAACATAGACAGATTGCTATCGCAGGATAACTCCAGCGCTTTTCGGCGGATGGGTTCAGTCAGCATATCGTAGCCGAAGGCACGGAGGTTGCGGTCGGAGAATGGTTCAAGGTAGAGGACGGAGGAATAGACGGTCCTTTCCCCGGCAGGATGAACCGAGTAATTCAGGTATCCCTCTTTCCTGACTTCTTCTGTATGGTGTTTTAACTGAGATTTCGGGATAAAAACGGCATATCCGAAACCCTGTATGCCGGCTAAATTTTTTCTGAAATTCAGATGGTCTGAAAACTCTTTCCACTGCGCCCGGGTAACCGTATCGGAAACGGCAAAAAGGGCGGCTCCGGCTCTTAAAAGTTGTGCATGCGAATAGAGCCTGGTCGTTATTTTTAATTTCAAATCATTGCTGATGTCTGCAAATTCAGACTGCTTTTGTACAACAGCATTTTGATGGCTTTGGAGCGCCACCATTCCCGTCAAAACCATCCCAAGGCAAAATACCAGGAAAGCCCTGATGTAATTCTTTGGTTCTGAGCCCGATCGAATGAAAATGAGAATGGAATTCTTTAGATTGTGCATGACAGGATGATAAAAAATCGTGACGTCGGAGGTCTTTTCACTTCTTGAATTGGGAGGGACAATCGTAGAATTTTACAAGTTACAATATAATAATTGAGTTCGCATTCTGAAGGGCCTAGGAAAGTTTTGTTCTAAATAACAATACATATCATTGAGTGATTTTGGATGTAAGCGTCAGATGCGGTTGAAGGATCTGAGAATTCAAATGAAACATCCTTCCATTATACCATCTGATTATAAAATGCTGACGGAGGAGATGATTATTTCGGCCGGGAGATTATCTGACGGAGGCACGCCCTTGTATAGCCAAAGGTTTAGGTTGACCGTTTCATTGGAGTCGGGAGGAATGCTTGTCCCGGTGTAACTCCACTGCTGTGCGATTTTGGTTGCTGCAGGCAGAACTGTGGAGTGTCCGGCGAAGCTGGAAAAATCGATGTGGTTGGTCTGCCAGTTGAACCAGTGGGTCGATTGCGCATCTGTGAGGGCGTAGGAAAAGCTTTTTTTGTTGCCGCTCAGCGCTGCCGGCTGAACCGTGAACTGACTGTTTGTGCCTCCATCTACACCCCATTTGGAAAATTCGATGTCGATCTCCTCCGTATCGCTTGCATAGGTAAAGAGACCTCCCACCACATTCTTATCGAGGTTGTCGATGCGGCTGTCGAGCATAAACAGGTAGCGGCCATGGCTGAAGGATTGCATCAGGGAGACTTTTGCACACACCCATTTGTTGTTGAGGTTGGTGATTTTGAGATGAAGCTTTCCATTGGCATCCAGCCAGACATTTTCCCTGGCATCGGAGAAGTAATTTGGGCCCGGACCCTGTGTGATATTGGCGGAGGTCCCCACCAGCCAGTAGTAGCCGGAGAAATAGAGGATGCGTTGTCCGTTGACGATTGTATCCGTGACGATGGGCACCTCCTTTTTGCATCCGCTGAAAAGCAAAAAAGAGAGCAACAACACATAGAACAGGCGTACCTTACACTTCATCCTCCGCTTCATCTATCCAATGATCAAACAAACTTTCCAAAGGTAATGTTCCCGACGGAATTTGTCGATTGACTCAAAATGGATACATTTAAAAAATTTTCCGGCGAAAGCAGGTAAGATTTTCTATTTTCCATGGGCTATGCTTTTTTGCAGCTTAGTTGCTAACTTACAGATTATCTTAAACCTATTGGGAGAAACGTGCTTTAGAAATTTATTTCACTCCCTTTGGTTGTCGCTCTGCATGTTTTTCCGCCCTCGAATTAATAAATGCGATACGGATGAAAAGATTGCTAAAAATCCTTGGGATACTCCTTGCGGTTGTGATCGCAGGTGGGTTAATTTTTATCTCCAATTTCAAAACCAGGGGTCTCCCGGACTACAACAAAAACCTTCAGCTCGTTGGGCTGACTGCAGAGGTAACGGTTGTCCGTGACTCCTTTGCGATTCCCCATATTTACGCCGAAAATGAGCACGACCTCTACCTGGCGGTTGGATATGCGATGGCGCAGGACCGGCTTTGGCAGATGGATCTGTTGCGGCGGGTTACGCAGGGTAGACTTGCTGAGATTTTTGGAAAGGAGTTGGTAGATGCCGACCTGCTTTTCCGTTCGTTGCGTTTCACGGAGAAATCCAGGAAAATATTTGCCGGTTCGGATCCTGCGATGCGTTCGTGTGTGGAAGCATTTGCCGACGGAGTGAACCAGTTCATCCGGCAGGCCGGAGATAAATTGCCGCCAGAATTTGGTATCCTGGGCTATCAGCCTGAGCCCTGGTTACCTGAACATTCCCTGAACCTGATCGGGTACATGGCCTGGGACCTTTCGACAGGCTGGTACAATGAGATCACGTTGGACAAGATGCGGCAGAAACTTGGACCTGATCTGTACAAATATATGCTGCCAGATCTGTCTTCGGTACATAAAACGATCATCTATCCCGATTTCAAGCTCGACAAGGGTACGGCAGAGACTCTCACCAAATTTTCGCAAACGGCCTCCATCGTGGAGGAGCTCGGGCTGGATGTTTTCAGCGGAAGCAACAACTGGGCAGTATCGGGAAAGAAGAGTACCACCGGAAAACCCTTGCTGGCCAACGATATGCATTTGGCACTGAACATTCCTGGTATCTGGTACCAGATGCATCAGGTGATACCGGGGACGCTGAATGTGACGGGCGTGGTCCTGCCGGGTGAACCGATGGTGATTGCCGGTCACAACGATTCGATCGCCTGGGGATTCACCAACGTGATGACGGATGATGCCGACTTTTACCAGGAGACCATTAATCCCAACAATCCGAATCAGTATCGTTTGAACGGAACCTGGAAAGATCTAGAGAGAAAGGATGAGGTGATCCGGATCAAGGGTGGGGATTCGGTTGTATGGACAAACCAGTTTACGCACCGTGGTCCCCTCATTTCGAGGATGAAGAAAATGAAGGACAAAGTGGTATCGATGCGGTGGCTGGGCAACGAAGCGAGCAATGAGATCCAGTCCGTCTACCTGCTGAACAGGGCTTCCAACTGGACGGATTTCAGGAATGCCCTTCGGACGTTCGTCTCTGTTAATCAGAATGCAGTTTATGCAGATGTGAAGGGCAACATCGGACTGCAATCGACCATCGGAATTCCGATCCGCGAAGGCAATCGGATCCTGGTTTATCCGGGCGATACGACCCGGTATGACTGGAAGGGATTGGTTCCTTTCGACGAATTGCCCAATGTTTACAATCCTGAATGCGGTTATGTGGCTTCAGCCAACTGCAAGACGACCCCAGCAGACTATCCGTATTACATCAGTGACTGGTACATCCTGCCCTATCGCATGGACCGGATTGTGGAGATGCTGAAGGAGAAGGATAAACTTTCGGTGGAGGATTTCAAAGGGATGCAGGGTGACCAGAAATCGAAAATGGCGGAGAAATTTACCGGCTATTTTCTGGCGCATCTGCCTGCAAATTCAGAATGGACCTCCCTGGAGCAGCAAGTCTTGGGGAGGATGCAGCATTGGGATTACACGCTTTCGAAAGAGGGTTCGGAGGCCTTGGTCTTTGAGAAATGGTACTACTTAACGGGGGTTAACCTGGTGAAAGACCAGATGGATTCACTTATGCTGACTGAATTCATTGGAAACAAGGGCTTTTTTGAAAACTTCATGGAGAATATGATCATCTTGCCGAGTGAAGTCTGGTCCGATGATTTGACCACTGTTGGAGTAAAAGAATTTTTCGGGGAGATCATCGCGCGTTCCTTCCGGCAAACGGTGGAGGAGATCGCCGCAACGCAAGGAGCGGACCCTGCAACCTGGAAGTGGGGAGACCTACATACCTTTACGTTGCGTCACCCCTTGTCGGGGGTAAAAATACTTGACAAGGTATTTGGTCTGAGTAGGGGACCGTATCGGGTAGGAGGAAGTGGCCATACCGTCAGCCCCTACGAAAATCCGCTGAACAAATATTCGGCCGTCAACCATGGTGCTTCGGAACGGCACATTTTTGATGCCGGCGACTGGGATCGTTCCCTGACGGTGATCCCAACCGGTACTTCGGGCAATCCTTCCAGCAAGCATTATTGTGATCAGACGGAGATGTACCTGGCCAACAGGTACCATTCGGATTATGTTTCGAAAGCCAAAGTAGAGGGAGATATGTTATACCGGATGAAATTTACGAAGTAGTAAAAGCCGGTGCGGGTGGTGCGATTTTTAATCGCACTTTAAGCTTTCGCGAAAATGTAAAACGGCGAATCGGAATTCGCCGCACCAGATCGAGCAATTAAACTTCGTTGCCACAGATGAGCGTGGTCAAAAAAATGAATCCCGATTTACTGTTTCCCAAAGAAGTAACGCAGGGATATTTTCACACCAATGGATTGGATGGTTGCCTGGCTACTTCCACCCATCAGGCTGTTTATCTGATTGATATCCGTGGAGAGCTGGAATTTATCCGGCTGGGTATAGGCCGAGATGCCGGAAAGAGACTGGCTGTAGGTGGCAGCGATGCCCAACTGCATCTTTTCCTGGATAAATAGATCGAATCCTGCAGTTGCGATGGCCGAGAGGCACAGCGAGTTTAGTTTCAGGCTGCCATTGGTTGTTATGGCGGCGTTGCTAGGAAAACCATAGGCTGGCAGATTTTGCAAGAGGACATTGTATGCTGTATAAAATCCTTTGAAGGTGAAGGCGCCACTGCTCTGGTAGGTTTTAAGAATCGGAATTGCAGCTTCCATACCTGTTTGGACAAAAAATCCGAGTTTGTTTCCAAGAGGAAGGATGAAATTCAGATAAAGCGGAATACTCACCATCCCAATGTTCTGATTTTCCGTGATGGCGGTGCCAGTGACTTGCCGTTCATAGGTTTCATTCTCCGAATCGGTGGTGTTGAATTTATTTTGGTAGGAAGCAAGGGTCAACTGTCCTTTGTAGGAAGTATAGCTGATTCCAGTGGAGAGCCCGAACCAATTGGAGAAGAAATAGCCGGCTTCCAAAGTGCCCGTCATCCCATTCATCTTGTTGGAAACTGTATTGGCAATTGTCAGCATTCCGGTGTTTAGTATCTGGGATTGTAGCATTCCCCCAGTAATGCCCACAAACAAACCGGGGCTTTTCACTTTGGAACTGTCGGGCTCCTGGGAAAAGATTTCCTGACATGAAAAGAACAGCAACAAGACCGCAAGGAGGAGCTGTTTCAGGGAGCCGGATTTGAATATTTGGATAGACTGTTTCACGGGTTAAGCTTTTTACTTTTTGACCACCATCTTCGTTGAATAGAAAATCTGTTGATTCAACCTGACCTGGACCACATAGATTCCCTCTTCCAGGTTATTGACTGGTATTTCCTTTCGTAATCCGGTGTCAGTATTGGTTGTCTGGAATTCCATCATTTTGACTCCGTTGGAATTCAGCACACTGACAACAGCAGTTCCGGCAGAGGGATCATTCAGGCTCAGCGTGAAGCTGTCTGTAGCGGGATTCGGATAGACCGTCAGGGATTTCAGTCCCAATGCCGAAATCGCATTTGAGCTGTTCACACATCCCTCGAAGTCGGTTGTTTCAACATAGTAGCTTCCAGGCAGTTTGTTGGTGACATAATATTGTTGTGTGGCTCCTGGAAGGATGGAGCTTCCCTTGTACCACTGGTAACTGTTTATTGAGTCACCGAGGTTGTAACAGATCAGCACATCACCCCATTTTGCCTTGATCACGGGAATCACACCGGTTTTGACCGGAGTCGTTACTTGTAAACTATAAGGACTTTCGGGTCCGTCGTCGTTGACAGCGGTTACCCGGAAGTTGTAGGTCTGACCGTGTGGTAATCCGGACAGGATTTTGGTTGTGTCGGCGTTGCTGGCAGAGGTCGAATCCATCAGGGTCGTTGGATTGCTGCTGGTCCCTCCATAGATTCGGTAACGCAGGAAATAGGGATCCGTATTCTTTCTCCATTTCAGGGTAACCAGGTTGTTGCAGGAGACTATGGTTAGCCTGGATGGGGTGGCCGGTGGGGCGGAGAAGGTTCTGAGCACAATGACATTGGAATTGTCCGAAGCTCCGCCACTGTTAATGGCCCTGATCCTGTAATAGTAGGTAGTTCTTGCGTTCAATCCGGTCACGTTGAAGGTTTTGACATTGCCCATATCCTTGTCGCTGAAGCCGGTGACGAAAGAGGTAAATCCGCTGTTGACAGAGACATCCAGCCTGTAACCTGTAGCATTGTTGGTTGTACTCCAGTTGGCATAAAAACTACTTTGGAGAATGTTTGTTGCCGGACCTGCCGAAGGGGCAGCGGGTTTATCGGGGAGTGGGAGTGTTGAGAAAGAGATGGTCTTGTTCGTAAGGTCTTCCGTGATACCTGTTATGGGATTGCCGGTTTTGGCGGAGGCCCAGGAGAGCGAATTGGGGGTGGTGGTATCCGTAAAGGAGGTTTTGTTGGCGGTGCCCGGGAATGGAAGTCCGGTGCCGTTGATGGTTCCGTAGCTGGAAGGAGGATTGGCGCTGGCATTGGCACATACCGGATACATTCCCTGGTGGCTGCTCACGTTGATCTCATCGCCGGCTGTATTGATGAAGTTTCCGTCGACGTGGTAGATGATCAGGCCGTGACCGGGAATGTAGCTGTCGAATTTTTGCTTTTGACGGTTTTCGAGGATAAAAAATTCGTTGGAAGTAGTAGTCTGGATGGTGTAAAAGCTGTTGTCATACTGTTCTGCATCGTTCATGGTAACCGTACCCCCGGAGGAGAATGTTTTTGGAGTTCCCCAGCCATACACAAAGATCTTTGTGTAGGGGTTATGGTGCGCAGGGGTGGTGCCGTTGTTGTTCCAGGATCCATTTCCCATGATGTCCCAGTTGCCGGTTCCGTCGTAGGTTCCGTTGGTGGTGTAGTTGGTGTCGTAAAAGTCCATGGCCCCCATGATGTGGCCATATTCGTGACAAATTACGCCTATCCTGGTAATTCCTGTTCCGCTGGTGCCTCTTAGTTCGCAGGAGCAGGCATAATCACTTATGATCTTTCCGTCGAGTGTCAGGGGTGAAATGGAGGAGGTGTGGGCCCAGATGGTATTGGCAGCAGCGCCTGCCTCTTCCCCAAAACCAGCGTGAATGACGAATACTCCGGCCACTGTTCCGTCGTTGTTGTTGTCAAAGTCTGCGTAATTAACGGTAGGATCTGCGAGGGTGACGGCTTCTGTGACAAGTGCCTCAGGGTTTACGTCGTTTCCTGCACCATTGTTCGCTCCATAGTAGGCCATGTTGTGGGCAGCCGTGAAAGGCCCTGCAACCGTGACCGCCAGATTGAGTCTTCCGTAGGAATTTTCCTTGTAGTAATCGTAGACACTTCCCGTTGCTCCATCGGTGTTGTAGCCGACCTGGTTGAACAAGGTTTCGAAATCCGCCTTGGTCTTGATGAAAGCCTTGTCCGTAAATCCGATCAGGATGCAGAGCAGTTTCACCGTACCGGAAGCCGGAGCAGATTTTTGGACGCTTTTCTGTTTGTTCAGCGAAATGCTTTTCATGATTCCAACCTGGTTAGGGGAATAGATAAGCCCTTTGGCTATTTGGCCGAGGAATAGATTGTCTAAATTGCTCCGCTCTGTTTCATTTCTTGCCTGTACGCCGGAAGGTACCATGTTGTTGCCGGCATCCAGCTTTGCGTATTCAAAAATTCCCTGGCTATTCCGCATCAGGGAGTAGCCATCTACCGTCTGGGCCCATTTGAGGTGTTCGTCGCCTTTTGGGATGATGGTAATCTTCGATCCATCGGGCTGAACAATTTCAACGGGTAGGGGATAGGCGGAAACTCCGAAGGCCAACCTTTGGTTTGCGAGCAACAGCGCGGAGAGAAGAAGGAGAAGGATCAGCTTTCTCATCTTGACAAGGTTGGGAAAGTTTGTTGGTGACTATTCGTCAAACAGGTTACGATCTTGTATTATCAATTGTAAAAAATCAGCGGTTCCTATAGAAAAGCTGAAAACTACCACTTCAGACCAAAAAATTCGGCTTGAAGGTTACAGGATAGAATGCTGCCGAGATATGGCTGGTAATTTTTATTTTCTCTTCCCGGAAGGCTAAGTGAGATCACTTTCCCTTCCGGGAAGTATTTTTTCAAGGGTACTCCGCCCTCTGCATCCCAGTCGCATAACTTGCTGCAAGATGCAATATTAGCAGAAAGAAGTTAAAATGCAAGAACTTTTCAGCAGACAGGTTGTTTCCTTACTGTTAATACGGAATTTGATCCGATTTGTTTTGGTTTTTGGGGAGCAGGGTAAAGATGTTGAAGCGAGCAGTTCATTTTTTTTTGCTTGTAAGCGGAAGTCCAGGTATTCAGCACTTTGCCGACTGTCCATGCAATGTCCACAGAGGATCAGAATCGGAATAGTTGAAATAGGATACTTTTGGGGTCAGGGTAACTGCTCCCATTCACCATACAAATTAGCGGTATGCTTTTGTACTTGTCGATCACCGGAATTGTTTTATCTGCGATTCTCTTTTATTTCAATGTTAGGAATTTTCCTTCCGTTGTTTTTCTTGCACTCTTTTTCTTTACGATGAGTCTGAATGGGTTGATTCAATATGCCTTGCTCTATTCGGATTCTGTGGTGGCCATTGGTGTATTGTATGTGAACTTCAGTTTTGCTCCATTCCTTACCGGGCCCATGCTCTATTTTTATACCCGAAGCAAGTTGACCGATCATGCAAAGTTAAAAGGGTGGGATTATTTGCATTTTACCCCTGCAGTGGTCTATTTTATTGCGGCATTGCCCTATATGTTCAGTTCTTTTGCCTATAAATCCAAGATTGCTGCTGCCATCATAACCGATGAGAACTTCTTGGCAATTTTTAAGCCAACGGTTTTGTCTGATCTGCTTTCAGTTCCAACGATGTTCCTCATTCGGCCCGTTCTGGTAATGATTTATACGCTTTTGTCGATTGGACTGTTTGTCCGGCATTTGATGAAGCTGCAGAATTTTGGGCATTTCTGGCGGCAGAGTATGACGGTGAGATGGTTGTCCGTTCTATTTTCATTTCAGTCGGTTTTGATCACCAGTTATTTGTTTTCGATGATCAAAGTCTTCACCGAATCGGCCGAGGTATTTTACACCCTGAATGTGTTGCAGATTTTTTCTGCAGCGGGGATGATCGGCTTGTTGATATCCCCCTTCTTCTTCCCGGAGGTGTTGTATGGATTGCGCTGGGACGAGGGCTTCAGTCCGGTGGTGCAGCTGGAGGTGGAAGGGCAGATGCCCTCGGAATCGAAAAGGGGCCATCCTGTTTTTGAAGCTGATTACCTGACTTCCATCGGGAAAAAGGCGGAGCACAGTATGAAGGAGTCCCAACCCTTCCTACGGCCTGAGTTTAGCATGACTCAGTTTTCGGTACTGACACAGGTGCCGGTGCATCATCTTGCCCACTACTTTAGGGATGAACGGAAGCAGTCGTTCAATGATTACCGGGATGAGTGGAGGATTCATTTTGCCAAGCAGCTTATCAGGGATGGCAAGGCTTATGGAATGACCCTGGAGGCGATTGGATTGCAATCCGGTTTCGTTACGCGAAACACTTTCACCATTGCTTTTAAAAAGGCAGAGGGCATCTCACCGCGCGATTTTGTCTCCCAATTCAAAAAATAATTCAAATTGCTCATTCGGCACCCCAAAAATGCCTTATGATAAATGTAGTGTTCTATTCCGGATCATTTTGAACATATTTTGCATTGAAATTTGAATTTGAGTGCAACGAAACTATGTTAATACTTTTCCCTCTCGATTTCTAGCCCGATTTTTGTACCCAAATAGACTCATTTATTTGGACGAATAATAATTTATGGCTACCAAATTACTTTTGTTAACTAGCGAATGAACTTTTTTTTACAGTTAAATGTTTCCTAAACAGATTTGAAACATTCGCAGAGGTTGATCCGTGTGCATTTTTTGAGAATAAATGAAAAAAAATGGAATTCTTTTAGATTCAAAGGCACCGAATTAGTTTGCTCAAGTTATTTAAGCATTTGAATATAAACAAATTGAAAATTTTAATTGTCTATTTCGCTACTTGTTACTTCTTGCTGTAGCCATGAATGTTGAGAAAGGAAGAACATCCATGGAACAGGAGTTCAAAGCAGTGGAATCATGTTGAATGGAATTGATTCTATGATAAACAGACCAATACTAAAAATATTGTGGATCCAAGATAATCTCCATTCCTCCGTCAACGATTTCCTCAACGCGGTCGAAGTTTCTAAAATCAATGGTTACTATCTTATAATTTATGATTGATACACAAAAAGAAAAAGGATGAATTGCCTAAAAATTAAAAAGATAACATAAGAAATATATTATACAGGTGCCATATATAAAAATTGCTTTATGAAAAATTTTTACCAAAAACAGCGATTAGTTGCAGCGATTTTAGCAATTACCCTGATGCTGTTCATGTTTCCCAATTCGCTTTGGGCCAGTAGCGGGATAACCGGAACAACACCTTCCACCAGGTGTAATGCGGGAAGTGTGGTTTTGCATGCCAATGCGGCATCCGGAACCATAAAATGGTACGATGTGCCATTTTATGGTACGGCATTTCCTACAGGAGTCTCCGCTAAGGGGACTGTGTCTGCCGATGGGACGACCTTTACCACGGCATCTATTTCAAAAACCACTACCTACTATGTGGATGCAGTGGATGGAAACGGGTGTTCCCTGAATACAGGGAGTGCCAGAATACCCGTCATAGCGACGGTTACTTCTGGTTCCATTCAGTCCAACATTTTTTATCCGTCGCAATTCTTCTGCAGCAGTTTGAGCCAGGTTCAAACTGTTACGCGTACAGGTACTGCTGGTGGAACCTATTCAGCGACCCCTGCTGGACTTGCACTGGGTGCAGATGGTTCCATTACTCCAAACTCGAGCAGTGTCGGCAATTATACCATTACCTACACGGTCGCTTCTGCTCTCGGTTGCGTGGAAGTTCCAGCCACTACGACAGTGAACATAACCGATAATCCACTTACATCTTCCCTTGTATACAGTGGTTCACCTTATTGTACTTCCCTTACTTCGGCAGCTGTTTCCCTGACAAATCCCAATGGAGGAAGCTTTCTTTCTTCCCCTGCCGGTTTGAGCCTGGATGCTGTTACGGGTACTATTTATCCATCTGCCAGTCAACCAGGGACCTATACAGTGACTTATTTGGTCTCTGGAGCGGGTGGATGCGCCCCTCAGGCGCCCACTACCTCCGTTACAATCACGGGGTTGCCTACTGCAGTTATTAACTATGCTGACGCTACACTCTGCAAGGATGTCGTTGCATCACAGCTACCTGGATTATCAGGAACCGGAGCCTATACCGGTGGAACTTTCTCCTATACTGGAGTATCCCTTAATTCATTCAATACATCAACAGGGGCATTTGTGCCGAATGCAAGTACTGCCGGGAGTTATACCATCTCTTATCTTATACCTGCATCTGGCAATTGTGCTACCGTGACTGAAACAACTCCCGTTACCATCAATCCGTTGCCGAATGGAGCGATTACAGGTAGTACGGTTGCCTGCCAGAATGGTACAGCACCGGATATTACCTTCACAGGCTCAAATGGTACAGCACCCTATACCTTTTCCTATAAAGTTGGGGCCGATGGTGCAACCCAAACGGTAACAACCGTATCCGGCAATTCGATTAACGTATCGCAATCCACAGTATCGGCCGGAACTTACCTGTATACCCTACTTGGTGTTACGGATGCAAATGGGTGTTCGTTTGCTGCAAGTGGCACTGCTACTATCACCATTACGGGCACTCCTGTGGCTACATTTAATTATCCTGGTTCCCCCTACTGCAAATCTGGCACGGCTACAACGGCTTTGATTGGCGATGGTACAAGGGGAGTTTTCTCTGGAACGGGGGTTACGTTTGAGAGTACATCAACAGGAGAAATCGATCTTGTCAATACACCGGCTGGAATTTATACGATTACAAATACCATAAGCAGCTGCGGAGGAGTCACCTCTACTGCATCCCTCACCATCATCGATCTGCCGGTTGCAACGATAACCGGGACATTGACCGCCTGCGGATCAACGACCTTGAGTGCAGTTACGTCTGCAACGGCCCCTACCTTTGCCTGGTACAAAAATGGTACTGCCATCGGCGGTGCGACTTCACAAGATTACATTGCTTTGACCAGTGGTAGCTATACGGTGAAAGTCACGGATGGAATTACCAATTGTTCTGCAATTTCGGTTGCTTCAGTGGTTACAATTAATGCAATTCCAACTTCAGGTGTTACCGGGAACCCGATTGCCTGCGGTAACAGTACCCTGACGGTCACAACGGACGCAGGTTCACCCACCTTTGCGTGGTACAAGGATGCATCTTTGATTGTGGGAGCGACCTCATCCACTTACGCTGTTACCGCAAATGGCAGCTACACAGCGAAAGTGACAAATGGAGGTTGTTCGGCCACTTCCGAAGCTATTGTGGTAACTGTATATGATTTGCCAACTGCTACTTTAAGCGGTGGAGGAACTGCTTGTGGTTCTACTACCTTGACGGCAGGATCAGATGCAACCAATAAATCCTATTCCTGGTACAAAAACGGGGTGGTTCAGGCAGGAGAAGTTGCCTCCACATACAGTGCTACCGCAACGGGAAGTTACACAGTAAAAGTAACCAACTCAGATACGGGATGTGAGAAGCTTTCAGATGCTGTTTCGGTAACCATCCATGCTTTACCAACGGCTACGGTTACCGGTGCACTGACTTCCTGCGTTACACCAATCACACTTACGGCTTCCAGCGGTACCAGCTACCAATGGTCCAAGGATAACGCAGGTGTGTATGAAAACATACTTGGTGCAACTGGTTCGACTTATGCAGCAGCAGTGACAGGCTATTATGAAGTGACTGTAGGTGACGGAACCTGCACCAACACTTCAGCACCATTCTTTGTCACCATTTCGCAGGACATCGATCCTGGAAGTGTTGGTGGCGGACAAACAGTTTGCACCGGAGCAAACAGTACCCTGCTTACCTTAAGTGGAACAAAGGGTAGTATTGTCAGGTGGGAATCATCTCCGGATGGAACAAACTGGACTACCATTGTGAATACTGCGGAGACCTACACTGCTACAGGACTTACACAAACGACCCTGTATCGCGCAGTGGTAGTAAACGGAAGTTGCCCCACCAAGAATTCGGTCGCTACTACAGTGACTGTGGTTCCTGATCCGACTATTTCAGTACAGCCAGCAGCTGCTACTTCAGAATGTATTGGTGGCAGTGCAGTATTGAGTGTTACGGCAGCAAACGGAACAGGCGGATATACTTACCAATGGTACGACAACGGATCGTCCAATAGCAATACAGGAGGCTCAACAATTGAAGGAGCAACGGGTTCAACCTATACACCTCCGACCTCCTCGGCAGGAACCGTTTATTACTATGTAATTGTCGGCGCAGCAGGCAGTGGATGCGGAACTGCAACCTCAACAGTCGCATCTGTGACCACTGTGGCCACCACTCCTTCATGGACTGGATACAATAATCCCGTTCCAACCACTTTGTGTGTCGGTGAGACGGTTGCCTTCAGTGCCGGAGTTACCGGTGGATCAGGCGGAACGGTGACCTGGATCAGGAGTGCTACTTCAGGCGCAGCAGGTACAACGGTGACTACAGGAGATATTCCCGCAGTTGGAACCTGGTATTATCGAGCCACCTATACTCCGACTTGTTCTGGATGTAACCTGTTGGATGGAACAGAAACAATGGTGACTGTCAAAGCAATATCAGCAGCACCGGTGATTTCAACCATTACCAGTGGAGGCGTTGGATCTACTACCTCTACGGTAGTTGGAACCAGTACGGAGGCCGATGGTACCACCATTCAAGTGTTTAAGGCTGACACAACTTCTTTGGGCATTGTCACGGTAAGTTCAAATGGCTGGACCATTTCCGGTTTGACATTGGCTACAGAGGATGTTATCACCGCCAAGGCTACTGCTTCCGGGAAATGTGTCAGTCCGGCTTCAAATGCTGCGACCATTCCAGACGCTCCTTCTGGCTCTGCATCACAAAGCTTCTGTTCTGGTAATTAATTGACAAGATAAAATCAATCATATGAAACGACATCTACGGATAAACGCGATACTGCCAGAAGCAGCCAACACGTTGAAAAACAATTCAGGTGACCAGACTCTTGTCAGGCACACAGGGAAAACTCATCTTCAGGTTAGCAGCCGAAAGTTAACGGCCCTGGCATTGTTGATGCTTATCAGTCCACTTTGGTTTTCGGTAGCCGTTGGACAGACCTACACCTCTTACAGTTCAGGAAGCTATACTGTTCCTCCGGGAGTAACCAGTGTTACCATCTCGGCTGTTGGCGGGAGAGGCGGTTCAGGCGGACAGGATTGTGGTAATGGTTGTGGCTACAATCCGGGAGCTTATGGAGGCTATACGGCCACTACTGTTTCCGTTACACCAGGAGGTACGATTAGTTTTACTGTTGGAAGCGACGGTGGAAACGGCGCTTCGGACGTATCTGGCTGGGGTGGTGGTAATGGCGGTTCCGGTTACTATTCCGGTGGTTCTGGTGGAAATGCCGGTTCAAGCGGAAGATCAGGAGCTGGTGGTGGTGGTGGTGGTGCTACCGGTGTAGTCTACAATGGTTCGCTGGTTCTTGTGGCCGGCGGCGGTGGAGGCGGTGGCGGTCACTGTAACACAGCTGGTTCAGGTACTGCAGGTTCCACGAGTACGGGTGGAAGTGGCAGTTCAAACGGCGGCTCAGGATCCGGTTCTGGCGGCAGCGACGGCGGCGGCGGTGGCGGCGGCGGTGGCGGCTGGTCAGGCGGCGGCGGCGGCGGCTTGTATGGGCTTAATGGCGAATATGCCGGATATGGTGGAAACAGCGGATCAAGTTCCCCATCCGGATCAACCTCATCTTCTTCTCCTTATGTTCAAATTAGTTATACAGCAGTAGGTGGTACGGCTTCGGCATCTGCCTCCACCATTTGTTCCGGAAATTCAACGACGATCACGTTGAGCGGATATGCTGGTTCAATTCAATGGCAGGTTTCAAGTGATAATTCATATTTTTCGAATATCAGCGGTGCAACATCTGCTTCTGTATCCACGGGAGCCCTGTCCTCCAGCAGGTGGTACCGGGCATTGGTTAGTGGTGCAGTTTATTCAACTACGGCCTCGGTACAGGTCAGTACGGGTCCTGCTGCACCGTCCAGTCTTTCCGGCTATGGACTTTCAGTCAACTCAGTTTCCATTTCCTGGGGAGCTTCAGGCGGAAGTCCGGCTCCGACCTATTATTGGGTTTTGGGAGGCCAGAGTGGAAGCACAACAGGTACTTCTGTAACGGTAGGCTCATTAAGTTCAAACAGTAGTTACTCTTTTACTGTTTATGCCAGCAACAGCTGCGGAACTTCATCTACCTCAACATCCGGTACATTTAAAACCTATCCGGATGCACCTTCCATTTCAGCGACTACACCCGTTTGTATTGGCAATGCGACAACTCTAACAGCCACCGGCATTCAGGGAACTGTGTATTGGTACAACTCTTCCAACACGCTTTTGGGAACGGGTACCCCATTTAACGTTTATCCGGTGACAGGTGGAACCACCTATTATTATTATGCCAAAAACTACAATGGAGCCTATTACAGCGCTGCAACCGGAAATGTTGCGGTAATAACCAAAAGTCCTGCAACAGTACCTTCCAGTGCAACTTGCACTGGAACTACTGAATCAACCGCAGCCCTGTCGTGGGGAACGTCTACGGCGACGGATGCCATCACTTATCATTGGGTAGTAGGAACAACTCCTTCGGTAACTGAAGGCAATGGCGTGATTCAAGGGACAACAAGCGATCCGACTAAAATTGCCAATCCTACCGGATTAACGCCAAGTACAACTTATTATCTGCGGGTTTATGCAACGACAGCTGCCACTTGCGGAAATTCAAGCTATCAAACGTCGGCAGCATTCGTGACTGTCCCTCTCGCACCAGTCGCTGCAACTCAAACGCTGGTCAGAGCCAATAGTTTTACAGCCAACTGGGCTGCTTCAACAGGAGCTACTAAATATTACCTGGATGTTGCAACCAATCCGGCATTTACCGGTTATTATGTAACAGGTTATCAGAACAGGGATGTTGGCAATGTCCTGACACTTCCCATATCAGGATTAAACAGATACACACATTACTACTACAGGGTAAGGGCATACAATGCAGGTGGAAACAGTGTCAACTCAAATGTCATTGATTTTACCACACTTCCGCTAAATAGCTTCCTGATTGAAAAAGTTGGGGGAGGTTCGATAGGCGTTCAAATGGCCGGTCAACCATTTAGTATTAAAATTACTGCAAGAGATGCACAGAACACGACCATCACAGATTATACCGGAAGTAGTGCAGTAGCAATATCCACCAATTCAACTTTGACATCCGGTGGGTTAACTGCCAATTTTGTAGCAGGGATATTGACGTCACATTCAGTTACACTTACCAAGTCGGGTGACAATATGACTTTAACCGCCACCAAGAATGATAACGGAATAAATGTTACCAGTACTTCAAATACTTTTACAGTAACCTCAGCCGCCCTTGATCATTTCACGTTGGCGGTAGATGGAACCATCACTGCAGGAACTGCCTTTACGGTGACTGCAACAGCTTATGATTCCTTCAATAATGTCAAAACCAATTACGGAGGTGCAAGCAATGTCCTGGATTACACTGGAACCAATAACGTAAACTGGACCACAACGGCTACATCATCTCCCAATGGCACTGCACGCATCATTCCGGCCAATGGGGTTCAGAATTTTGTCAATGGAGTTTCATCCGGCATCACAGGCTTTACCTTTTACAATTCAGCCGAATCTCCTATCATTACCATTACGGATGCAACCACAGCCAAGATTGGAACAACGGCAGCTATCGTTGTGAATCACGCTCCTCTGGATAATTTCAAGGTCGAATCGCTCGACAACGGCACCCACCAACCAGGAACAAATCAGATTTCTGGTGCATGGTTTGATGTCCGGGTTACAGCGAGGGACGTATATTGGAATACCGCAACCACCTATGCAGGAAATGTAAGGTTTAAGTCATCAGCCGATGCATTAGTTACCTTCCCTGCAGGACTCCAATCCTTTGTCGGAGCCAATGGGATCAAGACTTTCAGCAATACATCCGGGGTCAAGATCGATGTCAATGGGGCCTACTGGGTACGCGTTGCCGATCAGACAAATCCCGGCATCATTGGGGATCAGCAGAATATCATCATCGGACCCGGAAGCTTTTCTCCGCTGTCAGGCAAATCCACAATGACCATTTCAGATCCGTCTACCCCAGCAGCATTTGTCGATCCTCTTGCCAGGATTGCCGGGGAATATGTTTTTGTCACCATCACGCCACGTGATGCTCAAGGAAACTTGCTGTACTCCTGCCAGGACATCTCAGTGTATTTGTATGACGGTGCTGCCGCTGGATATGGTGGGCCATTTGTCGTCAACAACATTGGAGATGGTACCTATACCGCAACGGTAAGGGTTACCAGAACCGGTGCTAACACCATCCGCGCCAAGCTTGGCGCCGACTTTATGGATCAAATCCGGACGGTCAATGTAGCACCGGCACCTGTTGACCTGGCACACACGCTGATCACCGCCGACAAGACGACGATGCAGACCAACGAAACGAGTCTGGTCACGGTTCAGCTCAAGGATGCTTTCGACAACAACCGGGTCACTGATGATGGAACCCTTTCCTTGACTACCCTGCCAACGGCACTGGGGATCCTGGACAACACCACCATCCTTGCAAAAACACTCAATGCCACTTATAATGGCGCAGGAAGCTATGTTGCAACCCTGAAAATCAATGAGCACGGACTGGGCACCTCTACCATCAGCGGAACCTTAAATGGCTCTGCCATTACCGACAATGCCCAGGTGATCATCACCGACGGTCCTGCCACCCACCTGGCTGTCTCCGGTTCTGCCACCCAAACGGCAGGCGCCAGCCAGACCATCACGGTGACGGCGCTCGATAATTTTGACAATACGGCAACTTCCTACATCGGTAGCCATTCGCTGACCTATTCGGGAGCAACTGCCTCTCCTGGTCCGATTACCACGCCGACTACGGCAGGTACCGGATTTGGTACCGGTACTTCCATGACCTTCAGCGCCGGTGTTGCTTCTGCTCCGATGGCACTTTACAAGGTTGAAACAGCCGTCGTGCATACAGCAGATGGTGGAGGACTGAATTCCACCGGTTACGATCTCTCCGTTGCAGTGGGCCATGCGACCTACCGATTGGTAGTAACTACGCCTCCTTCCACGACAGCCACGGCGGGTGTTGCCTTCACACAACAACCGGTAGTGGTGATCAATGACCAGTATGGCAACCAGGCGGATAATGACAATACAACAACTGTAACAGCCGCAAGGGCAGTTGGTACTGCAATTCTGCAGGGAACTACGACTGTAACCGTTACCGGAGGAACGGCCACTTTTGCCAACCTCTCCTACAACAAGGCAGAGGCGATCACGGTAGGATTCAGTTCCAGTCCGGCCTATACCGTTCCGGCTACTTCACCAGTTAATGTTGGTCCGGCTACGGCTGCTTATTTCGCAGTTACCGGTACCGGAACACAGACGGCAGGAACGAGCCAGAACATCACCGTTACGGCTTATGATCAATACGGAAACGTTGCAACAGGCTACACGGGAAGTCATACCCTGACCTTTGGTGGAGCAAACAGCTCTACCGATCCAGTAGTTTCTCCGACCATAGCCGCGACCAACGTTGGAACAGGCGTTTCGCTCAGTTTCACGGCTGGAGTTACCACCGCTACGATGTTTCTTTTCAATGCAGAAACGGCTTCGATAGCTGTCACAGACGGAACCATCAATGCCACAGGACACAACCTTTCTGTATTGGTTAATCCTGCTGCAGCGAATAAACTTGCGATGAACCAGCAACCTTCCACAACAGCTATCGCCGGTGTTGCCTTTGTGCAGCAACCGAAGGTAAATGTAGAAGACCAATATGGAAACTTGCGTTCCGCAGACAATGCAACCACCGTAACGGTAGCTGCTGTCAACGGTGGTGCAGTTACTCTTGGCGGAACCTTAACGGTAACCGTTTCAGGTGGAGTTGCAACGTTCACAGGACTTAATTTCACCTATGCGACTACCATTCACCTTAATTTTACCTCCAGTCCCTCCTATACGGCTGTTGCTTCGGGAGATATCGTCGTCAGTCCGAATGTTACGGATCATTATCACCTGAATGATGTTGTCAACATCGTTGCAGGTACCAGGGCCGCCTACACGGTAACCCGCCACGACATCTACAACAACCCGACTGTGGCAGGAACTGAAACGGTCTACCTGACCAGCACCTCGGATGGCGCAGCAAAAGGCTTCTTTACCGTTGCAACAGGCGGAACAGGGGTTACTAGCATCACCATCCCGGCAGGAAATTCAACCTCCGATTTCTGGTATTACGATGAAAAGATTGGAAACTGGAGCATCACGGCCTCGGATCACTCTCCTGCTGACGGGAACACAGGTATCAAGGATGTTTCGGATGCGATGACGGTTGTTCACGCACCTGTCGATCACTTTACCATCAATGCTCCTGCTGATTTTGCGGCAGGATCTGACAGGGCCGCCTATACGGTTGGTCGCCAGGATGTTTTCAACAATCCGGCTACAACTGGTTCGCAGGTTGTGTATCTGTACAGCAGCTCAACGGGCGTCAACAAAAAATTCTACAGTACCTATGCCGGGAATGGCGTTATTACGCAAGTAACGATTGCCGGTGGTGCATCCACTGCCAACTTCTGGTATTACGATGAGAAAACGGGTGATCATACCATCACTGTTTCTGATCATACACCTGCTGCTGATGGCGATACAGGCATCAAGGATGCCACCGATCAACTCACCATCACTCCGGGATTGCTGAAGAACTTCATGGTCTATGGGGTTCAGGATCCGCACGATCTGGGAACCTGGCAATCCTTCACGGTGGAGGCACGCGACTTCTTCAACAACCGCAAGACCGACTATGACGGAACTGTAACCTTCTCGAATACGGATGCAGGTGCCACCAATCCGGCGGACCACAAGTTCGAACTCACCGATTTGGGTATCCACCAGTTTGACGGAACCCATGGAACGGGTCAGGTAAAATTCAGTCAGCCGGGCAACTGGTGGTTGTATGCTATCGACCTGGATGAACCGGGCAAAAATGGGTACCAGGCGGATATTACGGTGCAACGTGCCGTGACCATCACCGCCAACGACAGGAGCAAGACTTACGGGGATGCCCTGGCCATCGGAAACACCGGTTATACCGTAACCGGGATTGTCGCCGGAGTAGATCCTGTACCTGGTGAAATCACGGGTGTGACCCTGACTTGTCCGCAGGCAGCTTCGCTGACGGCACACGCAGGAACCTATGCCATTACGCCGAGTCTGGCTACGGGTACCTTCAATCCGCTCTTTTACCACATTGTTTATACGGATGGTACCTTGACCGTCGACAAACGGCCGATCACCCTGACCGCTGCTTCCAATACCAAACAGTACGATGGTACAACAACCGCTGTGACTCTTCCGGCATTTACAAGCGGAAGCCTGGCAGCAGGGGATGTAGGTGTCTACAGTGAATCCTATGACAACAAAAACCAAGGTTCGGGCAAAACATTGACTCCTGTCGTAACTTCGATCAAAGATGCCGGTAATGCCGATGTAAGCGATAACTACATCGTCACCACAAATACCAGTACCAACGGAACCATCAACAGGCGTCCGATCACGCTTACCGCCACCACAAATACCAAGATCTACGACGGCGATCTGACGGCAGCTGCCGTACCGACGCTGACAAGTGGTAGTCTTGCAACTGGTGATGCTGCTGTCTACAGCGAAACCTACGACAACAAGAATCAGGGAACCGGCAAAACGATGACTCCTGTTGTTACCTCGATGGTGGATGGAAGTAGCGTGGATATGTCTGACAACTATACTGTTACTGTAGCAACCAGTGCAAACGGAGTGATCAACAGACGACCAATCACGCTGACGGCCTCCGCCAATACCAAACTGTACGATGGGGATCTGACGGCGACAGCCCTTCCGACGCTTACCAGCGGAACACTCGCAAGCGGAGATGTAGCGATCTACAGTGAGACCTACAACACCAAGAATCAGGGAACCGGTAAAACGATGACCCCCGCAGTCACTTCCATTGTCGATGGAAGCAGTGGGGATATGTCAGGCAATTATGTGGTCACCCTCACGACCCGTGCCAATGGGATCATCAACAAACGGCCGATTACGCTGACGGGTACTACAAACACCAAGACCTATGACGGAGATCTGTCGGCAGCTGCCATTCCGGCGCTGAGCAGTGGATCGCTTGCCACAGGGGATGCAGGTATCTACAGTGAAATCTATGATACGAAAAATCAGGGTACTGGTAAAAACATGATCCCGTCCATCACGTCGATCAAAGACGCAGGAAATGTGGACATGACTGGAAACTATGATGTTACACTAACAAATAGTGCCAATGGCATCATCAACAGACGGCCCATCTCTGTGACCGCTTCTGCCAATACGAAAACGTATGACGGAGATCTGACCTCGGCAACAGTTCCAACGCTTACAAGCGGAACACTTGCCACAGGTGATGCAGGAGTTTACATTGAAACCTACGACACCAAGAACCAGGGTTCGGGTAAAACCATGACTCCGATGGTAATTTCGCTCAAGGATGCAGGTTTAACTGATATGGCAGACAACTACGATGTTACGCTGCATACCAGTGCAAACGGAGTCATCAACAGGCGTCTGATCACACTGACGGGCTCTGCCAATACAAAAACCTATGACGGACTTTTGACGGCAGCTGCTATTCCTTCGCTCACCGGAAGCCTTGCTACCGGAGATGTCGGCGTATACAGTGAAACCTACGATACGAAGAATCAGGGTACTGGAAAAACCATGACTCCTGCAGTTGTTTCGCTCGTAGACGGAAGTAGCGTGGATATGTTGGACAACTATACGGTAACCCTTACTCCGGGAGCAAATGGCATCATCAACAAACGACTGATTACGGTAACCAGTACCACCAATACAAAAACGTATGATGGTCTTCTTACTGCAGCAGCTCTTCCCACAGTCACCAGCGGAACACTGGCCACAGGCGATGTTGGAACTTACGTTGAGACCTATGACACCAAGAACCAGGGAACAGGTAAGACCATGACTCCGGCAGTGGTATCCATCGTGGATGGTTTAGCCGCCAACATGGCCGGCAACTACACGGTGACATTAACCAACAGTACCGATGGTGTGATTGAAACACGACCCATTACCTTGACTGGTAGCACAAATACCAAGACCTACGATGGTTTGGTCACTGCCTCGGCCATTCCTACCATTACCAGCGGAACACTTGCCGCGGGTGACGCAGGAATCTATGCCGAAACCTACGATACTAAAAATCAGGGTACTGGCAAGACCATGCTTCCATCCGTGGTGTCCATCAAGGATGCAGGTAATGTCAACATGGCCGGAAACTATGATGTAACCTTGACCAACAGTGCCAATGGCATCATTCAGAAACGTCAGATCACAATTGCCGCCAATGCCAATACCAAGACGTATGACGGAGACAGAACGGCTACCACCGCTTCTACGCTGACCGTTGGAACACTGGCCGCCGGCGATGTTGGAACGTACACAGAAACTTACGATACGAAAGACTGGGGCACTGGCAAGACCATGACTCCTGCAGTATCCATCGTCGATGGCGGAAGTCCGGCATTGGTAATGACAGACAACTACGACGTCACCTTGAATACCTCAGCCAACGGCATCATCAATAAGAAGGTTTTGACGGTAGATGGCATTTCTGCCAGTGACAAGACTTACGACGGAGCCACCACGGCAACCCTGGTAACAGGAGGCTATGCCTTGCATACCGTCATCGGTGCAGAAACCGTAACACTTGATGTAACTGGTTATACAGCCAATTTTGATGATAAGAGTTATGGCATCAACAGGCCTGTGGTTGTATCCGGACTCGCCCTGGGTGGCGTGGATGGAGGCAACTATACGCTGACACAACCTGTGGGCTTGTCTGCCAATATCAACAAGAGGCTGGTCACACTGACCGCTGCAGCCAACACTAGGGTTTATGATGGCGGCATTACGGCAGCCACCTCTCCAACATTGACCAGTGGAACGCTGGCAACGGGAGATGTTGGATTGTACAATGAAACCTACGACAACAAGAACCAGGGTACCGGCAAAACAATGACTCCGGTGGTCACCTCTCTTGTCGATGGAACCAGTGTTGATATGACCGGCAACTATACGATTACGCTTACCAACAGCGCCAACGGCGTGATTACGACCTTGCCTTTGACCATTACCGCGAACAATTTGAACAAATGTGTTGGTTCTGTGATGTCCTATGCGGGTACGGAATTTACAACTTCAGCCATGGCTGCTACGGAAGGAATTGCCTCCGTGACACTGACGAGTGCAGGAAGTGCCTCCGGTGCCGTTGCGAATACCTATGATCTTGTTCCTACTGTTGCAGTGGCAGTAGCAGGAACTGATCTGGCCAATTATTCCATCACCTACGTAAAAGGCAACCTGGTGGTTAATCCTCCTACCGTTGGCGGATTGGTAACGGGTGGGTCAAGCATTTGTCCAGGAAGCACAAGCAATTTGCTTACCCTTTCCGGCCACACAGGCAGTGTTGTAAAATGGCAAAGTTCTGTCTCTCCGTTTACCTCCTGGACAGACATCGCCAATACCACAACTACCTATACAACAGTCATCCTTACAGAGAATACCCAGGTAAGGGCTGTGGTTCGCAGTGGCGCTTGTGCCATTGTCAACTCTGCGGCCACTACCATCACTGTGAATGGTGTTTCCAATGGAGGAACCGTTACCGGTGGAACTACTATTTGTTCTGGAAGCACAAGTGGCTCACTTACGCTGACAGGACAACAGGGAAATGTCACCAAATGGCAGAGTTCAACGGATGGATTCGCCACTTCAACTGATATTCCTTATACGTCACCATCCTATACCTCAGGAATACTAACCCAGACAACTCAGTTCAGGGCAGTCGTCCAGAATGCAGGATGCACACCAGCCAATTCAATTGCCACTACCGTGACAGTCGTACCAGCTTCCGTGGGTGGAACCTTATCCCCAGCCTCGCTGACAGCTATTCAATTGGGTCAGGCAACTGGCACCATGACCTTAAGTGGTCAGACAGGCACCATTACCAAATGGCAGGAACGCCTTGGTTCAGAATCCTGGATCGATCTGGACAATACAGCCTCCACGATGGTTGAATACCCCAATGTTGCAGGAACCTGGGAATTCCGTGCCGTGGTGCAGAGTGGTACCTGTTGGGTTTCCTATTCCAGCTCTTCTTCCGTTGTTGTCAATCCATCTGCAGCAGGTGCGGTTACCGGCGGATCAAGTCCGATCTGTCTGGGCGTCGCTACTGGGACAATGACTTTGGCAAATTATACAGGCTCCATTGTAAAATGGCAAAAAAATGTTGACTCCGGCGTTTGGAGCGATATCGCCAATGCCACCGCCACCTATTCAGAAACTCCGGCTTCGGAAGGTACCTGGAGATACCGTGCGGTAATCAGCAATGGGTCTACCCTCTATTCGGCTCCAACCAGAATCGTTGTAAGTCCGATTGCCGTTGGCGGAACCATTTCAGGCTCCTCCACCATCTGCTCCGGAAATACAAGCGGCCTGCTGTCGCTCAGCGGCCAAACCGGAACGATCCAAAAATGGCAGAGTTCGGTAGCTCCATTCACCAGTTGGACCGACATCGCCAATACGGCTTCCACCTATGTTTCGGGTGCACTCAACCAGACGACCCACTTCAGGGTGGTAGTTCAGAGTGGCAGCTGTGGCCTAGCCAATTCGGACGAAGCTATTGTAACGGTGAATACCGTTCCGGTTCCGACGATTACAGGTTCAGCCAGTGTTTTGATGGCAGCCAATGTACAGGTATATTCAACCGAGGCAGGGATGACAGCTTATCAGTGGAATGTCAGTTCCGGTGGCACGATTACTTCCGGTGGAACTACCACAGATGCAACGGCAACAGTGACCTGGAATACCACGGGCAGTCAGTCTGTCAGTGTGAATTACACCAATGCAAGTGGCTGTTCAGCCAATACGGCAACGGTGAAGAGTGTGACGGTTAGCCTGGTTGCTCCTCCACCACCTCCACCGCCATTTGTTAGAGCTGCACAAACCATTACGTTTACTACCCTTCCGGAGAAAACCTGCGGAGATGCTGATTACCTGCTGGCAGCGACGTCAAGTTCAAAATTGAAAGTTACTTATGTTAGTTCCGACACCAAGGTGGCCGTCATTTTAAATGGATGCATTCACTTCGTTGGCGCAGGCACTTGTAACATCACTGCTTCACAAATTGGTAATGACAGCTATGCACCGGCAACCGATGTGGTTAGGGTACTGGTTGTAAAAATTAAACCAATCACCGGTGATACCAATGGTGACGGCCAGATAACTCCTCCTGAGATCGCAGGTGATACCAATGGCGACGGTAAGATTACAGCGCCTGAAATTGCAGGCGATGTCAATGGAGATGGTAAGATTACCGCACCTGAAATTGCTGGAGACACGAATGGTGATGGCATCATTGATGGAACCGAAATAGCCGGTGATACCAATGGTGACGGCAAGATTACGGCTCCTGAAATCGCTGGCGATACCAACGGTGATGGCATTATCGATGGCACTGAAATTGCCGGTGATACCAATGGAGACGGCAAGATAACCGCACCTGAAATTGCAGGCGATACCAATGGTGACGGCAAGATCGACGGAACCGAAATTGCTGGTGACACCAATGGTGACGGCAAGATCGACGGAACTGAAATTGCCGGTGATACCAATGGTGACGGCATCATTACCCCTCCTGAAATAGCCGGTGACACGAATGGTGACGGCAAAATCGACGGAACCGAAATCGCCGGTGATACCAATGGCGACGGCAAGATCGACGGTACGGAAGTAACCGGCGACACCAACGGCGACGGCAAGATTGATGGCACGGAGGTATTCGGTGACAAAACCGGAGACGGAACAAAAGATGTCCCATACATCGCAGGCGACACAAATGGTGATGGCAAGATTACAGCACCTGAGATTGCAGGTGACACCAATGGCGATGGCAAGATCGATGGGACCGAAATTGCCGGAGATACCAATGGCGATGGGAAGATTACAGCACCTGAGATTGCAGGTGACACCAATGGTGACGGCAAGATCGACGGATCTGAAATTGCAGGCGATACCAATGGAGACGGCATTATAGACGGCACCGAAATTGCCGGTGACACCAACGGCGATGGAAGGATCGATGGATCCGAAGTGGCTGGTGATACCAATGGCAACGGCATTATCGATGGTACCGAAATTGCCGGTGACACCAATGGAGACGGTAAAATTACCGGCTCTGAGATCATGGGTGACACCAATGGTGATGGTAAGATCACAGGCAGTGAAATTGCTGGTGACGCCAACGGTGACGGCAAAATTACCGGCACGGAAGTAGCGGGTGATCCAATGGTGATCTTAAACAGTATCTCCAACAAGATCCTTTGCAGTGGCTCCTCTTCCGCCCAGGTAACCTTTACGGTTGCCAATACAGGGGGAAATGCTATCTACGCCTGGACCAACAGCACTGCTGCCATTGGATTGGCAGCAAGCGGAACAGGCAATCTGCCAGCCTTTACGGCTACCAACACGGGTGCAACTCCGGTTGTGGCAACGATTACTGTTATCCCAACCTTCACGGTAGGCGGAGTTAGCCACATTGGTCAGGCGAAGGGCTTCACCATCACGGTCAATCCAACGCCTGCCGCTATCGCGGGAGCCGACAGGATCATCTGTCCGGGAATCTCTGCAACCCTTGGTGCATCAGCTATTGTTGGCAATACCTACAGTTGGAGTTCCCAGCCGGCAGGATTTACCTCCGCACTGGCCAGCCCAATTGTTACCCCAATAGTCAGTACCTCCTATATCCTCACGGAGACAACCACCTCCACCGGTTGCAGCAGCAGCCACAGCGTGATGGTCAGCGTGAAGTCAGTACCGAAACCTACCGTGACTGGATTGGCCACAGTTTGTGCCGGAACGAACAATGTTGCCTATGCTACGGAAGCAGGTTTAACAGGCTATCAATGGACGCTGCCTTCGGGTGCGAACATCGTTTCCGGAAACGGGACCAATAACATTGTAGTCAATTACAGCAACAACGCAACATCTGGCAATATATTGGCCAGTGGAGTTACAGACTGCGGAACAACAGTGGTCTCAGCCAGCTACCCGGTTACGGTTAATCCAATACCTCAGACCCCCGTCATTTCGGCCTCTGGTACAGATATCACCAGCAGCAGTGCTTTTGGCAACCAATGGTACTTTACCGCCACCGAAAATGGCAGCACAGCCGCCCTGTCGGGAGCCAACAGTCAGTACTATACTCCTACACAGGATGGTTGGTACCAGACACAGGTAACTGCCAGCGGATGCGTATCAGCCGTTTCCAATCTGCTCCATCGCCTGACACCTGGTGAGGCAAATCAGTACAACGTTTATCCAGTGCCAAACCACGGAGCGTTTACCATCAAGATTACCACGCCAAATGAACAGGTATTTACCATTCTTATTTTCGATCAGCTTGGTCATAAACTGTACGAAGTACAGAGTCTGATCATCAACGGAGAATTCGACCAGGCGGTCAACTTGTTGCCTGCTTCAACCGGAATCTACACCATCATGATCAAGAGCAAGGAGGGTAGTGTCATTAAGAAGTTCAACATTAACAAATAGAGACCTTGAGCAATCAGGATGGAGGTTAACCAACGTTTAGAAATTTCAGGGGAAGTGGATCAGGAAGTTTTATTGCTACCCGATCTACTGAACCTGAACTTTCCGGACGATCCTCTGAAACTGATTGGCAATAAGAAGGAAAATCATTTATTGACAGAATATTGGTTTAATCAAGATTATTAACACCCATTTAAGATGAATCGATTTATCAGCAAAAAGGTTCTGCCTTTTGGTCTTATACTTTTATTTGGTCTGGTTTGTCAAGCTCAGACATCTTCAACTGAAACCAGGTACAATCCCATTACCACTGCCGTACCTTTTCTAACCATCACGCCCGACTCCCGCCACGGTGCCATGGGTGATGTTGGGGCGGCTACTTCGCCCGATGCCAATGCGCAGTACTGGAATCCATCCAAACTGGCCTTTGCAGAGGAGAAGTTTGGAATATCTCTCTCCTTCACTCCCTGGCTCAGGCAACTGGTCAGCGATGTGAACCTGGCCTATCTGGCCGGATATTACAAGTTGAGTCCTTCCCAAACCATCGGAGCTTCCCTGCGCTATTTTTCGATGGGGGAAATTCAGCTCACAGACCAGAATGGAAGTAACCTGGCCGCTGTCAAACCAAGTGAATTTGCACTGGACTTCAGTTATTCCAGAAAGCTTTCCGACAACTTCTCCGGAAGTGTGGCTTTGAGGTACATTCGATCGGACCTCTCCGGCGGAATCAGCTCGGGAGCCTACGTACCCGGAAATGCCTTTGCCACGGATGTCTCCTTCTTCTACAACAAGGACATCAGTGCGGGCACCAACAAGCACATAATTGCTGCCGGTATCAACCTGTCGAACATCGGATCCAGAATATCCTACGACAATGGGAGCAACAAGGAGTATCTTCCTGCCAATCTCAAACTGGGAACCACTTACACCACCGAATTGAATTCGTTCAACTCGTTCGCCTTCTCCCTGGATTTCAACAAACTGATGGTGCCGACTCCTCAGCTTAACAGCACGAGCGTCGATACGGGTAAACCCGTTATCAGTTCCATCTTCTCCTCCTTCACGGATGCACCCGGAGGTGCCAGTGAAGAGCTGAAAGAGATCAACTATTCGCTGGGAGCAGAATACTGGTATGATCATAAATTTGCCATGCGCGGGGGATATTTCAACGAAAATCAATACAAGGGCAACCGAAAATTCTTCTCTACCGGACTCGGGATCAAGATGAACGTCTGTTCCATTGATTTTGCCTATCTGATTCCCGTGAATCAAAACAATCCGCTGGCCAATACGGTCCGGTTTACGCTTCATTTCAACCTGGGTAAGATGCAACAGAAGGAGAAAACGGAACCACAGGCAGTGCCGCAAGCTTCTCCAGCGCCACAACCGGCTCCAACCAAATGATCTAAATTTTGGTAGATATATTGCTAAGAACCTGATCGAATTAGAATTGAATAAAATAGCTTGACATGCCTCATTAAAAGCAGGTTTTGCATAAAAAAAAGTGGATTATGAAAAGGTATCTCCTGGTTTTGGTCCTAATGTTTGTTACAATATTTCTAAAATCGCAAACAATCGCCAACCTGGTAGCTTCTGGTACCGGTATTAAATGGTATGCCGCCTCTTCTGGCGGAAGTTCGCTGGCAGCTTCAACGGTTTTGATCAATGGTGCAACTTATTATGCCAGCCAAACCATAAATGGAATCGAAAGTTCGGCGCGATTTGCTGTCACTGCAACAGTAACCCAAACTCCGGTAGCCCCGACGGCAGCTGCACCGGTGCTGGCCCAAACGCAAATTGACTGGAAATGGTTGGCAACTTCAGGAGCCACTGGCTACAAGTGGAGTGCCACCAATAACTATGGCACGGCCACCGATCTGGGAAATGTCCTGATCAAATCAGAAAGCGGTTTGACTTGCGGAACTTCCTACACCCGGTATCTCTGGGCATACAATACAACGGCCTGCGCTTCTACGGTTACTACAATGACTCAAAGCACAACCTCTTGCGTGAGTGCTCCAAGTCTTACGACTGCTACCGTTGATAATATAGGAAGCACTTCAGCAACCTTCAATGGAAACATTACTTCGATCAATGGAGCCAATGTCACTATTCGGGGGTTTAAATACAGTACTACGAATGGTTTTGATCCTGCAACGAGCGGCACAAATATCTCGGAAAATGGAACTTTTGGCACGGGCGTATTCAGTTTAAGTCCCTCAGGACTTGCTACTACAACCACCTATTATGTGGTTGCCTATGCCACCAACAGCACAGGTACGACCTACGGCTCCCAGGTTAGTTTCACGAGCCTGATCCAAACTGACTATGCCTATACGGGAGGTCAGCAAACCTTTGTGGTACCGGCTGGCGTTACAACCATCACCATTCAAGCCTGGGGAGCCCAGGGAGGAACCACAAACGGTGGATTGGGAGGCTATGCAACTGGCACCTTGTCAGTCAGTCAGGGTCAGACCTTGTACCTGTATGTCGGAGGCCAGGGAGGAACGAGTCAAACCGGAGGATTTAACGGCGGTGGTATTGGGGGATATGATACAAACGGCAGTGGCACTATTGGAAGCGGCGGCGGCGGTGCCTCCGATGTCCGAACGGGGAGCAACGGTTTGGGAAACCGTGTGCTGGTAGCCGGCGGTGGCGGCGGAAGATGCCCGATGAGTGATGGCGGTTCCGGTGGAGGTACCAATGGATCGGATGCAATAGATGTTTATACCGGTTATGGCGGACACGGAGGCACCCAAAGTGCTGGTGGAACTGCACATACCAACAGAAATGCGACCGATGGAGGTTGGGGTTACGGAGGCAACGGCTCAACCAATTACAATGCCTGGGGTGGTGGCGGCGGTGGCGGCGGCTATTACGGCGGCGGAGGAGGTACCAGCTCGGTGGACCACGGTTCCGGTTATTCGGGTGGCGGTGGCGGTGGTTCATCCTATCTAGGTGGGATAACGTCTGGCTCTACCACATCCGGCCAACGAACAGGCGATGGCCGCATCTTAATTACCTATTAATCCTAAGAAAAATTTAGCTAACCGATGACTCGACTTTTACTGATTTACCTGATAATATTTTCCGCCGGAAGTCTGGTTACCCAGACTCCTACCTTGGCCAACCATTGACAATTAAATTGAAACCCGGTTTGAACCTTTGGGTGCAATTGGGTGTTATTATATGAAACATAATAATATGATATATACCATTAGGATAAAGAAGTGCCTTCTGGCTCTGGTGCTACTGTGTGAAACCATGGTATTGAAATCCCAAACAGTCACCAATCTGGTTGCTACGGGCACTGGAATTAAATGGTACGCGGCTGCCACTGGAGGAACGGCCTTGTTGGCTTCGAATCCACTTGTAAATGGCACCACCTATTTTGCCAGTCAGACTGTAAACGGAGTGGAAAGTAGTGTCCGAATGGCTGTAACGGCTACGGTAGTGACACAAGCTGCCCCAACCGCTTCAACTCACACCCCATCCCAGGCACAAGTAATCTGGAACTGGAATTCCGCCACAGGAGCTTCCGGTTACAAATGGAACACCACAAACAACTATGGAAGCGCAACCGATCTTGGAAATACATTGACCAGAACGGAAACCAGTCTAACCTGCAATACGGCTTATACCCGGTATGTATGGGCCTACAATGCTTCAGGTTGTGTTTCTGCTGCGACGACACTCTCCCAGACGACCTCTTCCTGCGTAACCATTCCGGTGGTAACGACCTCCACAATTGGTTCTTTGACCTCTACTACCGCCATCGGTGGAGGAAATGTGACCTCCAACGGAGGCGGATCACTCACCGCGACAGGTGTTTGCTGGAGCACTTCTTCTTCCCCAACCATCAGCAACAGTCATACCTCCGACGGGACTTCCACAGGCGTTTTTGTCAGTAACCTAAGCGGAATGATTGGAAATACCACCTATTATGCCAGGGCCTATGCGACCAACAGTGTCGGTACGGCATACGGATCCGAGATCAGTTTTACCACCTCCAACTATGCACTTTGGACCTTCTCGGTCGCAGGGGCAACCGGCGAAACCGGGCCGACCCAGTCAGCGGTAAATTCTGCCTATTCGGGCACTTCCCTCGCGAACGAGGTAACGATCAATACCCAGGGGATCCAGGAGTGGATCGTTCCAACTTCAGGGATTTACCAGTTTCAGGTATCCGGAGCGCAGGGTGGAAATTATTCAACCGTTTATGCATGCGACGGCGGATATGGAGCAACATTGCAGGGTGATTTCACGCTTTCTGCCGGGGACAAATTGAAAATTCTGGTGGGTCAGCAGGGAGTAAGCATTTCGGGTCATCCTTACGGTGGAGCCGGTGGCGGTGGCGGTACCTTTGTCGTCAATTCGACAGCCTCAAATACATTGTTGATTGCAGCAGGCGGAGGAAGCGGTGCAGCAGGCGGTAACTATGCTTCCAATGGAGGGAACAACGGAGATAATGGGAGAGTCACCACACAGGCTGGTCCGGGAATAGCCCGGAATGGTTCCGTATCTGCCAGTGCAGGTGGTAACAACGGAAATGCCGGAATTTTGGATACGGGTTACGGCCAGTACGAGGACCCGGGGGCGGGTTACCTGCAAAGTTCTTCCCAATCCGGACTTGGTTCAACCAGTTCTGCCAAAAATTTTGCCTCCGGCGGTTTGGGCCAGACCATGAGTGGTATATCCTACGGAAATGGCGGCTATGGCGGTGCCTCGGGTGGCAGTGAAAGAAAAGGGGGTGCTGCAGGAGGATATTCCGGCGGAGGAACTATTTCAAGCACAAGCGGTGCCGGGGATTACGGTGTAGGTGGTGGCGGCGGTTCCTACAATGGAGGATCCAACCAAAACAACCAGGCAGGAAACAATAGCGGTAACGGTCAGGTGAAAGTTACCAAATTATAAAACCAACGAATGAAAAGATATGTTCTGATTCTGGCTTTACTCTCATGCATCCTTCACGTTAAGGCGCAAACAGTCTCCAATCTGGTTGCCACGGGCACCGGAATTAAATGGTATGCTGCTGCCACAGGGGGAACGGCCTTGTTGGCTTCGACTCCCTTGGTAAATGGCACGACCTATTATGCCAGTCAGACCGTTAATGGCGTGGAGAGCAGTGTGCGAATGTCAGTGACTGCAACGGTTGTTACTCAAGCGGCACCGGTAGCTGCTGCGAATAATCCATCCCAGACTCAGGTCATCTGGAACTGGAATTCCGCCACAGGAGCCACAGGCTATAAATGGAGTGCAACAAACTCCTATATTGGTGCGACCGATCTTGGGAATGCACTTGCCAAAACCGAAACAAGTCTAACCTGTAATACGGCATATACCCGGTATGTCTGGGCATACAATGCATCCGGCTGTGTATCCACTCCAACAACACTCTCTCAAACGACATCGTCCTGCATTGCCGCTCCTACGGTATCGACTTTGGCTGCCAACAACACAACAGGCACCACCTCAACCTTGAACGGCAATGTTTCAGCTACCGGCGGTGCAACGGTCACCATCCGGGGCTTTAAATACAGTACCTCCAATGGGTTCAATCCGGCATCAACAGGTACTGATGTGTCAGAATCAGGCTCCTTCGGCACCGGAACTTTTACGGCAAATCTTACCGGTTTGGCTACTACTACAACCTATTACGCGGTGGCTTATGCCACCAACAGCATCGGAACCACCTATGGGGATGAGGTGACCTTTAACACACTTGTTCAGACCGATTTTGCATATACGGGTGGTAATCAGATTTTTATGGTCCCGGTAGGAGTAACAAGCCTGACCCTTGAAGCGTGGGGCGCCCAGGGTGGCACAAATGGAAATGACCTAAGTTCTTGCGGAGAGATTGGAGGTAAAGGTGGATATGCCATTGGAACTTTAGCGGTTACCCCAGGGGAATCGATTAATATTTACGTGGGAGGTAAAGGAATTTCCGGTGCAGCCGGAGGATACAATGGCGGAGGAGATTCAGGCCCAGATACCGGCACCTGTGGATCCGGAGGAGGAGCTTCCGACATCAGGGTTGGAGGCACAACGCTGGCCCATCGGGTCCTGGTCGCAGGTGGCGGCGGCGGTGCAGAATACAGTGCCTGTAATGGAACTGGAGGAGATGGTGGTGGCCTCAATGGCCTGAACGGTAGTGAAGGAGTAGCCAATCCACAGAACGGCAAGGGAGGCACCCAGAGTGCAGGTGGAGCCGGAGGTACAGGTGGCTACAGCGGATACAGTGGTACCCTGGGTCAGGGTGGAGCGTATGGTGGACACCCTCAGGGCCATTCCGGTGGCGGCGGCGGCGGTTACTATGGTGGCGGCGGAAGTTCAGAAGACGGACATGGAGGAGGTGGCTCTTCGTATGTGGGCGGTGTTACGGCGGGATCGACCACGGCTGGTGTGAAAACCGGGAATGGACGGGTAAAAATATCTTACTAGGCAAATACAAAATAGAATTTTGTACCGGAAGGATGGAAACCGGGAAATTCAAAAACGAACCCTATTCTCCTCCAACTTCCCGAAATTGGAAGTGAGCAGTTTTAATGTGAAGGGCAAAAACAATACAATTCATATGGAGTGGAGACAAAATTCACTTCACTAAAAAAGACAAATGCAATGACTGACGTTAACGTGGAACAAAGCATAAAGAAATATTTTCTGATCCTGCTTTTACTTTTGGGATGGCTGAGTCCAAAGGCCCAAACAGTCTCCAATCTGGTTGCCACGGGCACCGGAATTAAATGGTATGCAGCTGCCACAGGAGGAACAGCCTTGTTGGCTTCGACTCCCTTGGTAAATGGCATGACCTATTATGCCAGTCAGACCGTTAATGGCGTGGAGAGCAGTGTGCGAATGTCAGTGACTGCAACGGTTGTTACTCAAGCGGCACCGGTAGCTGCTGCGAATAATCCATCCCAGACTCAGGTCATCTGGAACTGGAATTCCGCCACAGGAGCCACAGGCTATAAATGGAGTGCAACAAACTCCTATATTGGTGCGACCGATCTTGGGAATGCACTTGCCAAAACCGAAACAAGTCTAACCTGTAATACGGCATATACCCGGTATGTCTGGGCATACAATGCTTCAGGTTGCGTTTCAGCTGCAGCGACGCTCACTCAAACAGCCTCCTCCTGCGTGACAACCCCAACAGTTTTGTCGTCGGCCGCAAGCAGTACCGGAGCCACTTCCACTACCTTGAACGGCAGTGTCTCATCCACCGGTGGGGCCACCGTCACTGTTCGCGGCTTCAAATACAGTACGACCAATGGGTTCAATCCCGCAACAACCGGAACGAATATATCTGAATCGGGGAGTTACAATACAGGAGCATTCAGTTTGACTCCAACCGGACTGGTCTCCTCTACCACCTATTATGCAGTGGCTTATGCCACCAACAGCATCGGTACCACCTATGGCGATCAGATCAGCTTTACGACGACGATGCAAACCGATTTTACCTATACTGGTGGAATTCAGTCTTTTGTTGTTCCTTCCACAGGAAATTACAAACTGGAAGTGTGGGGTGCTCAGGGTGGAGATGCAAGTCCCTATTACGGTGGAATGGGTGGATATGCCAGTGGCACGATTGCCTTAACTGCCGGTCAGACGATCTACATCTATGTTGGTCAGGTTGGCCAGGGAGCCGGTGGTGGCTCTGCCTGGAACGGTGGAGGCGGTGGCACCTGCTGTGGGGCTGGTGGCGGCGGCGGCACCGATTTCAGACTTGGCGGAACTGCCCTGGCCAACAGGGTGATCGTGGCCGGTGCCGGTGGCGGCGGCTCGAATGATACCCCACAGGGGAATGGTGGCGACGGCGGCGGAAGCTCCGGATTGTATGGAACCGTGGGAGCTCCGGGAACCCAAAGTTCCGGATATTCCCTCGGAGTTGGAGAAACGAACTCCTCCGATGCTGCCGGTGGTGGCGGAGGTTACTGGGGTGGTTACAATGGTGGCGGCGGAACGGGAGGCTCCGGCGGTGGAGGATCTGCCTACACGGGGGGCGTTACCAGCGGAACAATGATTGCGGGGAATGCTTCCATGCCTAATCCTTCCGGTGGAAATATGACAGGACACTCCGGGAACGGGTACGCCAGAATAACCCCTGTTGTACTTTAAGTTTTTAGGAATTCAACAAGTTACCTACCCTGGTGAATGTGGTTTGTGACAGGTGTGGTGGATCGAAAATCTCTGGAGAGTGGGGTGATAATTTGAGACAATGGATGTCAATATTTGATCGCAAACAAGGAATGTTATCCGGCAGCGATTGAAATTTAAATATTAAAATATGAAGCATTTAAATATAAATTTTCGATTTCATCGGATGCTTCTGAGACCCATTCTGACCGGACTGTTGATCTCCTTTTTTGGTATGCTGATGAGTGTTCATCCGGCTTTAGCACAAAACTATTGTCTGAGTTTCGATGGCAGCACAGGTTATGTCGGTCTTCCGGCCGGCTTATGGAACAGCAATTTCTCCAATGGAAACGCCATTACCGTTGAATACTGGTTCAAGGGAAGTGGGATGAACTCCGTCTACCGCGTTCAGCCCGGTTCCTATTTCGTCGCCGGATATTACAACGGCAGCAACACAAATAACAATCACATTATCTCCAATGACGGGGCTACAAACGGTGTATCTGCTGGCCCTAAGGCCACCATTCAGGATGGGAACTGGCACCATTTGGCGATGACCTGGTCTAAAAATGGCTTTTTTACAGGATACCTCGATGGCGTACAGGTGGATCAGCGTGCCGCCGCAAATGTTGATTTACCTGCAATGAACACAATCAATTGCCTGGGTTCATTAGGTGGTACAACGGAATTTCTGACAGGATCGCTGGATGAAGTCAGGATATGGAATGACGTACGCACAGCACAGGAAATTGCAAACAATAAAAATTTGGAACTGACGGGAACTGAGCAAGGTTTGGTCGCCTATTACAAGATGAGCAATGGCAGTGGAACCACGCTGACGGATAATAAATCTGGAAACAATTACCCCGGCACATTAACAGGCGGGGTCAGTTGGACGGTTGGTGGACCCCCTATTATTCTTGGAAACCTTGAAGTAACTGCAACATTGGGCACAACCGGTCCAACCGGATATTCAACTTTTAAGGCCGCTTTTGATGCCATCAATGCAGGTACACATGCCGGAGCAATCACTATAAAACTGAACGGCAATACCACCGAAAGCGCTTCGGCCGTATTGAATGCAAGTGGCACAGGCAGTTCAAGTTACACCTCCGTAAACATTTATCCTGCCGCGAGCGGATTATCCATCAGCGGAAATATGGCCAGTCCACTCATCGACCTGAACGGCGCAGATAATGTAACCATCGACGGGAGGGTGAATGCCACAGGTTCAACAAAAGATTTTGTTATTACGAATTCGAGTACTTCCAGCAACAGCGGGACAAGCACCATCCGGATGTACAATGGTGCGAATAACAACACAATCAAATATTGTACAATAAAAGGATCTAGCACAGATGGTAGCGCAGGAGTGATCTTTCTGAGCGCTACGGCTGAAAATACCGGGAATACAATTGATGACAATAATATTACAAATGCTGCCGATGCCAATCGCCCCATAAATTCCATCTACTCGGGTGGCGCAGCAAATACTGTTACCATCAGCAATAATAACATTTATGATTTTCTAAGCCGCATCAGTTCTTCAAACGGAATAAATTTAAATACAAGTACAGCGGCATCAACCATATCGGGCAATAGTTTCTACGAAACCAATACATTTAATCCAACAGCCAACAGGGCCTATTACTATCCGATTTATATCAATAGCGCCGTTGCCGGTTTTACGGTAAGTGGAAATTATATCGGAGGAAACGCTCCCTTGTGCGCAGGTACCTTCACAAAGTCTAACACAGCATATAGTAATTTGGTTGGGATCTATTTGAATTCTGTCGGTACTGGTACTCCGAGCATTGTAAAAGGCAATACCGTTAACGGAATTACGTGGAACAATAATAACAATGATGCTGCGTGGCAATTTGGAATCGTCATAAATGCTGGTGATGTTACAGTGGGTGCTTCTGGTGAACCCAACATCATAGGATCAATGACAGGTATGCCGAATATGACCTTTAATTTTGAGACTAACGGGAATCTTTTTGTTCCAATTTGTTTGAATGGTTCCGGTTATATCACCTGTCAATACAACAATATAGGCGGAATTACCTGCAACAATGTTTATTCCAATCAAGTTACACGCCTTCACTGCATTTACAGGGGAAACAACAATGTAAACGCAGTTATCAGCAACAATACAATCGGAAGTTCAACTAATCCTATAACCTTGACATCTCCTGCTACCGGAGATCATCAATTTATGACAGGAATCTATAATGCCAATAGTGCTACTTCAGGACTGACAGTTAATAACAACAGTATTTCCTATTTGGATAATCAAGCCACAAGTGGAAACCAAAATTATGTTTGCGGTATTTTAAGTTATGGCATGGATGCGCCACTTACAATATCGGGCAACAACTTACACGATCTGACCACATCAACTTCAAACAACGGAAGCGGAATCTATGCTTGTATGAGAGGTATCTTTGTCGCTACAGGATCCCAGCTTACTCTTACGAATAATACCATCTATAACCTGACCAATACCAACTCAACTTTTAACGGGTATATGTATGGAATATATGCTACGGGCGGTGGAGGCGATGGAGTTGTAAATAATTGTTCCGGCAATACAGTTTATCATATATCAGCGACAGGAACAGGTTCGGGTCCTTTTATATATGGAATATTTTACAATGGCGGAAACTTTTCAACCAACACATTAACCCGAAATTATATATACGGTTTGACCTCTGAGGGTGTAAATAATAATTGCTGGAATACAAGATACTATGGTATATTTTATGCAGGTGGCACCTATATTAAGATTACATATGCCAACAACATAATAAGTTTAGGGGGCAATACAAGGTCAACAATTTACGGGATTTATGGAATAGGCACCAACGGATATAGCAGTTATAGCAATGCTTATTTTAACACGATCTATATATTTGGCTCTCCAACAGACGGGGGTTTGTCGAGTTATGCTCTTTACAGTCAAGGAAATGAGCCGAAAACATATAGTAATAATGTTCTTTATAACGCCCGTTCCAATAACGGAACATCAGGTAATCATTACTGTTTATATTATGGAACAACTCCAGTATCTACCTCTGATTACAATGACCTGTATGCACCCGGGACCGGCGGATATATTGGATTTTATAACGGGAATTACAGTACAACTTTGCCTGGGTGGAGAACTGTTACAGGCGGCGAAGCCCACAGTCTGAACATCAATCCTTCCTTTGCCAGTGCAGGAGGCTCCTCGGCTACCGATTATCTGCCATCGGCCTCTTCTTTGGTTGCAACGGCTGGCACTGGTATCACCACTGATTATGACGGAGGGGCCGACAGGAGTGCCACCTATCCTGCCATGGGTGCCTTTGAATACAATGTAACTCCGCCCTGTGCCAATCCCTCCAGCGGAGGTACCATCAGTGCTGCACAAACCATCTGTTCGGGCTTTGCCCCGGCTGCATTTACCAGTAGCGTGGCCGCTTCTGGCCATACCGGTACACTGGAATATAAATGGCAGGTATCAACGACCAGTGCATCAGCAGGGTTCATTGACCTGGCTTCCGGTAACTCGGCCACCTTTGCCCCCGGTACACTGTCGGTCAACTCCTGGTACAAACGGTTGGCACGCGTCGACTGCATGGCCGACTGGACCGGCTCTGCTGAATCGAATGCGGTAATGGTTACCGTAAATCAGGCCTCCTTTGCTCCGGGTACTTTTACGGTTGCGAATCTTCAGGCAACCGGCCAAAATATCAAATGGTATACAACGTCCACAGGAGGTTCACCGCTGGCATTTTCCACCGCAATAATCAATGGAACCCATTATTTTGCCAGCCAAACCGTCAATGGTGCCGAAGGCACAGTAAGGCTGGATGTAACGGCGGCCATCGATCCGACTCCCTGTGCCCCATCAGGTACTTCAGCCCAGGATTTCTGTTTTGCAGCAACCATAGCAGATTTAGCAGCAACAGGAAGTAACATCCGCTGGTACACCACCTCGGCCGGAGGGATAGCCCTTTCTCCTGCAACCCTGTTATCGGCCGGGACCTATTTTGCTACGCAAACCATAGACTGCACCGAAAGTGCATCCAGATTGGGTGTGGCAGTTACGCTGACACCATTGGCTACTCCTTCGATTGGTGGACCTGCCACCGGTTATACGGCAACTCCGGGGTACTTTTACAATGCATTCAATGCGACTGGAACTAAATTATGGATAGTAACAGGCGGCACGATACTTCAAGGTCAAGGAACCACCATGATAAGAATTCAATGGACATCCACCGGAACACAAACCATAACGATACAGGAAACCAATGGTTCGTGTCAGGCAACCAATTCGAAACAAGTTTCCGTAACACCAACTCCATAAATTGCCATCCACACCATCAGAATCAATTGTCAATCTATAAAATAGTACCTGAACGAGGAGGTATTTTTAAATTTTGTCCACGTATGGTCTACTGCAAATGAAAGACTTGCCATTTATATATGCGTATCTTTAAAAGATCGATCAGAACGCTTTGTTCACTCATCTGAACAAGCCACTGAAATGATGATTTCTTCTTCAAATCTGAGCATAAGGATGCAATAGAAGCAAACAGAAAATGAAACAGGTCATTCAGTTAACCATATTGCTGCTTGTTCTGGCAATAAGCCCTACGCTCCAGGCTGCCAAGTATGTGGTAAGCGGCGCCGGTGCCGACGTGAACGGAACCTATGAGGACAGTGGTTTTACAAATGCCGGCCATCCTTTTTTTATTCTTGATTCAAATTCATACAGAGCGCTCATTTACGACGGTAAATGGAAAATTGCCTCCATAGATTGCTGTTACGGAAGCGAAGGGGCGACGGTTGGGACCACCTATTACGATACCAACAATTCGGGTAGCAACCCCCCATCCTCTGGTTGGTCCAACTCTGCCGGAGCGCTCCCCATTCCTTCTGTAAAACTGGTTCAGTCTGAAATTTTGTATAATACCCTTGTGTTTACAGAATCTCCCGAAAACGATGGCACCATTGATAATACCATTGTGATAACCTGCAACAACAACGGGGGCGAGACATTTGCCGGTAAAGACGGGGATGATTTTGTAGCAGACGGCAAGGTCATTGTGAGCCATCTTCCGGCTGGCATGACGGCCCGGATTCTCCGTAAAGATAATCTGACTTTACTGGCCATGCTTTCAGGGACACCGGCATCACATACAAATGCCAACGACGTTTCGAACCTGACTTTTGCATTTCAGAATTCGGCTTTTGCGGGTGGTAATGCCGGTGTGGTAGGAGGTTCTTACCGAAACACCTTAAAAATTAACTTCATCCAAATCTTCCACGTTGGCTCAACAGGCGATTTCGCCACCATTGCAGAGGCATTGGATACCTGTCGCGATGGGGATATTCTAATTCTGGCAGCTGAGACATTTACAGAAGCAGGTTTAACGGTTAATAGGAGTGTCACCATTCAGGGGCAGGGAGCACGGTCAACTTTTGTACAAACTGCTTCATCATCGGCGAATGCAAGTAGCAACGTTTTTTATACCTGGTATGGCACCACCGTTACCATAAAGGATCTGACAGTGCGTTATGGCAACTCGGGTGCAGGTGCCGGAATTCTTTCTTCCGGTGAACAGTTGAACCTGATCAACCTGGATATTTATGGGAATACTTCAACCAGTCAGGGTACAATTCAGGGTGGCCAGATGTCCATAACGAACTGTTCCATTCACGATAATACCGGAGGAAGTGGTATCTACATTCAGAGTTATAGCGTAGCGACGGTCACAAATTCCACCATTGCAAAAAACGCTTTTGATGCAGGGGAGGGATGTGGTATATATTGTGATGCCGGGTCAACACTTCATCTTACCAACTGCACGGTAGCTGAAAATACCGGTTACGGTATTTTTGTTTATGCAAGCACGGTGTCCGTACTCAATACGATACTGACAGATAACACCAAGGATGATTACAGGGTTCAATCAGGCGATGCTTTAACCGATTCCGGGTTTAACGTTGTTAAAAAACAATCATCTTCGGATAATTCAGGTAACTGGAAGTTTAACCAGGCCAGTGATATTTTGTACAACTATAAAGCCGATGGTTCGTCAAGCACACAATGGAACAGAAACAGCCCGGCTCTGGCCAATCAGAATCTGAATCTGGGTTCCAGTCTCAGCTATGTTGGCCTGCTGAACAATGGTCCAGTCCTACCGGTTTTGAGTGGTAGTTTCATGATAAATGCAGGGACCGATACCGGCGCACCTGCCACCGACCAGGTAGGACAGTCGCGCAACGGGACAACCGATATCGGGGCTTTTGAGTATGCCGGTGTGTCGGCTACTGTTCCAACCGTAACCACCAATGCGATCAACTCCTTCAACACCATTTCAGCCACGATGGGTGGCAATATTTCTTCCGGCGGAGGAGCAACTGTGACGGAGCGTGGCATGGTCTATTCCTTATCAGGCACGCCCGATATTACCGACAACAAGGTTGCGATCGGCAGCGGAATCGGTTCCTTTTCCCAATCAGTATCCGGATTATTGCGCGGAACGGTCTATTATGTCAGGGCCTATGCCACCAATTCGGCAGGAACTTCTTACGGAAGTAACGTCTCTTTTACCACTGCAACCGGGAAACCCGTTATTTCCAGTCTGAACGGAGATTCCGGATCATTTACCGAAGGGGATAACCCTTTGGTAATCGATAGCGGGGGTGATGCTACAGTGGCTGATGGCGATAATTCAGGGTATAACGGAGGAAATCTTACTGTTAGTCCCGCTCCCGGTTATATATCTGCATTTCTATCCATCAGTGCATCTGGCAACCTGGCACTTAGTGGAGGGATGAATGTTGGAAGTTCCATTTCCATTGGAGGCACGGTTATTGGGACCATTACCAAGAACGGATACAATGGACAAAATTTGGTTATTACTTTCAATGCCAATGCGACAGATGAACTTATCAGTACACTCATCCATCATATTGCATACAGCAACAATTCAGAAGTTTCTCTTGGCATATGTTCGGTTCATTTCACTATTCAGAATGCCAATGCATTGATAAGTCCTGATGCAATCGTTGCGATCAATACTTTTGTGGTTAACGATCCTCCTACTTTGACCGCCGTTGGTAACAATCCAACATTCATCGCGGGGGATCCAACTGTTACCTTGTTTTCCAATGCAGCAGCCTCAACGGTCGAGAACGGACAAACCTTTACCGGCTTTACCCTGATGGTGTCCAACGCCTCAGATGGCTCTTCAGAAAGGCTATTTCTGGATGGGAGCCTGATATCACTCTCCAATGGAGCAACAGGGACTACCAGTGTAAACAGCCTTACCTATGGAGTTTCTCTTTCCGGATTGACAGCCACTGTGACCGTTTCCGGAGGCGATTTGTCTGCCCTTGATTTACAGTCGATAGTCAACTCGCTGGGGTATTACAACAGCAGTGGTACTCCAACGGAAACAAACCGAACCGTGACAATTACGCTGCTGAAAGACAATGGCGGCACTTCCAATGGCGGGAATGATACAGCTCAATTAGCTGTTAGTTCAACAGTTACAATTCTAAGCGGGAAGCCCGTTATTGCCAACCTGAATGGTGACTCCGGTTCATTCACAGAAGGAAACAACCCATTGCTGATTGATACCGGGGGAAATGCCCTCCTAAGCAATCATTCTGTTTCCGGATACAATGGCGGAAACCTGACAATTGCCATCGGGACTCCTTCAACCAGCGAATATCTATCCATAAAAACCTCGGCCAATGTCGTACTGAGTAGCGGGATGGTTGCAGGCAGCACGGTCTCCATCGGAGGAACCAACATTGGCCTCATTGCTGCTGGAAAGGATGGACAAACCGGAAACGATTTAATTATCACGCTAAATGCCAATGCAACGGATGCCCTGTTAAGTACCCTCCTTCAAAATATTACCTATTCCAACAATTCGGAAGTTGCCCTTGGAAGCCGGTCTGTTTCGATTACTGCCCAGAATGACCTCTCATCTACCAGCTCTGTTTCAACAGTTACGATTGATACATTTGTCGTCAACGATCCGCCTACCTTGTCTATAACCAGCACATTTCCAACTTTTATTGAACATTCACAACCAGTAGAACTATTTTCCGGTGCAACTGCATCAACATTTGAGAGTGGGCAAACGTTTATCAGTTTCAGGTTGTCCGTATCCAATTTGTCAGATGGTTCTTCCGAGCAGCTGGTGATAGATGGAAGTTATGTCACCTTAATCAACGGCACATCAGGAACAAGCAGTATCAACAGCCTGTTTTACAGCGTATCTGTTACGGGTTCAGTTGCCATTGTGAATGTTTCAGGCGGCACATTGTTGGCCACAAATCTGCAAACTATTCTCAACAACCTGAGTTATTACAACAGCAGCGCTTCGCCATCTACCGCTCAGCGCCGATTGGTCAGGCTCATTAGTATCACCGATAGTGGTGGAGTTTCCAATGGGGGAATTGATACCTATTCACCATTTTTCCTATCATCAGTTACCGTAGTTGCAACCAATCTGCCGACCATAAACACAACTGCCATCACCACCTACAACAGTACCTCTGCTACAATGGGCGGCGATGTGACTGCCGACGGGGGTGCAACAGTTACCGAGCGGGGAGTTGTTTATTCATCGAGCGACAATACTCCTACGATAGGGGAGGCAGGCGTGACGAAGGATATAAACGGCACTACCGGAACGGGAACATTCAGCAAGTCAATCACAGGCCTTTCGGGTGGTACCACCTATTATATGCGAGCCTATGCGACCAACAGCGAAGGAACTGCCTATGGCAGTGTAAATTCCTTCACCACCCTGTTGGGAAAACCCACCGTGACTACCACCGGCTCTGGCAACGTTTCGGCTGTTTCGGCAGATGTTTCCGGGAACATTACCACCATTGGCAGTGGCAATGCGACTGTTCGAGGAGTCTGCTACAATACAACGGGAAATCCAACCGTGGACGATCCAAAATCCGAAACATCCGGCAATTATGCCACGGGTGCCTTTACGCATAATCTGACGGGATTAACGGCCAGCACTACCTATTACGCACGTGCCTATGCCACTAATTCCGGAGGCACAGGTTACGGAGATCAGGTCAGTTTCACCACCCTGACCACCCCGGCGAATCCAACCGCTGTGGCAGCCACCTACAGCATCCTTTGTCAGGGAGCCTCCACGCAGCTCACGGCCAACGACGCCCTTGGCACGGTGTACTGGTACACAGGCAGCTGTGGTGGCACCCAGGTAACCACGGGTAATCCGGTGGCGGTAACTCCGCTGGCAAGCACCACCTATTATGCAAGGAATTTCAACAACGGTGCATTCAGTGCAGGTTGTGCCTCCATCAGCATCGTGGTGAATCCGCGGCCAACGGTGGCCGATTTGCATGCGTCGGGAACTGGGATCAAATGGTATTTAACTCAGACCGGAGGGACGGCACTTGCGACCTCTACCCAACTATTAAACGGCCAGCATTATTGGGCGAGCCAAACTGTCAACGGCTGCGAAAGTGTGACAAGATTTTTGGTAGTGGTAACCCTGACCAATCCTTGATGCAAAAATTTCATCTACCGAATGAACCTTTCTGATTGAAACGTGTTATTGTATAAAACATAATAATTGAAAAACTGTCAATCGAAATTGACGATGAAAAAATACCTCCTGGTTTTTGCCCTCTTCTTTGGAACCCTGCTATTGAAATCCCAGACAGTGTCCAATCTGGTTGCCACGGGGACGGGAATTAAATGGTATTCAACCGCTACCGGAGGGACGGCCTTGTCCGGTTCAACACCACTGGTAAATGGTACCACTTATTTTGCAAGTCAGACCGTCAACGGGGTGGAGAGTAGCGTGCGAACAGCAGTAACCGCCACGGTGGTTACACAGGCAGCACCGGCAGCCGCTGTTAATACTCCTTCCCAAACGCAGGTGATATGGAGCTGGAGTGCGGCATCCGGTGCATCGGGCTATAAATGGGGTACTACCAACTCCTACGCAGGTGCAACCGATCTGGGAAATACACTGACCAAAACAGAAACAAGCTTAACCTGTAGCACCTCATATACCCGTTATGTATGGGCTTACAATGCCGCTGGCTGTGTGTCGGCAGCCACCACACTGGCACAGACGACCTCCTCTTGCGTGACTTCTCCCTCGGTAACCACCTCGGCTGCCAGCGGAATTGGTGGGATATCGGCTACCCTGAACGGTGACATCACAGCCACGGGTGGCGCAAATGCAACCATCAGGGGATTCAAATACAGCACCACGGATGGTTTTGATCCTGCCACTTCCGGCACGGACTTCTCGGAAGCCGGAAATTTCAGTTCGGGAACGTTCAGCCTGAGTACCAGCAGCCTTACTTCTACCACGACCTATTATGCCGTGGCCTATGCAACAAATTCCGTGGGTACTTCCTATGGAACTCAAGTAAGTTTTACAACGACCCTCTTCACGGTTTGGACCTTCACCAATGCCGGTGCGTCCAGTTATACCGGCCCGACCCAGGCAGAGGTGAACACGGCCTATTCGGGAGGCTCCCTGCAGGGTGGAGTAACCGTTTCATCCGGTACTCAGTATTGGACAGTACCTGCCACCGGCACCTACCGGATTGAAGCCTTTGGGGCCCAGGGCGGCAGTATTGGTGGTTATTCGGGCGGTTATGGTGCCAGGCTGAGGGGTGACTTCAACCTCACGGCAGGCACCGTTCTGCACATCATTGCAGGTCAGATCGGAATAGGTGCAGGAAACGGATCGGGTGGCGGTGGCGGATCGTTTGTGATACAATCGCCCTACAACAACGCAGGATCGATCCTGGTCATAGCTGGGGGCGGCGGTGGTGCCACCTCCTATCCTTCCGGAGCAATGAATGGCTATAATGGTCTAACAGGAACTTCGGGTGGCACCAGTTCGGTCATTGGCGGAAGCGATGTCTCGGGATGCTATGGCCCGGCGGGTGGCGGAACAGGCGGATACGGAGGTACCCAGGGATGTGCCGCCGGCGGCGGTGGATTTTTCAGTAGCGGCGTAGACGGAGGTCACTCCGCAGCTGGTGGTGTTGGCTTTATTTATGGTGGTGGTGGCGGCGCAAGTACCAATTCGCCTCAACCCCATGGCGGGTTTGGCGGCGGCGGCGCAGGTTCCCCTTCCAATGGCTACGGTGGTGGCGGCGGCGGCTATTCCGGCGGCGGTGGCGGTGCATGGAACAATGCTTCGGCAGGTAATGGCGGTGGCGGTGGCTCTTACAATGCGGGATCCAATCAGACGAACTCTGGTGGAAGCAACAGCGGAAACGGATTTGTCATCATTACCCATTTGTAGCAGGGAAGGAGACTTTTTATGCACAAAAATGGAAACGAATGCTCTTTTTGCATCTTTAACCATGATAAGAAATCAATATAAAATTAACTAACCGAAAATCAGAAGGCGATGAATGAAATGTATTTAGCCCAAACTTGCGGCAAAATGAATAGATGGAGGATGTGGATCACTGGAATCGTACTGTTTTGTTTGGTTCCTTTTGCCTCTCTGTCCACGAATGTGGCACTCATTGGTGCCAATGGAAATGCCAATATGGCCATTTATCTGGCTGCCAATGGATTTTCAGTAACCGATTTTGGAACCTCCATCCCTTCTGCCGGCACACTGGCTTCCTACAATGCCGTTGTACTTTTAAGGATGGACGGGAACAGTACGATCACCAATTGGGTAAACAATGGCGGAGTACTGATAACAGAATGGTCAGCTTCGGACTGGGCTGTTAATACGGCTGGATTACTAAGCGCCAGCTCCGCTAGCGTTGGAGAAGTAGGAACAGGAACTTCGGTCACGTTTGCCGCTTCTGCCCTTGGAAACAAATTGGGCGCCGGACTACCAAACCCGTATTCAAATGGAGGTGCAACTGAATTCTTTTACAGTTATACCGGGATAGGAGCCGGGGTGGAAATTCTGGCAACACGTCCGACCAATGTACCCGCAATTCTGGGAGGTGCATATGGTACAGGGTATACCTTTGTCGTAGGATACGATTGGGCAGATGGTTTTCCAAGTACTTCGAGCTCCAGTGGTACCCTGCTAATTAATATACTGAACTCGGGGATGGGTGGTTCTCTTCCTGCTCCTGCAAATCCTACCTCCGTATCAGCTACTTACAACATTCTCTGCAACGGAGCATCCACGCAACTCACAGCAAATGGAGCCGCTGGTACCACTTACTGGTACACAGGCAGTTGTGGCGGAACACAGGTTACGACCGGGAATCCGGTCACGCTCTCCCCAGCTACTTCCACCACCTATTATGCACGTAACTACAACAATTCCCAGTTCAGCGCCGGCTGTGCCTCCATCAACATCGTGGTCAATCCACGGCCAACCGTTGCGGATTTACAGGCAACAGGAACCGGAATCAAATGGTATTTAAACCAGACTGGCGGATCGGCACTTGCGACCTCCACCCAATTGATCAACAACCAGCACTACTGGGCCAGCCAGACCATCAACGGACTGGAAAGTACCGCAAGATTTGAGGTGGTGGTGAGTATGACCAATCCGTAAAATTCTGGTATAAGGCTATTGGCTGTCAAAGTTTGGGGAGCGGCTGCCATAATCCCCGCAAGTAGGTGAATAGGGAATGATATTTATCGGGAGGTTACGGTGTTCCTGGTTTTGAGATTGTCACGGTAAACTCCCTCTCCACATACTCCATCAACTCTGCAAAGAAGCTGCGGAAAAGCCTTTCGAACTCATCGTATTCCTGGTGCAGCATCGTCATTGCCCATTCGCTGTTCGATGGGAGGGAGGTGCGGTTGGACATAATTTCCAATACATGAAATAAATTCTCCTTTTTGGCGTAGGATTCGAGTCGTCTGTGCTGAATAAGAAAAGGCAGGAATTGCTTCACCCGCAAGGGGAGCATCATAAAATTGGAAATAAAGACGGAATGTGCCTGTTTCGCAAACTGACGCAAAGTGACGGTAGAGTAGTCTTTCCAGTTGGTCGCCAGAAAATGGTCAAAGAAAATGTCAATGACCACCCCCGAGAACCGGCCATATCCCGGCTTCAGCAGCTGGATACATTCCTTGACATCGGGGTGATTGTCTGTGAAGGAATCAATGCTTCTGTGAAGTTGAATGCCATACGCCACCATTTCGGGATAGTGCTGGTATTTGTTCCCTTTAACAAAATCTCCTATAAAATTCCCCAGTTTGATTTCGTCGGACTCGCCGGACAAATAGAGATGCGCAAGATAATTCATTCTGCAAAATAGTTAAATCTTTGAATAGATGAACGTAGTCGATGCGAAAGACCGGCTCCCAGGCAAACTTTCATGGACCATATTGAACCTTGGAACTTTTTTGGAGTCTAACGGGTAAAATAATCAATTGAAGATCTGTCAGAATTATTTGATCGTATTCTCACGGATTTGTTCCATCCCGGTGAATGGTGAATTGTTATTCGCAGTTATTTAAGGGCTTAGGTATTTTTGGCAATGATCCGGAAGGTTGCCAAATCAAGGAAGCCTTGAAAGTTGATATTGTTGGGTTGCAGCGGTTTCCTGTTTAGGTCTTCGCAAATGAAAAAACAGAATTAAGGATTTTTAATACTTTACCGAAAAGATTTTTGCTTTCTAAACACAATCTTTGCAAAAAATATTGGCCCATGAGAAAATGCATTGTCCTTCTTTTACTGATGTGTTCCTTTCAACTGTTTGCACAGCAGGAGATGAATCTCAGCCTGAAAGAGTGTGAATCTCTTTTTATGAAAAATAACCTGGATCTGATCGCCTCCAAATTCAACATTGATGCGGCACAGGCGGCCGTTATTCAGGCACGCACGTGGGAAAATCCCAACCTTTCGATAGGGCTTAACGCTTACAATCCGGATCAGAAAAAATATTTTGACATTGGAAGCGGAGGTGAGAAGAGTGCCGGTTTTGACCAGCTGATTCACCTTGGCGGGAAAAAGAGGGCTGAAGTGGCCATGGCGAGCGGGAATGCAGAAGTTGCCCAGCTGGAATTTGCCGATCTGCTGCGGAACCTCAAACTCCAACTGAGGCAGGCTTATTTTGGACTCTACTACCAGAACTTGTCCTATGCTTCCATCTGCAAACAACTCTCCAACCTTGATTCGCTGGTGGTCTCCTACCAAACCCAGGTTCAAAAGGGAAATCTTCCCCTGAAGGATCTTGTTCGCCTTCGTTCGCTCGAGTTGAACTTGAAAAATCAAAAATCGCAACTGTTCGAAAGTATTGTCGACTTTCAGGGCAAGCTGAACATTCTGACGGGAATTTCTTCCATTCTTTTCCCAACCCCAAGGGATACAGAAGTAATTGTTTACCAGGAAAATAAAATATTGAAACCCGATTCCCTTTGCCAAATTGCCCAGATCAATCGTACCGATTTAAAGATGGCAAGTAAACAGGTAGAAGTACAAAGTCTGAATGTCAAATGGCAAAAAGCATTGGCAATACCTGATCTGACAGTTGGTGCGCAATGGGATCAGTCGGGTAGTGCGTTTAAAAATCAGGTAGGATTGAATATTGGCATCCCACTGCCCTTGTGGAACCACAACCAGGGAAATATCAAGATGGCCAGGGCGCAGCTGGATGAATCGACCGTTCAGAGAACCCTGCAGCAAAACAGGGTGAACTCAGAGGTCGTCCAATCCTACAAAAAATGGCAGGAAACGACAGAGAACTACCACTATTTTACCAAAGGTGCCCTTCAAAATTTGGAAGAGGTTCAAGATGGCATTTTTAAGAATTTCAAAAATGGAAATCTTTCGCTGATTGAGTTCACGGATTTTATGGAGAGTTACCATTCGACCCTGCTCCAGTATTACCAATTTGCACAAAATTTGGTAAATGCCTGTGAAGAACTCAATTTTGTGACCAATTCAAAAATATTTTAAATAAGAAAATCCGAATGAATGATTTAAATATGAGAAACTTATTTCAATTATTAGCCGTTGTCTTTTTTCTGTCGCTTTTTAGTTGCAACAGTCACAAGAGCAATGTGAATGCGGATTCCAAAGCGTTTATGCTGACCGATACGATGTACCGAACGACCACCTTTGCCAGGGTATTGGAGGAGCCGCTGAAGAATGAATTGGAATTCTTCGGGAAAATCACCGCGGATAACAACAAACTCATTGAAATATATCCTGTAGTGGGTGGAAGTGTCACCAAGGTATACGTTGAGCTGGGCGATTACGTAAAAAAAGGACAGCTGCTTGCCACCATCCGAAGTACGGAAGTAGCAGGATTCGAAAAGGAATTGAACGATGCCAAAAGTGATGTGGTGGTTTCCAGGAATAACCTGAAAGTGGCCCAGGAGATGTTTGAAGGGAAATTGAGCACCGAGCGTGAGGTCCTGACGGCCAGGAGCGAACTGGAGAAATCTGAATCCCAGTTGAACCGGATCCAGGAGACCTATAAAATATACAACCTGAAACCCAATGCCGTGTACGAGGTGAGATCTCCCATCAGTGGATTTATCCTTCAAAAAGTGATTAACGAGGATATGCTACTGCGAAATGACCATACCAACAATATTTTCGATGTGGCCCAGATCGATGAAGTTTGGGCCATTGCCAACGTCAGCGAGGCGGATATTCAGCAAATAGACCTCGGACTGGATGCAGAAGTCTCCACTTTCAGTTACCAGGGCAAAATTTTTCACGGAAAGATCGACAAGATTTTCAACACCATCGACCCGGAGACCAAATCAATGCAGGTGCGAATCAAACTCGAAAATCCGGATTTCCTCCTGAAACCTGAAATGAAGGCAACGGTAAAAATCAGCAATACATTGAAGGAAAAGATGTTGTCTGTGCCGTCCGCTGCCATCATCTTCGACAAGAGCCGCAATTTTGTGATGGTTTACAAAGACCGTTCCAACATCGAAACCCGGAAGGTTGAGGTGTATCGCCAGGTTGGCGACAGGACTTTCATCAGCTCCGGACTGAAAGAGGGCGAATCGGTGATTACCCACAACCAGTTGCTTATTTACGATGAACTTAACGACTAAAGCATGAACAAGTTCATTAGAAATATCATTGCGTTCTCCCTGAAAAACAGGATGTTCACCTTTCTGTGGGTGGGAATCCTGGTCATTGCAGGAGTCATTGCCTTCCGGCAGATGCCTATCGAAGCCTTTCCGGATGTGACCAATACACAGATTGTGGTCATCTCACAGTGGAACGGCAGAAGTGCAGAGGAGGTCGAACGATTCGTAACGACCCCCATCGAAATTGCGATGAATTCGGTGCAGCGCAAAACCAGTGTGCGCAGTACTACCATGTTCGGTCTTTCTGTCATCAAAATCATTTTTGAGGACGATGTCGAAGATTTTTTTGCCCGGCAACAGGTCAATAACCAGCTTCGGAATGTCCAGCTGCCGGATGCCGTGGAACCCGAGGTTCAGCCTCCTTACGGACCAACCGGAGAGATTTTCCGTTATATTTTAAAGAGCGACAAACGCGATACCCGCGATCTGCTGACCATTCAAAATTGGGTGATAGACAGGCAAATCCGTTCTGTTCCTGGGGTAGCCGACCTGAATGTCTTCGGGGGTCAGGAAAAAGTGTACGAGATCAGTGTCGATCCGAATCGTCTGGCCAGTTATGACATCACTCCTATGGAGGTATACGATGCGGTCAGCAAAAGTAACCTCGATGTAGGTGGCGACGTGATCAATAAAAACGGTCAGGCCTATGTCGTTAGAGGTTTAGGACTCCTTCAGTCGATTCGGGATATCGATAACATCATCGTGAAATACGCCAATGGGAATCCGATCCTGGTCAAACATGTGGCGAAAGTGGCGGAAAGCTCGCTGCCAAGGGTCGGCCAAGCCGGTCTCAATGGAAACGACGATGTGGTAGAGGGAATCATCGTGATGCGGAAAGGAGAAAATCCGCACGAGGTCCTTTCACGGATCAAGGATAAAATCAACGAGCTGAATACCAAAATTCTCCCTTCCGATGTGAAGATGGAGACCTTCTACGACAGGGACGTACTGATGGATTATACCACCCATACCGTGATGCACAATGTGCTGGAAGGGATTATCCTGGTGACCTTGATTGTCTTCCTTTTCATGGCCAACTGGCGAACTACCGTGATTGTCTCCGTGATCGTACCGCTGGCGCTCCTCTTTGCTTTCCTTTGTCTTCGATTGAAAGGAATGACAGCGAATCTGTTGTCGTTGGGTGCCGTCGACTTTGGGATCATCATTGATGGTGCCGTGGTGATGGTGGAGGGCTTGTTTGTGACGCTCGATCACCTGAGAAAGAAGGTCGGAGATGAAAAATTCAATAAACTGGCAAAGGGAAGCATCATCAAAAAGAATGGCGCCGAATTGGGCAAGGCCATCTTCTTTTCCAAGCTGATCATCATTACGGCGTTGTTGCCCATTTTCTCCTTCGAAAAAGTGGAAGGTAAGATGTTTTCGCCATTGGCCTATACCCTTGGATTTGCCCTGCTTGGGGCACTTCTCTTTACGCTGACGCTCGTTCCGGTTTTGTCGCATGTTCTGCTAAAAAGAGATGTCAGGGAAAAGGATAATTTCTTTGTAAACTTCTGGAACGGGATTACGGAGAGGGCCTTTACCTGGACTTTCAGCCATAAACGGATTAGTTTGACCGTTGCATCGGTATTTATGCTGCTCACCTTTATGTCAACCAAATTTCTGGGGAGTGAATTCATGCCCCAGCTGAACGAAGGTGCCTTGTGGGTGGAAGCCAAATATCCGATGAGCCAAAGCCTCGAAGAAACGGTGAAACGGGTGGCTGAACTGAGAGGCGTTTTGAATGAGTTTGAAGAAGTGAACGGGGTCTTGTCACAAACAGGCCGAAGCAACGACGGCACCGATCCGAGTGGATTCTATTATGTTCAGATGCAGGTCAACCTGAAACCGCGCGACGAATGGAAGAGCAAAATCACCTACGACGAACTGGTCGATCGGATGGACAAGCGACTCCAGAATTACCAGGGCATTATCTTCAATTATTCACAGCCGATCATCGACAATGTGGCAGAAGCTGTTGCCGGTTTCAATGCTGACAACGGGGTGAAAATTTATGGCGATGACCTCGACAAACTGGATGCCATTGCCAACCAGGTGGTCGAGAAGATGAAGGGGGTGCAGGGTATCCGCGACCTTGGTGTGATGCGCAACCTGGGCCAGCCAGAAATTAGCGTGATTCTGGACAAGGAAAAGATGGCCGCCTTTGGAGTCTCACCAGCAGATGCCCAAACCGTTTTGGAAATGGCCTTTGGCGGAAAAACCGCTACTGAGAAATACGAGGGGGAGCGGAAGTTCGACATCCGCATCCGATACGACAAGGAATACAGGAAAGACGAAAATGACATCGCCAACCTGAAAATACCGGCACTCGACGGCACCAAAGTTCCCCTGAAGCAGGTATGCACCATCACCAAAATAACGGGCCCGGCATTCATTTACCGGGACAATACCAAGCGATTCGTTGGTGTTAAATTCTCAGTGCGCGACCGCGATTTGGGCAGTACCGTGAAGGAGGCGCAATCGATGGTCGATCAGCTTAAATTGCCAGAGGGATACAGCATCGGATGGGCAGGGGAATTCGAAAATCAGGTTCGTGCTACCGACAGGCTGATAAAAGTGGTTCCGCTGAGCCTGATCGCCATCTTCCTGCTGTTGTTCATTATGTTTGGAAACATCAAGGATGCGTCGCTGGTCATTGCCAATGTTCCGTTTGCACTGATTGGTGGCATCCTGGCGCTACATCTGACGGGTATCAACTTCGGGATATCGGCCGGAGTGGGCTTCATCGCACTCTTTGGGATCTGTATCCAAAACGGGGTCATACTCATCTCCGAATTTCACAAAAACATCCGGTCGGGTCTGGTGCTCAATGCCTCTTTGCTGGAGGCGGTAAAGGTGCGAACCCGACCCGTCATCATGACGGCCCTAATGGCTTCAATCGGGTTGATGCCGGCGGCCCTGTCAACAGGGATCGGCTCGGAAAGTCAAAAACCTCTGGCAGTTGTGATCATTGGCGGATTGGTAACGGCAACGATTTTGACCCTGCTCATTTTCCCAATTATCTTCTGGATATTCAATCGGATCAAACACGAAGTCATCGAATAGGAGATTTGAACAGGCACTGCAGTGATCCCGTATCAAAATAGTTAGACAATGCTGGATTTCGGTTCCGCGGAGTAAGAAAGTTCTCCTGATGATTTCAAAATACCTCTCCCAGGTTGAAGAAGAATCCGTGTGAACCTTCCACTCCCCAACCATAATCGATGGCAAGATTGGTATTGGATAATTTGTTTATTTTGATCCTTAAGCCTACACCGCCTCCTGGAGTGGGAGTCTTTTTGTCCGACCAGTTTTTGAAAAAGGCCTCCTCGTTCCCAAACAGTACTCCCCCCAAAAAGCCATCCCTCGAAATGGCAAACCGGTATTCCGATTCCAGGTAGATGAAATTTCTCCCGGTATACCTTCCGGGGATGTATCCACGTCCAGTATTCGAATAGTAATCCCAGCCCACACTAGGAATGTCGAGATAGGGAGGTGTTCCCCTCGTGGTAAAATTGTTGTAATTCCAAAAGGCCAGCACATTGTTGGAGGAGGCCGGGAAACGAATGTAATGTCTTAGGTCGATCATCACCGATTGCCAGTTGCTTTCGCTACCCAGCAGGGTCAGATTGGGCCGGAACTGGAAATAGGCATAGCTGCCACCCTGCGGATTGACAGAATTCTTTCTGGAATCGTATTGGACATTCAAGGATATACCGGCAGAGGTCGAATGGTCTTCCTTCTGGTATTTCTTCAAATCATTCAAGACCCTGCCGGGAATGGAGTCAGGCCGGATGTTCCAGTGGTGATCAAAATTAAATCCTACTCCTGCAAAAAGATTGGAACTCAATTCGCGAAATACATATTGGTAGATCCTTAAATAGGAATACTTGATGTTGAGCGCTTCCGCCATGGTACTCTTGGTTCCAAATCCAAAGGTCTGGGTAGGAAAATTGTAATACCGGATGTCTCCAAAAAAATGGAGCTTTTGCTTTTCCAAAAAAATATTGCTGTTTGCGGTAAACCAATACTGGTGGAATTGAGAATAGTAGGCATTCACCAGGAGATTGGAAAATCTCTCCCGCTTTTCATCGGTGTAGAAGGAGGTATTGGAAACGATGGCGCCTGTCAGGCCTGATTGCAGTGAGTAACCCACTACCGGCATCACCGAAACGAATGGTCCCTTGCCTTTGGCAGAGAGATTATCCCTGCGAAGGTTGGCGTGCATACTCTTCTGAATGAAATCAACGACATCGTGCTGTTTTTGGAGGGTACTATCCTGAATCCCCTTTGTTTCTGATTGTCCGAATAGCGGATGGACTCCTGCGACAGCAAGGATAATCAGAAGGGTACATATTTTTCGAGCTATTTTATTCATTCCAACCTGGATATTTAACAAAATGGAAGATCCTTTTTTACGAATATTTTGACCCATAAGTTTTCCATTAGTTTAATTCAGGGCAAATAATACATGATAAAAGATGAATATATACGATTTCTGACACAAGCGCCTCTGCCTGTATCCACCAGACCGTAACCTAAATGGAAGGGAATTCTCATTTTTGAGCAGATCCCAAATGGCTCAATTTTATAGTCCTGATTATCCGGCAGCAACGGCCTGAAGGAGTGCCTTGATGTACCCATAGGCAAAGGCAAATGCCTGCAGGTTGCTGGCAGGGTCTGCGTGGCGGGGTACATGGTCGGGCATCACCAGGTAGGGATAATCCAGATCCCGCAACAGTTTGATGATCTGGTAAAAATCCAGATCCCCGTTATCCGGATAGGTCTCCTGGAAATTATCAAATCCTCCCCTGATGTTGCGGAGATGTATGTTGAAGATCTTTTTTCGTTCGCCCACCCATCTGATAATTGGCAGTATCTCTTTTTTTGGATCCTTCAACCCTTCGGCCACGGTTCCCAGACACAAATTGAATCCGTGATAAGGACTGTCGTACAGATTGGCAAATCGCTTGATTCCTTCAAAAACATCGGGACTATCCCAACTGGTAATTCCCCGAAATCCGGCATGTGTGGGGGGATCTCCGATATGGTTGGCCAGTCTGACTTTGTACTCTGCTGCAACCGGGAGCAATCGGTCAAGCAGGTAGGTAATTCGTTCATACATCTTATCGGCCGTGACAACTCCCGCCGGGGTGAGCGGTTCATTTTTAGCTACTGCAGCCTCGTAATTCCAGGTATGGTAAGAGGCATTGCCCCGCTTTGGATCCAGGGTAAGTCCGGTTCGCAAAACGGGCAGGATGGTCGTGTTGTAATTTAGAAATTGAATGCCCGTTCTTCCCGCAACAGAAATCATTTGCTGAAGCATCTCAATCTCCCGGTCCCGTTCAGGGCTCTTGCCCAGCAGAATGTTAGGGAATTTGACTTTGTTTATACCATCTGAACTCAGAGGCAGATGGTAGGCTTCCAGGGAAATGCCGTATTTTTCGCAGGCATCTTTTTTGGCCAGCGAATCATTCAGGTCCCATCCTACCCCTTCGATAAATGCCGGGGCACCCCCATCCAGATTGAAAACGCCGTGGCGGGCCTTGAATTCCAGATTTTCTACCGTGGTTCCTCCTGTCTGGCATCCGACTTTCATCTGCACCTTTTTCCAGGTATGGGAGTTGTCATCCCTTTTGTTTGAGGGAATACCGGAGGCAGAAAGTGTTGATCCCGCGGCGAGCGTGACGACGGTACCGACGGAAATGGTTTTGACGAAGTTCCTTCGTTCCATTTTATTCTCTTCCTTTTCGAAGAGGTGCTGTGTACTCATTTGATGCGAAAATTTTAAATTAGATGGAAGAGCTTCTCAGGTAAACCTCCCGGCAGCTTTACCCGGTTCGTTCTTGAAAATGTCCGAATGAAGCGATTTTACTGTTCATTATCCGGGAAGGAGGAGCTATTCTTTTCCCTGAGGTCGGCCAACTTTTTTTTGCCATAGCTAAACCGGATGATGAGGATGAACAAAACAGGTATCACAAAAACTCCCATTGCGGTAGCCGCCAGCATTCCTCCCAAAACAGACCAACCGATTGTCTGGCGGCCGATGGCTCCTGCACCCGTAGCAAATACCAGCGGTGAAACACCAAAGATAAAGGCAAAGGAGGTCATCAGAATCGGGCGCAACCTCAGGCGAACAGCCTCAGTGGTGGCTGCTACAATCTCGATCCCACGGTCGACTCGTTCCTTGGCAAATTCGACGATCAGGATGGAATTTTTTGCCGCCAGACCGATCAGGGTCAGAAGGCCAATTTGTGCATAAACGTTGTTCGACAGGGAAGGAATAAGCGTCAGCGCCAGGATGGCCCCGAAAGCAGCCAGGGGAACTCCGAGCAGAATGGTAAACGGAACGGTCCAGCTCTCATAAAGGGCCGACAGGAATAGAAATACGAACAAGAGGGAGAGGATGAAAATCAAGGTAGAAGTATTTCCTGCCTTTACCTCCTCCCGGCTCAATCCGGAAAATTCATAGCCGTATCCTTTGGGCAGAACCTGCTGAGCGGTCTCCTCCAGTGCTTTCAATGCCTGGCCAGAACTGTATCCCGGTTTTGCGTTGCCCACAATTTCAGCCATCCGGTAGAGATTGTAATGGGTGAGCAAGGAGGCATTTTCACTCACCTTGTAAGACATCACCGAATTGAGCGGCATCATGTTGCCCTGGTAATTACGGACGTAATATTTGTCAAGATCCACGATGTCATTCCTGAAAAGGGTATCGGCCTGCACGATTACATGGAATTCCCTGTTGTAGATGGTGAAGTCGTTGACATAAGTACTGCCCAAAAAAGTATGGATCGTATTGAACACTTCGCTCAGGCTGACACCCATCTTCTTGCATTTTTCACGGTCTACAGTAAGCTGATAGCTGGGTGTTTTGGCATTAAAAAAGGTGAATGCCTTTGCTATTTCGGGTCTTTTGTTGAGGATGGAGAGAAATTCGTTGGTGTTCTTTTCGAATGTTTTGATATCATCGTTGCTTTCCCGTTGCTGCACCTCGAAGGTAAATCCGCCGGTTGCACCAAGTCCCGGGATGGCAGGAGGAGGGATGACCACAATGTTTGCCTCCCGGATGGATGCAAATTTTCCCTGCATCTTCGCGATCAGTGCATTCAATTGCAGCGATTTATCTGTTCTCTCGTCCCAGGGTTTCAGCATGCAGAAGATGGTTCCGCTGTTGCTTTTGGAGGCGCCCGTGATGACATTGAGACCTGCGATGGCAGAATAGTGATTGACCCCCTCGATGTTGCCCAGAACATCCATGATTTTGTTCATCACCTCTACGGCGCGCGAGGTGGAGGAGGCTTCAGGCAGTTCATAGGTGATGTAGACGCGACCTTCGTCCTCCAACGGAATGAAGCCTGTGGGCTTCTTCAGAAACATCGCATAGGTGGCAAAAACCAACAGCACCAGCAGGATGACCACATAGCGGGAATGTCTGATTGCGTACTTCACATTCTTGGTATAGCCCTCTGTTCTGCGGTTGAACCAATTGTTAAATCGGAAAAAGAAATAATTTAATCCTTTGGAAGAGGAGGAGATGTGGTGAGGTTTCAGGAAGAGTGAACAGAGTGCCGGTGTGAGTGACAAGGCCACGAAAGCTGAAATTAGCACAGAAATGGCAATGGTAATGGCAAACTGCTGGTACAGTCGCCCAACAATCCCCGGTAGGAAACCGGCGGGCACGAAAACAGCAGCAAGAACGAGTGCAATGGCAACTACCGGTCCGGAAATGTCTGCCATTGCCTTGCTGGCAGCCTCCTTGGGCGAGAGATGCTGATCCTCCATGTATCGACGCACCGATTCCACCACAATGATGGCATCATCTACCACGATCCCGATGGCGAGGACGAAACCGAATAAGGTCAGTTTGTTGATGGTAAAACCAAGCGGGATGAAAAAGATAAAGGTCCCAATAATGGAGACTGGAATGGCCAGTACGGGAATAATGGTAGATCGCCAGTCCTGGAGGAAGATGAATACCACAAGTACTACCAGTGCCAGGGCCTCCAGCAGGGTCATGATTACTTCGCTGATGGAGACTTTTACGACAGAGACATTTTCGAAGGCGACGACATAATCCACATCGTTAGGGAATGATTTTTTCAGCTCATCCATCACCTTGTAAACGCCATTGGCAACCTCGATGGCGTTGCTTCCAGGTGTCTGGTAGATGATCAGGTAAGAAGAGGGATTTTTGTCTACGAATGCTTTCCCTGAATAATTGAATTTACCAAGTTCAACGCGTGCAACATCCTCAAGGTGAACGATGGAACCAATTGCAGGATTGGCCCTTACCACGATCTTTTTGAATTCTTCTACACTACTGAGCCTGCCATTCACGGTTGTGGTGTATTCGTATGGCTGATCGGGCCGCTGAGGTGAGGTGCCAACAGAACCTGCAGCAATCTGAACATTCTGCTCCTGGATGGCATTGCTGATGTCGGTAGCCGACAAACCCATACTTGCCATCTTATCAGGATTCAGCCAGATGCGCATGCTGAACTCGTCCGTTCTGGCATAGATATCTCCCACTCCCTTGACCCTCAGCAAGGCATCCCGTACGAAAATGTTGGTATAGTTGTCAAGGAACTGGATATTGTGGGTGCTATGTGGTGAATACAAGGCAACATTCATCAATCCGCTTGGATTTTTTCTGCGGACGGTTACTCCCAGTCTTTTTACTTCATCCGGTAGAATGGGGGTGGCGATGTTTACCCTGTTTTGCACTTCAGTAGTGGCATTGTCAATGTCTGTACCAATGTCAAAATAGACATTCAGCAACGATCTTCCATCCGTGGTACTGTTGCTTGAAATGAAATCCATTCCCGGGACACCGTTGACCTGAATCTCGATGGGTGTTGTTACCGTTTGTTCGACCGTGGTCGCATCCGCCCCTGTGAACTGGCTGGTGACCTGAACCACCGGGGGTGTAATATCGGGGTATTGCCCTACCGGCAGTTTTAGAATTGCCAGAATGCCGACGATGACCAGAATCAACGAAACGACGATGGCAGTGATGGGTCTTTTGATGAAAGTATCGGCTATCATGAAATTGGATTCAGTTTGATTTGGATTCCCTGTTGGCTTTGGATTTACTTCTGGGAGGTCGCGATTTTGATGGCAGATCCGTCGTGCAGTTTCTGTATGCCATCTACTGCAATCGTCTCTCCCCCTGAGAGGCCATTCAGCACAATCACATTCGACTGCACTTTTGGACCAAGCACTATTTTTACCTGACTTACCGTCTTCTCCTTGACGACAAAGACAAAGTATTCGCCCAGTTGTTCAAGTACTGCTTTAAATGGAACGAGGAGCTGCTTCCCGGAGTTGTCATTCAATACCAGAACCTTGCAACTCATCCCCGGTTTAAGTATTCTCTCCTTGTTCGGAACTGTGATCCTGACCCGGATGGAACCGGTTTGCTTGTCCACGGCCCTGTCAATGACGCTCAGCTTACCGGAGTATGGATACAAGGCATTGCTGGGAAGGGTGATTCTGAAGATACTATCGTTCCTGGTGGTAGCTACCTGATTCATACTCTGAAAGCGCCCTAGTTCCGTTTCATTGATTTCAAAATCCACGCCAATCGGATCATCCGACGAAATGGTATTCAAAATGGTCTGACCAGGTGTGACCATTGCGCCGAATTTAACATTGGAAAAACCGATGGTGCCGTCAAAGGGAGCCTTGATCACCGAATATTCGAAGTCGGTCTTCGCCTTGATCAGCTCAGAGGTTGCCGAATTTAGTTGATTTTTTGCATTTTTGAGATCTGTCAGGGTATTGTCCATCAGTTGTCTGGCAATGGCATCCTGTTTGGCGAGCTCCGTGTACCGATCGGCATCGCGCTGTACCTTTTCCAGATTGTCTTCTGCAATTTTTACTCCTGACTGGGCTTGCAAATAGGTAGCCTCATATTTACGACGGTCGATTTCGTAGAGTTTTTCTCCGTTCCTAACCTCTTTACCTTCCCCAAAATAAATACCTGTGATGCATCCGCTTACCATCCCCCGTAACTCTACTTCTTTTAGTGCCACGATGTTGGATGGATAGGAGTTGTAAAATACGGCATTTTCAGACCTGACATTGGTCACAGTTACAGAAATGGCCGAATCTTCTGTCTTGCTGTTTTCTGCTTTCCCGAAGCAGGAAAGCAAGATTGCCATCGTAGCAAAAGATGTGATCAGATGAGTAATTTTATACATGGAATAAAATTTATAGTCTGCTGTTGTTAAAAGGTAAACTTATACCGATTCATTCGGGTTTGATCATCCCCAACGCCCTTTCGAGATCCATCTTGCTCGTGAGCACCTTGAAAAGCAGGTTCAGATAATTCAGTTCTGCACTCCGCAAATCAGTTTCTGAAACGATCACCTCCAGATAGGCTTTGACCCCTTTTGTATATTGAAGTTTCACCGTGTTAAAAATGTTCGTTGCGAGGGTGACATTCTCCCTGGCTACCTTCAATTCATTCAAGTTGCCTGTATAGAGGGCGAGTGCCTGGGTATATTCCGTATTTATGACACTTTTCATATAGTCCATCCCAAATTGAAGCCTTTGGTACTGTAGCTTTGCCTTTTTTAGATTCTCTATTCTGTTCATTCCCTGGAAGAGTGGGAGCGAAAATTTTAAACCAAGAAAAGTGGTTCTGCTGGCCTTGTTGTAAAGATCAGAGAATTGACCGCTCTGAAAGGAGGGGCTATTTTCGTAAAATGCCGACAATGTTGGAAGGAAGGACCAGTTGTAGTATCCTACCTGTGAATGTTGCAACCGCATCCTGGTTTGAAGCAACTGGTATTCGATGCGGTTGTTGTAATCCAGATTTTTGGTGGTGTCAAAAAGTATTTCGTTTTCAAATCTGGCCGAATCATAGGAAACTGTCAGCTGTTCTTCAGGTACGACCCCCATCAACTGCTTCAAAAAGGCATATTTTGATTTTAACGCCTCCTCTGTGGATTTTCGCTGTGCCCGAATGTTGCTGAGCGCTATCTGCGTACGCTGATAGTCGATTTTGTCTGTAATTCCGCTCTGATAAAGGGCGAATGCATCCTGATAATTTCGTTCCAGACGGTGGATATCCTCATCCAGCACATGGAGTTGCTCTTCTGTGATCAAAACATCGAAAAAGGCCTTGTTTACATCTACATAGGTATTGATCTTTGAACTCAGCGTGTTTTGGGAGGCCTGAATACGGTACTCCCCGGAATTCCTGGCGGCAAAATAAAGGGTGCTGTTGAAAAGTGCCTGACTCGCATAAAAAATACCCGTCGAACTGTTGTTAATGGTGGATGGGATGGTGACCCATGGTGTGAATTGGGGTGGATTACCCAGATTTGGATAATTGGTTGCCGGAAGTCGCAGGTAATGCTGCAAGTTGCCATCTATTTCCAATTGTGGATACCAGCCGGACAGGGCAATGCCTATGTCCTTCCTGGCAATTTCCTCGTCAAGAAGTGCCTGTTTTATTTGCGCCTGGTTGGCCAATGCATAGGAAAGACATTGAGACAAGGTCACTTTCGAAGGAAGGGGATCTCGGACGGTTTGTCCGGTTAAAAAGTTGGATGAAACTAGGAAGAGCAGTATTACCAGGCCCTTTTTGTAATTTTTGATGGCAACAACTTTTATTTGCATGCTTTGAAGGATATGACCTTTTGCGAAAAACCAGCCGGATGAATGGCAATTACCTTTTCCGACTGTCAAAAATAAGCTTAAATTCACACTTCTATTATTTTGCAGGGTAATATTTTCGATTGCCCCATCAATCGATCCATAATCCTGCTGACGTGAGGTCAAAATTTTCCCGATATCCCCTCACCTGACCTACTTCGGATCTTTTGAGGCCCGATTTTCTGCCTGACACCTCCGCTTCAATGCGTGAAACCTACAAGCTACTGAAGCGTAAGAATAGAGATTAAACTTTGGTGGTTTTTAACTCAGGGGGATCGGTTAGTCGCTGCAGAAAAAGAAAAGTTGATGAATCTCTTCTATGCTTTGCATCGACAGTAAGGAGAATGAATTTTGTCATCCCCCGGAAGTCAACACCAAAAGTAATCCAGAACATCTGACAACTAAAAAAAGAAAAACATGAACGGATACGATGAAAATAGACGCAGGTTCTTGGGCAAACTTGGAATGACCCTGGGGGTAACCTTAACAGGGACACAGGTGATGCAGGGGGAAAATGTCCCTTCCACAGATGCATTGGTCCTCAGTGCAGATCAAACGCTCTTTATGAAAAACTATGAAAGATGGATGGATGAATTCGTCGAAGTCATCAAAGTTCAGAAGAAGGAGCCGGATAGCCTGGAGAACAACAAAAAAATTGTTGCCCTGGCGGAAGAGGCCCGGCTGTTTCAGAAGGAGCTGATGGGCTACATGGCGGATGAAAATTTTGCCCGCTATTACATGATCGCTACCGAAAGGATGACATTGACCATCTGACAGAAGCGTGCTGATTCTTTGAATGGCTTAATCTGGCAAGGAAAGGAGGCCGTTCCTATTTTTTCAGGGCTGCTTCACCAATACCTATCGACATTCTTCCCGAAAAAACGAGATTGGCTTTGACGGACAGGGGAGTTAGCATCAATTCGGAAACGGTAATCTTCGTCAGTTTTCCATTAAGTTCCAGTCCATATCCAAGTTGCCTGTGGTTCAGGAAATCGGCCAGATGTTTCTCTATCTCACGGATGTTGGAGTTGAAAGGAATGGCAATGGCATTGGTAATGGTGCGCTCCAATTTGCCATTGAACATCCATTTGGCCGACTTTAACCACAAATTCTTGGTCTTGAGGTCAAATTTCAGGTTCTTTACCCGCAAGGTAGTATCTGCTGCATTGAAATAGGGCGTACCTGTCAGGTACATGGTTCCCTTGATGCTTCCTTTTACTTTTGTTTCAACGGCCAGCTGTCCGTTCGACCCGTAAATGTGCATCGATTCGAAGGTGAGGTGCTTGCTCCCAAAAGCATAGGAGGAATCACGTACCTCCTCAAAGGTGAGTCGTTCGATGGTGGGATAGGGAACATCTGTCAACAGGTTGATGCGAAATGTATCGCTTGGCTGCTCGAGTGATTGCATGACTGGCAGCGTCGATGCCTTGCCCGTTTGGGGTTGGTTGTCGAGCTGGCATTCCACATCGGCCTGGATCATCAGTCCGAAACGGATGTTTCCGTTGACTCCCCTGATCGGCAAAAGAGAGACGGAATAGGGAGTACTCGTCAGCCAGGCATTGTAACCACCGGGTATTTTTAAGGGTTCAAACATCATTTTCCATCCCTTTTCTGCATATTTTCTAAAGTCAAAGCTGCTTGCGATGGTTTGGTCAATTTTTTGGGAATAGCTGCCAAGATTTACTTTCAGCAATAGGTTGGCGATGTAAGTAACCGGGATCGTTACGCCTGCAATTTTTACCGTTGGTTTCATGGTCCAGTCGTAATCGTCGGAGGTGGTCGTGGTTTGAATGCTCCAGTCGCGATTGACGGAGAGTTTGGTCTTGAATTTCAGTGTAATCTCACCTTTGGCCTCCAGGATATCTCCGAATGGATGGTTGAAGGAGAGGAGAAATACGGCCTTTTTTATTTCGATGCGAAGCGGCATCTCCCAGGAGAGCACATCCTCTTTGAGGGATAATTTGACCTGCCCGTTTTTCCAGGCTTTTAACATCAGGTTGTCGTTGTCGTTGTCGGCAAAACTGTTGTCCTCATACAAGACACTGTCGGTATTGCTGTTGACAATGGCACTCAGCCTGGCCACATCCAGATCCGCATAAAGACTAACAACGGAGGTCTGTGGTTTTACCGGGGCATACTTGTAACTCTCGGTGGGCTTTTGGGGTTCCAGCGATTTGCATCCGGCAACGAAAAGCCCTGCCATCAGGATGAGTACTAATCCGCAGCTAAAATTTTTCAAAGCGGCCAACCTTTTGATTTAACTGCAAAGTTAAGGGATGATTTCAATAATGGTTATTTTTTGTAATGCGATTCCAAAAAATCCTTCCGACAGAAGCAATGCAAAATTGTTTCCTTATTTGTAATTTTGATCAGCCTTGCAAACGTGAACCGGGAGTAACTATTTGAATCACCCCCCTATTTAGCGGCAATACCCGGCACGTGACAATCCGGTTTAACAAGGACAGGCAAGGAAACTGATCCCCGTTAGGTCGAGGTCTGAAACTGACAATTTGAAATTTATAAATTCATCCCAATGAATCCCAATACCATCAGAGAATTTGCTTCTTCTTTTCAAAAAAGCAGGATCTTGTTGACAGGATTTGAACTCGATCTCTTTTCAAACCTCGACGAATCCGGCACCAGTGCCAGACAGTTGGCAGACAAGCTTCACCTTGACCCACATGCCTGCAAAAGATTGCTCAATGCGCTTGTTTCGCTGGGTTTCCTTTCCAAACAGCAACAGCTGTTTTTTAATACGCCAGAAGGGTTTTCATTTTTATCGAAGAAAAGTTCCAATTATCTGGGCGGACTCATGCATACCAATCACCTCTGGAACACCTGGAGTCACCTCTCGGAAGTAGTGAAGACGGGCAGTTCTGCCCATCCCGAAAGGATCAATGACAGGGGAGAGGAGTGGCTGTTCTCCTTCATCAGTGCCATGCACGACAGGGCAAAGAAGCAGGCGCCACAACAACTGGCCATCCTCGATCTTTCGGAAGTCAATTCCGTACTCGACATCGGTGGCGGATCTGGCGCCTACTGCATGGAATTCGTGACCCAAAAACCCGAAATTGCAGCGACCGTTTTTGATCTGCCGAACGTGGTACCCATTACCAGAAAATTCATTGAGAAGGAGGGCTTTACCGGCAGAATCCATACCCATACCGGCGATTATACCACCGACGAGCTGCCTAACGGATTCGATCTGGTTTTTCTTTCCGCCATTATTCACAGCAATTCGCTGGAGGTAAACCGGGAACTGGTCGAGAAATGCTTTGGCGCATTGAATTTTCATGGCAAGATCGTCATCCAGGACTGGATCATGAACAACGAAAGAACCCAACCCACTGCTGGGGCCATCTTTGCACTCAACATGCTGGTCGGCACGGAGGCTGGAGATTGCTTTACCGAAGATGAAGTTAGGGATATGATGACTGCCGCAGGTTTTCAAAACATCACCAGGGTCGAATATGAATCGGGGTTAAGCCAGATGGTGGGGCAAAAGGAATAAATATCAACTTCCTCTGCCCGTGGTGAATTGTGGAGATTGGTAGAGAAAACTATTCAATGGAAGAATTTAAAAGAGAAAGATCATGATATTAACCATCGACATTGGCAATACCAACATCGTTTTCGGCCTGGCCGACCAAAAGGAGTGGCTTAAAATTTGGCGAATTCAGACCGATGCGCTGAAGACGGCGGATGAGTACGAAGTGATTTTCAGCTCCCTGTTTTCAGGTTTCGGTGTCAGCATCCACGAAATTAGCAGAACTGTGTTAAGCAGTGTAGTCCCCAGCTTGATCCGGCCGTTCAGGGAGATGTTACTTCACCTGTTGGGTGAAGCTCCGTTGCTGGTTGAACCCTCTCTTTACGACAAACTGCCCATTGAAATTTTGAGCAGGGATGAAATTGGAACAGATATCGTAGCGGATGCCACCGCGGCCTTCATCCGTTATCGTGGACCCAGTATGGTCATTGATTTCGGAACGGCCATCACCTTCACCACCATCAGTGAAACGGGGAGGATTTTAGGTGTGGCCATCGTACCCGGATTGATGACAGCTCTCAAATCACTGACAGGCAATACTGCCCAGCTTCGCGACGTTCAATTGTTGGCTCCTCCATCTGTACTGGGAGACAATACCATTCATGCCATCCAGTCGGGATTGGTGCTGGGATTCGCTGGTCTCGTCGACTCGATGGTAGATCGGACTGAAGGTGAATTGGGAGTGAAACTGACTGTCATCGCGACAGGAGGACTCTCCTCCGTGCTAAAAAATATCTCCGCGAGGATTCAGTTGATAGATGAAAATCTGACGATGGATGGCCTAAAATACATGGCCGATCATCTTCCTGCTTAGAAAAACAAGAAGAATCCGTCGAGGAAAAAGAAGATTCCAACCACACCGAATGCCAGGCCACATATCCATACAAATCGCCTCTTGGAGAGAGTGGCAATGGAGGAGAGCAGGATTGAAATCTGTAGAAAGATCACCCCGATGCCAAATTTGTCTGAATGGGTTTTACTCTCGTCCCGGAGTGTTTCGAATCCATTGGCCACTTTTTTGATCTCCTCTTTCTCTTCCTCATATTTTTTTACTTTTACTTTGTAATCGATGGCCAACTCTTTGTATCTTTTAACGATGGAGTCATTTCCCTTTTGCTTCTCCAAACTGGCCACCTGTAGTTCCAGATTTTCCCTGCGCAGGTCATAGA
>Ga0209697_10000095_pt1 | contig 122999 bp, 103 predicted proteins | sample AliMusrvi5mmetaG_FD_184115 | JGI IMG/M metagenome (GOLD analysis project Ga0209697, IMG submission 184115) | Freshwater lake bacterial and archeal communities from Alinen Mustajarvi, Finland, to study Microbial Dark Matter (Phase II) - Alinen... | ecosystem: Environmental > Aquatic >... | reverse complement strand
CACGGCCAGGGGAGCGGGCGCGGCGGGCTGGGGTGAGGCATCCAGGGCCTGCATGGCGGCCTCGCTCTCCCAGTACTGCTTCTGGACCTGGATGTTCTGCCGCAAGGCCTTGTCCCTCTCGGTCGCGTAGGGGTTCTCTGCGGCGTAGGCATCGGCCACGCGCCGCCAGGCCAGGTGCTTGGCGTCGGCCTTGAGCCCAGGGTCCTTGGACAGCTTGTCGGCCTCGTCCACAGCCTTTCTCAAGCCCTCCTGCCAGTCGGCCCACTGCTTGCGCACGGCCTGCTCAGCGCGCTTCTGCTCCTCTGCGCGGCTGCGGATGTCGTCCAGGCTGAGCCCGGCCTTGGGCGGTTCCTGCAACTTCGTGGCCTGGGCGTTGGCCGAGGGGCCAAGGGAGGCCGCCTGCGCGCCGCCAGCAAAGGAGAACTGGCCGATGAGCGAGCTGGCCTCCCAGGGCACCTGCTTCTTGGCCGATTCCTGGGCCACGCCCATGCGCACGCGCTTGAACAGCTCCTCCACGGAAAGGCCCGGCGTGGCGATGTTGCGCAGCAGGTGCTGGGTGTACAGGCCGTTTCTGTCGTTGCCGTCGGAAGCGGTCCTGCCCGGGGAGGTGGCGTAGGCGATGAGCGAGCCCGTGGGCGCGTCCATCTTGGCCAGGCCCGGATCAGCGGAGCGGAAGCTGCGGGCAAAGGGGTTGTTGCGGCAGGCGTCCAGGATCACGAGGTTCAGCCCGTTGCCCGCGTCCTCCATCTTGCCCAGCACCAGCCCGGCGTCCAGGCAGCCGAAGCGCACGTCGCTCTCGCTCTGGATCACGGCGTTCACCGGCACCAGGTAGTTGTTGCCCGCCACCTGCACGCCGTGCCCGGCGTAGTAGAACAGACCCATGCCGCCCTGGCGCAGCCGGAGCCCGAACTCGCGCACCGCCGTCTCCATCTGCTGCATGGAGGCGTCCTTCAGGAGCATGACCTCGAAGCCCAGCCTCGCCAGGGCCGCGGCCATGTCCGTGGCGTCGTTGACCGGGTTTTTCAGCGGGGCCGTTGGGTAGGCCCCGTTGCCGATGACCAGGGCCAGGCGGCGCTCGGCCTGGGCCGGGGCGGCCAGACCAAGCAGGAGGATGGCGAGGAGCAGCAGGGGGAGGAGCAGCAAGAGGGGGGTGCGACGCATGGTGTGTGCCTCCGGTTCCTCCAGTGGATAGCAGAACTGCCCAGGAGGGCAAGACTTTCTGTTCCGCCCGCGCTCCGGCGCACCGGGTGTTGCGGCAGAGTCCTCGCTTCGGCTTGGCGCGGCCTGACCCTAGGGTCTGTTTCCAAAAGATGGATTTTGTTTCCTGGCGAAGAGGGAGCCAATTTTGGGGCCAGTGGGTGTACTCTTGCGGTACAGCCCTGGACAAAAAATGGCTCGCTCTGATGCCCAGGCAACGTCCAGGGGGTGAAAGACGCTTTTAGAAACAGGCCCTAGTGTCGCTGGCGCGGCCCCCCCCGTGTCGCGGGCGTCAGGACCCTGGCCGCCAGCCCGCCTCCAGGGCGCAGAGCACGATGCGCGCACAGGCCTCGGCGTCGGCCAAGGCGTCGTGGTGCTGCGTAAAGGCAATGCCCAGGTGCTGGCAGAGGTCCGGCAGGCGGTTTTTGGGCTGGCCCCACAGCCTGCGGCCTATTTTCAGGGTGCAGTGGGCCGTGAGACCCGGCGGGGCGATGCCTGCGGCCAGGCAGCAGGCCCGGAGCACCGAAAGGTCAAAGGGCGCGTTGTGCGCGGCAACGAAATCCACGCCGAGCAGCAACGGCGCAAGCTCCGGCCAGACCCCGGCAAAGGGGGGCGCGCTGCGCACCATGTCCCAGGTGATTCCGTGCAGCTCCACGAACATGGGCACAAAGCGCTTGCGGGGCGGGCGGATGAGCGAGTGGAAACGCTCGGCGACCTGGCCGCCGCGCACCACCACGACCCCCACGGAGCAGGCGCTGTCCTGCTTGAAGTCGGCGGTCTCGAAGTCCATGGCGGCAAAGGAGGTCATGCTCCGCCGCGCCCTGCTCCACTCCCGGCCCCGCCCCCAACTCCGTGCCCAGCACCCCTCATGGACAGGGCGATGCGCCCGCGCTGCAAGTCCACCTCGACCACGCGCACCAGCACCTCGCGCCCCACGCTGACCACCTCGGCCGGGTCGGCCACGAAGCGATCCGCCAGCTGGCTCACGTGCACCATGCCGTCGCGGTGCACGCCGATGTCCACAAAGGCCCCAAACTTGGTCACGTTGGTCACCAGGCCGGGCAGCTCCATGCCGAGCCGCAGGTCCTCGATGCAGTTGACGCCCTCGGCAAAGGCAAAGGCGCTGAAGCCCGCGCGCGGGTCGCGCCCCGGCTTGTCCAGTTCGGCCAGGATGTCCTTCAGCGTGGGCAGGCCCGTGTCCTGGTCCAGGTAGTCCTCCAGGCGCACGCGGGCCCGGGCTGCCGGGTCGGCCAAGAGCTCCGGCACCGCGCACTTCACGTCCCTGGCCATGCGCTTGACGAGCGCGTAGCGCTCCGGGTGCACGGCGCTCTGGTCCAGGGGCTCGGCCCCGCGCACGCGCAGAAAGCCCGCCGCCTGCTCAAAGGCCTTGGGCCCCAGGCGCTTGACCTGTTTCAGGGCGTCGCGCGTGGGGAAGGGGCCGTGCCCGCCCCGGTGCTCCACGATGTTTTTCGCCAGCACCGGGCCCAGGCCGGAAACGTGGGTCAGCAGCTCCTGGCTGGCCGTGTTCACGTCCACCCCCACGGCGTTGACGCAACTCATGACCACGTCGTCCAGCGCCCTGCGCAGGCCCGCCTGGTCCACGTCGTGCTGGTACTGGCCCACGCCGATGGACTTGGGGTCCAGCTTGACCAGCTCGGCCAGGGGGTCCATGAGCCGCCGACCGATGCTGACCGAGCCGCGCACGGTCAGGTCCAGGTCCGGGAACTCCCGCCGGGCGGTCTCGGACGCGGAATAGATGGACGCCCCGGCCTCGTTCACCAGCACCACGGGCAGGCCGAGGCCCAGCTCGCGCGCAAAGGCCTCGGTCTCGCGCCCGGCGGTGCCGTTGCCGATGGCGATGGTCTCGACCTTGTGACGGGCGCAGAGGTCCTTGACCGTTGCGGCGGCGGCCTGGCGCTGCGCGGGCGAGGTCGTGGGGTAGATGGTGGCGTGGTGCACGAGCGCCCCTTGGGCGTCGAGCACGGTGAGCTTGGCCCCGGTGCGGAAGCCCGGATCAAGCGCCAGCACGCGCTTTTGCCCCAGGGGCGCAGCCATGAGCAGCCCGCGCAGGTTGGCCGCGAACACGCGGATGGCCTCGGCGTCGGCCCTGGCCTTGACCTCGGCCCTGGTCTCGGCCTCCATGGACGGGCCGAGCAGACGCTTTACCCCGTCGGCCAGGGCAACGGCGACCTCCAAAGCATCAGGGCCCTTGCCGCGCAGGAAGGCCCGCCGGGCCAGGTCCAGCACGTCATCCTCGGCCGGGCGCAGGCGCAGGGACAGGTGGCCCTCGGTCTCGCCCCGGAACATGGCCAGGGCGCGGTGGCCGGGGACGGACCGCAGCGGCTCGTCCCAGGCGAACCAGTCGCGGAAGGTCGCCCCGGCCTCCTCATGGCCCTTGGCCACCTTGGACTGGAACCGGCCCCGGCGCAGGAACAGCTCGCGCACGCCTGCGCGCAGGCGCGGGTCCTCGGCCATGGCCTCGGCGATGATGTCCCGCGCGCCTGCCAGGGCGGCGTCGAGATCGACAACGTCTTTGGCCGCGTCCACAAAGGGCTTGGCCAGCAGCCTGGGGTCGCGGCCCTGCTGGAGCATGAGGGCCTTGGCCAGGGGTTCGAGCCCGCGCTCGCGGGCCAGCATGGCGCGCGTGCGGCGCTTGGGCCGGTACGGCAGGTACACGTCCTCCAGCCGGGCCTGGTCCTGGGCGGCATCCAGGGCGGCTTGCAGCTCCGGGGTCAAGAGACCGCGCTCGACCAGGGACGCGAGCATGGCTGCGCGCCGCTTGTCCAGCTCGGCCAGGTCCTCCAGCCGGTCGCGGATGGTGGCGATGGCCACCTCGTCCAGCTCGCCCGTGGCCTCCTTGCGGTAGCGGGCCATGAAGGGCACGGTGGCGCCCTCGGCCACCAGTTTGGCCACGGCGGCCACCTGGGCCACGGACAGGGACAGCTCCCCGGCGATGCGGGGGCAATACGCTTCATTCACGGCGCTGTATCCTTGCTGTTGTCTCAGGCCGACGGTGGGCCAGGGGGCTCAGTCCTTTTCGGCGTTGGCCACGGCCTGGGCAGCGGCCTCGGCGTCGGCCTCGGCGTCGGCCTCCTCCTGGCAGGACACGCAGCGTTCGGCGTCCGGCACCCTGGCCAGGCGCGCGGCGGGCATCTCCTCGCCGCACTCCCTGCACCTGGGCGTGCCGTCGCTCATGTCCGGCCCCAGGCCGCGCGGCCGGTGGCTCACGGCATCAATGGCCGCCTGCCTGGATTTCGCCTCTGCCGCTTGGGAATCGTCGACGTTGTCGGCCATGGTTCTTCTCCTGGTGCGCCAGCGGCGCGTCGAGGCGTTTGATGAGGCCCTGGGCTCCGCGCAGCGCGCAGGCAGACCTTGGCGCGGCGCGCTGGCCAGGGCCGCCTGTGTGGCCGGGCCTGGCGCCCCGTGCGCCTGTGGTGTTTCTAACACAGGTTCGGGCAACAGGACAGAAGCGCCGGGCATATTTCCGGGGCGCGCCAGCAGGCGGTTCTATGGGTTGGTTCATGGGCGGGTCTACGGGCGGCACAGCGGGCGGCGGGACGAGAATCAGCCCGGCGCGTGCTCCAGGTTGAACTGGCGGACCCAGCGCGCATACATGCCCCAGGACCAGGCGGCGCGGCAGGCGCTGAACGTCCAGCCGCAAAACCGCACTGTATAGGTGCTTAAGCTGCCGCCGGGGTCGTTCATGTCAAAGGCGTCCGGCTCGGACAGGAACACGGGGTCCAGCATGAACATGGAGCAATCCTTGTACAGATGCCGGGCCTCGTCCAGGGGAACCCCGGCGATGGAGCGGCCAAGGGTGAGGTACAGGCGCTTGGCCCGGTCGATGCCCTGGCTCACGCGTTGGGCAAAGAGCTTGTCGTCCGTCAGGCCCGTTCGTGTGCGCTGCTGGTCCAGCAAGATCTCCAGAGTCTTGGCGCGGTGGTCGAGAGGGCTGGCGCCGGGAAGGTCTCCATGCAGCGGGGAAGCGGAGCCCCCGGCAACGGTCGCCGACAGGGAACCCGGCCCGGAGAGCGGCCCAGAGGACTGGGCAGACCAGACATCGGCGCGGGCAAGCTCGGCCAGCCCCGCCACCAACACCGTCGCCAGCAACACCGGCAGCAGTGCCATGCGCATGCTTCGCCTGACTGGACACCCGGAATGCGCAGGGCCTTTCCGCATCATATCAATATCTCTGATTTCAAAATCAAAATTCACAGAAATATTTTTCTTGCTCATTCCCGCGCTCAATTCATATTTTCCAATAATTATACGACTTGCCCTGGGACTTCTATAATACCCCATCAGCGTTGTCAATGCAAAACTCGTGCGGGCCGGGCTTTGTGCGGCCAGGGCAGGGGGGCGCTCGCTTGGTGTCCAGACACGGCGTCCTGTCGGCGTTCGGGTGCGGCTTTGCCTGTGGCTGGAGGAGGAGGATGCTTGGACTCACGCCTGAGGACGCTGGCTCCGTGCTGGTCGCCCTCGCGGTTGCGGTGGACGCGAACACGGCGGCAGTTGAAGCCAACGGCGGATTTTCGGCCAAAGTAGTACAGGGGTAGTACAAAATGGCGAGGGCAAAGAAAAAGGGCTTGCGGTTTAACCCGTAAGCCCTTGAATTCTCTGGTGCCGAGGGAGAGAATTGAACTCCCCACACGGGGATTTTCAGTCCCTGAAGTATTCTTTCACTTGGCATCATATCATGCCACATTATGTCTTGATTTTTCAGTTAAAATGAGCCACTTTTGTCACGTGGCATCACGTCTTTCACACGCGAAGTCACCGGGATTGGTTGCACAAGAGTTGCACTAACGGAGGAGGGGGGAGCATGGCAAAGTGGGTGAACTGCTCGAAAGGGGTCCGCTACCGTGAGCACGAGACTCGTCGGCACAACAAACGTGCCGACCGCTACTACATGCTAACGTACAAGCGCGACGGAAAAACCACGAGCGAGGGCATCGGCTGGGCCAGTGACGGCCACACGCAGGCCGAGGCGGAGGACCTCATCGAGGCCCTCCGCAAGAACTGGCGGTCAGGCAAAGGGCCACAATCGCTTCGGGAAATGCGGGGTGAAGAAAGGGACAAGGTGAAGGCGTCCAAGGAACAGGCAGAAGCGAAGGCCAAGCAGGAAATCACTCTCGCCGAGTACTGGACGTCGCACTATCTGCCGACCGGAAGAGGTAAAAAAGTTGACAGTAGCTGGAGAAAAGAGCTTGAGCATTACAAAAATTGGATAGCGCCCATTCTGGGCGGCGTCCCAATCATAAATATTGAAGTTACCCACTGGGATACACTCGTCAAGGCAGTGCGCGATGCAAAGCGTACCCAGCGAAGTGTCGAATATATTGCCGGGACCTTGCGCCACATTCTTCGCCATGCTCAAGCCCGCAAATTCCCATGTGAAATTCCCAAGGCAAAGACAATCGATGCAACAGCTCCGCAAGACAATCAGCGAGAGCGCGTGCTGACGCCAAAAGAGGAGTCAGATTTGCTTGAAGCCTTGCGGAGCCGTGACATCCGGGTCTTCCGTGTCGTGCAATTTGCCATGTTGACCGGGTGCCGTTTAGGCGAAGTCCTCGGCCTTGAGTGGGGTGCTGTCAACCTTGACAAGGCATGCGTTACGTTCAAGAAAACAAAGAACAAAGAAAGTCGCGACGTTTACTTGGGGAAAGTTCTGATGTCCATGTTTGCGGACATGCGCGAAGAAATGAGGCTCAAGGAAGGTGATAACCCCGCGGCGAATGAGTTCGTATTTTTAAACGAGCGAGGGAAGCCGTGGACATCTGTCCCCGGAGCATTTCTCGACACGGTGAAGAAACTTGATCTCAACAAGGACCGTAACCGGCTGGACCGTGTCAGCTTTCACACAACGCGGCACACAGCGGCGACCGAGCTTGCTGATGAAATTGATATCCGCTCAATGATGGAGCTGTTTGGGTGGAAACATGTTTCAATGGCTGTAAGGTATATCCACCCAGACAAAGACGCTTTACGCCGGGCCGCATCTCGACTTGAGGGTCGGTCGGTAGTTGAGAAGGACGATGTCGAGGCTTGAGATAGTCGGGTGTTTGGGTAGGGGGAACTTATGGCGTTTCTGGAAGAGGGATCCGAAGAGGCTTGGCTCTATCAGCGCGAGCTTGAGAAACGCTGGCCCGGCATCCGGCCTGAGCAGTTTATTTCTCTCATTTGGGTGGAGAAGGCACTAAATTTATACGTAAAGCCGGCGACATCCGACCGCATCGTGCAAAATGCAGCCGGCGGAGAAGCTGGCTATGCGTTTAAACTTGAAGAGGTTCTGGCCGTTGAACGCCAGCATCCTGAATTTCTTTTTCCGCCGTCAGACGGTTCTGGCCCAGCGCTTGGCTTGGGGTGCACGCCCCCGCCGGGCTACACGTATACCGGGCCAGTCGTCTCTGTAGACGACCTGCTTCATCGATGCCTTGGGTTGACTCCTGAGGCGCTCGAACAACTCATTATGAATGGGCGACTTCAACCGTACAACCTGCTCCGGCAAGAAGCGGGTAAGAACGGAGCGCCTTCCGCGGTGATCATGAACCCGGACAGTTGGAAGGTGGACCCTGGCTTGCTCGCCCGCCACCTCTATCAAACGAAAAAGATAGTTTTTTTAGAGCGAGACGTTGAAGTAATCCTACAGTGGTACCCCCACCTTGCGTCTCCCAAGGATGTCCCAGCCAACCTCCCGCCCAAAGAGGTCGTCCACACGTTGCGAGCCATGGGGCTCAAAGACCGTGCGGAGTTAGCCGATGAACTCGATAAGCGGTTTCAGGGTAGCGCGAGGCTGACCCATCACGCACTAGGAGCGGCCCTTGCCGACGCAGGTGAAAGTACCGACGCCGACGCGAACTGTCAGCGAGGCAGGCGTGCCCGGAAACGTTCCGCGAAGCAGAGAAAAGAACCGTAAACTCAAATTGTCCCCCCTGTCCCCCCCAATTCCCACGAATTGTCCGTAGACTTGTCCACGCAACATCCTGTTTTTTCTTCCTCAAGCGCCAGAATCCGCCGGGGTGATCAGCACCTCGGGTAGCGGTTGGCGTAAGGAAGGAAATGGACATCGACGCATATTCGGAGCTTGAAAGGACGCTCCCACCTGTCTTCGCTCGCACGGAAGTGCCCCGCCTTTTCCCCGGCATGATTTCGCCGGGGCGTCTCGCGAATCTTGACTATCAGGGTCTCGGCCCGCGCAAGGTGACTCTTGGTCGCAAGGTCGGCTACACCCGCGCCGACTTCATCGACTGGATGCGCAAGCGCAATGAGGAGGTCATCTAATGAACCTCCTCATCCTCCGTCTCATCATCAACTTCTTCATCGGCTTCGAGTTCGGCATTGCCGACCTCCCCGCAAACGGCCGGCGGCGCGTGTGGACGCGTCCCGCTTTGCCGTCCGTGTTGGACTACTTGAGCGCGATGAACGCCGCCGACCGACACATCTTTATGCGCCCGACGCCCGAACGTGAACCCTATTTCATGCTTCATGACGACGCAAATGTGGCCGCGCTCCTCCGGTACTATGGGTTCAATGCCGCGCGGCGTCCGGCGTGGGCCATGTCCGGATGCCTCATTATCGAAACCAGTCCGGGCAACTATCAGGTGTGGGTGCGGCTTGCGGCACCGGCATCGCCGGAAGAGAAAAAGCAGTGGCTTGAGTACGTCGGTTCTGACCCCGGTGCCGCCCCGCGGCGGCGCTGGGGCCGTGCGCCTGGCTGGCGGAACGTGAAAGAAAAGCATCGCCAGCCCGACGGAACGTTTCCGCTTGCGAAGCTCATTTGGGTCAATGCTACCCCCGTTGAGAGCATTGCGGCTTTGCTTGCTCCGCAGAATGCGCCGCGTCCTGCCGCGCCTCGTCGTGCCGCGCCGCCGCGGCGTCAGCTTCCTGAACCGACCATCGAGGACCGCGCGCGCTTCGACAAGGGCGACAACAGTCGCGCGGACATGAGCTGGTGCTTGTCGCTTCTTCAGCGCGGGCACGCTCCCGAGGCAGTGCGCGCGGCGCTCTTCAGGGCTCGCGAAGTCATCGGTTGGCACCACCACAACCCGGCCGACTACGTCGAGCGGACCGTCCGCAACGCCGTCGCATATCTGGGGCGGAAGTAGCCATGCTGCAGAACCCCAGAGACATCGCCGGAGAGACCACCCCGGCCCTGTTCTGCGGCACTCACCCACGCGGCGGCCAGCTCGGGCCTCTGGAGGGCAAACAGACCCCTTCCTCGTGCGTGTGTGCCCCGCAGGGGCCCCGTCCGGTGGGCACTGCGCTGGCGGCGGTCGGGCAGGGAGTACGCGCACCTCACAGAAGAAAGGTGAATATTAAGATCTTATCACATGCCCCCCCAAGGGGGGAGTGTGATGGATCTGGACTCAAGGGCTGGGCAGAGGTGGCTGTCGAGAAGGAGAGTCGTGCCCCTCCTTGAAGAAAGGTGAATTTAAGATCTTATCACATGCCCCCCCAGGGGGGGAGTGTGAAAGATCCTCCAAGGCACCATGGATAGGATCCAGCACCAGCAGAACAAGGAGAAACGAACACATGAACAAGGAACAGATGGCCGCACATGTCGCGGAACTGGCGAAAGCCAACAACATCCACATCTACTGGTCGTCGCACAGAGGGTGCGCCTTCCGCAAACTCACGACGGTGAAAATCCGACCGGTCCGCTCGGCGGTGACATACGCCGTCGCGCTTCATGAACTCGGGCACGTGCTCGGCCCGATGCAGACGGGAAGACGCCTGTTCATGGAGGCAGGGGCGTGGCTTTGGGCGCGCGATAACGCCTCTGTCTGGACCGATGCCATGACCCGCATGATGGTCAAGTGTCTGCGTTCTTACGAACGCACCTATCGCCACCTGGCGAAAAGGCGTCCCGGCAATCCCCCCGTGTTCCCGCCTGAAGGCCATGACTTCTGGCGGCTGATCGAACTGGGCGAGCGCCTGAAGTAGGCGTCGGCAGGACCAGCGGATTGCCGCTTCCATCCAACTTCAACCGACAAAGGAACGCGAACATGAGCGACTACAAGATCCGCGAGTTCAGCACTCGCATGTATCCGACGGAGCAGTTCATCTACAACTGTCCGCTCCTCCTCAACAACCACGTCGTGGAGCGGCTGGAAAAGGCCGGACTTCTGCCGCTGACCGACTTCCCGCGGTTCTACCGGGCAACCAATCGGTTTCCGGTTTCGACCTCTGAACGGCTGTGCCTGCAGTTCGCCATGTCTCTCGACTGGAACCCGAAGCACACCGTCAACATCGGTTTCATCCGGGGCACCATCGGCGACAGGGGGACTCTTGAGCTCATGGCGAAGTGGATCATGAACGGTTCGAAGTGGTAGGCGGCAAGCCGTAACTGACGCGGGCAGGAACCCGCAGAACCATAACCGCCGCGGGCCGCAAGCCCGATGGCGAATGAGGGAGAAGGGGTCGCACCCGCTCCCTCTCGCCATATGTCTGGCAATATTGGGCGTCATTCTGTACAGTTCAGGCCGTACCTGCCCGCTCCGGGTGAGGTGCCTGCCGCCTGAAACAGAAGGACTCCCGATGCCCACGCTACACTGGCTCACTCGCGAAACCGACCTGAAGCTCTCCGGCCTTGCCCCCTATCGGCTCCTTGAGGCCGTCGACGAGCTCTCTTACGGCGACCTGTCCACCGGCAACATGCTCATTCAGGGCGACAACCTCGACGCCCTCAAGGCCCTGCTCCCGTATTACGCGGGGGCGGTGAAGTGCATCTACATCGACCCGCCGTACAACACCCGAAGCGCCTTTGAGCACTACGACGACAACCTTGAGCACACCCAGTGGCTTTCGATGATTTACCCGCGTCTTGAGCTCCTGCGAGAGCTGATGGCCGAGGACGGTTCCATCTGGATTTCAATTGACGAGCGGGAAGCGCACTACCTCAAGGTTATCTGCGATGAAGTTTTCGGGAGGCAGAATTATCTGACGACCATTACATGGCAAAGAAAGTATAGCGTAAGCAACAACTTCAAGGGCATTGCCACCATCTGCGACTACATCCTCGCCTTTTCGAAGAGCCCGAATTTCAAGAATAATCTATTGCCCAGAACCGAAGAGTCTGCGGCAAGGTATGCGAACCCGGACAATGACCCCCGTGGTCCGTGGAAAGCCGTGGACTACCTGAATCAAGCATCGCCAGAAAAGAGAAGGAATCTGTGCTATGACATCATCAACCCCAACAACGGGGCAGTGATCAAAAATACGAGCAAGGCGTGGAAGTATGACCCTGAAACCCACCGAAAGCATGTCGACGAAAATCGAATTTGGTGGGGCCGCAACGGCACGAACACTGTCCCCGCCCTCAAATTATTCCTTGCAGAGGTCCGCGATGGGATGACCCCCCACAATTGGTGGCCACACGAGGAGGTCGGCCACACCGATGAGTCGAAAAAGGAAATGATTTCATTGTTTGGCCCGACAAACGTATTTGATACGCCGAAGCCTGAACGGTTACTGCACCGGGTACTGCAAATTGCGACAAATGAAGGGGACATGGTTCTGGACTCCTTCCTCGGTTCCGGCACCACCGCCGCCGTTGCCCAGAAAATGGGCCGCCGCTTCATCGGCATCGAAATGGGAGAGCACTCTGTTACGCACTGTGCCCCTCGCCTGCGCAAGGTGGTCGACGGCGAGCAGGGCGGCATCTCCGAGGCCATGAGCTGGCACGGCGGCGGCGGCTTCCGGTTCTACAAGCTTGGCGACCCCATTTTTGACGAGGACGGGAGCGTGCGGCAGGGCATCACCTATGCCCAACTTGCCGCCCATGTCTGGTTCTCCGAGACCAAGACGCCCTTGGCCAGCAAGCCGGACACGCCGCTTCTTGGCGTCCACAACGGCACGGCCTATTACCTGCTGTTCAACGGCATCCTGAAAGACAAGAGCGTGGGCGGCGGCAACGTGCTCACGGCGAAGATTCTGGAGGGTCTGCCGCCGCATGACGGCCCGAAGGTCATCTACGGCGAGCGGTGCCTGTTCGGCTCCGGACGCCTCAAAGAAGAGCGCATCACGTTCAAGCACACCCCCTACGACATCAAAGGCCGATAGAGGAGCGCCGACATGTTCACCCTGAAAGAATACCAGAAGCGCACCCTGTCCGCCCTTGAGCAGTACCTCACGTTTGCCCGCGTCGTCGGCCCGAAGGACGCCTTTGAGCGGTTCGTGAAGGCGAACCCGACGGACACGGTCAAGCAGACCTATGCCCACCGCTGGGAGCTCACGGAAGTGCCGTATGTCTGCCTGCGCCTGCCGACCGGCGGCGGCAAGACCCTGCTGGCCGCCCACAGCGTGGATATCGCCGGGCGCACGTTCATGGAGCGGGATTATCCCGTTGTCTTGTGGCTCGTGCCCACAAACACCATCCGCCAGCAGACGCTAGAAGCCCTCACCAACCCAGCCCACCACTACCGCGAGGCGCTGACGGCCGCCTACGGACAAGACCGGGTTGCCGTGTACGACATTTCGCAGATCGAGAGCATCCGCCCGAAGGATTTCTCCGAAAAGGCGTGCATCATCGTGGCGACCATGCAGACCCTGCGCGTGGCCGAGGGGAACAAGGAAGCCCGCAAAGTCTATGAGGACAACGAGAACTTCGAGCCGCACTTCACCGCCCTGCCAAACACCGCGCCCGGGCTGGACCGCAAAGACGGCAAGGTGGTGCTCTCTTTCGTCAACATCCTGCACCAGCTCAAGCCGCTGGTCATCGTCGACGAGGCGCACAAGGCCGTGACGGGATTGACCGGGGAAATGATGAAGCGCATCAACCCCGCCTGCGTGCTGGAGCTGACCGCGACGCCGGTCGAAAGCAACGTGCTTTTCCGGGTGTTCGCTTCGGAGCTCAAGGCCGAGGAAATGGTCAAACTGCCTTTCATGCTGACCGAGCATGAGAGCTGGGAGCAGGCCATAAACGGCGCGGTCCAGACCCGCCGCAAGCTCGCCGAACTCGCCCCGCAGGATACAGACAACTACATTCGCCCCATCGTGCTCATCCAAGCCGAGAAGAGCAACCAGAGCTACACGGTAGAGGTGGTGAAAAAACAGCTCATCGAGAACGAGGGCGTGTCGGAGTCGGAAATCGCCATCGCCACCGGCGAACAGCGCGAGCTCGACGACATCAACCTCTTCGACAAGACCTGCCCGGTCAACTTCGTCATCACCATCGAAGCCCTGAAAGAGGGTTGGGACTGCTCTTTCGCGTATGTGTTCTGCTCCGTCGCGAACATCCGCTCGGCAACCGACGTGGAACAGCTTTTGGGCCGCGTCATGCGCATGCCCTACGCCAAACGCCGGGCAATTCCCGAGCTCAATAACGCTTATGCCCACGTCATTTCGTCGTCCTTTGCCGAGGCCGCAGACGGGATGCACTCGCGTCTGATGAACATGGGCTTCCACGAGGAGGAGGCCGCGGCGAACATCGTCCAGCAAGTGCCGCTTCCGGGCGTCGACACCTCGACCATGCCGCTCTTCAAGGGCGAAGAGAAAACAGCGCCGCCGCTTTCGGTGGTGTTGCCTGCGGCGCCGGACCTCACGGCGCTGGACGAGGACACCCGCAAGGCCGTCACCGTGACGCCGAATGCGGACGGCTCGGTTCAGGTGGTGTGCGCCGGCATGGTCTCTGTCGAGCTTGAGGCGGCCATGGTCGCCGTCGCGCCGAAGCAGGAAGGAGAAATTCGCCGACACGTGGCCTTGCATCGGGCGAAGGTGCGCTCCGTGACGCCTCCAGCACCTGCCGACCTTGGCAAGGCGTTCGCCGTGCCAAGGCTTATGGTCGAGATATGGGGCGCGCTGGAAATCCCGGAGCCGGAAACAATCCTCCTCGCCACCGAATGGTCCCCGGTGAAGCCTCCCGTGCGCTTGGAGCCAGGCGAATTCGACTACGACGAAACAGCCCGCACTTTCCGCTTCGATTTGGAAGGGGAAAGGATGAAGTACGAGCTGGCGGAAGCGCAGGTCCAGCTTTCCCTGCTTGCAACGCCGACGGAGTGGGGCGAATTGGAATTGGCGCGCTGGCTGGACAGGCAATGCCGCCGCGATGATGTGCGCCAGGTCGACATGCTGGAGTTCTGCCGCCGGTGTGTCGCCTCCTTGCTTGAGCGCAAGGCGTTCCCCCTGGCCACCCTTTGCCGTGCGAAATACGGCCTTGCCGCCGCGTTGAAGGCAAAGCTGAATCGCCTGCGTACGCAGGGGCTCAAGGACGGATACCAACTCTTGCTTTTCAGCCCTCAAGCCAAGGTTGAGGCCAGTTTTACATACTCCCACAAGTACCCGGCTTCCGGCTACGCGGAGAACATCCCACCATATACGGGCGGCTACACGTTCAAGAAGCATTTTTACCGCCAAGTCCGAGGCCTGCAATCAAAGGGAGAGGAATTCGAATGCGCGCGCGTGCTCTCTGCCACCCCGCAGGTCGAATGGTGGGTGCGGAACATCGACCGTCAACCGGGGTCTTTCAGCCTGCCACTCTCCGACGGGAGGTTCTATCCGGACTTCGTCGCCCAGCTCACTGACGGGCGGCTCCTCGTCGTCGAATACAAGGGTGAGCACCTTGCCGGTGCAGACGACGCCAAGGAGAAGGAAAGCATCGGAGCCCTGTGGGAAGCGAAGAGCGGCGGAAAGGCGCTGTTCTTGATGGCCCTGCGGCAAGATGCGCAAGGCCGTGACGTGCAGATTCAGATCCAGGCGAAGGTCGTGAAGAGCTAGCGACCAGAGGACGCCGGGGCGTCCATCTCACGGGCTATACGCAGGTAAGTGACATGCGAAACAATAGGCAGGCCGAGTCGCTGATGCATTGCCAGCGGCATCCTGCGCCAGGACACGCCTTCGCGTCGAAGAGCGCGGACAACCGGCCAGAATTCCCTGATGCGCGCTGACGTGGCGTCTTTCATCGGCAGTAGACCCGCAGAACGCTCAAGCGATGGTGCCCGAGCCGCTCTGACGCTTCGCGCAGGGCGTCTTCGGACGTGAGCCCGGTCGCGACCGCCCGTGTGAGGAAGGCGCGCGCGTAGGAGTGCCGCAAGCCGTGCGATCCCCCCCATATGTCGCCCATTGCTCCTGCCGCTTGCCGGAGATCTTCGAGATAGGGCCTGTACGCGACCCTCATGCCGCCATCGGCGCGGAGATGTTCTGCGAGCGCGCGGTACACAGGCAGGGGCAGGAAAGCCGACCGTGGGAAGCCGCCCTTTCCTTCAACATCCACCCTGCCACACCGGGTGCCGAGCACGGGATCGACTGTTTCGCCACAGAGGTCTTGCCGACGAAGGCCAAGGGCTTCGGAGATGCGAAGGCCACCGCCGAGCTGGACACTGCCTACGAGCCGGTGAGCGCCGTTCTGGATAGCCTCCAGGACCGCGTCTGGTCGCATGTACGCACGTCGCTCCTGGTCGAGACGAGGGGCTTCGTGATTGAACTGCGCCCGCACTTCCTCGACCCCAGGCAAAAGGCGTGCGGCCGCAGGAATGCGCATCTTCCGCGGAGTTCGCATGAGCGCATTGTCGAGCTTGCCGAGCGCCGCGGCATACGTCCGCAAGGTGTTACACGACAGCCCCTGGGCGAGCTTCTCGCGGAGAAATGCAGAAGCGTGTTCAGGCCGTATATCTCGCACGTCGCTGACTCCACGCACCTGCGAGAATCGCGCGAAGTCGTCGCCAACGGCGCGGTATGCGTCATATGTGCGATATGAGCTAATGCCAGTGTTCGCGGCAATTCGTGAGGATGTCGCACCGATGCCGGAGGCCCGGAGATTGTCCCGCACATCGCCCTTTTCCGCAAATCGACTCTTGCCAATTGTGAGGATACGGCTTGCGGACCAAACCCCGCGGATTTGCGCGACGAGACTTCTGCCCATTTCGTCCTCGTTTGGTAAATCTAGCCAGTTGTGCCTGACGCATCCCGGCAACCCGTTTCGTGGGTGCAGAGCTCCGGCGTGAAATCGCCAAAGCATGAGCGTGTGGGATAGTCGCTCGACGCCTGCCTATGGGCGCAGGTGCTGTTATGAAGGAAGGGTGGGCAAGGGCGCAGGCTCGTCTAGCAAGCTTTCCCCTCTTCGATGCTTGCCAGCAAGGAGGTGCTGACCGGCGAAGAGTGCGCCCGTGTGCCCGTTGCGAAGGGTCCTCTTGTCCCAAGCATACGATCGCGGCGGTGGGGATTGCAAGGACTCAGGACAAAAAAGATGTAATCCGCATCATTTCGCCCTGCCTGCGCGTTTCGGTGCTCCTGTATATCCTGACGTGGACGCGGCTCCGGTTTGTATTCGACACGATTACAAACCGCATCAAGGCTTTGGGAACGGAGGAGCTACCATCAACGCGACCGGAGCATGGCACAGAACTGAAAGCATGCCTGTTAGGGTTGACGCGGGTCGCAATATAGAGTGACATGCGGCAAATCAGCCGCCATGGGGCCGCAATCGCTAACATTAAAATAATTAACCTTACGGGTTAATTATATTGACGTCGAGGTGGCCGAATGTTACTCTCTTTCAAGAACAAGAAGGTGGCGAAGTCTTTCAATGAGGAGGCGGAACTTGAACGTCTTCATGGGGCTTTGCGAGCAGGAAAAATTCGCCTTCGCCTTACCGAACTTCGAGCGGCCCAGAGCCTTGCGGATTTTTTGCCACCCAAAAGCGGACCAAGTCGGTGCCACGAGCTGACTGGTGGCAAGCGTGCCGGGCAATTGTCCGTTGATCTCGATCACCCTTACCGCCTCATTTTTATTCCCGACCATGACCCGATACCTAGGCGTAGCGATGGCGGCTTGGACTGGACTCAAGTGACGGACATCACGGTTTTGGGAGTGGAGAATACCCATGGGAAGTAGTGCTATGGATCAATATGTACCTGATTTTCTCGTAACTCCTGGGGCCGTGCTTGAGGAGTATTTGGAGCATCTTGCCATGTCGCAGTTAGAGCTAGCCGACAGGACAGGACTTGCCAAAAAAACTATCAATGAGGTGGTTCGGGGGAAGTCCCCCATAACACACGAAACCGCGCTCAAGCTTGAGTTGACCCTTGGGCGGCCCGCCCACTTCTGGACGAACTTGGAGCGGCAATATCAGGAAGACAGGGCCCGTTTGGCCGCAGAACAGAAATTTGCGGCTTCCGTTGGCTGGCTTGAACGTATTCCCGTTAAGGCGATGATTAGGTTGGGATGGATATTGAAGAAGGCAACTCCCTCCTTACAACTCGAAGAGGCACTCCGCTTCTTCGGCATTGCCTCCCCAGAGCAGTGGGAAACCGTTTGGCAAGAACACCAAGCCGTAGCCTATCGCCAGACCAAGCGCTTTGAAAAAAAAGAAGAAGCGGTGTCCGCGTGGTTGCGCCGTGGTGAAATTCTTGCCCAATACGTGGAGTGCGCTCCTTTCGATAAAAAACACTTTCTTGCAGTTTTAGACGAGATTCGATCGCTTACAACCGAGCAACCGGAGACATTTGTCCCTCGACTTCAAGCGCTCTGCTCCTCTGCGGGTGTGGCTGTTGTCTTTGTCCCGGAGTTGCCGAAGATAGGGGTATGGGGCGCAACCCGCTGGATAGGTGACAAGGCCGTCATCCAAATCAGCTTGCGCTATAAGAGCAATGATCATCTTTGGTTTACGTTCTTCCATGAAGCCGGCCATATCGTGAAGCATGGCCGGAAAGATGTTTTCATCGAGGGAGGGGGCGTATGCGATGCGAAAGAGCAAGAAGCCAACGAGTTCGCTTGCAACGCACTAATCCCAAAGGACAAAATCGCAAAGTTTTTGAAGCCCGGCCGCCCAACCCTTGAGGCCATTCAGCAATTTGCTTCTGAACTTGGGTTGGCTCCCGGAATCGTTGTCGGAAGGCTTCAGCATGACCAGATCCTGCCCCAACACACAGGCAACAAACTCAAAATCTTTTATTGCTGGGTGTAGTCATATTTCTTTGACGCCTCTTCCGCTCCTAGTAAGCACGGGAGGAAGGGAACACGCCGAGGCTTGTTTCCCCTGAGACGGGGGAAGTTGTGGCGAGTTTCAGCTGGCAACCCCCACCCTCCCGGCAGTGGGGTCTCCAAAGAGTCTTGGTTGGACGAAGGTTGCACAAGGGTTGCACAATTTAGCCCACAAAGAAAAAGGCCTTGCGAGTTTCCTCGTAAGGCCTTGATTCTTCTGGTGCCGAGGGAGAGAATTGAACTCCCCACACGGGGATTTTCAGTCCCCTGCTCTACCAACTGAGCTACCTCGGCGCGCGTGAGAAAGGTCAATTACCCGAACTGCAAGGTTCTTGGCAAGCGAAATCTTCCCCACTGCGGACCCGGGCGGGCCGGTCCCTACAGCCGCTGAACCAGCATGTTCGCAAGCGAGCGCGCCAGGTCCCGGATGTCCGGCCTGTACACCCCCTCGCGTATCTGGCTTTTCAGGCTGTCCAGGTAGGCCAGGCGTTCAGTGTCATCCGCCTCGCTGCAGGCGGCCTGGCGCAGGCCCGCCTCGGGCGGCGGCTCGTGCAGCGGCGACTCGGGCAGGGCCCGGTCTTGATGCTGGGCGCGCGTGGTCATGGTGTCTCTCCTCTCCCTGTGACGTGCGAATCATCCTTCCTTGCCTTGCGGCGCCAGGCTCAGGGTCGGTCAAGAACCTGGCGCACGGATTCGGGCGGGGGCGATAGCCCTCGGGTGGGGCCACACGCCCCCGCCCGGTGCTTGGCGAAGTCCATTTCGCCGACTATGGCGGAGCCCTTATCCTGGTCTCCGCAGCGGCGAAACTGGTCGGTCAGTCCTGTCGCTGGCTTCTTATCGACCCCCCCCGGCAAAGGGATTAGGTCTTCCTGCGTATTATTTCTCCCGTAGTATTTCATAAGCAAGTCGTGTACATGCCGCACATGGACCGCAGTCTTCGCCTCTGCCTGATCCACGCCGAAACGCCCCTGTGCGACGCCTTTGGCGCGCTGGGCTGCGAGGTGCTCAACCTCATGCCCAGGGGTGAGGGCGTGCTGCACCTGCCAACGGAGCTGGCCGCCCAGGGCTTTGCGCCGGACCTGGTGCTCCAGCTGGAATGCCTGGGCTCGCGCCTGCTTGTGTCCGGGCTGCACGAGCTGGACTGCCCGCGCCTGTTCTGGGCCCTGGACCCGCACCTGAACGCCTTCTGGCAGGCGGCCTATGCCCGGCTGTTCGACCTGACCCTGTCCACCCAGGGGCGCAGCCTGACGGATCTGCACGCGCTGGGCGCACGCGCCCTGCACCTGCCCTGGTACGCCCCGGACAAGCCCTTCACGCCGCATGCCCAGCGCCGCCACGATGTCGGATTTGTGGGCCGCCTGGGCCAGGGCAGGCCCGTGCGCACCTGGCTGGTGGAATTCCTGCGCGCGGCGCTGCCCGGCCGCTTCGAAACACGCGAGGGCCTGGACACCCCGGACATGCTGGCCTTCTACCAGGCCACGCGGCTTGCGCCCAATGAATCCATCTGCGGCGAGGTCAACTTCCGGCTGTTCGAGGCCGCTGGCTGCGGCTGCGTGGTGCTGGCCCAGGACCTGGGCCCGGAACAGGCCGGGCTGTTCCAGCCGGGCCGGGAGCTCATGGTCTGCTCCGAGGCCCTGGAGCTGGCCGAGACCGCGCAGCTGCTGCTGGCCCGGCCCCGCCTGGCCGAGGCCCTGGGCCGCGCCGCCTGGGAGCGCGCCCAGGCCGACCACCTCCCGCTCAACCGCGCCCGGAGCATCCTCGCGCTCGCGGCCCAGACCACGCGCCTGGGCGCGGACGCGGCCACCGGCCCACGCTGGCTGGCCCTGGCCCAGGCCGGGCTGCTGGAGGCCGGGCGGACTGCGCCTGTTATCGCGACAGTTATCGCGACAGTTGACGCGAATGTTGACGCGCATGTTGACGCGCATGTTGACGCGAACGTTGACGCGCCAGGGCGCCCGGCAGGCGCTGAACTCATCGCCCAGACCCTGCGCCGCCTGGACGCCCAGACCCCGACCGACCACCCGGACCCGCTGCTTCTGGCGGCGCGCCTGCGCGTGGCCAATGCGCTGGGCCTGCACGCCGAGACCGAGGCCCTGCTGGCCCGCTGCCGCGACATCAACGACATCACCCTGTCGTTGTCCCTGACCTGCTCCATGGCCGCCCTGCGCCGCGCGCTGGACCTGGGCGGGCCCAATGCAGGCCGGGACCGGCAGGCGAGCGGCCTGGACCTGGCGCTGGACTTCGCCCGCAGCGCCGGGGTCGCGCCGCTGGATGGCGCCCTGCCCCCAGCCGTGGCCCTGCTCTTGGCCTGGGCCGAGCGCCTGTGCGCCGTTTCCCCGCAGCACGAGGGCTGCCACCGTGGCGGCCAGTTACAGCAGGGCCAGGGGCAGGAAGATCCGCAACCGGACATCCTGCCGCGCCGGGGCGGCTTCGCCTTTGACACGGACCGGCACCTGCCCGCCAACGGCCTGGAATGCCTGTACCTAGCCTCGGCCCTGGCACCGGACGAGGTTTCCGTGCTGCGCCGCCAGGAGGCGAAGCTGGCCGGGGACAGCGGCAGCGAGGTGCTGCGCCTGGGCGTGCTCTCCGAGCTTGGCCTGCGCGCGCGCGGCGACTGGCGCGTGGGCCTGGCCACGGGCCTGTGCGACCTGCGGGTGTTCCGGCCCGGCGCGGGCCTGGCCGAGCTGGCCCTGGCCGCGCAGTGGGCCCGCGAGCAGGGCCAGGCCGAGGCCTTTGCCCTGGCCCTGGCCCTGGCCGATCCCGCAAGCCGCATCCGCCGCGCCCTGGCGTCCGCACAGGGCTGATTCCGACCCGAACGGCCCACTACGCAGTTCCCTGTTGCGCTTTTGTACGCAGTCTGCTACCCCCTGCCCATATGGGGTATCTTCCCCGCAACCCTCAGGAGGTCATCCATGCGCATCCGGCTTCTTTCGGCCCAGCTCTGCACCTTCGCGCTCTGCTTCGTCCTCGCAGCCGTGGCCCTGGCGGCGGAAACGCCACAGGACCAGCGCAAGCACACCAAACCCGGCCTGTACGCCACAGCGGTGGAGTCCTACGACATGTGGCGCGCCGCGCCGACCAAGGTTTTCATCGTGGATGTGCGCACGCCCGAGGAATACGACTTCCTGGGCCACCCGACCATGGCGGCCAACGTGCCGTCCATGCTCTGGACCGGCGTGTACGACGCCGCGAAAATGGCCTACCCCTTGACCGCGAATGCGAGGTTCGTGGAGCTCATGAAGCAGCGCTACAAGACCACGGACACCCTGGTGTTGATGTGCCGCTCCGGCCAGCGCAGCGCCGCCGCAGCCAACAAGCTGGCCGAGGCGGGCTTCACCAGCGTATACAGCATGGTTGACGGCTTTGAGGGCGAGAAGGTGGCGGACAAGGCCAGCCCCGACTTCGGCAAGCGGCTGAAGGACGGCTGGCGCAACTCCAAGGCCCCCTGGACCCAGGACCTGGACGAGAAGCTGGTGTACCTCCCGGCCAGCTAGCGCAACTGGTGGGCAACCGCCCCACGGAACAGCCAAGGGTCGGCGGAGATGCACCGTCGGCCCTTTTTGCGTGTGATTTCAGCTTGTGTTTGTTGGGCTTAGGTTGACCAGGGATCACCCAGCCCGTAACATAGTCTGAAACGCTTATAGGGGGCTGCGAATGTCAACCGAGAATGTTGCTCTATTGGTTTCTTTCCTGGCGCTGGCGGCTGCGGCTACGTCTTGCTGGGCATCCTTGAGACAGAACAAACTTGATGCCGCAGCTTTCGTGGGTGGGTGGGCAAACGCCATTCGACAGTGGTACTCTGAAGCTGTTGATGTCCTTTCTGAGGCGTCATACCTGCGCGCCAATGGCACTCCAGATTTAACGGACATTGATACAGAAGGCATCAACCGATGCCGATTCCGTCTGTCTTCTCTTATTGACCGTGGCAGGCTGCTCTTTCCCAATGAACAAGGAGACACTAGGGGCCTTCAGAAAGCATCTGCTTATCGCGGCTTGCGGCACCCTGTGTTGGACCCGCTTGTCTCAGCAGAGAAGGTTCTTAGCGGTAAGATGCCACTTCTTGCTTTTCCAGACAAACGGAGTGCTCTCATTGGGCTGCGACGCGAATTTGTTTCTTCTATACAGGAGATCGTACGCCCTGAGTGGCAAAATCTGATCCTAAAATCCATCATTTGCGTTGCCCACAAAGGGCGCGAATTCGACCCAACCCTTGGGGGCCTCTTTCCCGACCCCTCAAAGATTCCGCCTGGAGAGAATGGAATCATGGCCATCGCCAGTGCACGCTACACAAACAGAAAAGGTAGAAGGTAAACCCAACTGCCCGCCCCGCACGTGCTGCGGCCAGCGCGGCCCAGCCGCTACTTGGGGAACTCGAAGAAGATCTTGTTGCCCTTGCGCTCCACCTTGAGGCAGAGCAGCCGTTGCGCGCCGCCCTTTCCGTCCTTCAGGGTCACATACAGGCTGAGCCCGGCGGAGCCCTGGAGCTGGGCCTCGATGTCGCGCGCGCCAGCCGTGGGCCGAAAGGCCAGGCTGTAGCCCGTGTCGCCCACCATGCCGCCGGTGAGCACCTGGCCCCCGGAGTACACGTCCACCTGGTAGGCCGAGCCCTCCTTGAAGTCGATCTCCTGGCGGTAGCCTGGATACAGGCCCCAGCGCGGCGGCGGGCTCAGGCTGACCCAGGTCACGTCCACCCGGTCGATCTTGGGCGGGCTGGAGCACCCGGCCAGCGGCGCAAGGCAGAACAAAAGCACGCTCACGGCCAGAATGCTTCTCCGGGCGCTTCTCAGGATGCTCCGCAGGGCGGGTCGCAAGGCAGGCCGCAGGACGGGTCGCGATGGGCGCATGGGGAACCTCCTCGGACGTGCGGTCGCGGGAATGTTTTGCCGAGCCCTAGCAGGGTTGGCGTCGCTTGAACAGCCCATGCAAGACCCGCGCCCGACACAGTCCAGACGCGCACGCGCGACGGCAGGTTGCGTCCACGCTGTTTCAAACGTTTTGGACCCTTGACAGTCCCGCACAGGGCGCGCACAGAGTGCCCATGCTTGTACGTGTTCTCCTTGGCCGCACCCTGGCCTGCGCAGCCTTGTTGGGCTTGGTTCTGGCCCTGGCCTGCCCCGCCCTGGCGGATGAGCTCGCGTCCGGGCCCACATCCGGGCCTGGTCCCGCGCCTGCTGCCACAATCGATCCGGCCACCGGTCCGGCCGCCAGCCCGGCCAATGCCGCAGCGAAACCGGCGGATAAGCCAGGCTCCATATCCGGCGCGACCCTCATCCTGACCGAGGAGAACGACTTTTTCGCCGGAACGGACGAGCACTACACCAACGGCATCAAGCTGACCTGGATCTCCGCCGACCTCAAGAAATACGCCGAGGACGAGCGCCTCCCCGACTTCGCCGTGGCCTACCTCAATCGCCTGCCCTTTGTGAACGAGCCGGGCCAGCAGTATAACGTGGCCCTTTCCGCCGGGCAGAACATGTACACCCCGGCGAACACAGCCACCAAGGCCCCGCAGCCGAACGACCGCCCCTATGCGGGCTGGACGTACATCTCCCTGGCCCTGCACGCCAAGACCCCGACCCAGCTGGACAGCTTCGAGACCAGCCTGGGCATGGTCGGACCCTCTGCCCGCGCGGGCGAGACCCAGAACAACTACCACACCCTCATGGGTTTTGCCCGGGCCGAGGGCTGGCACAACCAGATCCACGACGAGCCGGGGCTCATGCTCTCCTGGCAGCGCACCCTGCGCGCCGCGCGCGTCGACCTGGGCCGCGACGTGTCCTGGGACGTGCTGCCGCACGCAGGCGTCACCGTGGGCAATGTGCTGACCCACGCTGCCGCCGGGTTTGAGACACGCATCGGCTACCGGCTGCCCTGGGACTTCGGCACCTCGCTCATCCAGCCCGGAGGCGGCGTGAGCGCTCCCGCAGACCCAGGCGACACGCGCCTGCGCCAGGACACCACCTTTGGCCTGCACTTCTTTGTCGGGGCCGAGGGCCGCGCCGTGGCGCGCAACATCTTCCTGGACGGCAACACCTGGGAGCACAGCCCGCACGTGACCAGAAAGCCGCTGGTGGCGGACGGCATGGCGGGCGTGGGGCTGGTGCTGGGCAGGGTCAAGCTGACCTACACCCATGTGTACCGGACAGAGGAGTTCGACGGGCAGGATGGCCCGCAGATGTTCGGCTCCATCAACCTGTCGGTGACATTCTAGGCAGGGGAGCCGCGCCTGGGCCCGCAACTATTTTTCTGGACCCGACACCAGGGAGCACAGCCCGCACGTGAGCAGAAAACCGCTGGTGGCGGCCCATCGCCGATCTCATGGCGGGCGTGGGACTGGTGCTGGGCAAGGCCAGGCTGACCTGCGCCCATGTGTACCGGACAGAGGACTTCGACAGGCAGGATGGCCCGCAGATGTTCGGCTCCATCAACCTGTCGGTGACATTCTAGGCGGGAGGGCCGCGCCTGGGCCCGCAACTATTTTTCTGGACCCGACACCAGGGAGCACAGCCCGCACGTGAGCAGAAAACCGCTGGTGGCGGCCCATCGCCGATCTCATGGCGGGCGTGGGACTGGTGCTGGGCAAGGCCAGGCTGACCTGCGCCCATGTGTACCGGACAGAGGACTTCGACAGGCAGGATGGCCCGCAGATGTTCGGCTCCATCAACCTGTCGGTGACGTTCTAGGCAGGGGAGCCGCCGCCTGGGCAGCCCCGGAAACCGGGGGAGAAGGCTTAGGTCTGGGGCTCTGCGGCGGGCTGGCCGGGCTCGGGCTGGGCGGCTTCGGGCTGGCCGGGAGCGATCTGGCCTGGCTCAACAGGGTTGCCGAACTCGTCGACATCGCCGCCGCGATGGCCGGTTTCCTGCTTGCGGCGCAGCTTCTCTTCCTTCTTCTTCTTCTTGGCCAGCTCCTTGGAGCGCTTCTCGTACTGATAGTTTGGCTTTGCCACGGGCCTTCCTTTGCACTTGGTTCACGGGTTGGGGGGCGTCGCCTGCGGCGACTCGGATAGGGATGTTACCCTTTCCGGCGGACTCTGGCAACGACTTTGCGCCCTGCCCTTCCTGTCCGCCGTCCTGCCCGCCCTCCGCGCACGTCAGGTGAACAGGCAGATCTTGCAGTCCTTGGCGTAGCGCAAAAAGTCCTCCGCAGTCCAGACCACCACCTTGTCCAGCAGCTTGGTCTCGTCGATCTCCATCATGTCGATGCTCATCTTGCAGGCGATGAGCTCCACCCCCTCGATCTGGGCCATCTCCATGAGCTCGCCCAGGGTCGGGATGTTGGCCTTGTCGATCTTGCTCTTCATCATGCCCGTGGCCAGCGTGACCATGCCCGGAATGACGCCCATGACGCCCGGCGGGAAGAACTTGGCGTGGTCCGCCCCGCCCTTGAGCACCATGTTCAGCCCCATGAACGAGTAGAAGATCTTGGTCTCCATGCCCAGGCGCGCGGCGTTGATGCCGAGCACCAGGGACGGATACGCACCGTCGAGGGTGTCCTTGACGCAGATGAAGGCGGCCCTTTCCTTGTCCATCGTCAACCTCCCGCGGCGCGAGCGCCGCACAACCTGGTTGCGCCCGGCAAAGACCGGCGCTTGTGTCGGAAATATACCCACCGGGGGTATGATGTCAAGGGCGGCACGGGCACCCGACCGCCTCCGGCCGCCAGAGGCTCCGGCACCGCAGCCAGGGGCTCCGCCCCCAAGGGGCCTGAGACCCCTTGGAGCCCCCGTATGCCCCCTGGGGGGGGAGGCTGGGCTGGCCATCAACAATGCGTGCAGGTTTTCGGCGAAGACGCAGAAATACCTGCGCGCGGTTGGCCCCTTTTGGAGAGGCTAGGAAATTGACCTGCTCCCCTAAACCCGGTCCAGCTTTGGGAGGCAGGTCAAACCCAACACAATGTGCGAGCAAGGTTAAGAATAATTAACCTTTGGTATCACCGGTAATATTTCATTCCGTCCCGGACGAAGAGGGTACAGGCGGAATCACTTCTAACTCAAGGACGGAAATATGGACGTACATACCCTCTCGACGAGCACGGCCAACCAGGCGGCGGCTTCGGGCGGTACGCAGGGCATCTTGCAAGTGCAAAATGCGGAGCATGAGGCTGCTGCGAGCAAAACCGGCACCGGCGACACCGTTGACATTTCGCCCGAAGCCCGCACCAAGGCCGCCGCCAGCGCGACCGTTCAGGCAGCCAGCGCAAATACCGACACCACCCTGACCTCGCGTATCGCCAAGCTCCAGAAGCAGCTCCAGCAGGTGCAGGGCTCTTCCAGTCTGGATCCCGACAAGAAGAGAGCGGCGCTCGCAGCGGTACGCACCCAGATACAGATGCTGCAATCCCAGTTGCCGAAGTCGGCGAAGACGGGCACTGGCGGCACCACAGCGTCATCGCTGACGACCAGCCACGCCTAACAAATCCGACTGGTACCCCGGCACACAGCCCCTGGTTGAGCGCACAAGACGTTCAGGCAGGGGCTCTTGCCGTGGCAAGGCCGCAAGGCCCCACAGCCTGTGGAGCATATTCTCTTCTACCGGGCCTCGGCCCCCAGAAAACGTCCGGTGACGGACTCGGGGTTCTGCATGATGTCCTCGGGCGTGCCTTGGGCCACGATCTGGCCGCCGTTCTCCCCGCCGCCGGGGCCGAGGTCGAAGACGTAGTCGGAGGCCAGGACCACGTCGGCGTTGTGCTCGATGACGACCACCGACGCGCCCTTGTCCACCAGCCGGTGCAGCACGCGGATGAGCTTGCCCACCTCGTGCATGTGCAGACCGGTTGTCGGTTCGTCCAGGATGTACAGCGCGCCGGGCAGGTTGCGCTTGCCCAGCTCGCGGCTGATCTTGATGCGCTGGGCCTCGCCGCCGGACAGGGTGGTGGCGGGCTGGCCCAGGCGCAGGTAGGACAGGCCCACCTGCTCCAGCACCTCCAAGCGGCGCGACAGGGCCGTGTGCGTGCTGAAGAACTCCCGCGCCTCGGCCACGGTCAGGTCCAGCACCTCGGCGATGTTCTTGCCCTTGTAGCGCACTTCAAGGGTCTGGGAGCTGTAGCGGCTGCCCTTGCACACGTCGCAGGTGACGTAGACATCCGGCAGAAAGTGCATCTCCACGCGGATGACGCCGTCGCCCTGGCAGGCCTCGCAGCGGCCGCCCTTGACGTTGAAGCTGAAGCGGCCGGGCTTGTAGCCGCGCACGCGGGCGTCTTTCGTGGCGGCGAAGATGCCCCGGATCTCGTCAAAGGCCTTGGTGTAGGTGGCCGGGTTGGAGCGCGGGGTGCGGCCTATGGGCGTCTGGTCGATGGCCACGATCTTCTCCACGGCCTGGGCCCCCACAAAGCCGCTCACCGGGCCGGGCTGGTCCACCTTGATGCCCTGGGACAGGGCCAGGTGCTTGTACAGCGTGTCGACCACCAGCGAGCTCTTGCCCGAGCCGGACACGCCGGTGAAGCAGACCAGCACGCCCAGCGGGATGTCCAGGTCCAGCCCCTTCAGGTTGTTGGCGCGCGCGCCCCGGATGCCCAGGTGCGTGACCCCGCCGAAGGCCGTGGGCTTTCGCCGCGTCTCGGGCCGCTCGATGCGCAAATCACCGCGCAGGTACTTGGCGGTGAGCGACTGGCTGTGGTTCAGGAGCTGGTCCACGCTGCCCTGGAACTCGATCCTGCCGCCCAGCTCGCCGCTGCCCGGCCCCAGCTCGATGACATGGTCGGCGCTCATGATGGTCGGCTCGTCGTGCTCCACCACAAGCACGGTGTTGCCGCGGGCCTGCAGGCTGCGCAAGGTTTTCAAAAGACGCTCGTTGTCGCGCGGGTGCAGGCCGATGGACGGCTCGTCGAGCACGTAGGTCACGCCCACCAGGCCTGATCCGAGCTGGCTCGCCAGGCGGATGCGCTGGGCCTCCCCGCCGGACAGGGTGCCCATGTTCCGCGCCAGGGAGATGTAGTCCAGCCCCACGCCCTTCATGAAGCCCAGGCGGTGCGTCAGCTCCTTCAAGAGCGGCCCGGCGATCTGGGCGTCGTGTCCGTCGTGGCCGGTGAAGTCCTGGGCGGTCAGCCAGGCCAGGGCCCGGGCAATGGACAGGAAGCAGAAGTCGTGGATGCTTAAGCCTTCCGGCGTGGCAGGCACGCGCACGGAGAGCGACTCGGGCTTCAGCCTCGCGCCGTTGCAGACCGGGCAGGGGCGGCTCTGGCGGTAGCGCGAGAGTTCGTCGCGCCAGATGGGGCCGAGGTTCATGCCCTGCTCCAAAAGCGGCACGATGCCCGGCCAGTCGCCATTCCCATCAGGGCTGTCGTCGCCCTCGACCAGGGCCAGGCGCGCGGCCTCGGAGAGTTCGCCCAGCGGGGTGGCCAGGGTGAAGCCGTGGCGCTGGCCCAGGCGCTTCAGGTCGGCCTCGTGCCGGGCGAAGAGGCGCGGGTTGCGCCAGGGCAGGATGCCGCCCTCGCGCAGGGACAGGCCCTTGTTCGGCACCAGCAGGTCGAACTCGAAATAGTCCACGCTGCCCAGGCCCGTGCACTGCGGGCAGGCCCCCTGCGGGCTGTTGAAGCTGAACAGCTGCGGGGTCAGCTTGGGCATGGAGATGCCGCAGGAGGCGCAGGTGGACGAGGTGCTGAAGAGCCGGTCGGACGGACAGGCCGTCGCGTTGGCGGCCTTGGCCTTTTTGCCCATTGCTGTGCCCGCTGCCGGGGCCGCCGGGCCAGCGCCCACCTCGCTCACAATCACGCTGCCCTGGCCGTGGCGCAGGGCCAGCTCCAGCGAGTCGCCCAGGCGCGGGCGGATGTCGGGCTTGATGGCCAGCCGGTCCACCACCAGCTCGATGCTGTGCTTTTTGAGCTTGTCCAGCTCCGGGGCCTCCTCCAGGGCGAAGACCTCGCCGTTTACGCGCACCCGGGCAAAGCCCTCTTTGCGCAGCTTGGCGAAAAGCTCCTTGTGCGTGCCCTTCTGGTGCTCCACCAGCGGGGCCAGCAGAAGCACGCGGCTGCCCTCGGGCAGGCTCATGATGCTGGCCGCGATCTCGTCGCTGGTCTGCGCGGCGATGGGCTTGTTGCACTTGGGGCAGAAGTACGTGCCCAGCCGGGCGTAGAACACGCGCAGAAAGTCGTAGACCTCGGTGACGGTGCCGACGGTGGAGCGCGGGTTGCGGGTTGCTGTCTGCTGCTCCAGCGAGATGGCGGGCGACAGGCCCTCGACCTTGTCCACCTGGGGCTTGTCCATCTGCGGCAGGAACTGCCGGGCATAGGCGGACAAGGACTCCACGTACCTGCGCTGGCCCTCGGCATAGACGATGTCGAACGCCAGGGTGCTTTTGCCGGAGCCGGAGGGACCGCAAACCACAACAAGCTGCTCGCGCGGGATGTCCAGCGTCAGGTTCTTGAGGTTGTGGTGGCGGGCACCCTCAATGTGGATGACGCCCCGGCTGGGCAGCTGAGCGGGCGCAACAGGGGTGGCTGTGGCGACGGGCGCGGCGGGTGCGGTCTTTGCTGGCGGTGTCTTTGGCGATGTTTTTGACATCCTGGGGAGGTAATCATCCGGGCGGGGTTGGCAAGGGGGGGAGGCCCGGCTGCCCTTATCGGGGTGGTCGGGCCGGTATAATTGAGGCGGGTTTTACACTTCCTGCCCGCTACGGGACGGAGACTCTCTCGTGCTTCATGCCGCAGTTACGTCCTCGTCCTCGGCAACGAAGGACATGTGCTCCAGGCTCAAGGCTTCTATTCGCGCCGGGGCGGAAGGGGCACCGGCTTGTACGCCTGACCAAAGGCCCGGTAATAGGCCTCCCAGTCCTGCACCGGCGGAAGCGTGCGGTGCAGGACGAGCAGGGGATACTGGGAGCCGTTGAGCCTGTACGTGATCTCCTTGGTGGTTGTGACGGCTTGCGGCCCCTGCTCTATTTCGGCGTGGCTGACGTCGAGCTGCCAACGGCCAAAGAGGAATGGCGCCTGCCACAAGTCCGGCTTCATTCCTGCGTTATTATACCTGGGCGGACCGCAGATGCTTCGCACCTGTGAAATGGTCATGCCTACTTGTACGGCATCCCACTGCTTTGGGTATCCGGTGCGCAGATGCAGTTGCAGCAGCGCGACAAGCAATGTCAGGGCCAATACATACGAGAGCCTGCGCCAGAAGGAAGAAGATATTGTCATGTCAGGGCCTCACTGCTTCCTGTTTATCGAACACGCCCGGTGTAGCGCCGAAACACCACCGACCCTGCCTGATCCTTGCGGAATCCCCAATCGTTTTCCACAACCTGCCCGTAATTCGGGCCTGGCAAGGACGTGATGGACAATGTTTTTCCATTTTCGGAGACTATGCCCACATGTCCGCCATTGGAGGCGATGTCTCCGGCCCTGGGTGTGTTTTCCACCACCTCATAGCCAGGGATGATCAAATCTTTGTCGTGCCAGTCGCTGGCCGAAGGGATATTGCCGCCCCATTTGCCGTCTGTCTGCTCGTGCAGCCAGTCGCTGCCCTCCGTGCCAAGCGCGCCGGACAGGCCGCCCACATGCGGGACAGGCGCGCCCGATTGTCCCAGCTTGTCCGCCACATACGCGTTGCACTGGTTGACGACCTTGTCGCCAACCACCTTTGGATGCCATTTGTCGCTGCCCACATCCGCCCTGGCATTCTTCACGAGCTTCTCCGGGCTGTACCGCTTCTCTTTGAGCCGCCAGGCCTCGTTGTCCGTTCCGGCCTTGCTCCTGGAACTTCCGCCCGACCCGCCGTAGTACCCGTGCCAGCCATAGGGCTGGGGCTTGTGGCCTGCGCCGATCTTGGTCCCGCTGGCCGTGCCGCCGCCTGAGCCGCCAGACGCGTTCAAGCCCGCCGCCCCACCGCCCAAAAGCGACTCCCCGGCAAGGGTTCCAGCGGGCGGCTGCCAGCTTGCTGGCTTCTTTACGGCGAACCAGTCTCCGTACTCCCTGGGGAAGTGGTCCCTTGGCGCGCCCCAGGGGTCGGGCGTTCTGCGCCATTGGTTCGTCTCCTCAAAATACGCCCAGCCCTGTTTGGGCTCGTCCGCCACAAAGTTGCTATTCGATTTCTTGCGAACAGACATACACGCCTCCTTTCCGGGTTGCAACGACCGGAGAGGATCTCCAGACCAAATTGCCACATAGGATAGCACGTACTTTTGGGTGCGGACAAAAATCACCCATTTATGGCCGCTAAAAGGACGAAAATTCCCGGTTGACAGGGTTTTGGGGGAAGGCGGCCTCCGGCGGTTTGGGCCAAGAGCCTCCGGCGGCCGGGGGGAATGATTCCCCCCAGACCCCCTCATATGGGCTGGTTCGGGGTGGCTTGGGGCAACGGACTCGGCCCAGCCTGACCCGCACAAGCCGAAAGGGGCTGCTTCAGGTTCCGCCTGAAGCAGCCCCTTTCGGCGCACTGGGGATTCCAAAGGGCCTCAGGCCCTTTGGCGGGGTCCAGGGGCAGCGCCCCTGGCCGCCGGAGGCCGTCTCCCTCTACTGCACTTGCGTCGTGACTTTCAGCCCGTACTTCTCGATCTTGGCGATGAGGGTGGGCCGCGAGAGGCCGAGCAGCTTGGCCGCGCGGGTGCGGTTGCCGCCGGTGATTTCGAGCGCCTCGGCCACGGTGCCGCGGGCCACGGTGTCGAGCACGTGCTCGTAGGCCGCGTCCCCGGCCTGGTCGAGCAGCGCCCGGCGGATGAAGGCGCGCAGGGGGTCGTCGCCGGTTCCGGCATGCGCGCCCGGCTGCCGCGCGCCGGAATCCGCACCCGTTGCGGTTGGTTCCGGCTCGTTGCTGTCGGCTATGAACCCGCCCTGGCCGTCGCTTTTCAACCCAAGTTTGCCGCTGCCCCGGCCCAGGGCCTGCAGCATCTCGTCCGCGCCGATGGGCGCTCCCCGGCTGAAGATCAGCGCCTTTTGCAGGGCGTTGGCCAGTTCGCGCACGTTGCCGGGCCAGCCCTGGGCCGAGAGCAGATCCAGGGCCTCGGGCGTCAGCCCCGGGCTCTGCATGTCCATCTCCCGCGCCAGGCGCGAGAGGAAATGCCGGGCCAGAAGCGGCACGTCGCCCTCGCGGCTGCGCAGAGGCGGCAGGCTCACGGTCACCACCTTGAGGCGGTAATACAGGTCCTCGCGGAAGCGGCCCTCGGCCACGGCGGCCTCCAGGTCGCGGTTGGTGGCGGCCAGGATGCGCACGTCCACCGGGATGGGCTCGCGCCCGCCCAGGCGCTCCACCTGTTTCTCCTGCAAGAGCCGCAGGATCTTGGCCTGCACGCCCAGCGGCATGTCGCCGATCTCGTCCAAAAACACGGTGCCCCGCTGGGCCTGCTCGATCTTGCCCACGCGCCGGGAGCTGGCCCCGGTGAAGGCCCCCTTTTCGTAGCCGAAGAGCTCGGCCTCCAGCAGGGTGTCGGGGATGGCCACGCAGTTGATGACCACAAAGGGCTTCTGCGCGCGGGCGCTGTGCTGCCACAGGGCGCGGGCCACCAGCTCCTTGCCCGTGCCGGACTCCCCGCGCACCAGCACCAGCGCCTCTGTCGGCGCGGCGCGGCCAATGGCCTTGAAGACCTCCTGCATGGCGCGGCTTTGGCCCACCAGGGCGTCGCCCTGCGTCTCCTCGGCCTCGGGCCCGTGCAGGCCCTGGTCCAGGTTGGTGGCCACGTGCTCGCGCGCCAGGCGTCCGGCCTCCAGGGCCTGGTGGATGAGCCGCAGGATGTCCGGGATGTCAAAGGGCTTGAGGATGTAGTCAAAGGCGCCGAGCTTGGTGGCCTCGATGGCCGTTTCGGTGCCGCCGTAGGCGGTCATGATGATCACCGGCAGGTTGGGCACGCTCGCGCGCATGCGCTGCATGGCCTCAATGCCGTTGATGCCGGTCATGCGCACGTCCATGACCACCAGGTCCGGGGCCTGGCGCGCCACCTCGGCCACGCCGGCCTCGCCGCTTTGCGCGGTGCGCACCTCGTACCCGTCGGCCTCCATGATCTTGCCGAAGCTCTGGCGCAGCTGGGCGTCGTCGTCAACAATCAGAATCTGGGCCATGTCTTCTCCCTGCGGTCAGTGCCGAAGGTTTCAGGTGGCGGTGGCTTCAATGAACCCGACGAAGCCGGTCAGGATCTGAGCCATATGTTCTCCCGCAGGGGCAGCACCAGGACAAAGGTCGCGCCCCCCTTGTCCGACGGTTTGAGGTGGAGGTAGCCGCCATGCTCGTCCAGGATGCGCCAGGCTATGGCCAGGCCCAGGCCTGTGCCCTCCTCCTTGGTGCTGAAAAAGGGCTGGAAGACCTTGTCCTGAAGTTCGGGCGCGATGCCCGGCCCGGAGTCGGAAAGCTGGAGGATGGCCACGCGCCCCAGCGGGTCCACAAAGCCGGTCTCCTCGGTGATCTCGATGCGCCCGTTCTCGCCCATGGCGTCGCAGGCGTTGAGGATCAGGTTGACCAGGGCCTCCTTGAGCTGCTCCGGGTCCACGTCGACCTCAGGCAGGGGCCGCTCGCGCACGATGCGCACGTCCACGCCGTAGGTCTCCAGGCGGTGCTTGAGCAGATTGAGCGTCATGTCCACCACGTCGGACGGGCTCAAGTGCTGGAACTTCGGCCTGGGCGGGCGGGAGAACTCCAGGAAGTTGCGCACGATGGTGTCCAGGTGGCGGATCTCCTCGCTGATGACGTCGAAGTCCTCGCGCTGGGTGGGGGAAAGGTCGAGCCCGCGCTCCAGGGAGAACAGGCGCATCTTCACGCTGGTCAGCGGGTTGCGCACGCTGTGGGCCACGCCTGCGGCCAGCTTGCCCACCAGGGCCAGCTTCTCGGCCTGGAGCAGGTGCTGGCGCGACTGCTCCAGCAGGGTGTGGGTCTGGTTCACGTCGCGCAGGAGCCCGTGCACCAGCTCACCCACGGCGCGCACCTCGTCGGCCTCGCCCTGGTCCGGCGGCTGGCCGTTCGCCCCGCCGTCGTCCGATCCCAGGCCCGCGCCCCGGGCCAGGCTGCGGATGGGCCCCAGCACCTGGCGCAGCAGCACCCAGCCGAGCATGAGCCCCAGCACCGCCCCGGCCGGGATGACGAACAGCGAGGCCGTGGTGGCCGCGTGCGCCAGGGAGCGCATGGCCGAAACGCCCAGGTCGGCGTCGCGGCCATGCAGGGCGAACAGCTCGCGCGCGGCGTCCTGGGCGGTCTCGCGCTGGCGCACGGCCCTGGCCAGTATCTCCGCGCCCTGGCCCGGCTCGCTTTCGATGAGTTCGCGCAGGGTCTCGGCCTGGGCCTTGGACGAGGCGGCCATGTGGTCGATGAGCTCGCGCCCGACCTCCATGGGCTCGCTGGCCAGCACCTTGAGCAGGGTCCGGGCCATGGTCTGCTGCCGGGCCTGAAAGTCCTTCAGACGCTCCGGGTTCTGGCGCGCGGCCAGGGCGTCGGCCTCCAGGCTGATCGTCTGCTCAGACAGGGACAGGGCGCTGACCTGCTGGCTCAAGTTGACCTGGCGCAGGGTGTCTGTGGCGTCGAGGTAATGCTGGGCCAGCCAATAGGTGGCCGTGGCCCCGGCACAGGCGCAGAGCGTGAGCCCGACCAAAAGCGCGAACACGCGCCCGCGCAGCGAGGGCTGGATGCGCTGGGCCAGGCGCTTGAGCGCCGCACCCAGCAGCGCGTCGGACGGGGTTCTCATGGCCGGAAGCATACCCCAGGCCGCGCGCATTGTCAGCCTGCTTGCCGCGCCAAGTTCCCGGCTGTCGCGGTTGCGCCCCCTGGCCGCCGCCTCCAGCAATGCGCAACCGGCCTGCCCGGCCTTGACGCCCAGGGACCGTGTACCCCGTGACAGGCATTGCGGGCCGGTAGTTCCGCACCGTGTACCCCCCATCCAAGGCGACAGCGGCCCAGGACCAGGCGCGCTGGTTCGTCTCTCTCGTCCAACCACAACCGTTCGGCCAGCAACCAAAACGATCCGCAATCGGCCCGGCCCGGCCCCAACCGCTCCGGTCGACAACAAGCCCATGCTGCGACCAAAACAATCCGCAAAGGGCCTGGTCCGCAACGCGCTGTCGGCCCTGGCGCGACGCCCCCCCCGGCACCCTGTCAACCGGGAATTTTTGTCCTTTTCCCGGCCAAAGACCCGCCATTTTTATCCACCCCCAAAACCCGTGCTATACTCTCGCCGATGAACACAACGCCCCCCGACACCCCACTCCTGCTCACCCCCTTTCTCCACTACAAGGCCCCGCCCACCATCGCCCGATTCATGAAGTCACGCGCCCTGTACCGGGGCCTCATGGGCCCGGTGGGCTCGGGCAAGTCCTCGGCCTGCTGCATGGAGCTGATGCAGCGCGCCCTGGCCCAGGCACCCGGCCCGGATGGCGTGCGCCGCGCGCGCATGGCCGTGGTGCGCAACACCTACCGCGAACTCAAGGACACCACCCTGCGCACCTGGCTGTCCTGGTTCCCGGAGAAGACCTTCGGCCCCTTCAGCCTGACCGACCTCTGCCACAGCGTGAACCTGCCCCGCGCTGACGGCAGCAGCGTTGAGCTGGAGGTGCTCTTCCGCGCCCTGGACCGGCCCCAGGACGTGAAGAAGCTGTTGTCGCTGGAGCTTACCGGGGCCTGGATCAACGAGGCGCGCGAGATGCCGCTGTCCATCGTCGAGGCCCTGGGCGACCGCGTGGAGCGCTACCCCGCCGGACGCGACGGCGGCGCCACCTGGGCCGGGGTCATCATGGACACCAACCCCCCGGACAGCGACCACTGGTGGTACCGGCTGGCCGAGGAGACCCGGCCCAAGGGCTGGACCTTTTTCCGCCAGCCCGGCGGACTGTTGGAGCAGTGCGGCGAGTTTTGCCCTAACCCCGCCGCCGAGAACCTGGAGCACCTGCCCCCGCGCTTCTACCTGCGCCGCATGAACGGCAAGACCCCGGCCCACGTGCGCGTGTACTACTGCGCCGAGTACGGCTTTGTGCAGGACGGCCTGCCCGTGTACCCGGAGTTCAGCGACGCCCGGAATGTGGCGGCGGCGGAGCTTGGGCCCGTGGACGGCCTGCCGCTGTATGTCGGGCTGGACTTCGGCCTGACCCCGGCGGCTGTGCTGGGCCAGCGCCTGCCCACGGGCCGCTGGCACTTTCTCGACGAGCTGGTCAGCACGGACATGGGAATGGTGCGCTTTGCCGGGCTGTTGGGCCAACTCCTGCAAGACCACTACGGCGGACTCGCGGTCGAAATCTGGGGAGATCCCGCAGGGATGGCCCGCGCTCAGACCGACGAGCGCACGCCCTTTGACATCCTGCGCGCCCAGGGCCTGGCCGCCCGGCCAGCACCCAGCAACGACCCCCTGCTGCGGCGCGAGGCCGTGGCCGCCGCCCTGGCGCGTGATGTCGACGGGCTGCCGGGCCTGGTGCTCTCCCCGCGCTGCGCGACCCTGCGCAAGGGCATGGCCGGGGCCTGGCACTACCGTCGGCTCCAGGTGGCCGGCGAGGCGCGCTTTGTGGACACGCCGGACAAGAACCGCTTCTCCCACGTGTGCGAGGCCGCGCAGTACCTGCTGCTCGGCGCGGGCGAGGGCAGGCGGCTGCTCCACCAGGACCGGCCGGACAACGCACGCCAGGCCCGCAGCGTGAACCGGGCGCGGGGGTAGAGGGGAAGGGGGTAGATGGGCAGGGGAAGCAATAGCCTTCGGCGGCCAGGGGCGCTGCCCCTGGACTCCGCCAAAGGGCCTGAGGCCCTCTGGACTCCTCAGCGCGCCGAAAGGGCTGTTTCAGGCAGGGGCCTGAAACAGCCCTTTCGGCTTGTGCGGGTCAGGCCTGGCCGAGGACTCTGCCAGCGCCAACCAGTTCCGCCCCTATGGGGGTTCCAAGGGGCCTCAGGCACCTTGGCCGCCGGAGGCTTCTTCTCCACAAACCCTGTCAACCGGGAATTATTGTCCTTTTAGCGGCCAAAACGGGTGATTTTTGTCCAGCACCAAAAGCCCATGCTATATTTCATTGAAAGACGAATGGAGGTCGGATATGGAAACACGAAGCACGGACACGGGCATTTGGACGCGGGTAAGTGAGGACGGCAAGCACGCCGCCGCAGGAATGAGCCTGGATTCGGGCGGCGGCATGAAGATCGGCGCGGGCAAACGTCCGCAGCCATTTGGTCGCGACGGGCGATACGGCGAAATGGGCGGCGGCTCCTCAACCGGCCCGGAGTATCGGGCCAAGGTCACGTTGCCGAATGAGGTACGCGGGGAAGTGACGCCGCCACCATCGGCTACGCCCCCGCAAAGCCCGCTGGGCCAGGGGCCGCAGAAGGGGCAGAACGTTGGCAAGCAGTACGTGCTGCCGCCGCAGGTGAAGGCCGAGAACGCCCAAACCGCCCTGGTTTACAGCCAGAGCGACGGCAGGCTCATGGACATGGAGGACCGGCTGGTGGGCCAGGGCTATTCCGGCGCACCAGACTACGTGAACAAGCCGGAGTTCCAGGACAAGGTGGACAAGGGCGTCATCCCGGAAGGGACATACACCATCGGCGAAGTCATCGTTAGTCGTGTGGATGGGCGCGGCATGGGGCCGGACGTGATCAAGCTCGAGCCTGACGCGGCCACGGCGGAGCGCATCCGGGCCATGGGCCGCGACCCGAACACGTTCTATATTCATGGGGACAACCAGAAGAAGAATCAGTCGGCTTCGGAAGGATGCATCATCATGGACCAAGAATACCGCAAGGCATTGAAAGAGTTACAGGGGGCAAGGATACGTGTGCTACGCTAGTGTATTGATATTCTGCATATGCGCTGTAGTCACCTTCGAGGCACGCTCCGCACAGGCATGGTTCTTGGCGCACGGATCCCACGTAGTAAGCCATAGATTCTATGACAGCTTCTCCTTCTACGCCGACCACGCCCTCGTTGGCGGGAGGCAGAACTACAGCTTCAAGGCGCAATACCCTTCGGATGTGCTCATCCGCGTATTCGACGAGCGGCACGACCGCTTCCAGGGCTTCGGGCCGAACGGCGAGGCGGCGCTCACCGTGGACGAATCCTGGTGCCAGGACGTGACGGAAGCGCTGGGCAAGGCCAAACGGCTTGATGTGGGCGGCTACGAGGAGCGCATGCTCTGCTACACTTCGGCCCGCCCTGGCGACGACACCGTGGTCCTGTTCACCCTGCCCCGCTGCCCGGACGAATGCAGGCGCGTCATGGAGATCCAGGTGCGCGCGCAGAAGCGCGAGGTGCGCGTGCTGGACAAGTGCTCGGCCACGCTGGGCGTGCACGCGGGCATCGCCACCCAGAGCGGGCTTGCGCTCGGCCTCACGCGGGCGCAGGTGCAGGCCATCCTCGGCCCGCCTCTGGCCCAGCGCGGCGACAAGTGGCTGTACGCCGCCTCGGTGAGTGTGAAGCTCAGCGACGAGGAAAACGTTCGACGCGGCTTGCCTGTGGCGCAGGTCGTCACGCCAAACTACCCGTTCCCTGTGGCCTTCGAAAAACATATCGTGGTCTGGTTCAAGGGCGACCGCGTGAGCGCGTTCCGGGTGAACATGGACTGGGGGCTGTAGCTGCGCTTGGGCATCTGCCAACGAAACACGGCCCGGCCACCCCAATGAGGGCAACCGGGCCTTTTCGCGTCGTTTCCCTGACCCCTACCCTATGCCCGGCTCGGTCTTCCAGGCATAGATGGGCGTGAGCGGCTGGTAGCCCACCAGGTCGATGCGCATGGCGCTGATGGCCCCCAGCTGCGGCGGCAGAATCAGGCGGTTGATGAAGCCCCAGGGCGGGGCGGAGCGCCAGGTGCCGGGCGGGCCGGGCAGGATGGAGTGCGCGCGCGCGGGCTTGAACCCGGTGTGGATGAGCGCCAGCGCGCGCATCTCCGGCCAGGTGTACCAGTGCGCGCGCGACAGGGTGGAGCTTTCCTGCCAGGGCCAGCGCCAGCCCCGGGCCAGATAGTAGCACGAGTGCCGGTTCAGAAAGCCGATGAGCAGCCCCTTGGCCGCCACCCGCGCAGCCTCGGCCAGGACTTGTCCGGGGTTGTCGCAGAACTCCAGCACGGTCCACAACACGCAGAAGTCGTATTCCTTGTCCGCAAAGGGCAGGGCCTCGCCATTGCCCACGTAGAGCTCGGCGCTTGGCCCCAGGCGCTTCCTGGCCGCCTCGATCATCTGCGGGGACTTGTCCAGACCGGCCACGGAAAACCCGTCGTCGTACAATATCTGCTGGAACAGGCCGGTGCCGCAGCCTATCTCCAGCACGCGCTGGTTGCGCCGGGGCCACTGGGCCAACACGGAGTCCAGCAGGTGGCGCTCCGCCCCCAGGGCGTGGCTGCCCTCGGGGGTGGTGAACCACTTGTCGTAGCGCAGGGCGTCCATGTTCATCAGCGGCCTTGGCCCGGCTGCAAGCGGGCCGCGCTCCGATCGGGGCGGGCAGGCCAGGGGGTCGGCCCGCCGCCGCCGGGCGGATATGCGTGCGTTATTCGGGGTTCAGGGCCTCGTAGACCTTGCCCACCAGCGCCTCGGAGGGGGTCAGGGTCTTGTCGCCGGGGTTCCAGTGGGCCGGGCAGGCCTCGGCCGGGTGCTTGGCCAGGTAGACGTTGGCCTCCATCTTGCGCACCAGCTCCTCGGCGTTGCGGCCCACGTTGTAGAAGTTGACCTCGCTGCCCACCAGCACGCCCTCGGGGTTGATGATGAAGGTGCCGCGCAGGTCCAGCCCGCTCTCAGCGTCCCAGACATCGAAGTAGCGGGACACGTGCCCGGCGGGATCTGCGGCCATGAGGAACTTCACGCCCTTGAGCATGCGCTCCGTGGTCTGCCAGGCCAGGTGCGCGAACTTGGTGTCCGTGGACACGCTGACCACCTCTGCCCCGAGCTTCTTCAGCTTCTCGTGCTGGGAGGCCAGCTCGGCCAGCTCGGTGGGGCAGACAAAGGTGAAGTCCGCCGGGTAGAACACCAGGATGAGCCACTTCTTTTTTTTCAGAATCTTCTCGGAATCCACCTCGCCAAAGCCGCCCTCGGTGGGGTCATAGGCTTCGAGCGTGAAGTGGCGGATCTTCTGGCCGACCTTGGCGCATTCCAGCAGGTCGTCTTCGTCGTCGTTATCGTGGTCGTGGTCGTGGTCGGTGTCGCAGCAGCCCATGGGGAGCCTCCGTCGTGTGTTTGTGGTTGGGGCGCGCGCGCGGCCTCATCTCATATCTGAGGGCGGGCGGGCGGCGCGGATTCGCTCGATGGTCTCAGAATAGGGGCTGTGAGCGGGGGAGTCAAGGAGAGGAGGCCTCACCCAGGAGCAGGGTTCGGGCGCAGCGGGTTGTCGTCAGGAGTCTGCGTCAACGTGTCGGCGGCAGGAGTCGGCGGCAACGGGTTGTCGGCAGGAGTCGGCAGCAGCGAGCCGGGCAAGACGATGCAGGCCTTGCCCCCTTCCCCCCCGGCCCATCCTGCTATATCTTGTCGCTCACGCGCGCGCCGGCAGAATCTTCTCCGCGCCGCCACCCGAACACCGAAAACGAGGCACCATGACCCAGCCTTCCGAGAAATTGACCCACGGCTTTGTGCTCGAACGCGAACAGGCGATCCCCGAACTCGCGGCCACGGCCCGCGTGTACCGCCACGCCAAGACCGGCGGGCGTCTTTTGTCCATCATAAGCCCGGATGAGAACAAGGTCTTCGGCATCGCTTTCCGCACCCCACCGGCGGACAACACCGGCCTGCCGCACATTCTGGAGCACAGCGTGCTCTGCGGCTCGAAAAAGTACCCGGTCAAGGAGCCCTTTGTGGAGCTCATCAAGGGCTCGCTGAACACCTTCCTCAACGCCCTGACCTTCCCGGACAAGACCTGCTACCCCGTGGCCAGCGCCAATGTGCAGGACTTCTACAACCTTGTTGATGTCTATCTGGACGCCGTGTTCTTCCCGCGCCTGACCGAGAACACGCTGAAACAGGAGGGCTGGCACTTTGACGTGGAGGCTGCAAACCAGCCGCTGAACTACAAGGGCGTGGTCTTCAACGAGATGAAGGGCGCGTACTCCTCGCCCGAGAGCCTGCTCTCCGAATACTCCCAGCGCGCGCTGTTCCCGGACACCTGCTACGGGCTGGACTCCGGCGGCGACCCGGAGCGCATCCCGGACCTGACCTTCGCCCGGTTCATGGACTTCCACACGCGCTACTACCATCCGTCCAACGCCTACGCCTTCTTCTCCGGCGACGACGACCCGGACACCCGCCTGGCCCTGCTCGACGCCGTGTTCTCGCAGTTCGAGGACGGACGCGAGGCCGCAGCCACCTCGGCCATCAGCCTGCAACAGCCCTTTGACGCGCCCCGGCGCTTCACCCACCCCTACGCTGCGGAGGCCCCGGGCGAGGTGGACGGCGACGACGGCGACGACGCCCCCGAGGCTGGTGAGGCTGGCGATGCTGGCGAGAGCAAGCCCAGGGCCATGTGCACCGTGAACTTCGGCCTGCCCGAGCCCGCCAGCAATCCAGCAGACCCCAACAACCCCGCCTATCCTATAGAGGGGGGGCCGGACCTGAACCTGGCCCTTTCCGTGCTGGAGCACGTGCTCATCGGCCTGCCCTCCTCGCCCCTGCGCAAGGCGCTGGTGGACTCCGGCCTGGGCGAGGACCTGACCGGCGGCGGCCTGGAGACCGACTTGCGCCAGCTGGCCTTTTCCGTGGGCCTGAAGGGCCTGCACGCGCCCAGCGTCGAGGCTGCCGAGGCTACCTCCGCCCAGGTGGAGGAGCTGGTGCTGGCCACCCTGCGCAATCTCGCCGAGACAGGTCTGCACGCCGACGACATCGAGGCCGCAGTGAACAGCGTGGAGTTCGACCTGCGCGAGAACAACACCGGCAGCTATCCGCGCGGCCTGGCCCTGTTCTTCGAGTCGCTGTCCACCTGGCTCTACGACGCCGACCCGCTGATGCTGCTGCCCTTCGAGGGGCCGCTGGCCCGGCTCAAGGCCCGGCTGGCCCGGAGCGAAAAGGTGCTGGAGGAGCTCATCCGCACCCAATTCCTGGACAACCCGCACCGCGCCCTGGTGACCCTGGTGCCGGACACCACCCTGGCCGAAACCCGCGAGGCAGCCGAACAGGCCCGCCTGGCCGCCGTGCGCGCGGCCCTGTCTCCGGCGGAGCTTGCGGCCCTGGTGGCCGAGACCCACGCCCTGCACGCCCTGCAGGAGGCCCCGGACGCGCCCGAGGACCTGGCCAAGATTCCGCGCCTGACCCTGGCCGACCTGCCGCTCAAGAACGCGGTCATCCCCCACGTGCGCACCACCCTGGCCGGAGCGGCCGCGCACCTGCACGAGCTGCCCACCAGCGGCATCGTCTACCTGGACCTGGGCCTGGACCTCTCCGCCGTGCCGGACCAGCTCATCCCGCTGGTGCCCATCCTGGGCCGGGCGCTGATGGAGATGGGCACCAAACGCAGCTCCTTCGTGGACCTGACGCGCAAGGTGGCCATGACCACCGGCGGCATCTGGCCGCAGTCCTTTGTTGCCAGCGTGCGCGCACCCGACGGCACCTGCGCGGCGCTGCCCTGCCAGCGCCTGTTCCTGCGCGCCAAGGCCACGGCCCAGCGCACCCCGTCCCTGCTCGACATCCTGTCCGAGGTGCTGCTTGAGCCGGACTTCAGCGACATTGAGCGCCTGGGCAAGATCGTGCTGGAGACCAAGGCCCGGCGCGAGCACCGGCTCATCCCCGCCGGGCACGCCCTGGCTGCCTCCCGGCTCAAGGCGCGCTACGGCGCGGCCCAGGCCGTCAGCGAGGCCATGCAGGGCCTGACCGGCTTCTTCTACGTGCGCGAGCTGGCCACGCGCATGGAGAAAGACCCCGAGAGCGTGGTCCGCGACCTGACGACCCTGCTTGGGCTCATGCTGCGGCGCTCGGCCCTGGTGGCCAACATCACCGCCGACGGCCCGGCCCTGGCCGACACGGCCAACCGCCTGGGCGGCCTCATCGCCAGTGTACCCACAGGAGGGGCCGACGCCGACCTTGCCGCTGCGCCGCGCAGCCTGCCTGTGCTGCCCGAGCGCGAGGGCCTGGTCCTGCCCGCCCAGGTCAACTACGTGTGCACCGGGGCCAACGTGAAGGCCCTGGGCCACTCGCCCGGCGCGGCCGCCGCCGTGGTGGGCAACTTCCTGCGCGCGGGCTACCTCTGGGAACGCGTGCGCGTGCAGGGCGGGGCCTATGGCGCGGGCGTTTCGTACAGCCGCACCAGCGGCAACCTCACCTTCACCTCCTACCGCGACCCGAACCTGGGCCGCACGGTGGAGGCCTTTGCCGCTGTGGCCCCGTATCTGGCCGGGATGCAGATCGACGCCCCGGAACTGGAGAAGAGCATCATCGGCTCCGTGGGCGACCTGGACCACTACCTCTTGCCCGACGCCAAGGGCTTCACCGCCCTGGCGCGCGACCTGACCGGCGAGGACGCGGACTACCGCCAGGCCGCGCGCGACGCTGTGCTCTCGGCCAGCCTGCGCGACTTCCGCGAGTTCGGGGAGGCCGTGGCCGTGGCCACCACCAAGGGCTGCATGGTCATCGCAGGCGGACGCGAGGCCCTGGCCGGAAGCGGCCTGGACCTGACCCTGACCAAGGTGCTGTAGCACAAGGCAAGAGCTAGGGACGCTGCCCCTGGACCCTGCCAAAGGGCCTGAGGCCCTTTGGAATCCCCAGTTGAAAAAGGGCTGCTTCAGGTTGGACCTGAAGCAGCCCTTTTGGTTTTGGGCAGATTGCTTGAGAGCGTCTCCGCTCGAAAACCCGAGAGTATTGCCAAGGCTGAACCCAGCCAACGCATCCGCCTTTGCCGCTCCGGACCATGCCCCATAAGGGGGTCCGGGGGCCGCTGCCCCCGGCGGGGTCCAGGGGCGGAGCCCCTGGCTTCGCGATTTTTTTTACTCCGTGGCCTCGGGGTCGTGCTCGGCGTCCTGGCCGGGGTCGCCCTCGCCGGTTTCCGGGCCGAGGTCCGGATCTGTTTCGGAAACCGGAACCTTGGCCGGGCGGGTGAAGGGCTCGGGGTTCTCCATGCAGCGCGCGAACACCAGAAAGCCGGTGTGGGCCACCATGCGGTCCTCGGGCCGCAGCCTGTCGGGCACGCACTTGTAGCGTCGCACGAGAATCTCCAGCGCCTCGATCTCGGTGAAGGGCCCGGCCTCCAGCCCGCGCAACAGCTCGCTGACCTGGTTCACGGTGGGCAAAAGGAATCCGCAGGTTGCGCCGGGGGTCACTGCCGGGGGGATGTGCCGCAGGCAGTCCTGGGGCTCGCGCACGTCGAGGAACAGCGCGTCGGCCCCGGTCTGCTCAAAGCCGGTCTCCTCGATGTCGGCCAGGTGCTGCTCCACCCGGTGCGACAGTCCAACCCGGGCCAGATTCTTCTGCGCCAGCTTGTAGAACTCCTCGCGCCGCTCGTAGGTGTAGACCTTGCCCGTGTCGCCCACGTAGGTGGCCAGCGCCAGGGTCAGGCCCGCGCTGCCGGTGCCGGTCTCGATGACGCGGCAGCCGGGCTGGATGCCCAGCTTGAGCAGCACGTAGCCGATCTCCTTGGGGTACATGATCTGGGTCTGGCGCTTGACGCCCTTGATGAGTTCGTACACCGTGGGCTTGAGCACGCGGTACGGGTGGCCCAGGTGCGAGCGCACAATGCCGCCGAAGCCGGTCACGGCGATGTCGCTCATCAGGATGCGGCCGTCGTGGGTGTGGATTTCCCTGGCCGGGTCCAGGGCGTGCATGTAGCGCTTGCCCTTGGGGCTGATGACCAGGACAAGCTGGCCTGCCGGGATGAGCGCGGCAACGGGCTTGTCGGCAAGGGCCAGATTGGTTGCGGCCAATTCAGCTGTGGTTGTTTCGTCGGGCGTGGACGTATCGGACATTTCGGTTCCTCCGTGCGCGCAAGCGGGCCGCGCAGGCAAGGGCCTACCGGGTGCGTGGCCCGGCGTCAAGGGCCGCTCGGCGGCCATTCAGAGGAGAAGATTTTGGCGCAGGCGCAGGCCTTTCGGTACGTGTTCGGGCCGGTGCTCTCGGGCCGGTTGGGCCGGTCCCTGGGGCTGGACCTTTTGGGTGAGCGCGTCTGCTCCATGAACTGCGTGTACTGCGAGTCCGGCCCGCTCCAGCATCTGACCCTGGCCCGCGCGCCCTACGTGCCCGCCGTGGACCTGCTGGCCGAGCTTGAGCGCTGGGAGGCCGCGCGCCAAGCCGTGGGCGATCCCCTGCCCGACGTGGTCACCCTGGGCGGCCTGGGCGAGCCCACCCTGAACAGCGAGCTGCCGCAGGTTATCGCTGGCGTGCGCGGCCTGCTGCCGGGCGTGCCCGTGGCGGTGCTGACCAATTCCAGCCTCATGACCGACCCCCAGGTGCGCGCGGAGCTGGCCCAGGCCGACATGATCCTGCCCAGCCTGGACGCGCTTGCGCCTGTGGAGTTCGCGGCGGTGAACCGGGCCCACCCCGGCCTGGACCCCAACGCTATTGCGGATGGCATTCTGGCCTTCCGCACGGAGACCACGGCCCTCCCAACAGGTAGTCGGTCCAGGCGCACCAATCTTTTCCTGGAGGTTCTACTTGTCGCCGGGGTCAATGACAGCCAGCGCAACCTGGAGCTTCTGGCTGCCTTCTGCAACCGTCTGCAAGCCGACCGCGTGGACGTGACCACCCTGTCCCGGCCCGGAACCGAGCCCACGGCCCGGGCGGTGGACCAGGAAACCTTGACGCGCTGGCGCACGCGCCTGGGGCAGTCGGGCTGTCCCTTGGCCGGGCAGGGCGCGGCAGGCCTTTGTCCGCAGGATGCTGGCCCAACGCTTGCACTACGCAAGAAAAGTAGGCATGAACAGAACGGAGACTTGCGGCCGGAGGAACTCCGCGCACGCCTCCTGGCCTCCCTGGCGCGCCGACCACAGACGGGCGTGCAGCTGTCGGAGGCCCTGCTCGCGGACCAGGGTGCGGTCACCACCGCCCTGGCGCAGCTGCTGGCCGCAGGCCGAATTTCGGCGCGCCAGCAGCATGGGCAGGAATACTTCCAGGCCCGGACCAGCTAGGCCCACGCCCCATGGCCCCTCCGCAACGTGTGGATGGCCCGAATTTCTTCCAAATTTTCTAGCTTTCGAGGTTCTTTTCATGAATGATGTGAACGACACCCAGGCCCCGCCCCAGGCGGAAGGCTCTGGCGCAGCACAGTCTGGCGCACAGTCCGGCAGTCGGCAGGACACCACCCCGTCCGATGCCCGCCAGGACAACTCCCAGCAGACCAGCGCCAAGCCCAAACGCTCCCGTGGCAGACGCGGCGGGCGCGGGCGCGGGCGCGGCAAACCCGCAGGCGACGGCGCAGCCGAGGCCCTTAGCCAATCCTCCCAGTCCTCCCAGTCCGGCCAGGCCACCCAGGCCGGGAACTCCACCCCTGGCGCGACAACGCCTCCGGTCGCCGAGGCCGCACCCGCCAATGCCGAGGCAGTGCCCCCGGCCAAGCCCAAGAGCCGCAGCCGTGGGCGCGGCAAATCCGCCAGCGCCAAGACCGCAGCCAAGGACATGAACGCGGCCAAAGACCCGAACGCGGCCAAAGACATCGACGCGTCGGACGACGCCGAAGCAGCCAAGAACGGTTCCAGGGCCGCGCCCGGCGCCCCCAAGGCCCCGTCCGCCAGGCAGCCCCGCCAGGCCAGGGATTCCGGCAAGTCCAAGGCCGCCGCCAGGGTCGGCAAATCCCGTGAAACCCAGGATGAACGCGACGAACGCGACGCCGGGGCCGACAAGGAGCATGTCGACACCAAGAAGAAGCGCGCCAAGAAGATGTTCATCGGCGTGCTGCCCAACGAGCTTGTGGAGGTGGTCCTGACCGAGGAGTCCACGGTCCAGGAATACTACGTGGAGATGCTGCACCAGGCCAAGACTAAGGGCAACATCTACAAGGGCTACATCCACAACATCGACTCCGCCCTGCAGGCCGCCTTCATCAACTACGGGGCCGAGCGCAACGGCTTTCTGCAGATCGACGAGGTCCACCCCGAATACTACCAGGGCGCCTATCCGCTGAAAAAGGGCGCGCGCTACCCGCTGATCCAAAAGGTGCTGCGCTCCGGGCAGGAGGTCCTGGTCCAGGTGGTCAAGGAGCCCACGGGCAAGAAGGGCGCCTTTGTCACCTGCTACCTCTCGCTGCCGGGCCGCTATTTCGTGTACACCCTGGGCCGCGACCAGCAGGGCGTGAGCCGCAAGATCGAGGACGAGAAGGAGCGCGAGCGCCTGAAGTCGGCCATTGAGCAGATCGGCCCGCCCGAGGGCGTGGGGCTCATCGTGCGCACGGCGGGCATCGGCCGCGCCAAAACCGAGCTGGTGCGCGACTACAAGGTGTTGCACCGCCTCTGGGGCGAGATCAAGAAGAAGGCCCAGACCGAGAAGGCCCCGGCCCTTGTCTACAAGGAGCTGGACCTGGCCGTGCGCGCCGCGCGCGACTACCTGACCCCGGAGGTGACTGAGGTCTGGGTGGACGACCCCGACACCTTTGAGCAGATCAAGGACTACGTGGCCCTGGCCTTTCCCAAGAGCCCGAACATGGTCAGGCTGCACGCCGACCACGACAAGACCATGTGGGAACGCTTCGGCCTGACCAGGCAGGTGGAGCAGATCTACTCGCGCGAGGTCACCCTGCCCTCCGGCGGCAGGCTCGTGTTCGACCACACCGAGGCCCTGACGAGCGTGGACATCAACTCCGGCAAGATCGGCGGGGAGCAGAGCTTTGCCCGCATGGCGCAAAAGACCAACACCGAGGCCGCCGAGGAGATCGTGCGCCAGCTGAAGCTGCGCGACATCGGCGGGCAGATCGTCATCGACTTCATCGAGATGAAGGACCCCAAGCATATCCGCGACGTGGAGAAGGTCGTCAAGCAGGCCATGAAGAACGACCGCGCCCGCACCGACGTTTCCGGCATCTCGCCCTTCGGGCTGATGGAGCTGGTGCGCCAGCGGCTGGGCTCCTCGGCCATCAGCGTGAGCACCGAGCCCTGCCCCTGCTGCGGCGGCACGGGCATCCGCCGCAACCTGGAGTGGCAGTCCTTGCAGGCCATGAAGACCATCCACCGGCTGCTGCGCCGCCCCGGCTGCCCCAACCCGCTCCAGATGCCGCTGGGCCAGGAGCTGGCCATCTACATGTTGAACAACAAGCGCGAGCTCTTGACCGAAATGGGCGCGCGCCTGGACAACCGCGTGGAGATTGTTGTGGATACAAAACTGCCGTAACCGGGCGGTGCGCCGCCGGGGGGGGTCGGGCTGTGGAAGGATTACCGCTCCTGCTGCTGTTCCTTGTCCTTTGGCTGGTTGACAGGATTCTGGACGCTGCCCTTCGTCCCATGCGCGCCGTTCGCTCCCAGGCCGAGGCCGGGGAGCGGGACGACGTGACGGTGGAGATCGTCCAGGTTCCCGCGCCGGAAGAACAACTGATCCCAACAATGACAAAACAGCGATGAACACTCCCGCCAAGCCTTCCGAGAACGCCATCCTTCTGCACGCCTGCTGCGGGCCGTGCAGCATCATGTCCGTGCAGATCCTGCGCGACCGGGGCTATGCGCCCACGCTGTTCTTCCACAACCCGAACATCCACCCGCTGACCGAGTACCTGCGCCGCCGCGAGGGCCTGCTGGATGTGGCCGCGCGGATGCACGTGCCGGTGCTCCTGGCCGACCAGCTGCGGCCGCCAGCCAGCGTTGACCAGCCCGCCAGCGTTGATCAGCCCGCCAGCGTTGATCAGCCCGCCAGCGTTGACCAGCCCGCAGGCCCGGCCCAGCCAGCAGGCCCGGACCTGGGCTTTGGCCCGGCCGCCGCGCACCCCGGCCCCTGGCTTTCGGCCATGGCGGCCCTGGGCCCAGGCATGGACGACATGGCCCAGCGCTGCCCGCGCTGCTACGAGATACGCTTTGTGGCCACGGCGCGGGTGGCGCGCTCCCAGGGCTACGTGTGCTTCACCAGCACCCTTTTGTACAGCCGCTACCAGAACCGCAGGGCCATCCTGGCCGAAGGCGAGCGCCAAGCCGGGCCAGACCTGGCCTTCCTGCCCGAGGACTTCCGCCCCGGCCTGCTGGAGGGCGTGCGCCTGTCCAAGCAGTGGGGCATCTACCGCCAGCAGTACTGCGGCTGCCTGCTGAGCGAGCACGAACGCTACAAGCGTTTACTCGAAATCGAAACGGAGAAGCCCGATACGGCTTCAGAATAGCTGACTCGGATTCCAGCGCTGCATCTTTACAAGTCCTCCTAGAATGGTAACATTTACCATTCCGGTTGTGTTCCATGCACGAGACCACCAGCGAGGAGGCGCCCACTCGTGACAGACCCAATGCCAAGCCCCAAGAACTTCTCCCTTGTTGATCTCATCGAACGGCACGAGCTGCGGCTTATGGTCGAGGCCTGCCACAAGGCCTGCGGCGTGGCCGTCAGCATCAAGGATGTCGACGACGACCAGGTGCTGGTGGGCGCCGGCTGGCAGGTCATTTGCGCCGGGTACCACCGCGTGCACCCCGTGAGCCGCGAGCGCTGCATCCAAAGCCAAAACAGGCCGTTCACCCCCGGCGCGGGCATGGAAGTGCAGGACATGCTGTGCCACAATGGCCTGCGCCACCTGTCCTTTCCCATGCTGGTGGATGGGCGGCACATCGCCACCTACTACCTGACCCAGTTCTTCTACGACACCGACGTGCGCGACACGGATGCCTTCGAGGCCCAGGCCCGGGAGCTGGGCTTTGACGAAGAGGAGTACCTGGCCGCCCTGGCCGAAGTTCCGGTGCTCAGCCGCGAGCGTGCGCAAGAAATCATTTCGTACATGGGCACCTTCTCCCGGCTCATCACCGACCTGGCCACCCGCAACCTGCGCCTCAAGCTGGCCCTGCAGGAGAACGAGCGCATCCAAACCCGCCTGCGCGAGACCACGGCCCTGACCGAGAGCATCCTGAACGTCATCGCCAGCCCGCTGTTTTTGAAGGACCGCAGCGGCGTGTACACCGGCTGCAACGACGCCTTCAGCACCTTTCTGGAGCGCCCCAGGGAGGAGTTCATCGGCAAGGGCGTGTTCGACCTGTACCCCGAGGTTGAGGCGCGCAAGTATTTTGAGATGGACGAGGCGCTCATGGCCGCCGACGTCGTCCAGATGTACGACTTCCGCATGTCCCGCAAGGACGGCGCCGTGCGCGAGGTCATGTTCAGCAAGGCCGCCACCCATGACGCCCACGGCAAGGTCAGCGGCATCGTCGGCGTGATCACGGACATCACCGAACGCAACCAGGTGGCCCGCGCCCTGCGCGAAAGCCAGGAGCGCTACCGCTTCCTGGCCGAGAACTCGGCCGACATCATCTGGCGGCTGGACCAGGAGCACCGCTTCATCTACGCCAGCCCGGCGGATGAACGCCTGCGCGGCTTCCACTACACCGAGGTCCTGGGCCAGAGCCTGTGGGACGCCGTGCACCCGGATCACGTGGGCCTGATGCGCCAACGCTGCCAGGACTTCCTGGCCTCCTTCGCGCACACGCCCGGTCCAGACCCCATGCGCGTGGAGACGCCTCTGGTGATCAAAGGGGGCGGCAGCCTCTGGGTCGAAATCTTGTGCAACCCGGTGCGCGAGGACGACGGCGCCATCTGCGGCTACCACCTGGTGGCCCGGGACATCACCCAGCGTAAGAGCTACGAGGAGGAGCTGGTGTTCATGTCCACCCACGACGCCCTCACCGGCCTGTACAACCGCGCCCATTTCGAGGCCGAGTTCAGCCGCGCGGCCCAGGGTCGGGTGCTGCCGGTCAGCGTGATCATGGCCGACGTGGACGGGCTCAAGACGGTCAACGACCTGCAGGGCCACGCCGCTGGCGACGAGCTGATTAAGGGCGCCGCCGAGATCCTGCGCAAGTCCTTCCGCGCGGGGGACCTGGTGGCCCGCCTGGGCGGCGACGAGTTCGCCGTGCTGCTGGTCGGCGCGGACGAGTCCATCGTGGCCGAGTCGTTGAGGCGCATCTGCGCGGAAATCGGCGCGTGCAGGCTTCAGCGCGACCCTGGCGCTTCCCGCTTGTCCCTGGGCGCGGCCACGGCCAGAACCCCGGAGGAGCTGGAGAGCGTGCTGCGCCTGGCCGACCAGCGCATGTATGAGAACAAGACCGCGCACAAGACAGGCCAACTGTAGGCCTGCCGCCGGAATTTTGACCAGGCTGCCGCACAACGGCCTGAACCTGCCTTTCAGCCCTTGGGGGCCATACACTTCCTGCCGCTGGCACCGGCCTTGCATGCTGTGCAGGCATGCCCAGCACCAGCAGCCTCTTCCCGCGCTCATTTCGCGCATACCCCTGCCCTCAGGCTCGATTGCGCCTGCGCGGCTCTTTGCGCAACGACCTGCGCTTCGGACTGCGCGCCTGGCTGCTGTGCTCGCTGGGGCTGATGCTGTTTTGCAGCGGCGGCTGCGCCATGCTGCCCCTTGCCCTAAGCACCACGGCCTCCTTCGCGGTCCCCAGAACCGCCTCCCTGGCTTACAGCGGGGTCAAAAAAATCTACGAGACCGCGCAGCTGGCCGCAGACGAGCGCGACATGAACACCATCGTGCGCGACAACATGCTGACCCTGAAGGCCAAAAGCGCTCTGTTGACCGAGCGCAGCGCTGCAGACGTGCACGTCTACGCGTACAACGGCGACATCTTCGCCGTGGGCATCGTGGACAATGAGAGCCAGCGCAACCATGTCATCCGCACCCTGCAAGAGGTCAAGGGCGTGGACGAGGTCAAGGGCGTGCTGCGCATGCGCAACCTGGAGCAACCGTACGCCGGGCTCAAGGACGACTACCTGGAGACCACCACGCGCATGGCTCTCAGCCGCTATGTGCTGCACAAGAACTCCGGCATCGAGATCAACGCCGTGCAGGGCGAGCTCTGCCTGGGCGGCGTCGTGGGCACCTATGCCGAGGCCTTGGACCTCATCCAGTACGTGGAGTCCGTGTCCGGCACGCGCGCCATGTCCCTGCTCGCCATCCGCGACGAATACGCCACGGGCAAGCGCGAACTCAACGCGCGCTACCTGCTCAAACCCGAGCCGGAGCACGCTCCCCCGCGCCTGCTGGCCGAGGCCGAGCCCGCCCGGCTGCCCTCCACGCCCGTGGTCTCCCGCTCTGTCAAGCCCGAGGCCGGACCCGCAGAGCCGATGGTTTGGAACAAGGCCCGCGTGCGCCTGGGCGCGCAGCTGCAAGCCGCAGCCAAGAACCTCAAGAATCCCACAGGCAAGGCCGAGCTGCTGACCCTGGCCCAGCAGGTCACCACGGACCATGATCTGTCCATCGCCGACCGGCTGTCCGTCGCGGCGGTCCAGGCCACCAACCAGCACGCGCGCCTGAAAATCCAGACCCTGCTCGCCCTGTACTGACGCCCACGCCCTGGTCACGACAGCCTCCCCTGTTCTTCCAGGCCTGCACATTGGTGCAGATGCCAGCACGCCAGCCGGCTCAAATCATTGTGTTGCGGTGTGTTGTAGTATTTTAGATCGGCTGTGAGTCGCGCTGCGCAACGCTTCCCTTCTATCTGACCGCATTGCTGCGCCCCTGTCCAGCAGCCTGAACCACAGCCTCGCGGAGGCATAAGCGCCCTGCCACGGCGCTTTGCCCAGTCCTGGGCTTCCAGGCTCCGGCTGCCACAGGCCGCCAGACCGCCACGGCCACCACGACCGACACAGGCAGCTCTGGCGGCTGCTTCTTCCGTTCTTGGCCCATGCGGCTTCCGTTGGCCCCATGCGCCCACTGCCTGCTACAGGGCCATGGGCATTGCCTTTGGTCCGCAACTGGGGCTACAGGGTGGGCATGAACGTCCTCGTGCTGCACCGGAACTTTCCCGGCCAGTTCCGGCACATTGCCCGGCATCTGGTCCAGGCCGGACACCGCGTGGTGGCCGTGGGCAACGCCCAGGCCCCGGGCCTGCCCGGCATCACCCTGCTGCGCTATGACGCGCGCACGCTCAACCTCGCCGGGCACCGGCACCTGGCCACGGTCACCAGCGGCGTGGCCCACGGCGAGATCGTGGCTGGCATCCTGGTCCAGCTGCGGGCCAAGGGCTTTGCGCCGGACGTGGTGCTGGCGCATCCCGGCTGGGGCGAGGCCCTGCACGTCAAGGACATCTTTCCGCAGACGCGCCTGGTCTCGCTGTTCGAGTTCTATTACCATGCGGACGGCGCGGACGTGGGTTTTGAGCCGGATACCACCCCGAGTTTGGAGCTGCGCGCCACCTTGCGCTGCCGCAACATGCTGCACCTGACCAGCCTGGAGGCCTGCGACGCCGGGGTCTCGCCCACGCATTGGCAGCGCTCTCTGCATCCGGCTGCGTACCAGCACAAGATCACCGTGGCGCACGAGGGCGTGGACACAACGCTCCTGCGCCCGGACAACGCCGCCCGCTTCACCCTGGCCGATGGCCGCGTGCTCAAGCCCGGCGATCCGGTGCTGACCTTTGTGGCCCGCAACCTGGAGCCCTACCGGGGCTTCCACAGGTTTATGCGCGTCCTGCCCGAGATACAGCGGCGCTGCCCTGAGGCCGTGGCAATCATCTGCGGGGGCGACGGCGTGAGCTATGGCCGCCCGCCCGAGGGAGCAGCCAACTGGCGCGAGAAGCTTTTAGCCGAGGTCGGCCCTCAGCTGGACCTCGCGCGCGTGGTTTTCACCGGTCAGATTCCACACAAGGACTACCTCACGCTGCTGCAGGTCTCCTCCGTGCATGTCTACCTGACCTATCCCTTCGTGCTGTCGTGGTCCGTGCTGGAGGCCATGAGCTGCGGCTGCCTGGTGTTGGGCTCGGCCACGCCGCCTGTGCAGGAGGTGCTGCGGCAGGGCGAAAACGGCCTGCTCTTCGATTTTTTCGATGCCGAGACCCTGGCTCTTTTGGTCCAGGGAGCTTTGGCCCGCCCAGACGACTTTGTCAGCCTGCGGCAGCAGGCCCGGCACGACATCATTTCTGGCTATGACATAAAAGAAGGCATTGCCCAGTATATGGCCTTGCTGTAAGGAGCATAGCCCTGGCGATGGTTCGTGTTCCTGCTGTTCGGTCTATTCCAAAGGCACTCTCTTTTTCTGTGCCAGAGTAGGCAGGTCCTCTGTCTGCGTCGATCCTCTCTTTTTTGACAGGGGATGACTTTGGTTTAGCGTCCCGCAGTCTACGCCTGAGCTAATCCAGAAGGCTTCAGCAACCTTGATCGATGTTGCCCACGCCCGTTGTGACCATATGCCCGGCACATCATACGGGCTATCAACTCCGTTCGGAACGCCATAATGCGATTATCCCGACCCGGAACGGGTCCATCCTCTGAAAAACCGAAAGGGCTGGCTCAGATTTGCTGGGCCAGCCCTTTCGGCGTGTGCAGTGAGTTCTGCGAAGCATCCCCGGTCAAGACGCTGGGGGTCCAGGGGCGAAGCCCCTGGCGAATTTTTTTTAAACCAGGCGCTCTTCCTGGGCGTAGCGCTTCACAAAGCCCTTGGCCTCGTCCAGGTTGGTCACGTCCCCGGCGATCTGGGCCTTGAGCAGGGCGTCGCGGATGATGCCCACGGTGGGGCCGGGGTTCAGGCCCGTGGCCTGCATGATGTCGCGGCCGTTGAGCAGCGGCTCCAGCGACTCCTCGGGCGTGTCGGCCCGCTCGAACATCTTCAGATTGTGGTTGAATTCGCGGTAGGAGCCGTTGCGGGCCTTGATGTCCGCGCGGACCATCTCCAGGATGCGCGGGTATTCGTCGATGGCCCGCAGCCTGCGCATGCCCTTGTCCGTGAGCATGAAGTGCGGGCGCATGTGGTCGCGCACCAGGGTGCAGATGAGGTCGATGTCCTCCGGCGGGAAGTGCAGGCGGTTCAGCAGCTTGCGCGTGACCTTGGCGCCCACGCGGTGGTGCTGCAAAAAGCTCCACTGCCCGTCGGAATACTCGGCGGTGTAGAGCTTGCCCACATCGTGGAACATGCAGGCCATGGTGCCGTACCAGTCATAGGGCAGCACCTCCGGGTAGTGGCGCATGACCTCGATGGTGTGGACAAAGACGGTCTCCTCGCCCTCCTCCGGGTTCTTGATCTGTTTCACCCGGGCCAGGGCGGCGATCTCCGGGATGAGGCCGTGCAGGATCTGGCACTCGAACAACAGCTGCACGAACTTCCATAGGTTTTCGGCCTCGACCTTGCGGAACTCGTCCATGATGTCGGACACGGGGCAATAGTCCAGCACGCGCCGCGCGCCCCGGATGATGGCCATCCAGGTGTTGGGCTCGATGGACAGGTGGTAGTTTGCGGCAAAGCGCATGGCCCGCACGGCCAGCAGGTAGTCCTGCTTGAGCACCACATCGGGGAAGCCCTTGATGCGCACGTGGCCCTCGTCAAAGTCGGCCAGACCCTGGTCCTGCTCCTTGGGGCTGGGCAGGTAGGGACAGGCGGCGGAAAGGGGAATCTCGCCCTTTGCCTCCAGTATCTTGAGCAGGCGCGGGGTCAGCCTGGCCACGCACTCCTCGGGGTGGGTGCCGTCGTCCACGCTGGCGGTGTGGAAGTAGAAGGTCACGCCGCTCTGGTGGATGATGCCGGTGACGCCGTATTCCGCACAGCTTTCCACGTTGGGGAACAGGCGCTTCAGGCCGTCGAAGTCCAGCTCGGTGCTGATGTCCATGGCCAGCACTTCGCCGCCCGCAGCCTCGGCCAAAACGGTCTTTTGCAGGCGGGCGTTGATGACGTAGGCGTCGTACCCGTTGCGCATGATGCTTTTGCACAGGCTCACGGCGTCTTTGAAAGGCTGGCTCATTCTTCCTCCGGGTCTCTGTAAGCCCCTGGCGGGGCGGGTGTTCCTGTCCGTCGCGGCATGGCCCAGTTATCAGACCGGCGCCGCCGCGCCAGCGCTCTATACTATGCTTTTTCCCGCAAGGAAATGGGCGGCCACGCGGCCGCGCAGGCCGCGACCCAACAGCGGGGTGTTCGCGCTCTTGCTGTGCATGGTCTGGGGCCCCACCACCCACGCGGCCTCCTGGTCAAAGAGCAGGAAGTCCGCCGGGTCGCCCGGGGCGAAGGTGTTCACGGGCAGGCCGAAGCGCCTGCACGGGGCCGTGGTCCAGGCCCGCAGGAAGGAGTCAAAGGGCAGCCTGCCTGTGCGCACCAGCTCCCAGGTCACGCTGAGCGCCGTGTCCAGGCCGGAGATGCCGCAGGGCGCAGCGTCGAACTCGACCTCCTTCTCGTGGGCGGCGTGGGGCGCGTGGTCTGTGGCCAGCATGTCGATGGTCCCGTCGGCCAGGGCGTCGAGCAGGGCCTCCACGTCGGCCTTTGTGCGCAGGGGCGGGTTGACCTTGGCCAGCGAGCTGTAGCCCGCCACCTCGTCCTCGGTCAGGGTCAGGTAGTGCGGGCAGGTCTCGGCGGTCACGTCGACCTTGCGCGCCTTGGCCGCGCGGATCACGGCCACGCTTTTTTCGCAGGAGATGTGCGCCAGGTGGATGGGCGCGCCCAGGTATTCGGCCAGGAGCACGTCGCGCGCGGCCTGGATGGCCTCGGCAATGTCCGGCTGGGCGGCCAGTCCCAGGCGGCTGGAGACCTCGCCCTCGTTCACGCCCGCACCCGGGGCCAGCCAGGGGTCCTCGCAGTGGTCGATGACCACGCGGCCCAGGTCCTGGCAGTATTCCATGGCCCGGCGCAAGAGCTCGGTGCTGGCCACGGGCGCGCCGTCGTTGGAAAAGGCCCTGCAGCCCGCAGCCGCAAGGTCGGCCATGGACGCCAGCTCCTGGCCTTTCAGGCCCTTGGTCAGCGCGCCGATGGGAAACAGGCGTGGGCCGCCTGGCCAGGCCCTGCGCGCCCGCTCCAGCATGAACTCGGTGACGCTGGCGTTGTCGTTGACGGGCCGGGTGTTGGCCATGCACATGATGTTCGAAAAGCCCCCGGCGGCGGCGGCGGCCAGGCCCGAGGCGATGTCCTCCTTGTACTCCTGGCCGGGCTCGCGCAGGTGCGTATGCGCGTCGGTCAGGCCGGGCAGAAGCAGCAGCCCGCGCGCGTCGGCCTCCTCGGCCGCGTGCACGTCCAGGCTGCCAGCCGGGACCAGGGCCACGATGCGGCCCCGGGCCACCAGCACGTCGACGAGCTGGCCTCTGGGGTTTTTGATTTTTCCGAGCGGGCTGGGCTGCCCGAGTTTGCCGGGCTGGCTATCCGGCTGTGAGGCCTTGGCGTTGCTGGCTTTGCTATGACTCTTCAGGGGGCCCAGCCACAGGGCGGAGCGCACCGCGAGGTCCAGTTTCTTGACCTGTTGCGGATTGTTGTTCTCTGCCATGGGGGGTCTCCTGTTCCTTCGTGTTCAGGCGGGGATACCGGCGTGTTCAGGCGGGAATGCCGGGCTGCCCGGCGTCCGGCGATTTGCGGGTCAGGTAGAGGTAGAGCAGGGCCATGCGCACGGCCACCCCGTTCTCCACCTGCTCCAGGATCAGGCTCTCGGCGCTGTCGGCCAGGGCGGAGTCGATCTCCACGCCCCGGTTGACGGGTCCGGGGTGCAGCACGCAGGCGCCCGGCGCGGCCAGGGCCATGTGCCGGGGCGAAAGGCCGAAGGTGCGGGCGTATTCGCGCAGGTCCGGCAAGAGCCCGGCCTGCTGGCGCTCCAGCTGCAGGCGCAGGCACATCACCGCGTCCACGTCCTGGGCGGCCTTGGCCACGTTGGAGTAGACGGCCACGGGCCAGGTGTCCAGACGCGGCGGCAGAAGCGTTCTGGGGCCGCACAGGCGCACGTTCGCGCCAAGCTTGGTCAGCAGCAGCACATTGGAGCGGGCCACGCGGCTGTGGGCGATGTCGCCCAGGATGAGCACGGTCTTGCCTGCAAACTCCCCGCCCCAGCGGCGGGACAGGGTCAGGGCGTCGAGCAGGGCCTGGGTGGGGTGGGCGTGGCGTCCGTCGCCGGCATTGATGACGCTGCACTCCAGCCTCTCGGCCAGGAACTGCGCGGCCCCGCTGGAGGCGTGGCGGATGACGATGCCGTCCGGGTTCATGGCCTGCAGGGTGAGCGCCGTGTCTTTCAGGGTTTCGCCCTTGGTCAGGCTGGAGCTGCTTTTGGCCAGGGCGAAGGTGTCGGCGCTGAGGCGCTTGCCCGCCATGTCGAAGCTGGTCTTGGTGCGGGTGCTGGCCTCGGCGAAGAAGAGCACCACGCTGCGGCCCTTGAGGGTCGGCACCTTTTTCACCGGGCGGCTGTTGATCTCCCGGAAATAGGCGGCCGTGACCAGGACGTGGCGCACCTCGTCCGCCGAGAGCTGGGAGATGTCGAGCAGATCCTTGTGATTCCATTGCATGGCGGCGTCCTTTTCCTTCTCGGTCTGCGGGCCCCGTCCTGCGGGCCTTGCCAGCTCTTTCACGGCCCGATCTGGCCGATCTGCCCTGCTCTATTCCGGTCTGCTCTGTCCTGCTCTTTTCCGACCGGGCTGCCCGCCGTGCGCGGGCCGGGTCATCCTGCTGCGCGGTTGCCCCGGCCTAGTCTGAATCTGCTCCGGAAAATACGTCCAGCACGGCCTGCGGCACCACGGAGAAGCGCGCGGCCTGGCCCGGCGCCAGGCTTCCCAGGCGCTTCGCCCCAGGCACGAGCGGCCCGAAGAAGCGCGCCGGGTTGGCCGTGATCAGCGCCAGGCCCTGGCACAGGGTCAGCAGGCCGGGGTTGCGCTGGCCCAGCCAGGCCAGCTCGGCAAAGGGGTCCAGGTCGGCGTTGGAGCACAGGCCGTCGGTGCCCAGGCACACGTTGACCCCGGCATCGAGCAGTTCGCGCAGCGGGGCCTGGCCCACGCCGATGTGCTCATTGCTGCGCGGGCACAGGCACACGCTGGCGCGGCTGGCTGCGATGAGCGCGATGTCCTCGTCCGTCACGGTGACGCAGTGCACGCACAGGGTGGCTTCGTCGAGCAGGCCCAGGGACTGCGCCAGGGGCACGGGCCGCATGCCCGGCGCGCTGTACCCGTCCAGGATCCCGCGCGAGCGCAGCAGGTCCAGAAACGGGCTCTGGCCCGTGAGCAGGATGGCGTCTTCCTCGGCGTGCTCGGCCAGGTGCAGGGAAAAAGGCAGGCCTTTGGCCCTGGCCACATCCTTGGCCGCGCGCATGAGCTGTGCGCCGGTGCTGTACAGGGCGTGCCCGGCCACGGCGCACGCGCCCTGCCCGGCCTGCCCGGCGTGACCTGACTGACCGGTCTGGTCCACGGCGTCCACCTGATGCAGCAGGGTCTGCGGATCATCTGGCGGGCTGCTGCCGATGGCCTCCTGGAAGGACACGAAGCCCAGCCCGCTGGAGGCCAATATCCCGGCCAGGAGCGGGGCGTTGCGGGTGCTGATGTCGGCCACGAAGGCGCAGCCGCGGCTTTCCAGCCGGGTCAGCTCGGTGCGCACCAGGGGCTCGTCCACGCCGTAGGCGTTGTTGGCCAGCAGGCTTTCCACCCAGGCCACAAAGCCCTGGCCCGTGGTGGTCTTGCCCAGCATGTGGGTCATTTCCAGGTGGGTGTGGCTGTTGAACACGGCCGGGGCCAGGGTCAGGGACCCCAGGTCGCGCACCGGGCCCGCATGGGTCCGGCGCAGGTGGCCGTAGGGGCCCACGTCCAGGATCATCTGGTCCTGGACAACGACGGCGGCGTCCTCCAAAAGGGGCCAGCCAGGGGTCATGGGCGCGACGCGGGCCGCGCGGAAGATTTCGGGCATGGTGCTGACTTGGGTGTTGAGGTTCTGGCGGGCGGACGTGATCGCCTGCGCCCGCCGGGGCATCATAGCCATTTCCCCCGGCGTTGCAAGGCCATGCGGCGCTCCCGGCCTTGTTTCACCCTGTTGCGTCTGGTCTATCCCTGGCTGGTCTTTTTGCGGTCGCCTTTTCCCGCCTGGCAGGGTGGGCGACGCAACCGGCAGCGTGCCCACCGGAATCCGTCAAGCGTGCAGCACTCGGCCCGCATGCAGCCGCATCCCTGCCGCTTGGCCATTCTCCAGCCTCGTCATTGGACTGTCGTCGGCTCTTGCTTGGCTGGCGCCGGATTCCTGCCGGACTCTCGCCGGGCTGTCGCCAGACTGGCGCCGGACCGCCGCCGTGCACAGCCACTTTTCGTCTTCGCCTAAAAAAAGGGAGGCTTGCGGCCTCCCTTGTCTTGTCACATGGAGAGTATCTCGCACTGCGGCTCGGTGAGCAGGAACGTGCCGTTCTCGATCCATTTCTTGAGCGTTTCGGCTATCTCAAGCGAGATGGTGTAGCTGGTCACCGGCACGGTGGGCGTGGCGCGCTCGTTCACCGTGATGCTGCCGCTTTTGAGCTCCTCGAAGTTCACGTGGCAGATGGTGCGGTTGATTCCGTTGGGATAGTCGTAGCCGTAGTCCTTGACGGGCATCTGGATGTCCGCGTCGGCCACGCCGGTGAACCAGGCCATCTCCTCGTCCAGGATGGGGATGGGAATGCCCACGCCCATGTTCAGCGAGCAGCCGTAGCCGGTGATGGACAGGCCGCGCACATAGCGCGGGTCCATGCCCTTGAGGTTGCCCTTGAGCATGAGCGTGCCCGAGGCCCCAAGGGGAATGCCGCGCTCGTTCCTGGGCGGCTTGGCGTTGTGCTGGGTGCCCGCGCCGATGACGTAGCCCACGCTGCCGCCCATGAAGATCCGCGTGCCCAGCCCGATGGTGCGCAGGTAGGGATCGTTGAACAGGGGCGAAAGCTGGCCCGAGGTGGCGAAGTTGGCGTTGCGGCAGCCGGGCTTAAGCGGGCCCATGTACGTGTAGATGGTCCGGCCGCTCATGTTCACGGCGCAGTTGTAGTTCTGGTAGCAGTTGCGCGGATTGAGCAGCCAGGCCCCGGGCAGGCTGGCCAGGGTCACGTCCTTTTCCAGCTCCTTGCGCGGGTAGCAGTCCGTGCCGTAGGACTTGGCCCGCAGGCGAACGGGCTTGCCGCGCAGCAGGTCCTCGATGACGTGGCCGCCGCCGTAGGCGAAGCGGCCCGGGTAGACCTTGTTCAGGGGATCGTCGGCGCTGGGCTCGGTGGCGCCGCAATAGGCATCGACAGCGGCCAGGCCCGCGTAGCAGGGCACGTTGTTCAGCCAGACTTGGGCAGCCTTCATCAGCGGCGGCTCCTGACCGAAGTTGAAGAGCATGCCGGACGAGCACATGGGCGAGAAGGTGCCCGTGGTCACCACGTCGACTTCCCTGGCGGCCTTGGTCTTGCCCAGACGGCGCACGGTCTCGACCATTTCCTCCGCTGTGAGGACCACGGCCTTGCCTTTCTGGATGCGCTCGTTGATCTCGGCGATGGTCTTTCCGGTCTTGGCTTTCCCGGCCATGTGCTTCCTCCGCTGCTGGAGCTCTTGATGCCGTGTCCGCGCCCACTGCAGGCGCGGCGCAATCCGTCGTCGGCTATTGGTCGATTATTCGTCTGGCTGGGCCAGGGCCGCAAGCAAGTCCGGCGTGCGCCTGGGGGCCTTGCGCCGCTTGTCGTCCATGGGACGAGCTGCCGGGGCCAGGGCTTTGCGCACGCGCACATCGCCCGGCTGCAGCACCAAGGTGAAGGCTGTGGCCTTGCTCTTCTTCTTGCTCATGGTCTGCTGCCCGTTCATTTGAACATGCTCTTGAAAACATCGATCGACCTGTGGAAAACATGGCGGCCTTCCGCCCTCTGGTTCATGGCTCAAATCGCCGCGCTTGGCAATTCTTTTCCGTTGGCCGCCGCGCTATTCGCTTGGCATCGGAAGGGTTTTCGCGTAGGAGATGAAGGCATGCAGGAGGACCAAATGGCGTCCTGCGAACCTGAGAAATTTCTCCTTGTTTTTCCACAAATTGGATGAAGGTACAGGCCACAGGACCGTGAAGAAAGCCCTGCGTGAACATCTTGCGGGCTCTTGCACAGAGCAGGAGCTGAAGCGCTGGTATGACCCCCTGGAGATCGAGCAGTCCGAGGGCGGCCACGAGGTGCGCATCAGCTTTCCGCACAGCTACTTCGCCCAGTGGTTTGCCGGTCGCATGCAGGACCGCTTCGAGGCCGAGCTGCACCTGTTTCGCGGCGGCGCCTGCGACATCCGCTATGTCATCCCTGGCCTGCGACGCCGCGCCGCAGTCGAAGGCGCCGGAGCCGACCGGGCCACCAGGAAACTGAGCTTCCCCTTTGACGCGCAGTACAGCTTTGAGAGTTTTCTGACCAACTCCAAGAACTACTTTCCGCTGGAGACGGCGCGCCAGGTGGCGCGTGACGGCATGGCTCAGTTCAACCCCTTTGTCATCTGCGGCAAGTCCGGGTCGGGCAAGAGCCACCTTTTGAAGGCCATCGCCAACGAGATCGCCAAAAACCAGCCCTTGTCGGACATCCTGGTGACCTCGGGTGAGGGCCTGCGCACCCTGTTGTCCCAGGGCGACCAGTTGGCTTCACGCAGCTTTGTCTCGGGCCACCAGTACCTCCTGGTCGACGACATCCACTGGCTGGCCGGGGACGAAAGGCTCCAGCAGGAGCTGCTCGTGGTCTTCAATCAATTCCACGACGGCAAGCGGCAGATGGTCTTCACCTGCCAAGACCGCATCGGCGCATACGAGGACATCATCCCGTCCCTGCGCTCCCGCCTGGAGGGTGGGCTCGTGGTCAGCCTGAAGCAGCCGGACATGGACATCCGTGTGGCCTTGATCCAGGAGCGCGTACGGGCCAAGAAGCTGCCCCTGTCCAAGGAGCAGATCCTCATCCTGGCCCAGCGCTTCCAGAACTTCCGGGCCTTGAACGGCATCCTGATCAAGCTCTTGGCCTTCCGCGAACTGGTGCGCAAAGACATCTCGGCCAGGGACTTTGAGCACATCCTGTCCAACACCGAGGAGCGCGACCTGCCCAAGGTCACGGCGGACAGCATCATCGACACCGTGTGTCAGCACTATCAGGTCAAGCGCAAGGACGTCATGGGCGAGGACAGGCGGCAGGGCATCGCCCTGGCCCGGCAGGTGGCCATGTTCCTCTGCCGCGACCTGCTCGGCCAGTCCTACCCGGTGCTCGGCCGCACCTTTGGCGGCAAGGACCACAGCACGGTCATCTACTCGGTGAAGAAGATCAAAGAATTGCAAGAAGATGGCAAGGAAATGAAACAGCTGTTGAAAGATTTGAAGGTTCGTTGTCGGCAGGCGGGCTGAACCGTGTTTGGACCGCGTGAAACGCTGGGCTGTTCCTGTGAAGCGACAGGCAATGTTTGTCAAATACGCCAATAAACAAGGCTCTTGCCACTGTTTCGAACAAACAGGCGCTGCTTATAATAGCCATCAAGGAGAATATGTATGTTTGTTAAAGTAAACCGGGACGAGATCATTGAGGGCTTGCAGAAATCCGCAGGCATCATTCCGGCCAAAACCGGCGCGGCCTTTCTGCGCAGCATCTGGCTTGAGGCCGCCGAAGGCAGCCTGAAAATCATGTCCACGGACTCCAGCCTGGAATTCTGCGGCGAGTACCCGGCCCAGGTCGAGACCCCGGGGCGCGTGGGCGTGCAGGGACGCGCCTTCTGCGACCTGGTGCGCAAGCTGCCTGCTGGCGAGCTGACCCTGCGGGCCGATAGCGAGGGCAAAAACGTGCTTGTGGAGCAGGGCAGCCGCAAGTATAAGCTTCCTGCCAACGAGCCGGACTGGTTCCAGGCTTTTGCCCCCTTCCCGGAGCCAGTTATTGCGCCCGAGGGCGAGACCAGCGGCGGCACCGTGTTCTGGAGCGGCGATTTTCTGCACGAGATCATTGAAAAGATAGGCTTTTGCATCAGCGAAGAGGACAGCATGGAGGCCATCGCCTGCCTGTACCTGAAGCGCGAGCAGGACGCCTCGGGCAAGCGCATCGAGGTCTGCGGGTTGAACGGCCACCAGTTCGCCATGTTCACCTTTGTCAACGACGACATCTTCAACCTGCTCCCGCGCGAGGGTGCGCTGATACAGCGCAAGTACTTGGCCGAGCTCAAGAAGTGGCTTGGCAGCGAGGAAATTGAGCTGTCCCTTGGCGATAAGCGCATGTTCCTGCGCACCGGCGACCACCGCGAGACCTTCAGCCTGCCCCTGTCCTTCTACCAGTATCCCAACTATCAGGGATTTTTGTCCAAGCTGAAGGACCCGGAGTCCTCCCAGCTGACGGTGAAGCGTTCGGAGCTCATGGAGTCGCTTGAGCGCATCAGCATCTTCAACACCGACTCCAACCGCTGCACGTACTTCCTGTTCAGCCCGGGCGAGGTGGTGCTGTACAGCCAGGGCCAGGACGTGGGCACGGCCCAGGAGCCCCTTGCGGCCTCTTTCTCGGGCGACATGCAGCGCATCGCATTTCCCACCCGGAACCTGATCGAGATCCTCTCGCACTTCATGTCCGAGGAGGTCACCTTCACCCTGACCGGACCCGAGGCCCCCTGCGGTCTGGCCGGTGAAAAAGACCAGAATTACAGCGTTATCATCATGCCCATGATGATCCAGGATGATACCTACTACGCCGAGGAAAACGCCTAGCCATGACTGACAAGGATAAAAACGCCGCTGCCTATACAGCGGACAGCATCACTGTTCTTGAGGGACTCTCCGCCGTGCGCAAGCGCCCGGCCATGTATATCGGCTCCACCGACGTGCGCGGGCTGCACCACCTGGTGTACGAGGTGGTGGACAACTCCATCGACGAGGCCATGGCCGGGCACTGCACGCGCGTGCGCATCACCCTGCACATGGACAACTCGGTCACTGTGTCCGACAACGGCCGCGGCATCCCGGTGGACATGCACCCCAAGGAGAAGAAGACCGCCCTTGAGGTCGTCATGACCATCCTGCACGCAGGCGGCAAGTTCGACAACAACGCCTACAAGGTATCCGGCGGCCTGCACGGCGTGGGCGTGAGCGTGGTCAACGCCCTGTCCGAAAGCCTCACGGCCACGGTCAAGCGCGCTGGCCGGGCCTACCGCCAGTCTTACGTGCGCGGCGTGCCTACGGGCCCGGTGGAGGACATTGGCGAGGCCGTGGGCAACGGCACCAAGATCCGCTTCATGGCCGACGAGACCATCTTCGAGACCAACCAGTACGAGTATGCCTTTCTGAAGAAGCGTTTTCAGGAGCTGGCCTACCTGAACCGCGGCCTGGAGCTCGAATTCTCCGACGAGCGCACCGGCACCAAGGACCTCTTCGTGTTTGAGGGCGGCATCCGCTCCTTTGTGGAGGACCTGAACCAGGGCCAGACAGCGGTGCACGATCTGATCTACGCCATCGGCGACAGCGACTCCGGCGAGCACGGCACGGTCGTCACCGAGATCGCCGTGCAGTACAACAACGGCTACAAGGAAAATGTCCAGTCCTTTGCCAACAACATCCGCACCATTGAGGGCGGCACCCACCTGGCGGGCTTCAAGACCGCGCTCACCCGCGCGCTGAACACCTACATCCAGAAGTCCGACCTCTCGAAGAAGCTCAAAGAGAAGCTCTCTGGCGAGGATGTGCGCGAGGGTCTGACCGCCGTGGTCAGCGTGAAGTTGCCCATGCCGCAGTTCGAGGGCCAGACCAAGACCAAGCTTGGCAACTCCGAGGTGGCGGGCCTGGTGGCCACCCTGGTGTACGAGAAGCTGACCATGTTTCTGGAGGAGAACCCCAAGGAGGCCAAGAACATCATCGAAAAGGTGGTGGATGCGGCCAGAGCCCGCGAGGCGGCCCGCAAGGCCCGCGACCTTGTTCGACGCAAGGGCGCCCTTTCGGACAACGCCCTGCCTGGCAAGCTGGCTGACTGCCAGAGCAAGGACCCTTCTGAAAGCGAAATCTTCATCGTCGAGGGCGACTCCGCAGGAGGTTCGGCCAAGCAGGGCCGCAACCCGCGCATCCAGGCCATTTTGCCCCTGCGCGGCAAGATATTGAATGTGGAGAAGACCAGATACGACAAAATGCTGGGCAACAAGGAAATCCGGGCCATGATCACGGCCATGGGCGTTGGCGTGCCCGGCAACGGCGCGGAGGACGACCAGGGTCCGGACTGGAACCGCCTGCGTTACCACAAGATTGTCATCATGACCGACGCCGACGTGGACGGCAGCCACATCCGCACCCTGCTCTTGACCTTCTTCTTCCGCCAGTACCGGGAGCTCCTTGAGCGCGGCAACATCTACATCGCCCAGCCGCCGCTGTTCCGCGCGCACAAGGGCAAGTTCGAGAAGTACATCAAGGACGAGAAGGAGCTGCACGCCTTTCTGCTCGCCCAGGCCGAGAAGGCGCTGACCGCACGCACGGCCAATTCAGGTGGCGACCCTGCGGCCTCTCCGGACAGCCTGTACACCGGCAAGGAGCTGCGCAAGCTGCTCGAAGCCATCCGCCAGCTCAAGGACCGCGTGCGCGAGGCCCTGCACATGGGCATCGAGGAGGCGCTGTTCCTGGCCCTGATCCAGACCGCGCGGGTGCAGCCCCAGGACTTCACCGCCGCTGCTCTGGCCCAGATCGCGGCGGAGACGCCGTTGCTCGATGAAAATGGCGAGCCCCTGGAGAACTCCCTTGCGCCCATGCTGGAGGCCGCCGCGCACAGCCTGGACGACCTGGTGGGCCCGGCCCTGGCCGCAGGGTTCAAGGCCGTGCTGGACGTGGAGGAGGACGAGAGCGAACGACGCATTTTCGTGGTCTTCACCAGCGCCAACGGCCACCGCACGCGCTTGGCCGTGGATTTCTTCGCCTCCAAGACCTACCGCAAGGCTCAGGAGATCTACCTGCAGCTGAACACGGACTGCGGCGGCGAGAACTTCGCCCTGGTCCGGGCCGAGGGCGCGGAGCTCAGCGTCAGCGGCTTCTTCAATCTGCTGACCCTGGTGCTGGAAGAGTCCCGCCGGGGCTACACCATCCAGCGCTACAAGGGTCTGGGCGAAATGAACCCGGAACAGTTGTGGCAAACCACAATGGACCCGGATAAACGCACGCTGTTGCAGGTCAAGATCAATGACGCGGAAGAGGCCGACCGCATCTTCGGCGACCTCATGGGCGACAGCGTGACCCCGCGACGCGAGTTCATTGAACGTAACGCCATGTCCGTGGAAGACTTGGATATTTAGGGTAAGCACGGGTCTCGGTAGAGCTTGGGGGCGCTGCCCCCAAGCCCCTGCCAAGGGGAATGATTCCCCTTGGAGCCTTTAGTTGTTGATGTTCATTGTAGAAGTGATAATTTGACCTGAATGCTCTCCCCGGAATCTCCCAAATGGTGTGTCCGGGGGACCTCAGGCCCCAGGTGGAGATGAGGGGCTGGGGGATAGAGGCGAAGCCTCTGCCCCTGGTTCCAACCGACCCGCCACATACGGAGGATATACGTGAGTCAGAACGTCTTCATTGAACGCGAGATGCAGAAATCCTACCTGGAGTATTCGCTCTCGGTCATCGTGGGCCGCGCCATCCCGGATGTGCGCGACGGCCTGAAGCCCGTGCACCGGCGCATCCTTTTCGCCATGCACGAGCTGGGCAACGCCTACAACCGGGCCTACAAGAAATCGGCCCGCGTTGTCGGCGACGTCATCGGCAAGTACCACCCGCACGGCGACACGGCGGTGTACGACGCCATCGTGCGCATGGCCCAGACCTTCTCCATGCGCGACCCGCTCGTCGACGGCCAGGGCAACTTCGGCTCCATCGACGGCGATGCCGCGGCGGCCATGCGTTACACCGAAGTGCGCATGAGCAAGCTGGCCAGCGAGTTTCTTGGCGACATCGAAAAGAAGACCGTGGACTTCCGGCCCAATTACGACAACACCATGGAGGAGCCCACGGTGCTCCCGGCCAAGGTGCCGAACCTGCTCTTGAACGGCACCACAGGCATTGCCGTGGGCATGGCCACGAACATCCCGCCGCACAACCTGGGCGAGCTCATCGCGGCCACCCTGTATGTGCTGGACAACCCGAACTGCGGCCCGCGCGACCTCTTGCCCATGATCAAGGGCCCGGACTTCCCCACCGGCGGCATTGTCTTCACCGGGCGCGGCCTGGCCGAGGCCTACCTGACCGGACGCGGCAGCATCAAGATGCGCGGCGTGGTCAACGTGGAGGAGGCCAAGAAGGGCGGCAAGGAAAACGTCGTCATCACCGAGATCCCCTTTGCCCTGAACAAGTCCAGCCTGGTGGAGAAGATCGCCGCCCTGGTCAACGACAAGAAGATCGACGGCGTGGTGGACCTGCGCGACGAGTCCGATCGCAAGGGCATCCGCATCGTGTTGGAGCTTAAGCGCGGGGCCATCGCCGACATCGTCATCAACGCCCTGTACAAGTACACCCCGCTGGAGACTTCGTTCGGCATCAACATGATGGCCGTGGTGGGCAACCGGCCCATGCTGCTCAACGTCAAGCAGATTCTGGCCTACTTCCTGGAGCACCGGCGCGAGGTCATCATCCGCCGCACCCAGTTCGACCTGGACAAGAGCCTGGCCCGGGCCCACGTGCTGGAAGGCCTCAAGATCGCGCTCGACAACATCGACGAGGTGGTGGCGCTCATCCGCGCCAGCAAGGGCGTGGTCGAGGCCAAGGTCGGCCTCATGGAGCGCTTCGCCCTTACCGACATCCAGTCCCAGGCCATTTTGGACATGCGCCTGCAGCGCCTGACCAACATGGAGCGCCAGAAGCTCCTGGACGAGCTCAAGGAGCTGGGCAAGCTCATCGCCTGGCTGCAGAGCATCCTGGCCAACGAGACCGTGCTGCGCGGCGTGATCCGCGACGAGCTGACGGAAGTGGGCGAGAATTACTCCAGCCCGCGCAAGTCGCAGATCGTGGCCGAGGAGGCCTCGGACATCGCCATTGAGGACCTGATCCCCGACGACGAGGCGGTCATCACCCTGTCGCGCCGGGGCTACATCAAGCGCACCAACCTTTCCAACTACCAGCAGCAGAAGCGCGGCGGCAAGGGCGTGGCCGGGGTCAGCACCTCGGACGGCGACTTTGTGCACACCTTCCTGTTGACCAGCAACCACCAGCACCTGCTTCTGTTCACCAACCAGGGCCGCATGTACCAGATGAAGGCCCACCAGGTGCCCGAGGCCGGGCGCTACGCCAAGGGCGCGCACATCGCCAACCTGGTGCCCCTGGACAAGGACGAGTACGTGGCCACGGCCATCACCCTGCGCGAGTTCCTGGAGGACCGCCAGTTCCTCTTCGTCACCCGCCGGGGCATGGTCAAGCGCACCAGCAGCGCGCTCTACGCCAACATCCGCACCAGCGGCATCCGCGCCGTGACCCTGAAGGACGGCGACGAGCTGATCATGGTCTGCGACGTGCGCGACGAGGCCGACGTGCTGCTCATCACCGAGCAGGGCAAGGCCATCCGCTTCCCGGTGGAGGAGGTCCGGCCCATGGGCCGCACGGCCGCCGGGGTCAAGGGCATCGCCCTGCGCGGACGCGACCGGGTCATGGCCGGGGTCGTCACCGGCGACCCGGACCGCGAACAGGTGCTCACCGTGAGCGACCTGGGCTACGGCAAGCGCACTCCGCTGGACCAGTACCGTGCGCAGTCGCGCGGGGGCATGGGCATCATCAACATGCGCGTCACCGACAAGACCGGCAAGGTCATGGGCGCGGTGATGGTGGCCGAGACCGACCAGATGGTCGTGCTCTCCAGCGCCAACAAGATCGTGCGCTTCCCCACGAATCAGGTGAGCCTGAACCAGGGCCGCGCCACCCAGGGCGTGCGCCTGGTGCGCCTGGCTGGCGGCGAGGTTGTGGCCGGGTTCGACCTGGTTCAGCGCGACGGCCTGGAATCCGTGGAAGGCGTTGACGAGGAGCTTCCTCCTTCCGAGGAATAGCGGAGGCACCATGAAGGCAAGCTTTCGGTCCGCATCGCTGGCATTGGCTGGTATCGTCCTGCTTCTGGGCCTCTGCGCCCTTTGGGCGTGCGACCGGGGCGCGCCCAGCGGCCCTGCGCTGGACCTGGCCATTGCCCGCGACGCGTACGCCGGGGGCTACTTCCTGGAGGCCGAGACGGCCTACGAGCGCTATCTGCAGTCCGACCCCCAGGGCAAGCACCGTCTGGAGGCCTGGACCCGGCTGGTGGAGATCTCAAGCGGCGTCAAGGGCGACCTGTCCAAGGCCGTGACGCTGCTTGAGACCGCCACCCTGGAGTACAACGGCAGGCCGGAGGTCAACTGGCCGCTGCTGTTCCGCCTGGGCGAGCTGTACGAGCAGCAGGGCCAGCGCAAGAAGGCCCTGGACGCCTGGTCACGCTGCCTGGACACCAGCGACGGGGACACGGCCAAGATCGTGCAGACGCAGATCCGCATGGCCGTGGCCAACCGCGCCCTTGGCCACCATGACGTGGCCGTTGATCTTTTGACCCAGTCCGTGGCCCAGGCCAGGGATGTGGAGACCAAGAGCCGGGCCATGTACGAGCTGGCGCAGACCCTGTCCCTGACCTGGAAGTGGGACAGGGCCATCGCCATCCTGAACGAGATCCTGGAGATGAAAAAGGCAGCGCCAGACGTCAAGGTCATGAGCGCGTACCTTTTGGCCGACGCCTACGAGGCCCAGCGCAACATTCCCAAGGCCCGGGAGATCCTGCTCACCCTCAAGGACACCTATCCCAACCCCGAGGTCATCGTGGCCCGGCTGGCCACCCTGGGCCAGCAGCACGTGGTCCCGATGACCCCGCAGCTCCAGCCGGGCGACTCCATGCCGCCCGAGGTGCCGGACGCCAGCGTGCCCAGGAAGCGCAAGCCGAGCTCCTAGGCCGCAGACCTTCGGCCACCATTTCCTGGCCCCTGCGCCTGTTCTCGTCATTTCACCACCCGGCCGACATGGGCCTTTTCCCGGCACTGCGTCAGCCGTTCTTCATACTCGCACACATCCTCGGTCTTGTCCGCCTCCAGCACGCTCGCCAAAGCCGCCTCCTGGCCGCGCACAGCCTCCAGAAAACGGTCCTGCCCGTCAACCACGCCACCACGCCGTTTTCACGCCTGGGGCCCTGTAGCGGGGCAAACAGGCCGTCACTTGAGTCGGCAGCTTGGCGACGCCAGCGCCTGTCCGTGCTCCTGCCAGGCCTGGGCTGCCCCATGCACCACGTCCACGCCCTGCCGTTGGCCCTGTTCCATCTGAGCCTGCGCGCCTGGCGGCACAGACACCCTCAAGGCCGGAGTCGCGAAAGAGATACTGCCAACATGAGCGCAACCCGGTTGCTGCGTCTGCCCATGGAGAGAACTTTTCTGGTGATTTCTGGGCGTACACTTCAGATCAATCCGCGAAGCCAAAGCGCAGGGCATTCCGCCCTGCTCCTGTTCCGCAGGTGGCAAGCATCGACGGTGTAACCATTTAGTTGATGAATATCAATATATTGCGCTAATTTCTTGGGTGCACTGGCGCAAGCGTGTTCACAATACGTGTTGCCCGGTGCACAGGGTCTGCACAGTGTCTGCGCAGGGGGTGAGTCTGTATGCGCCTGCTTTGCGTCGGACCGGGCCCGAGGCCGACCCCCGGTCGCTAAATTTTCCGGCTGACCAGCAGTCCCGAGCCGATGGGCACGATGAGCGCGTCCACGCGCTGGTCTTCTTGGGCGTCGTCGAGGAAGTCCTGGAATTCTGGGGCATGGCTGATGGCGTTGTCCACGCAGATGAGGCCGCCCTTGGGCAGTCTGGCCAGGGCCAGCTCAAAGGCCGCGCGGGCCAGGCCGCGCTCGGCGTCGATGAAGCAGAAGGCCAGGGCCTCCAATGATTCCAGTCCGGACAGGGCGTCGCCCTCGATGAAGTCCACCACGTCCAGCACCGCAGCGGCGGCAAAGCTCTGACGGGCCAACTCGGCCTTGGCAGGGTCCAGTTCAAAGGTGCGCAGTCGGCGTGCCGTTTCCCGGCACGCCAGGGCCAGCCACAAACCGGAATACCCTGCGCCCGTTCCCACCTCCACGGCCAGGCCCGACGGGGCGCTGGCCAGCAGGATGGCCAACAACTTGCCCGTCTCGGGCGGGATTTGGCGCAGCAGGTGCTGACGATCCATGCCTTGGGCCTTGCGCCATGCTTCCAGCTCCTTGAGCTTTCCGAGGGTGGTCGCAACGTCTTGGGGCATGCTGCTGAACATGGGGGAACCTCCGTTTGCTGCGTTCTGCATTGTGCCAGCTAGCATAGTTCATCTGCAACAGAAAGCGTCTTCTTGTCCCGCCTGCCCTGCGCAGGCCGTCCTTGAGCTCCAGTCCCGCCCGCTTGCGTTCTTCCTTCAGATTTGGCTATATGTTTTGCACTTGCAGGCCGATAAGGGTATCGGGACAGTGTGGACCCGTTGCCGGGTGATTCCGGCTGCATCGATAACAAGGCGGTTTTTCAGTGGCAAAGAAACCAAGTGCGGAACCTGCGGGCGACATAGCTGTTGATCTGGCGGCTCCGACCAAGTCCAAGAAAAAGCTGATTATTGTCATCGGCCTCAGCCTGGTGCTGTTTGGCGCCCTGGGCGCTGGCGGCTACTACTTCTACAAGGGCATGGGCAATAAATCCGCCTCAGGTGGCGACAACGCCACGGCGCCGAAGTCGGAAGCCAAGGCCCCTGCCGGTCATGGCGAAGCCAAGGACGCCAAGGAGACCGACCACGCCGCCATCGCCCTAGCCAGCAACAGTGGCGATCTGGTGAGTATTCCCCCCTTCCTGGTCAATCTGGCCGACCCCCAGGGCCGCCGCTACCTGAAGCTGGCCCTGGACGTTGAGCTGAAAGACAAGGCCGCCTCTGACGAGCTGAACAAGAATATGCCCAAGATCAAGGACGCCCTGATCCTGCTTTTGTCCAGCAAGACCTATGAGGACCTGGCCAGCATCGAGAACAAGATCCTGCTCAAGAAAGAGATCGTGGAGCGGTTGACCTTGATCCTGGGCGAACAAAAGGTCATGCGGGTGTACATCACGGAGATCGTCATCCAGTAGTCGGCGGTGATGCGGCCCAGCGCACTCTTGCGTGTGCACGGGATTTGCAATACTGACTTGAGCACGAAATGATCTGCGCCGTGCGAGCACGCGCTGTCTGAACACACACAAAGAGGTCAGCATGGCCGAAGACAAAGACCAGGACTCCCTCGCCGAGGAGTGGGCCAACGCCTTGATGAAGGACGACGGAGCTGCGGCCGGGGCGGATGCCCCTGGGGGCGTGATTCCGGACGACGCCCTGGCCGATGAGTGGGCCAAGGCCCTGGCCACCCAGGAGGTGGACGGGGTCAAGAAGGAGAAGGAGCAGACCTATCTGCGCACCCAGACCCACGAGCCTGAATTCAAGGACATGACGGCTGAGCACAAGACCCAGCGCCAAAATCCCGGCACCAAACGCGACCTGGACTTCATCCTCGACATTCCGCTGGAGGTCTCGGCCGAGCTGGGACGCACGCGGTTGTTGATCAACGAGCTGCTGCAGCTGGGCCAGGGCTCGGTCATCGAGCTGAACAAGCTGGCTGGCGAGCCCCTGGAGATCTTCGTCAATGGCAAGCTCGTTGCCCGTGGCGAGGCCGTGGTCATCAACGAGAAATTCGGCATCCGGCTCACCGACATCATCAGTCCCATTGAGAGGGTCAAGCAGCTTGCCTGAGCTCGATTTTTTTGTCATCATGAAAACGGTCGCGGTGCTTGCATGCATCGTCGGCCTGATGTTCTTCATTGTCTGGCTGTTGAAGAAGCTGGCGCCCGGTGTCGTGCGCGGTCCGGCGCAGCGCGTGGACCTGAGACTGCTGACGCAGCTTTCCCTTGGCTCGCGGCAGAAGCTCGTTGTGGTGCGCGTGGCGGACCGGACCCTGCTCATTGGCGTGGCCGAGGGCTCCATCACCACCCTGGCTGAACTTTCTTTGCCAAACAGAGCGCCCACAGCCAAGAAGGAAGCCGATGAGCCAAAAATCTTCGCCGACCTGCTCGCCTGGCGCAAGGACAGCCCGGAACCCGCGGCTGAGCCCTCGAAAAAGTCGGCTCCAAGTCCCGCCGGCCCCTCCCGCCCACGTTCCGACAGCGACGACGACGAGGGCCCGCGCCTCTTCGCACCTGGGGAGCGCCCCCTGCGCTAGCCTTTTCGCCCTGGCCCTGCTGCTGTTCTTGGTGCTGCTGCCTGCCCTGGCCCAGGCTGCGGCCCCTGCGGCCAACCCTTCCGTGCCCACGCTGACCATGCAGCTTTCCGGCGGGCAGAGCGAACCGGCCAAGGTCTCCGTGGCCCTGGAGTTGATGTTCCTGTTCACGGTGCTGACCCTTGCCCCGTCCATCGTGCTGACCATGACCAGCTTCACGCGCATCATCATCGTCTTCCACTTCCTGCGCCAGGCCATGGGCACCCCGCAGATGCCGCCCAACCAGATCCTGGCCTCCCTGGCCCTGTTCATGACCATCATCATCATGGGCCCGGTGATCCGCCAGGTGAACCAGGAGGCGCTGCAGCCGTACCTGGAGGAGAAGATCGGCTTCAAGGATGCTCTGGACAAGGCCCAGGTGCCCATCCGCGCCTTCATGTTCAAGCACACCCGCGAGAAGGACCTCTCGATCTTCTACTCCATCAGCAAGGAAGACCGGCCGCAGAACAAGGAGCAGGTCTCCACCATCATGCTCGTGGCCGCGTACACCATCAGCGAGCTCAAGACCGGCTTCTCCATCGGCTTTCTCATCTACATCCCGTTTTTGATCCTGGACATGGTGGTCGCCAGCATCCTGCTCTCCATGGGCATGATGATGCTGCCGCCCGCCATGGTGGCCCTGCCCTTCAAGATCCTGTTGTTCATCCTGGTTGACGGCTGGAGCCTCTTGATCGGCTCCATCGTCAACTCCTTTGCCTGACGAGGAAGCGCCATGGCCATCACCCCAGAATTTGTCGTCGGTTTCGCGCGCGAGGCCATGGAGATGACGCTTGTCATCTGCCTGCCCATGATGGGCGTGGGCCTGGCGGTCGGCGTGTGCATCAGCGTGTTCCAGGCCGCCACCCAGATCCAGGACGCCACGCTCTCACTTGTTCCAAAGCTTGTGGCCATGTTCATCGCCCTGATCCTGGCCTTCCCCTGGATCATGGACAAGATGATGACTTACACCACCAAGCTGTTCACCAACTTGCCCGAAATCATACGCTAGCCGCCTGCGCCTGTGGCCGCGCTGCGCCCAACCTTGCCAAGCCGCGCCTCACACGCTACGACTCCCAAGGAGTTCGGCTGTTCCTGCGTCGACCTCCGTTCATGATCAGGTTTCTGCGCATGTGCCGCAGCGCATGGCCGCAGGCCTGTACGTCGCGGCGCGCCGCGCACAGACCTGCGCTGACGTGCCTGTGGGCGTCGGCATGGCTTCATTGACCCCGAACCAGGGCCTCTGCCTGCCGCCTGGCCCCTGGCCGGGTGCATGCGCCCTGCGCCCCAGGTGACCGCCATGGATCTCAAGACCATCAGCAATTCCATCACCAAACGCCCAGGAACCTGGGTGTTCTGGCTCATCGTCGCGCCGACCTTGCTGCGCCTGTGGTTTGTGGCCACCGGCCAGCTGGGCCTGGTGCAGGACGAAGCCCAGTACTGGGACTGGACCCGTCACCTGCAGCTGACCTACTACTCCAAGGGCCCGCTCATCGCCTGGATCATCGCCCTGTTCACCGGGCTTTTGGGCAATACCGAGCTGGGCGTGCGCATGGGCTCCATTGTCGGCGCGGCTCTGTTCCCCCTGCTCCTCTGGTGGCTCATCGCCGGATTCTGGAAAAGGCCGATGCTGGCTGCGCTGGCGGTGTTCCTGGCGGCTGTGTCGCCCCTGTTCCAGGCCCTGGGCGTGCTCATGACCACGGACAACCCCTTTGTGCTTTGCTGGACCGTGGCCATGATCGCCCTGTACGCGGCATCTACCCCGGACGAGACGGGCAAAGACCGCGGACTTTGGCCATTTGCGTTGCTGGCCCTGGCCTACGGCGTGGGCATTTTGGCCAAGTACACCATGCTCGGCCTGGCCGGGCTGGCCGTGGGCTACGGCTTTCTGCTGCACCGCGGCGGCGCGCTGCCCGCCCGCTTCTGGTCCCGGCTTGCAGCTGCGCTGGCCCTGGGCGTGCTGCTGGGCTTTCTGCCCACCCTCATCTGGAACATGCACAACGGCTATGTGGGCTACAAGCACGTCATGTACCTCATTGGCGTGTCCGGCGAGGCGGCCACGCACATGTTCCGGCTTTCGCGCGTGCCGGAATACGTGGGCGCGCAGCTGGGCTTCGCCCTGCCCTGGTGGTTCTGGCTGATGCTCGTGGCGGGCTGGAGCACCGGCGCGCACGTGTTGCAGGCCGTCATTCGGCAGCCTTCCGCAAACACTTCCGCAACGAACTCCAACAAGACAAAAAATTCAGCTTCGGGCGCGACCTTTGCCCAGTCGGCCCTATTGGTGGTTTTTTTCTGGCCCATGACGCTGTTTTTCCTGGCCTGGAGCTTCCACACAAAGGTGCTGGCCAACTGGAACACGGTCAGCTTTGTGGCCGGGAGCATCCTGGGCGCCCTTGAGCTGGAGCGGCTTCTGGTCTCCAACCTCTTGCGGCGCACTTCGCGCCTTTTGCTGGCGGGCGGGGCGGCCAGCTTTGCGCTGATGCTCGTGCTGCACCTGCACCAGCTGTTTCCCCTTCCGTCGTCCATCAACCCCGCGCACCGGCTCAAGGGCTGGCAGGACATGGGCGCGCGCATGGGCGAGGTGACGCAGCAACGCTTCGCCGATCCCAAGCATGTGTTTTTCATGAGCGATGTGTACGACATCACCGCCTCCCTGGCTTTCTATCTGCCGGGGCAGCCGCAAACCTACTGCCTGTGGTGGAGCAGCCGCCGCATGAACCAGTACGACCTCTGGGGCGGACCCGAGGGCATGCTTGGGTGGGACGCCGTGCTGGTGCTCAAGGGCGACGCCGCTGGCATGCCGCCGGTTTTGACCGACATGTTCGCCAGCGTGGCCGGACCGTACCGTTACGTGGCGCGCTACCGCGACGTTCCGGTGCGGCCCTTCTACTACTACCTGTGCTATGGCTACAAAGGCCTGTGGCCGCATCACGAGAGCGGCGCCTTCTAGCCTGCCGCCCCCTGCCGTTTGTTTCCCGTGAAATCTTGTCGCATTCGAGTAGTTTTGTGCTGTTCGATGACATTCGTTGACATTCTTTGACAACGGGTGCATAAGGGCATACATCGTTGCCATATGATAGACAGCGATGCAGATGCGCACGATTCAGCCCCGGGTTTGCCCAGACTTCTGACCCTGAAGGAAGTGGCCAACTTCTTGCGCATCCACCCAAGAACAGCGTACAGGTTGGTGCAGGACGGCGCGCTGGCCGCCATACGGGTTGGCACGCAGTGGCGAGTAACTGAGGATGCACTGCACGAGTATGTTGCGCGCGGATGGCGGCATTGGCGGCCCGAACCTTCCAGGGTCAAGACACGGCAATACAGCCTGCCGTTTGAAGACGAGGAGTGAGCATGAATTCGACGCCTGATGGAATTTCCGGACAGCTGCACCCGGCCCGGCCCGTGTCTTTGCCCAACGACTTCGGCACGGCCATCAGCATGACGGCGAGCCTGGTGGCTGAGGACATCCACTTCAGCACCGCCACGGGTCTGCTCACGGTGGAGAAACTGTACCGCACCGCGCTGGGCCGCGTCGGCTATGGCATCATCGCCGCCAGCGGCGAAAGCCGCGAGCGCCGGGCCTACAGCCTGGACGAGCAGGGCGAGACCGTTATCTGCGACAATGGCGCCTTTGCCCTGGAGCTGCCCGTGAATGATCTGCACGAGCTGTTGTGCATGGCCCTGCAGGCCGAGGACGCGCTGAAGACCGTGGGTGAGCATGCCCAGTTCGCCCAGGCCGTGAACGACAAATAGCCTCACGCCATCCGCCTGAAAATGAAAACGCCCGGTTGACCGGGCGTTTTTTGTTCTGGATTTGGCGGGATCATCCCTGCGGCTTTCTGTTTCTTTTCAGCCAGGCCCAGCCTGCCAGCGTCAGTGCGCCCAGCACCGTGAGCGCGGTCTGCTTTGCATAGTCGTGCAGGATATCCTTCAGCCACTCGGACAGCGTTTCGCCCAAGCTTCGTTCCTTGAGCTTGATGGTCACGGCGTCTCTGTAGACGACAAAGGGGTCTTCCACCTTTTCGCCGTCGATCTTCCCATAGGCCACAAGGGTGATTTCAACGGCCGCCAGCCCTTCCTGCTTGGGCGTCACCTCCCAGGTCCATTCCGTGCCGCTGGCCTCGGACACGGGCTTGGTCTGCTCCGGCTTGGAGATGATCTTGATCTTGTCGTCCGCGCAGAGTCGGGCGGTCATGGTCTGGGAGGTCGGCACGGCGTTCTGCCCGCCCTGGATTCCTCCCTGTGCGTATGTTCGGCGGATTTCCTCGCTGAGCTTGGCATACGAAAGCGTCAGGCGGATGTTCTCGATTTTGTCCACGGTCATGGGCGAGGGCACGGAGTAGGCGATGTTGCCCTTGCGCATGGCATCGCGCATCCCGTCCACCGTGTCCGGCACCGTGCTCGGCACAGGGCGGGGTCCGTTGTCCGGGGCGGATCCCTTTGTGGTGGGTGGATAATATCCGCCTGGGCCATTTTTAGCCTCGGCTGGCCCTGCCGGGGCTGCAGGGTTTGTCTCTTTCGGAGCTGTCACTGCTGGTGATGCTGTTGCGGGCTCGCTTTTTTTTCCCTCCGACTTCTTCTCTCCTGCGCACGCGAATAACCCGCAGACCAGGACAACCAAGGTCAGGGTCCAGAAAGCCGCAGCAATTCGGCTCCCAGAGCCCCGCCGGTGTGCTGGGACGTTGTGAGCATTTGCACGCATGCCTCGCCTCCTCTGGTTCCGTAACGTTGTATTTCCTACCCCTCTCGTTCAAGATTCCGTGCAGTCGTTTGGCTGTGCGCAATGGCGGTCGGCGTTTGGCCTACGCCTCGGTTGTTTCGCAGAACTGCACAGCGTGCGCGCCGAAGTCCTCCTGCCCGGTGGATTCGATGACCGCGCGCCAATAGTCGGACTCGACGTTGAGCATCTTGCGCTTGCTGGTCACGAGCTGCAGCGGCACGTGCACGAAGCGCGACTGCAAACGGCTGACGACCATGCCGGTCTTTCCGGCCATGGCCGCGTGCACCGCGTTCTGCCCCAGGAAGCCGCCGTACACGCGGTCGTTGGCGTTGGCCGGCACCGAGCGGATGATGTAGCTCGGATCGATGAACTTGATGGTGGCCTCCATGCTGCGGGCCTTGAAGTACTCCTTGATGCGGGCGATGAGGATGGCGCAAATGTCGCAGAGCACCGGATTTCCCGAGGCGTCGGTTCGTCCGCTGGCCTCGCAGAGGTGCTGGCCCGCGCCCTCGGCCACCACGATGACCGCGTGGCGGCGTTTGCGCAGGCGTATCTCCAGCTGGGCCAGCAGTCCGTCCGGCCCGTCGAGGCTGAAGCGGTTCTCCGGCACGAGCACGAAGTTGACTTCCTTGAGCGCCAGGGTGGCCTGGGCGGCGATGAACCCGGACTCGCGGCCCATGAGCTTGACGATGCCGATGCCGTTGAAGGCGCCCACGGCTTCCACATGGGCGCAGGCGATGGCCTCGGTGGCCTTTTCCACGGCCGTGTCAAAGCCGAAGGACTTGCCCACGAAGTTGATGTCGTTGTCGATGGTCTTGGGGATGCCGATGACGCTGACGCGGGAGTTGCGCGCCTGGAGCTCTTTGACGATGTTGGCGGCGGCCTTCATGGTTCCGTCGCCGCCGACCATGAACAGCACGTTGATGTTCATGCGCTCCAGCGCGTCCACAATCTCGTCGGCGGGCTGCGGCCCACGCGAGGAGCCGAGCTCTGTTCCGCCGAAGACGTGGAAGCTTGACACCTTTTCCGGGGTCAACTCCATGATGTCGTGCCCGTACTTGGGGATGAAGCCCTGCAGGCCGTAGCGGATGCCGATGACCGAGGCCACGTGGTAGTGGTGGTAGGCGTCCATGACGATGGCGCGAATGACGTCGTTGATGCCTGGACACAGCCCGCCGCAGGTGACGATGGCGCATTTGACCTTGGACGAATCGAAGTAGAGCTTGCCGCGCGGCCCGGCCTTTTCAAAGCGCATGGGCCCGCGAGCCTCGCCCATGAGGTCGGCCTCCTCCTCGGTCAGGTTCAGCTCCAGCTCCTCCTCCGCGTCGATATAGCGGCAGTAGTGCAGGGGGGTGGGTATCTTGGCCACGCCAAGGGTCTGGATGGCGGTGCTGAAGACGGATTTTTTGGAGCCAGCGCTCTTGGTCATGGGGACCTCCTTGGGCCGGGTGCGGATTCTGTATCTGGTTCTAGCCAATACTGGCGCTGGCGTAAACTCCCTTCAGGCATTTCCCGCGTCATTGCAGCAGCAGCGCGCGGGCAGGGCCCTCGGCGCTGATGCCTTGGCGCAACTGCACGGTGAACGGCGCGGGTGTCGGCGTCGGCATCTCCTGCGGTTCGCCCTGGCCGCCGGCGTGCGCGGCAGGGCCCTTGCTGCCGTGGGCGCCCATGGTCGCAACGTCGCCCTTTGCAGAAGCATGGGCTTTGGCGCTCGTGACAGTCTGGTCCATGACCGGGGCCTCCACGTGCAGGCTCAGGTTCGGCGCGGCCTCGGTCCAGAGCAGGACCTGGTCCTCGGAAATGGCGCGGATGTTGACCGTGGTCTTGCCGCTGGCGTTGTGGGCCTGGTCGAAGATGCGCAGCGCAAGGCCGGGGATCTGGGCCGTGCCGTCCGGCTGAACCGGCACCGGGGTCCAGTCCTCGGCAAAGCATTGGGCGTGCGGCAGACCGGTGCGGGCGTCGTAGTAGCGCACCATCCCGTCCATGTCGGACAGGCGCAGGCAGCGGGCGTGCCGGGACAGGGCTAGCTGGGGCGGGTGTATCTCGTACACCGGATTTGGCCTCCAGGACAGCCCAGGACGCGCGTAGTACAGCTCCGCACCCCGAAGCTCCAGCCAGCCCTCGTTTTTGCCTGTGGTGGCCTCTGCTGGCGAAATTTCGGCCTGCGCCGGGCTGTTTTGCAGCACGTTCCAGCGCACCACACGGCCGTCCGGGGTCCACAGCCGCGCCTCATTGGCCCGGAACTCCCCGCGCGCAAAGGGTCCGCCCGGAACCTTCAGCGGGTGCAGGAGCACGCCCGTGCGCGGGTTCCAGGCCCCGCCCCGGCCCAGGGAGTCAATGGCCAGCAGCACGCCCTCGCCATCGGAAAACCCGAGGGCGGCCGGTGCGCCTTTCATGTCCATCACATCGTGCATCTGCCCGTTTCGCGGGCCGACCCAGAGCCGGCCTGTTTCGTCCTGCGCCGCCAGGAACGTCCCGGAAGCGCTCAGGGTCAGCTTGAGCTGACCGCGCAGGGCGACCTCGACGGCGCTGGCCGGGCATCCGGCCTTGGTCAGGTCGAAGAAGACAAGCTGGTTCAGGCCTTGGGCCCAGGCGGCCAGGATGGTTCCCTGTTTCGCCAGGGCCAGGGCATAGGCCGGGTGGCCTTCGGGCATGGCCACGCTGGTGCAGTTGACCGCGCCGAACAGCTCAATGCGGCCATCGGCGTGGCTGGCGGCGGCTGTATCCGCGTCGCCGCTTTCGGCGATGACGTTTGTGGCCAGGAGCACGGCGGCCCGCTCATGGGTGAAGAGCAGGCCCTGGGCCCCGGCCCAGAGTCTGGAGGAGGTGTCCAGCAGCGCTGCCTGGCTCAAGGTTCTGCTCTGCAGGCTCTGTTGCAGGGCCTGGCCCGGGGCGGACGAAGCCCTGGCTGCGGCTGGCTGGCGCAGAAGGTAGGCTTCCCCGACGTTGGGCCGGGCAGGCTGTTCGGCGCGGCTGGGCTGGGGGGCCAGCCCGCACAGGGCGCACAGGATGCACAGGGCGCAGGCCGGTTTGGGGTGCGCTGTGGCCAGGTGCTTGCAGGGCGGCTTGGGCATGGCGTCAGTCCTTGCGGTTGTGGCCTGCGCTCAGCCCTTGGCCGGAATTGTTTCGATGGCCGTAAGTTCTTCGATGTCCGGTCCCGGATGGTCGGCGATGGCCTGGAGCAGGGCCTCGGGCGTGGCCGTGGCCGCGCCCACCTGGGCCACCACCAGTCCGGCGGCATGGTTTGCCAGCACTGCGGCGGAAAGGGGGTCGGCCCCGGCGGCCAGGGCCAGGGCCAGGGTGGCGATGACCGTGTCGCCCGCGCCGGTGACGTCAAAGACCTTGCGGGCAAAGGTCGGTATGCGCTGCGCCGTGTGCGCGCCCTGGTACAGGGCCATGCCTTGGGCGCCCAGGGTGATCAGCAGCTGCGCGCAGCCGAGCCTTTTGAACAAGGCGGCGGCGGCAAGGCCTGGCCCCTGCGGTCCGGCCACGGGCACTTCGGCACCTTCGGAGGCCTCCTTGGCGTTGGGCGTCAGAATGTCGACCCCGTGGTACAGGTCGAAGTTGCAGGGCTTGGGGTCCACCAGGATGCGCGGCCGGGCTCCGGAGGGGCCCTTGAGCGCCCGCAATCCGTCCATGAGCGCCCTGGTGACCACGCCCTTGCCGTAATCGGAAACGATTATGATGTCGTGCCCTTGGGCGTGATCCTTGACCCTTTTCAACAGGCCTTCAATGACCATTTCGGAGAGCGGATCCGTGTGTTCACGATCAACCCTGACGATCTGCTGGTTTTGGGCGATGATCCGGGTCTTGCGTGTTGTGCGGCGGCGATCATCGTAAACGAGATCGCTCTGGATATCGGACTCGCTCAAGAGGCCCGTGAGCGTCTGGCCGTCCTGATCCGCCCCCGCCACGCCGATTATCACGGTTTGACCACCAAGGGCCACGATGTTTCGAGCGACGTTCCCGGCTCCACCAAGGCGGTATTGTTCGTCGGACACTTGCAGGACGGGCACTGGAGCCTCTGGGGAAATCCTGGTGACAGATCCGAAGGTGTAGTGATCAAGCATGAGATCGCCAACGATCATCACACGCTGATGAGCAAGGCGATCAACCAATGAGAGCATGTTCAATGTGATCATCAGCCCTCTGCGAGGCGGCTTCCGCACGCCCGTTGTTCATTGAAACGGATGCAAATATGGAGACTTAGCCATGATGATGATCTGGTGATTGACGCAATCCTACGGATTTGCAAGGCCAAGGAGTTGGGCCAGGTGATGGAGCTCTTCCAAGGACGCGTACGAGACGGCGAGCATGCCCTTTTCCTGCGTTCCGGTGATCTTCACGGTTTTCCCCAGGATGTCGGCCAGGCGTGTCTGGATGTCGCGCACCTGCTCGCCGGGTTTTTCGACAGGCTGGCGCGGGGTGCGCGTGCCGCGAACGGCCTTGCCCCGAGGATTGACGCTGCCATATAACTCCTCGGGCTCGGCCAGGCGGCCATGTTCCTTGAAGAAGCTGGCCTCAGCCTCGGCCTGGCGCACGGAGAGGTTGAACTCCTTGATGCGTTCGAACAGGCCCTGGCAGGATTCGCCCTCCACGGCCATGATGGCGCGGCCATGCCCGGCGGTGAGCACCCCGGACTGGATGTCGGCCTGGATTTCATCGGGCAGGTTGAGCAGGCGCAGGGAGTTGGCCAGGGCCGAACGGCTCTTGCCCACCTGCCGGGCCAGCTCCTCCTGGTTCAGCCCGAAGTCTTTCAGCAGCTGCTGGAAGCCGCGCGCCTCTTCGATGGCGTTCAGGTCCTCGCGCTGCAGGTTCTCGATGAGTGCGATGGCCAGGGTCTCCATGTCCGTGAGGTTGCGGACAAGGGCGGGGATCTCTTTCAGGCCGGCCATTTTGGAGGCGCGGGTGCGGCGCTCTCCGGCCACCAGCTCGAAGCCGTCCTTGCCGCCGGGCAGGGGCCGCACCAGGATGGGCTGGAGCACGCCCTGGACCTTGATTGACGCCGAGAGATCCTCCAGGGCCTGGGGGTCAAATTCCTTGCGCGGCTGGTGCGGGTTCGGGACAATTTTCGAGATGGGGATGAGCCGCACCTCTGCCGTGTTCACAGACTCCGTCTGGATGCTGCCGAGCAATGCATCCAGTCCGCGACCGAGTCCTCTTTGACCGATGGCCATGCCATTCCTCCAAGTATGCTGGCGGGCGCGCCTTGCCCTTGAGCCGCGTAGCGCATCCGCGTTTGTACCTTGCCATGTCCGCGCGCGCCCCCTATAAGGGGCCAAACGCAAACGCCAAGGAGACCATTGCCATGAGCCAGACCCACGACATCCCCGGCTTTCAGGAAATCTTCGATGCCCAGGGTCAGCCTCTGGGCGCCATTCTCGGCCCCGAGGCCTGGGCCAGCGTGCGCGAGGTGGTGTTGCAGCACTGTGCCCCGCCCGCCAGCGCTCCAGAAAAGGCCGAGCCCTTGGACGACTGGAGGGCGCTGGTTCTGTCCTGGGACTTCAAGTACCCAGTGGATCTGGATGTGGCCTGCCCGCTGTGCGGCAACGAATCATCCGACTGGGAGCACGACTCCCCCCGCAAATTCATGCTCAACGCCGCCAACATGGGCGGCCTGGTCTCTTTCCGCTGCCTGTCCTGCCAGGCGCGCGTCATCAAGCGCCACTTCTACGACGTCATCAAGATTGAGGCCACGCCCTTTGCCCCGGAGAAAAGCCTCCGGAACAAAGGCCGCGCCTCTTAAGCCCAGCGTCTAGTCCTGCACCTTGCTGCGCGAGACTTCCTGGGCCAGGGCCATGTAGGCTTCGGCGCCGCTGGAGCGGATGTCGTAGGTGATCACGGGCTTGCCGAAGCTCGGTGCCTCGCTCAGGCGCACATTGCGCGGGATGATGACCTCAAACAGGTGCTGGGGCAATGCCTTTCTGACCTCGTGCTTGACCTGCCAGGAGAGCTTGTTGCGCTGGTCGTACATGGTCAGCACCACCCCCAGCACCCGCAGGTCCGGGTTCAGCCGCTTCTTCACCAGCTCAAAGGTCATGAGCAGCTGCGACAAACCTTCCAGCGCATAGTACTCGCACTGGAGCGGAATGAGCAGCTCCCGCGCGGCGCACAGGGCGTTCACGGTCAGGATGCCCAGCGACGGCGGACAGTCGATGATGATGTAGTCGTAATCGTCCTCCACCGGATTCAGGAGGTCGCGCACGTAGTACTCGCGTCCCAGCTTGTCCGCCAGCTCGATCTCCGCCCCCACCAGGTCCTGGGTTCCAGGCACCAGCGAAAGAAACGGGATGTTCGTCTCGACAATGGAATTGCGCACCTTTTCCGGTTCGAACAGGGCCGTGTAGATGTTCGGCCTGTCGTCGCTGGGGTAGAAGCCAAGGCCGCTGGAGGCATTGCCCTGGGGATCGCAGTCCACCAGGAGCACTTTTTTCTCCATCACGGCCAGGGATGCGCCAAGATTCACTGCGGTAGTGGTTTTGCCCACGCCGCCCTTCTGGTTTGCAACAACAATTCTTCGTGCCACTTTGGCCTCCCGGGGAGCATCTCTGTGTGTTTCACGTGAAACACCAGGCTGGGGCCCGGTGTTTTTGACCAGCGCAACGAGCGAGTGTGTTATCTACTGCCCGCTGGCTGGAAAATCAAGGCGCGAGTGCGTCTGAAGGAGAAAAAAGCGGAAACTAGTCCTTAAAGTAGGAACGGTACCACTCCACGAATCGGGCAATGCCGTCCTCGATGCGCGTGGCGGGCTTGAAATCCACGTCCCGGACCAGGTCGTCCACGTCGGCGATGGTGGCGGGAACGTCGCCCATCTGCATGGGCAGATACTCCTTGATGGCCTTCTTGCCCAGGCACTGCTCAAGGACTTCGATGTAGCGGGAGAGCTCGACCACGCTGTTGTTGCCGATGTTGTAGATGCGGTAGGGGTTGGGGCTGGTGGCTGGGTCCGGGTTCGAGCCATCCCAGTCGGGATTGGGCTGAGCTGTGTGCATGGTCACGCGCACCACGCCTTCCACGATGTCGTCGATGTACGTGAAGTCGCGTTTCATCTTGCCGTGGTTGAAAACCTTGATGGGCTCGCCTGCCAGGATGGCCTTGGTGAACAGGAACAGCGCCATGTCTGGGCGGCCCCAGGGCCCGTAAACCGTGAAGAAGCGCAGGCCGGTAGTGGGCAGGCCGTACAGGTGGCTGTAGGTGTGGGCCATGAGCTCGTTGGATTTCTTGGTGGCCGCGTACAGGCTGATGGGGTGGTCCACGTTGTTGTGCACGGAAAACGGCATGTTCGTGTTCAGGCCGTACACGGAGCTCGACGAGGCAAAGGCCAGGTGGCCGACCTTGTTGTGGCGGCAGCCCTCCAGGATATTCAAAAAGCCGACCACGTTGGAGTCGATGTAGGCGCGCGGGTTCTCGATGGAGTAGCGCACCCCGGCCTGGGCGGCCAGGTTCACCACGTGGGTGAAGCCGTGGTCCTTGAACAGCTTGGCCATGCCCTCATTGTCGGCCAGGTCCAGTTTGGCGAAGGTGAACTTGGGGTCCGGGGTCAGCATGGCCAAGCGCGCCAGCTTGATTTCGACCGAGTAGTAGTCGTTGAGGCAGTCCAGGCCGACCACCTCGTGGCCCATAAAGAGCAGTCGGCGGGACAAATGGAATCCGATGAACCCGGCTGCGCCGGTGACAAGTACCTTCATGGTGTGCGTCCTCTGGGGGTTGTGGGGTGTGTGGGGAGCAGGAAAATGTATCCGCAGCGGCGGGCAAAGGCAAGGCTCGGGCCAAGGCTCAGGCTAGGGGCAGGGCCTTGAGTGCGGACATGGCGCGGTGCAGTTCGTGGGGCAGCAGGCCGACCAGCTCCTCGGGTGCGGGCAGAGCCAGCACGCGCACCTCCGGCTCGCCCGCGCCAGGCGGGAACAGGGCGGCTGCGATCTGCGCGGCCTCGGGCCCGAAGCAGGCCACCACCGTGACGCCGAAGCTGAGCACGCCGTTGAGGAAGACGTTGCGGGCCTGGCCAGGCGAGAGGGGAACGTCCGGAGCATCCTTGCAGGGCCAGAACAGGCTGGTGCCCTGGGGCCAGGCCATGTAGCCCAGGATGGACTGGAAGAGGGTGCGCCGGGCCGGGTCAGCCTTGCCCGTCACGTCGGCCATGAGCGATGCATAGGTGATGATGATCTGAGGCCTGGTGCGCAGGCGGGCGGCCAAGGCCCTCCAAGGCTCCGGCCAGTCGAGATCGATTGTGTGAGTAGGGTTGGCGATGTCAGGCCCAACAGCTCCGGCAGTGGGGTGCGCCGTGGCGGCGTGATCGCGAACGGACGATTCCGGGGCGGATTGGCCGGGCCGGGCCGGGCTGATCCGCTGCGCCGCAGGCGGGATATCCGGCAGGCCCTCGGGCAGAAACAGGCAGTCCAGTCCTGCGGCGCTCCAGGGGCGCAGGTGGTCGGGCAGGTCTACAGGTGCCGCAAAAGATCCCACACGCGCCATGCAACCTCCGTCTTGGGCAGTTCCGGCCACTGTTCCACCCGGCCCGTGCGGTCGAGCACCGTGACCGTGTTCGTGGCGGAGTCGAACCCGCTGCCCGGAACGCCGACCAGATTGGCCACGATGATATCCAGGTTCTTTTCGGACAGCTTGAGCCGAGCCTGACCGACGAGATCCTCGGTCTCGGCGGCAAAGCCGATGAGGATCTGGTCAGCGCGTTTCTGCTCGCCCAGTGTGCGCAGGATGTCCGGGTTTTCGGTGAGGCGCATGAGCACCTCGCCGCTGGCCATGTCGCGCTTCTTCAGCTTGCGCGCCGGGTCCGCGCTCTCGGGTAAAAGCGGGCGGAAGTCGCATACGGCGGCGGTGCAGCAGGCCAGGTCCGTGTCGGCCCAGAGGGCCTGGCAGGCGTCGAGCATCTCGCGCGCGCTGGAAACGCTGAAGACCTCAATGCCCGGTGGGAAGTCCAGAGCCGTGGGCCCAGCCACAACGCGCACCCGCGCCCCGCGCATCCAGGCGGCCATGGCCAGGCACGCGCCCATGAGCCCGCTGGAGGGGTTGGACAAATAGCGCACCGCGTCCCATTTCTCGCGCGTGGGGCCCAGGGTCACCAGCACGGTCTTGCCGTCCAGGTCGTGCGGGGACAGCGCGCGCAGCACATGGGCCAGGATGTGCGGCACAGGCGAAAGCTTGCCCTGGCCGGTGTCGCCGCAGGCCACATCGCCCACAACCGGGCCGATGCCCACGGCCCCGCGCTTGAGCAGGGTCTGCCAGTTGGCCTGGGTGGCCGGGGCGTTCCACATGGCCGGATTCATGGCCGGGGCCAAAAGCAGGGGCCCGGAAAAGGCCAAGGCCTGGGTGGACAAGAGGTCGTCGGCCAGGCCGTGGGCCAGCTTGGCCAGGATGGAGGCCGTGGCCGGGGCGATGACCAGGGCGCTGGCCGACTGGCCGGGGGTGAGGTGCACAAAGGGGTCATGCCCGGCGCCAGGGCCGAACATGCCCGTGGTCACCGGATCCGCGCCAAGGGCCCGGAAGCTCTCGGCCCCGACAAAGCGCTGGGCCGAGTCCGTGAGGGTGGCGCTCACCGCGACCTGGCAGCGGCGCAGCAGGCGCAGCAATTCCAGGCTCTTGTACGCAGCCACGCTCCCGGTGACGCCCAGGTGGACCCGCCTGCCCAGGAAGCAGGAGAAGTGCAGGTGCTCGGTGCTCAATTGTTGATGTCCTTTTCCGAGAAGCTGCCCTGGGAGGAGCCGGTGGCGCCGGGCCGGGCCTTGGCCGTGCCTGGGCGGGAGACTGAGTTGGAGCGGCTGGCGTAGGTGCCGCCCTTGTACTCGAAGGCAAAGACCTTGGCCTGGGCCTTGTAGCCGTCGTTCAGCTCGATGATGGCGGCCTTGTTGGCTTTTTCGAAAATGAGGATGCTCTTCTTGGAGCGCACGGCGGAAACCTTTTTCCAGCCGTCCTTGACCATGTTGTTCAGGAAGAAATTGATGAGGTCGTCAAACACCACCCGGCCCTGGAAGATCTGGATGCCGGCCTTGAACTGCTGGGTATCGAAGGAGAAGTCGTCGTCGGGCGTGTGCTCCATGCCGTTGGGAATGAGAATGTCATCAAAGAGGTAGTAGTAGTTCGGATTTTCGTAGGTTTCGGCCTGGGAGCCCGAGCCTGCCGGAACCGTGTCGGTGTTGGATTTGCTGGTGTTCATGCCGGAGCAGGCGCTCAGGGCCAGGGCCAGGCTCAGGCAAAGCAGGGGTTTCTTGAACGACGAGTGCATGGCGGCTCCTCCGTGGCTTGATGCGTGACGTGCGGCGTGCTGACCAGCCAGATGTTCTGTATATCTAAGGTGTGCATATATGAAGACGTGGGGAATCTCAATGCGGTGCAGGAGCGCGCGCGGGTCAAATCGTCGGCAGGCGTGCGGTAGACGGGAGGTCGGCGGGCGGTCGGCGGGCGGTCGGCGGGCGGCCTGGTTCAGCCGGGGAGCCCGCTGGCGTTCTTGATGATGGCCTCCAGGCGCTGACGGTCGTCGCGCAGGCGCTGCAGCTCCACCTCCTGGGCCGAGAGCCTGGCCTTCATGTCCGCGTTGTCGCTTGTCAGGGTCAGGGTGATCTCCTCCATGACCGCCAGCTTGGGCTCCATGTTGCGCAGGCGGTCCTGAAGGCGGGCTATCTGGGCCACGATGTCGGCCTGGTCTCGGTTGGCCAGGCGTTTGATGTTGCGTGCCAGGAGCACAAAGCCGTTTTTCAGCTTGGTGATGTCGGACAGCTGCCCGTCCAAGCTGGATTTCTGGTCAGCCAGGGTCTCCAGGGTTTCGCCAAAGCGGGAGAGCGAGGTGGCCAGGGCCTCGCTCAAGGCATCGGACAGAGCGTCCGTCAAAATCTCGGTCAGGTTGGCGGGCAGGGTGGACAGCTCCTGCGGCACCGAGGGCAGGGCATAGTGCTCGGAGGCCGGACCCACCTCGATGGTGCGCGGGAACTCGCGCCGGAGCATGTCCTCGATCTCGGCGGTGATCCGACCCTGGCCGTAGAGTTCGCTGATGCGCAGGAAAACCGGCACAGCGTCCTCTGGGTAGCGGGTCATGCGGCCCAGGCGGCGGCCCGACAAAAAGTCCTTGAACAGGGCTGCATAGCGGCGAGCCGTGGGCGCAGGGATGCCTGTGCGTCGCGCAATATCACTGAGAGCCATGAGTTCCATCCACTCGACATACCAGGATTGATGCCAAGATCAAGAAAAAATTACCGCAGGCTGCCGATGCGCCATCGGGCGATCGTGCAAGAAATGTGATCATCGGGTGCTGAGCGGGGTTGAGCGCGTGATGAGCCGGTGGAGATTCTGGCGGTTCCCAAAGCATGCCAGGGGAGGGGCTTGCGTTGCGCAGGGGATTCCGTAAAACTGCAAGCCACCATGACGACAACAACGAAGGGTCTTGCGCTCGAATTTTCTTTATCAAGCTATGTGTACGAGCTGCCGACCGAGCGCATCGCCCGCCGACCCTGCGCCGAGCGCAGCGCGTCCAGGCTCCTGGTGCTGGACCGCAACCCCGAGGGTGAGGGGGATGCACAGGCAGAGGACAGGCGCTTCGCCGACCTGCCGGAGATATTGTCCCGCCGCTTCCCGCGCGGCGGGCTGCTGGTGGCCAACAATTCCCGCGTGTTCCCGGCCCGGATCTTTGGCCGCAGAAAAAGCGGGGGCCGCGTGGAATTGCTGCTCTTGACCCCGCTGCCCCTGCTTGAGGTGCGGGAAGGGGAAGGTGGGCAGGATGGCCAGAACCGTTGGCAAAGCGCCGAGGCCGAGGGCCTGGTGCGCACGGCCAAGCGCATGAAACAGGGGGAGGCGGCGGAGTTCGACGCCCCTCTGCGCGTGGTGCTGCTGGAGCGCGGCGACTACGGCCGCTGCCGCCTGCGCCTGGAGTGGCAGGGGGAGCTGGCGGAGATCCTGGAGGACATCGGCCACATGCCCCTGCCGCCGTACCTGGAGCGGGAGGACGACCAGGCCGACCGCGAGCGCTACCAGACCACCTACGCCGCTGCGCACAAGGCCGGGAGCGTTGCCGCGCCGACAGCCGGGCTGCACTTCACGCCCCAGGTGCGCGCGGAGCTGGCGGCCAAGGGCTTTGGCTGGGCCGAGGTGACGCTGTACGTGGGCTATGGCACCTTCAGCCCGGTGCGCGAGACCGACATCCGCGCACACGAAATGCACGCCGAGCACGTGGAGGTGCCGGAGCAGACGGCCCGGGCCATCCGCGAGGCCAAAGCCAGCGGTCTGCCGGTGATCTGCGTGGGCACCACCAGCGCGCGCAGCCTGGAGGGCATGCACAAGGCCCTGGGCACGGTGTCGGCCTTTGCCGGGGACACGCGCATCTACATCACCCCGGGCTACAAGTTCCAGGTGGTGGATGCTCTGCTCACCAATTTTCATTTGCCAGAGTCAAGTCTCCTGATTATGGTCTCTGCCCTGGCGGGCCGTGAAAAAATCATGGCCGCCTACGCCGTCGCCCTGGACCTCGAGTACCGCTTCTTCTCCTATGGCGACGCCATGCTTATTGTCTGAAAAACCAGGACTGGCGCGGGTTTCCGCCCAGCGAGGGGGTCGTGCGATGTCCCGCATTTCGGTAACGGAAGAACGCTGCAAGGGCTGTCTGCTCTGCACCACGGTCTGCCCGGTGGAGATCATCCAGGTAAGCGAGCGCATCAACCAGCAGGGGTACAAGGTGGCCGAGGTCCCGGCGGAAGCCATGGACAAGTGCACCGGCTGCGCATCCTGCGCCACCATCTGCCCGGACATGGCCATCGAGGTCTGGCGCAGCAAAAAGTCCAAGAAGGCGGCATAGCCATGGCAGGCGCAAAGGATCTCATCTTCGTCAAGGGCAACGAGGCCATCGCCATGGGCGCGCTGGACGCGGGCTGCCGCTGCTTCTTCGGCTACCCCATCACCCCCCAGAATGACATCCCCGAATACATGAGCAAGGCCATCATCGACGCCGGTGGCGAGTTCGTCCAGGCCGAGAGCGAGGTGGCTGCGGCCAACATGCTGCTGGGGGCCGGCGCCTGCGGCGTCCGCGCCATGACGAGCTCCTCCTCCCCGGGCATGAGCCTGAAGCAGGAGGCCATCAGCTACATGGCCGGCAGCGAGATACCCGCCGTCATCGTGAACATGAACCGCGGCGGCCCAGGCCTGGGCGACATCGGCCCCAGCCAGGGCGACTACTTCCAGTCCACGCGCGGCGGCGGCCACGGCGACTACCGCCTGCTGGTGCTGGCGCCGTCGAGCGCCCAGGAAGCCTACGACATGACCCACAAGGCCTTTGACCTGGCCTTTGCCTACCGCAGCCCGGTGCTCATCCTGGGCGACGCCATCATCGGCCAGATGAAGGAGCCCATCCGCCGCCGCGAGCTGACCCTGGCCGCCCCGGACGAGGGCGCGGCATGGCGGCTGGAGGGCACCAAGGCAGACCTGCCCGCAGGCGCGCCGCCCAGGGCCCACCGCATCATCAAGTCGCTCTACCTCATGGACGGCGAACTGGCCGGGCAGAACAAGATGCTCCAGGCCAAGTACGAGCAGTGGAAGAAGCTGGTCGAGTTCGAGACCTTTGAGGTCAAGGACGCCGACCTGGTGGTGGTGGCCTACGGCTCCATCGGCCGCATCGCCAAGAACGCGGTGCGCGCCCTGCGCAAGAAAGGCAAGAAGGTCGGCCTGTTCAGGCCCAAGACCCTGTACCCTTTCCCGGAAAAGGCTTTGGCCAGGCTGGCCAAGGAAGGCAAAAAGTTTTTGACCATCGAGCACAACCTGGGCCAGATGGTGGAGGACGTGCGCTTGTCCGTGCGCCACCACGCGGACTCGGACCTGTTCTGCGTTTACCCCGGCAACATGCCCAGCCCCGATGACTTTGAAGCGCCCATCCTGCGCGCGCTGGGGAGGAAATAGACATGACCACGACCCAAAACGCCGCGAACGCGGCCGAGGAGCTGGTCTTCACCCGCCCGGCGTCCCTGGCCGACCGCGCCACGCACTACTGTCCCGGCTGCCACCACGGCATCGCCCACCGCCTGGTGGCCGAACTGCTGGACGAAATGGACCTGGCGGGCAGGACCGTGGCCGCCAGCTCCATCGGCTGTTCGGTATTCCTGTACAACTACATCAAGGTCGACACCGTGGAGTCGCCGCACGGCCGCGCCCCGGCAGTGGCCACGGGCATCAAGCGCGCCAGGCCAGAGTGCTTTTGCTTCACCTACCAGGGCGACGGCGACCTGGCCTCCATCGGCATGGCCGAGATCATGCACGCGGCCAACAGGGGCGAGCGCCTGAGCGTGGTCTTCGTCAACAACACCGTGTACGGCATGACCGGCGGCCAGATGGCCCCGACCACGCTCATCGGCCAGAAGACCACCACCTGCCCCGGCGGACGCTGCCACGACCGCGAAGGTTCGCCCATCCGCATGGCCGAGATCATCAGCCAGCTGGGCGGAACGGCCTTTTGCGCGCGCGCCAGCCTGGACAGCGTCAAAAACATCCGCCAAGCCAAGAAGTACATGCGCCAAGCCTTCGAGGCCCAGACCAGGGGCCTTGGGTTCGGCTTTGTGGAGCTCTTGTCCGGCTGCCCCACCAACTGGCGCTTAAGCCCGGTGGCGGCCAACAAGCGCATCACCGAGGAGATGATCCCCTACTTCCCGCTGGGCGTGTTCAAGGAGCTTGCGGGCGACGGAACCTGCGGGTCGACGGTTGCCCCCGACACAGCAGCGGGCACAGCAGCGGGCACAGCAGCGGGCGCGGCAGGAGAAGGCAAATGAGCAGATACCTCGACGTGATCATGGCCGGGTTCGGCGGCCAGGGCGTGCTTCTCATCGGCAACCTGCTGGCCTACGCAGGCATGCGCGAGAAGCTCCAGGTGACCTACATCCCGGTCTACGGCGTGGAGATGCGCGGCGGCACGGCCAACTGCACCGTGGTCCTCTCCGACGAGGAGATCGGCTCGCCCATCATCAACCGGCCCAAAAGCCTCATCGTCATGAACCGCCCCAGCCTGGACAAGTTCCAGCCCAAGCTGGCCGACGGCGGAGTGCAGATCGTCAACTCGTCCCTGGTGGACCCAGCCCTGGTGGAGAGCGGCAGCCGCATCACCAGCGTGCTGGTTCCGGCCAACGAGCTGGCCGAAAAGGTGGGCAACGCCCGCGCGGTGAACACCATCATGCTCGGCGCCTATGTGGCGGCCACGGGCATGGTGCGCCTGTCCACAGTGGAGGACTGCCTGGCTGCGGTCATGCCCGCCAAGATCGTGGGCATCAACGTGACCGCCCTGCGCGCCGGGGCGGAGTACGCCACGCAGCAGCTCAAGGCCGCTGGCAAGCCCCTGCCCGGAGCCAAGTCCGCAGCAAAGAAGCCCGCAGCCAAGAAGCCCGTTGCCAAGAAGCCCGTTGCCAAGAAGGCAGCCGCCAAAAAGCCCGCAGCAAAGAAAGCCGCCGCGAAAAAGCTTGCGGCCAAAAAGCCTGTGGGCAAGAAGTAGCCCGCGCGTGTCCGCCCCGTACGGGATCATCGGCTGGCCGCTGGGCCACAGCAAGAGCCCGCTCTTGCACAACTGGGGCCTGCGCGCCAGCGGTCTGACCGGCAGCTACGCGGCCTGGCCGACCGAGCCCAAGAAGCTCAAGGCCTTCATGGCCGAGGTGCGCGCGCGGCGCATCAAGGGCGTGAGCGTGACCATCCCGCACAAGCAGGCGGTCATGCCCTTTCTGGACGGGCTGACTGAGCGCGCCCGGAACGTGGGCGCGGTGAACACCCTGTTCTGGCAGGACGGCAAGCTCTGGGGCGACAACACCGACGTGGCGGGCATTGTGGTCCCGCTTTCGCCCTATTGCTCGGCGCTGACCGCGCCCACGGCCTCGGCGCTGGTGCTGGGCGCGGGTGGGGCGGCCCGGGCGGCCTGCGCGGCCCTGCGCGAGCTTGGCGTGCCCGAGATCGCCGTGACGGGCCGCACCCTGGCCAAGGCCCAGGCACTGGCCAAGGACTTCGGCCTCGGCGTCGTTGCCTGGGACGAGCGCGCCAGCCGCCCCTGGTCGCTCCTCGTGAACACAACGCCCCTGGGCATGTTGGGCGAGCACCAGGGCCAATCGCCCTGGCCCATGGACGGCTTTGCGCAGGTGGGCCTGGTGTTCGACCTGGTGTACAACCCGGTGCGCACGGTGCTGCTCTGCGACGCCAAGGCCGCCGGGGTCGAGGTGCTGTCAGGATTGCAGATGTTTTTGCAGCAGGGCCTGGCGCAGTTCAAGATCTGGACCGGCGTGGACCTGGACGAGAAGGGCGCGCGCCAGCTGTTGATGATGGACCTCTTGGCCACGGGCGGGTAGGGACAGCCTTCCCGCAGCAATTTTGCCGGACTTGACCTTTGCCGTTATCTGGGGGATGGTTCCGCGATTTTTCGGCCACAACGCGGACCTCCGCGCCCGGCCATATCCGGAGCACACGTGACAGACCCCGCATTTGAAAAAGACCTCGCCCGCGAGACCAGCCGCCGCCGCACCTTCGGCATCATCAGCCACCCGGACGCAGGCAAGACCACCCTCACCGAGAAGCTTCTGCTCTTTGGCGGCGCAATCCAGATGGCGGGCACGGTCAAGGCCCGCAAGGCCGCGCGCTACGCCACAAGCGACTGGATGGCCATGGAGCGCGAGCGCGGCATCTCGGTCACCAGCTCGGTGATGCAGTTCGAGTACGAAGGCTACGCCATCAACCTGCTGGACACCCCCGGCCACCAGGACTTTTCCGAGGACACCTACCGCGTGCTCACGGCTGTCGATTCAGCCGTCATGGTCATCGACTCGGCCAAGGGCGTGGAGACACAGACAAAGAAGCTCATGGAGGTGTGCCGCCTGCGCGACACGCCCATCATCACCTTCATCAACAAGATGGACCGCGAGGGCCGCGAGCCGCTCGACCTCTTGTCCGACATCGAGGAGAGCCTGGGCATCGAGTGCGCGGCCATGACCTGGCCCATCGGCATGGGCAAGGGCTTCAAGGGCACCTGGAACATCCAGAAGAACGAGCTGCACCTGTTCTCCGCCACCCACGGCGGCAAGATCCAGGCGGGTCTGGTCATCAAGGGCCTGGACGACCCCCGGCTGGACGAGCTCTTGGGCTCCCAGGCGGCGGACCTGCGCCGCGACATGGAGCTGGTGTCGGGCGCGGGATATCCTTTTGACCGCGAGCGCTACCTGGCGGGCAAGCAGACCCCGGTGTTCTTCGGAAGCGCCATCAACAACTTCGGCGTGCAGGAGATGCTGGGCGCGTTTGTGGCCCTGGCCCCGCAGCCTCGGCCCCGCGTGGCCCAGACCGGCGTGACCCAGACCGGCGTGACCCAGACCGGCGTGACCCAGACCGGCGGACAGACCGGCAAACAGGAGCAGCGCGAGGTCGCGCCGACCGAACCGGAGTTCTCCGGCGTGGTCTTTAAGATCCAGGCGAACATGGACCCGGCCCACCGCGACCGCATCGCGTTTCTGCGCATCTGCTCCGGCCGCTTCCAGCGCGGCATGAAGCTCCGGCATCACCGCATCGGCAAGGACGTCACCGTGTCCAACGCCACCATCTTCATGGCCCAGGACCGCACCAATGTGGACGAGGCCTGGCCCGGCGACATCATCGGCCTGCACAACCACGGCACCATCAAGATCGGCGACACCTTCAGCGAGCACGAGCCGCTGAAGTTCACCGGCATCCCCAGCTTCGCGCCGGAGCACTTCCGCCGGGTGATCTTGAAAAGCCCCTTGAAGGCCAAGCAGTTGCAAAAGGGGCTGGCGCAATTGGCCGAGGAAGGCGCGGTGCAGGTCTTCCGCCCGCTCATGGGCAACGAGTACATCCTGGGCGCGGTCGGCGTGCTCCAGTTCGACGTGATCGTGGCCCGGCTGAAGGACGAATACGGGGTGGAGGCGCTCTACGAGCCAGCCCAGTACAACTGCGCGCGGTTCATCAACGCCACGGACAAGCGCAAGCTGGCGGACTTCGAGCGCGCATTGCACGGCTCGCTGGCCAAGGACGCCGAAGACAACCTGGCCTACCTGGCGCCCAGCCAGTGGCGGCTGGAGGACACCCAGGAAAAATGGCCGGACATCGCCTTCAACACCATACGCGAACATGAGTAACACCGAAGCCAACACCGCCGCCGCTGCCGAGCCCACGCCGGACTGCGGCCACGCCGAAACGTCCGCCGCCACGCCTGCAGGCCTGACGGCCGAGAAGACAACCGCCAGACCGGGCTCCAGGCCGGGCCACGCCTCGGGCCGCCGCAACCGCCAGCCCAAGACGCCCAAGCCCGTGGTCATCCCGCTGGCCCCGGTGCGCGAGGGCGCGGAGCTGGACGAGCAGTACCTGCGCACCTTCACCACCGAGGAGATCGGCGTGCTGCCGCTCACGGCCTTTGTGGGCAAGATCATCTTTGTGGAGTGCGACCGCCAGTTGCACCAGGCCATGAAGGTGCTGCTGGACGAGGAGCTGCTCGGCTTCGACACCGAGACCCGGCCCATCTTCCGCAAGGGGGCCATTCCGCCGCCCGCGCTGCTGCAGCTGTGCGGCCAGAAGAATGTGTACATCTTCCAACTGGCGAAGCTCCAGGACAAGGCCGTGCTGGCCGAGCTGCTGACCGCCAAACACATCATCAAGACCGGCGTGTCCGTGCGCGACGATCTGAAGGGCCTGCGCGAGCACTTCGAGTTCACGGAGCACGGTTTTGTGGACCTGGGCGACGTGGCCAAGAAGATGAACATGCTGACCCACGGTCTGCGCAACCTCACGGCCAACCTCATGGGCCTGCGCATCAGCAAGGGCGCGCAGTGCTCCAACTGGGCGCGTGAGGCACTCAGCACCAAGCAGATCGTCTACGCCGCCACCGACGCCTGGATCAGCCGCGAGCTGTACCTGCGCTTCGTGGACCTGGGCGTGCTGTAAGGGGCGTCGGACTGTTCAGGGCTTTGTCCAGCAGGGACGACGCGGCAGGGGCCGGGACGCGAACAGGCGTTCCGGCCCCTGCTGTCTTGGGTGTGTGGGGAAGGGGAAAAATTGTCTCCGTTGCGGTCAGGCAACAGCGCGAATCCTTGCGGACCCACATGAACAGGGTTGATCCACACAGACAGAATACCGTCCGACGCTTGGCCGTCGGGCTTGGCAACTCCGGCCGTGCAAACGCAAGACAGCGGGATTCCCCGCAACAATTCAAGCTACTTGCACATGGATTTGCGCAGATCATCAAGGATCGAGCCGGGTTCGATCTTGCCGGTTCCCAGCTCAGGCAGATTCGCGCTGGCGACGGGGATTTCCTTGTTGGCAGCGTTGTAGAAGATCAGGACTTGTTCCTTCCATGTGCGCTCGGTGCAATCAAGCCAGGCCTTGGACAAGAACGTGGTTGGATTCACCGGCAGCTTGCAGCGTGCCCGATAGTAGTCACGGGATTTCTTGTCCATTTTCACTTTCATGTTGATCGTGGCGACGCCCTTGCTCACAAACGCGGAGTCACGGTCGGCCTTGGCCGAACCGTCAGGGGTAAGGTTGAACCAGTATTCACAAAAAGCAGTATTTGGAAGTGACAAGAGGACAAAAGCGAAGAGTAGAACGGCAACCTTAACTCTCACAAGAACCCCCCTAGTTGAACGCTGACAACGACAAACCACAACAAGGACAGAATACGGCAAGGGCGTAACCCTGAACACGAGTTCATTAATGTAGCCAGAATACCGGGGCATTGTCCAGGTGCGTACAGGCGTAGACCTGAAGAGGGCAATGAAACGGTGGCGCGTGCAACGGGGGTAAACTTCTGCGTGGAAGGGACAGGGTGGTGGATTGCGAGAAGGAAGCAGGCCGCACGCGGGAGGCGGACATGGTGCGAACCTGAGCAACCTGCCGATCCGCCTGTCCGCTCCGGGGCAGCGCCAGGGGGCGCTGGCGGCAAGCAAGGAGGCGTGGCTATCTGGGAAGGTTTTACCGCGCACAGGTTCCTGGGAGAGGGACGCGACATCACCTTCAGCGAGCAGATGCCGACCGCAACCCTCTGCGCTGCGGACAGCCTGGGAGAGGGCCAAACCGTCGGAGACGAGGCCGAAGCAAGCAAACGCCGACCAGAGGTCGCGCAGAAGATCCGGGCCTTAGTTCAGCCCGGCGGCAGTCAGGTCCGCTAGCCCTGCCCTGGCCGCTGGAAGCGCAGCTCCGGCAGCATGGCCCAGGCGGGCGGCGGGGCGGCTGGTTTCGCGCCAGGGGCGCAGGGCTTGGGCGGCTGCAGGCGGGCCAGGCAGGACGCGCACAGGGTGCCGTCAGAGTCCTCGAACAAACGGTCGGTGCGGTTGATGTGGTGGCCGCAAGCGGCGCAACGGTGTCGGAGCATGGATACCTCCCGCGTGCCCAATGGCGCGCTGCCTACAGTGCTGCATCAAGCGTGCCCGGAACAATTGGCAGCCACACAGGGCTATCGAAAATTTCTATGATTGGCACGACTGATTTCTCTTGGCGCTGCACACCCGTTCTGCTAAAAAGGTTGAATGCAGACTTTCACCACCAATCCTGCGCCACCGCAAAAGGTGAGGCTGACCCAGGGCGTGCGCGCTGCGGGTTGAGCCGCCAAGGTGGCTCCAGGGGACCTGGAGCGGATACTTCACGGCCTGGTCACCGGCCAGGACGAGCGCATTCTCTCGGGCCCGCGCGGCGGCAATGAGGACGCGGTGGTGGTGCGCTTTCCACCCGGCATGGCCCTGGTGCAGACCGTCGACTTTCTGACTCCCATGGTGGACGACCCCTTCTGCTTTGGCCAGATCGCCGCCGCCAACTCCCTGTCCGATGTCTACGCCGTGGGCGGCGAGCCGCTGACGGCCATGAACGTGTGCTGCTTCCCGGCGCGCAGCATGGACCCGGCAGTGCTCGGCGCCATCCTCAAAGGCGGCCTGGCCAAGATCCTGGAGGCCGGGGCCGTGCTCTGCGGCGGCCACAGCGTGGAGGACCCGGAGATCAAGTACGGGCTGTCCGTGTCCGGCGTGGTCGACCCGGACAAGATCGCCACCAACCGGGGCCTTCAGCCCGGCGACGCGCTGCTGTTGACCAAGCCCATCGGCGCCGGGGTGCTGGCCACGGCTGTCAAGGCCGGTCGGCCCGGGGCCGCAAACTACGAGGAGCAGCTGCTGCACTGGTGCGCCAGGCTCAACCGGGGCGGGGCCATGGCCATCCGCGAGCTGGGGCTCAAGGCCTCAACCGACGTGACCGGTTTTGGCCTGGGCGGGCACCTGCTGGAAATGGCCCAATCCAGCGGGGTCTGTGCGGAGCTGGACCTGGCGGCGGTGCCCTTCTTCCCGGAGGCGCTGGAGCTGGCGGCCCTGGGGCTTTTGCCTGGCGGCAGCGTGTGCAACCGCAACCACTACCTGCCGCGCACCCGCGTGGCCCACGGCCTGGAGGACCTGCGCGTGGCCCTGGCCTTCGACGCCCAGACCTCGGGCGGGCTCATCCTGGGCGTGCCGCAGCACAGGCTGGCCCAGGCCCAGGCCCTGCTCCTGGCTGCGGGCGACCTGGCCGTGTGCATCGGCCGCGCCGTGCAGGCGCTGCCTGGCGGCCCGTTCCTGTCCATCGTCTGATTTCACGTTTCCCAGCACCGGCGACGCGCACAGGCGGCCACGTCGAACTTCCTGCGCGCGCCGGACAGGGTCATTTTGCGCAGCGTGCCGAACACGCTCCGTTCCAGCCAGGGCCTGCGCTAACGCAAAACGCAGGTTTTGGCGTTTCAGCTGCGGCGAACTGCGCCCTGTCCTCCTGCCCCTGCCCGCTCCATTGCGAAACAAAGTCGGCCACGTCGAATTTCCGGCGCGCTCCGTTGAACGCCATGCTGCGCACTGTGCCGAACACGGGCCGCTCGGGCCAGGGCCTGTCGTGCACGCCGCCGGTGCTCCAGGCCGCGCCCGTTTAGCCGTTCACGTCGCGTCCGTCCAGCGACAGACTGTCGTTCAGCCCCAGGCAGCGCGAAAGGGCCGTGGCTGCATCCGCAGACCACAACAGGAGCTGCTTGGCCCAGAACATGCGCAGCCAGCCGTGCATGTGGCCGGTGCCCAGCAATTGGCGTTGTGCCGCGTTCCACGGCGGGTCCGGGGTCCGGGCATCCATGAGTTCGGCCCCGCTGGCCAGGTGCGGGCGCGGGTCGGCCTGGTGCTTTGCCAAGGTGGCCTCGGCCCAGGGCGGGAAGGCTGCCGGCGTGTCATAATCCGGGGTGTGCAGACAGAAGTTCTCGGCCAGTTCGCGGCGCACGATGAGCTGCTCCAAAAACGCGTCGCGCGCGGCGACCGGGACGCCCACGACCGCCAGCACGCACAGGGCCACGCGCTGGGCCGAGATCTGGCCGAAGTGCAGATACGGCGAAAGAAGCGCCCCAGCAGGCCCCACAGGCGTGTTGCGGTCGTCGGCATAGGTGGACAGCCCGGTGGCCAGAAAAGCGTCCAGGCGGGCCCTGGCTGCGGTTTCTCCGGGCAGGAAGGCCGGTGCTGCGGAGGCCTCTGCTGACGTTGCGCCGGGCCCGATTCCAGAAAACGGATTGGGCAGAGGCCCGAACTCGGCGCACAGGGCGTCCCAGTCAGGCAGGGGCAGCGGCCCGGAAGCGGCTGAAGGCCAGGGGCTGGTCTGCGCGGGCAGGGGCGGGAACGCGTCCAGGAATTCCGGCAGCAGTCGCTGGATTTTGGGCCGCAGGGTGCGCGCCATGTATTCGCGTTTGTCCGTGGCGCTGCGCGCGGGCACGATGTTGCGCACGCCCACCTCGATGACAGGAACATCTAATAGTGGCAGGGCCTGGGCCAGTCAGGCGCGCTTGAGACGGGTGGGGTCGGCGTCGGTGACCACAAGACCGGCGCGCACTTCGCGCACAAAGTCCGGCACCGTGCGGCCCGGCTCCCCGCGCAGCACGACAAGGGGGATGCCATGCGCGGCCAGGCTGTGCGGCGTCTCGCGCAGGCCGTGCGTCAGAAAGGCGAAATGCTCCGTCCGGGCCAGGCCATAGGTGCGCACCAGGCAAACAGCCACGCACAGCGGCTGGCCGCGTTCACGGGCCAGGTCGGCGGCGTGGATGAGCGTCCAGTTGTCCTGCGCGCGCAGCTCGCGGTGCATCCAGTAGAACACTGGGCCGACGTGTTGCGGTCTGTTGTGGATGAGGCGGGCGCGGGCCGGATGCATGGGCTGTGAACCCCTGATGTTGGTGCGTCAGCGGTGAGGAGTGGAGGAGTTGGCGGAGGCTGTGGTCCCAGTCTCCGAGTTGGGTGCAGGCTGGCCGGGGGCTGGCTGCGGGCTGGGTTGGAACGTTAGTCCGGCAGGGCCGTGACCACGGCCACGGCCTTGAGTCCGCGCTTTTCGCCGGTGAAGCCCAGGCCCTCCTCGGTGGTGGCCTTGACGTTCACGCAGTCCCCCGGCAGCTCCAGCAGCTGGGCGATCTGCGCGGCCATGCGCGTCTTGTGCGGGCCAAGCTTCGGAACCTGGGCGATGACGGTCAGGTCCGCGTGCACGGGCCGGTAGCCTGCGGCGCGCACAAGGCGCAGAGCCTCGGTGACGAACACCGCGCTGGGCATGTTGGCAAAGGTCTGGTCCGTATCTGGAAAGAGCTGGCCGATGTCGCCCGTGCAGGCGATGCCGAGCAGGGCGTCGGTCAAGGCGTGGAGCAGCACATCGCCGTCGGAGTGGGCCAGGACCCTTGGCCCGCCGGGAATGACCACGCCGCCCAGGATGAATGGCCGCGCCTGGGGATGGTCCTCGCCGCTGGGCAGGGTGCGGTGCACATCGTAGCCCCAGCCCGTGCGCGGGGACTTCGTCCCGTTCATGGGGGAGGAGAGCAGGTCCAGGTCCGCCGGGGTGGTGATCTTCACATTGGCCTCCTCGCCGGGGACGATGCGCACCGGGTGCCCGGCGCGCTCCATGAGCGCCGCGTCGTCCGTGACCTCCCAGGCCTCGGCCTGGGCCCGCTGGTGCGCGGCCAAGAGCGGGGCCAGCCGGAAGCCCTGAGGCGTCTGCACGGCGCGCAGCCCGGCGCGCTCCGGGGTGCCCACGACGATCTCGTCCGGGCCCACTGTCTTGATGGTGTCCGTGACCGCAAGGCCGGGGATGGCGGCCAGCTCGCCCTGGGCCAGGGCCTGGGCCACGCGGCGCACCAGGGCGGCCGTGGCGAAGGGCCGGGCCGAGTCGTGCACGAGCACGGCTGTGCAGGCGTCTTGTCCGCTTGTCGGCAGGGCGGCCAGACCCAGGCGCACCGAGTCCTGCCTGCGGGCTCCGCCAGCGCAGACCAGCCAGGGCAGGCCCAGGGGCTCGGCCGCGTCCAGTTCGGCCACCTGGGCGGCCATGCGTTCGCAGTCCGCCGGGGGGAACACGAAGACCAGGCCCTGGACCGGCTGTACGCAGGCCAGGGTACGGGCGCTGCGCCAGAACAGCGGCGCGCCGTCAAATTCAATGTACTGCTTGCGCGCGCCGGGTCCGTGCGCGGCCGTAAGCGACGGGGCTAGGCGCGAGCCGCTGCCAGCAGCGAGCAGCACAGCCCAGAGGCGCTGGTCAGGATGGTTCGGTGTAGTGCTGGTCATGGGCAACGGCCTTTGCTGCAAGGGGTGTGCGCACTGCAAGAGGGGCCTGCCTCTGACGCAGCCAGGGGCTCTGCCGCCTGACCCCGTTCCCGCTGTCTCGGCGTGGTGTTGCCGCGCCTGGACTGCGGATTCAGGTTCCAAGGAACGTGCTCCTTGGCGGAGGAGGTCCGGGGGAGGTTTTCGCCTCCCCCGGTTTGTCTGCGGCTTGCCGGAGCCGGACTGTAAGCCGGGTTTTGTGCCCCCCCTTGTCCCTTCCGGGGCGAGGGAGGCGACCGTCATTCCTCTAGGATGGCCGTTACCGACCACCTCAAGCAACCTACCCGAAGGCATTGACCGGGCCGGCCTGCCTTCCTATTTGGTCTTGCTCCGAGCGGGGCATGCCTAGCCGGGCGTGTCACCACGCCCGCTGGTGGGCTCTTACCCCACCGTTTCACCCTTACCCCGCGTCCCCCCCTCCGAAAAGGGCGGGAGCGCGTGGCGGTCTGCTTTCTGTTGCGCTTGCCGAGGATCGCTCCTCCTGGGAGTTACCCAGCGCTCTGCCCTGTGGAGCCCGGACTTTCCTCCCCGCACCTTGCGGCGCGCAGCGACGGTCCGTCCAACTCCGGCGTGAACCTTATTCCAGAATGTTGGGTGAATGCTCCACCCAGTAAATGATGCGCTGGCAGTTGGGGCAGCCCAGGATCTGCTTGCCCTTCTGCAACTCGTTGAACGACTGGGGCGGTATGCGGATGTGGCAGCCGCCGCAGATGCCATCGGTGACGGAGACGATGACCGGGTGCACGATGCGCGAGCGGATGAATTCGTAGCGGCCCAGGATGGGCGGGGGCACAACCTTTCCGGCCTTGTTGCGGCGCTTGGCCAGGGCGTCGAGCCGGGACTGGGCCTTGGTGATGCGCTCGTCCAGGGTGGCCTTCTTGGCGTCGTAGCCTTCCATCAGCCCCGCGACTTCGGTGTCCAGCTCCTGCATGGCGGTGTCCTGGCGGGTGAACTCCTCCATCACCGCGATGCGCTCTTCCTCGCGCAGGCGGTTCAGCTTCTCCATGGAGTCCATCTCGCGCATCATGGCGTGGTACTCCTTGGAGTTGCCCACGGCCATGAGCTTGTTCTTGCTCTTCTTGATGCGGTGGCCGTCGTCCTCGATCTCGCCCTCCAGGCGTTTCTGCTGGGTCTTCAGCAGGTCGAGGCGCTCCTGAACCTGGGACTGGCGCTCCTTGAGCTGGGCCAGTCGGCCCTCAAGGTCGGCCAGCTCCAGCGGGGCATGACGGACCTCGACCTCCAGGAGCAGGATTTCGTCATCCACGGTCTGCAGGACCACCAACTGTTCGATCTGTTTCTGGTACATGGGAACCTCGCAGTGTTGCAATATTGTGCTGCCGCCGGGATGAAAAACGACCGGCGCTAGGCCAGCACCCGGTAGCTGAACGGACTTTTGCCCTCGAAAAATTTCACCTGCACGCCGGAAAGCGTGGGCGAAAGCTCCTTGGCGAAGAGACGCATCATCTCCTCCTCCAGGATGAAATGCCCGACATCAAGGACCAGCCCCGGCGCTTCCTGGGCGGGGTGGTGCTTCACGTCGCCGCAGATGAACACGTCGGCTCCGGCGGCAAAGGCCGCAGGAATGAGCGATGCGCCCGAGCCCGTGGTGTAGCCCACGCGGCGGATCAGCGCGGGCCGGGGGCCGCACTCGGCCCAGGCGACGCCCTTGGCCTTGCCGGGACCGCAGTCGACAAAGGGCTTCTGCACGCTGAACAGCGCCTTTTCCAAAAGCTTGGCGAAGTCCTCGTAGGCCAGGGCCTTGGGCAGCTCGCCCAATTGGCCGAAGCCGATGTTCTCCACCGGGGCCTCCAGGCGGCGCACCAGAAATTCCGGGCGCTTGCCGAAGATGCCCACCAGCCGCTCGGCGATGTCGCCCCAGGCGCGCTCTTCGCAGATCACGCGCACCTCGCCCGCGTTGCTCTGGGACACGGCCAGCACGCCAGCGGTCTCGGACAGGGGCCGGGCCTCGCGTTCGGTGATGCGCGCCGGGGCCTGGAAAAAGACCTCACGCGCGGGAAAGCTGTGCACGGTCTCAATGGTCCGGCAGTCCGTGAGCTTCAGCGCGCGGCCAAGCCAGAAGGCCGGACCGCCCGGGCGGCAGTCCAGGCTGGTGTGGCAGGTATAGAGCCAGGCCCCGGCGCTCATGAACTGGCGCAGCACGTTGAGGTGCTGACCGTCTTTGGTGGGGGCTTGTGGCTGCAAGTACAGGGGGTGGTGGGTGACAACAAGGTCCGCGCCCCAGGCCAGGGCCTGGGCCATGACCTCGGGCAGGGGGTCCAGGGTCACGGCGAGCTTCTTCACCTCGGCGCGCTCGCCCCTGATCTGGACGCTGGAGTTGTCCCAGTCGGCGGCCAGGGCCTCCGGGGCAAGGGAACGGACACAGTTCAGCGCGGTCTCGGCGTTCATCGGGCTCCCTCAAAACGCGGATGCTCCCGTAGGGTTTCCCCCTGGGAGCATCTGCGTTCGCCTGCACAAGTCCGGGCGGTAAGTTTCAACGTCTTCGCTGCTGCGTGTATGGTCAATGTCTGTCCTTCACGTCTGGCCCTCAGATCCGGCTCTTGCCTATGGCTTTTGCATCCAGCAGGACCCGCCGCAGCGCGGCCTAACAACGCCCTCTGCGGCTGGTGGGCCAACCAGGGCTCGAACCTGGGACCATCCGGTTATGAGCCGGGGGCTCTACCAACTGAGCTATTGGCCCGATTCCGTCCGAGCAGGACCACATACTCGAAGCCGGGCGCGCCGTCAAGGTGCGCCGCGCCGCGCCAGCCAGCCTGGACTGGCGGCTTGAGCCGAGAGGACATCAGCCCTTGAGCACCCGCGCGATGAGCCCGGTGGTCGAATAGCCGGGCAGCAGCGGCAGGCTCACCACCTGGCCGCCAGCCTCTTCCACAACCTCGCGGCCCACGATCTTGTCTTTGACCCAGTCCCCGCCTTTGATCAGCACCTGGGGTTGCACGGCGCGGATGAGCTCAAGCGGCGTGTCCTCTTCGAAGATGACCACGAAGTCCACGGCCTCCAGCCCGGCCAGCACATACGAGCGGGCGGCCTGGCTGTTCAGCGGGCGTTTGGGGCCCTTGGCGTCCTTTTTGATGCGCCGGACAGAGGCGTCGGAGTTGAGTCCCACCAGAAGCCCGTCGCCCAGGGCCCGGGCGCGCGCCAGCAGGTCCACATGGCCGGGGTGCAGCAGGTCAAAGCAGCCGTTGGTGAAGACCAGACGGTAGCCCTTGGGCAGCACGCGGCGCATGGCCAGAAAGTCTGGCAAATTCATGAGTTTCGGGTGGAACAGATCGTCGTCTTTCATGTCCGGTTCCTTCCTTCAGAGTGCGTTGGCCAAGTATTGACTCATTGTCATGGGGCATGGCAACCAGAATTTTCCGGATACGGAAAAGGTGACTGCATACATGGTTGCAAAATATGCTGTCTCTGCCACTGAACCACCGGTTGTCCGGTGTCTCTCCCCGTGGCTGACATCTCCCCGGCGTAAACGAAGTGTTTGAAACTCCCTGCCCGCGTCCCGTCCTGGGCTCCTCAGAACAGGCAAAGGTGGAGACTTTAAGTAATGTCGTGATAAAATCATGACAGAAACTTGCGTAGTCGAATGTGCTGAAAATAACCGTGTGCAGAGGGGTGACAACGTTATTGGTCTGGCATGCAGCCGTAAACAAAGGGTGTCAGATGTTCCGGTCGGAGAACAGGGGGCCAGGGGTGCGGGGAATACGGAACGGTCGTGGAACAAGACCGGGGCGGCGCCGGACCGATGGCGGGGAAAAGGCGGGGCAGCGTTGGGGCGGGGCCGCCTCAACCTTTTGGCCGCAGGTGCTCGTCGTGGCCCATGAGCGAGAGCTCCAGCCAGTCGTAGCCGAAATCGAGGCAGGCCTCCTCGTCGTGCAACACCTCGTCCTTGCGCGCCGGGGTCAGGTCCAGGCGTTCAAGCAGGCCGGAGCGCTCCAGGAAGGGCTGGAACTCGTCGGGCTGGTACAGGGCCAGGCCGGCCATGCCGAGTTGCTTCTGGCCCATGTGCTGGCCAGTGAGGGTTGTAAAGGCGCGCAGGTCCTCGGCCAGGGCCATGTAGCGGTCATTGGCGCTGTTGTATGGCTCCAGGCCCTGGTCGTGCATCCAGGCCCCGGCGTTGAAGTCCGTGCCCGCGTCGAACCCGTGGCAATGGGCCTCCCGGGCCATGAAGATGCGTTCCTGGGCCAGGCCCTCGGCATCGCGTTGGGTGGCCCGGCCCAGGGGATAGGTGCGGCAGGCCGAGGGCCGGTCCGGGTACACTGCGCAGCCCGCCTCGCGGGAAAAGGGGCACAAGTGCCTGGCGTCGGCCAGCATGCGCATGTGCAGCATGGGCAGGCCCACCTCGGGCATGGCCAAGAGGGTGGCGAAGAGCCGGATGAACTTGTGCGAGGTCTGGCCCGTGGTGTGGCGCAGGCGCAAGGTGTCGTAGGGGGTGAGCATGAGATCAAGCGCCGAGCAGCACGCGCCGAAGCAGCTGACGCCAGGGTGGCAGGCGAAGCGGAAGTGCTCTTCTGGCATGAGTTCCTGGTGTCCGTTCAAGAATTCCTTGCTGCCGTCGCTCATGCGCCGTGTTCCCCTTGGTGTAAAACGATGTCGTCCGGGGCTTGGGCATCCAGCAGCGCCAGACGATCGTTGAGGTGCGCTTCCAGGCGCTCGGACTGGTTGGCGATGTGCTGCGCGATTTCCGCGCGGGGGTGCAGGGTCTGCATCTTGTAGCGGTTGCCCTGGGCGTTAACCCCGGTGAGGTTGACCCCGGTGACGTTGGCACCAGTGACGTTCGGCCCGCTGGCGCCCGTCTCCTGCCCGGCCAGGCCGGAGCGCTTGCGGTGGCGCACCCGGAGGTGCCCCTGGTACACGGCGTGGGCCCCGCCGCACAGCATGCGCAGGTCGCGCTCGAAGTCATCGTACTGCGAGGGCCCAAGGGCCAGGGAAAAGCCGCCGCCTGCCGCAGCCGGGGCCTCCAGCGCCGCGCGCCGGAACAGGTGGCAGCAGCCCGTGACCGAGGCGCAGGGCCCGATGAAGTCGAACAGGCCCCAGTCCGGTCCGTGCAGGTGCGCGTCCAAAAGGCGGAAGGGGTTTGGCGTCAGGCTCTGGAAGTCCAGGTCCGGGCGATCCTCCGGCACATCCTGCGGGATGACCAGGTGCCCGGCCACGTTTTGCAGCAGGTGCGGGGCGTGGTGGTCGGCCACCTTGCAGCCCACCACCCCGGCCTGTGGGTGCTGGGCCTGGGCCGCGCCCAGTCGCCCCAGCCAGTCCGGCGGCAGGTCCACATCGTCGTCGAGAAAGACCAGGAACTGGGCGGCCATGGCCTCGGGCAGGGCCGCCAGCCAGTTGCGGGCCGCTGGCGCGCCGATGTTCACCGGCAGGGTGACGCGCAGCAGGGCCTCGCCCACGCGCCCGGCCCAGGTTGCCAGCACCTGGGGCGTGTGGTCAGTGCTGCCGTTGTCCAGCACCAGCACCCGCGCCCGCCCGCCTGCGACGGACAGGTCCGAGGCAAAGAGACTGGCCAGGGTGGCGTCCAGGTCCGCAGCCTTGTTCCAGGTGTAGAGCAGGACCAGGGTAGGGCCGGGCATGGGGGTGCGGGCGCGGCGCAGGCCGCTGACCGCGTCCGCCGTGACCAGGGCCAGGCTGGCCTGCCAGGGCGCAGCGGAAAGGGCCTGAAAAAGGTGCGGCAGGGCCTGGGCGTCGTCTCCGGCGGCCAGCAGGGCCAGGCCAGTGCGCGCCGGGGCAAAGCCAGGGCCGAACGGGTTGCCGCGCTCCGGGCCGAGGCTGGCCAGTTCGTGCAGGCAGGCGGCTGTGTCGCCACGCAGAAAGGCCGCCTGGGCGCGCAGGGCGGCAATGGCCGGAGCCAGGTCCGCGCAGGCGCTGTCGTGCTCCAGCCCGTCCAGGGCCGTGGCCTCCAGGCTGGCGCGGGCGTCCGGGTCCGCCGCGTACAGGGAAAGACCCAGGGCCTTTTCCCGCCAGAACAGGGCCGCCGGGGCCTTGGCCACCTGACCGGCCAGGAAGGCGGCCAGCTTTGCCGTGTCGCGCTGTTTGGCCAGGCGCTCGAAATAGGCCAGGCCGCCGCCTTTCCCACGGGAGCCTTCAGGGGCATCGGGCAGGCACCAGTGCGCGGCAACAGCGGCCAGGGCAGCGCGGGAGGGCTCGGGCAGGGGCAGGTCCGGCACGGACAGGATCTCCGTTGCCAGCGGGCCGGAAAAGGGATTTTCGCCGCAGGCCCAGAGCAGCAGGTCCACGGCCAGCGCGGACAGGCGCGCGCGTTCAGCGGGGTCGACAGCATCATCGGCGGTGCGGGCCAGCCCCAGGCACAGGGATCCGGCCTGGGCCAGATGACGGCTGCCCGTGGAGGCCAGGGCCAGGCGTTGGCGCAGGGGCGCGGGCAGCCCGGCCCAGGCGGCGGCCCTGGCAACGGCCCTGGCGACGCTTAGGGTGCGGGCTGGCATGGCGCGGCCTCCAGCACCTGCGAAAGCGAGCATTCAACAGCCACCTGCCGCGCCAGGTCCTCGATGGGCAGGGGCTGGAACAGGGCCTCGCCAAAGTACGTGCGCAAAAGGGTCAGGGTCTTGGCGGCGTTGCCCAGGTGACGGGACACCAGCAGCCGGTTTACGCGGCCCATGCGCAGGCGCAGGGCCGGGTCCGCCGCAAGCTGCGCCACGGCGTCGGCCAGGCCGGGCACGTCGCCCGATTCACGCACATAGCCGTTGACCCCGTCGTGCACCAGCTCGGGCATGCCGCCCACGTTGGTGACCACGGCGGGCAGGGAGCAGGCGAAGCCCTCCAGCAGGACGTTGGGCAGGCTCTCCTGTCGCGAGGGCAGCACCAGGATGTCGGCGTCCATGAGCTGGCGCAGCACGCCCTCGTGGGGCAGGTGGCCGGTGATGGACAGGCGCAGGCGCAGGGCCGGGGTCAAAAGCTCCTCAAAGGACCGCATGTTGGCCACGCCCACGGCCACGAACTCCAGGTCGCGCACGCTGCGCTGGGCAAGTTCCGCCGCCATGCGCAGGAACAGGTCAAAGCCCTTGGCGGGCGCCTCGTTGCCCACATAGAGGACGCGCGCCCCGCGCTTCTTGCGGGGCTGGCGCTCCGGCGGGAGCAGGCCGTTGTTCAGGTCCGGGTCGGGCAGAAAGGAGTTGTACACCAGCCGCAGCCGGTTCTGGGGCACCTGGTAGGTGCGCAGCACCTCCGCGCACTTGAGCGAGTTCACGGTGACGCCCGTGGCCGCCAGGCTGTACAGCGCAAAGATGGTGTTGGGCGGAAAGATCACGCCCCGGTTGACGAACAGGCGGAAGCGCGCCCCCCCCAAACCGGACACCTTGGCCAGGGCCGCGCTCTTGTAGGCCTTGGCGTGGAAGGTGTGGACCACGTCGGCCTCGACCCGCCGGGCCAGCTCGGCCACGAAGGAGGCCGCGCGCACGTACTGCTTGAACCCGCCGTACTCCACCACCTCCACCGGATTCTCGCCCGTGGTCAGCGGCGCAAGCACCGAGGCGATCTCCGACCCCGGCGGGATCACTGCGGTGACGCGCAGGCCGCTTTCGCGCATGCCAAGGATGTTGTTGACCATCTGCCGCGACCCGCCGGAAAGCTTGGCCGAGTCGGTCATGTAGAGCACACTGGCGATGTCCGGCCGCTTGCGCAGGTACTTGAAGAACACCCGGGAGGACAGGCTGCCTGCATACATGCGCAGGCGGCTCTCGATCCAGCCGCCGTCCTTGGTCTTGCCCACGCCTATCCGGTGGATGCGCAGGGGGTTGGTCCCGCGCACATTGGCGCTGCGCTCCAGGGTGAAGGCTGCGCCAAACCCGGCCTCGCGCAGGCAGGATTCGGACAGGGCGTCGTACTGGCCCCAGGGCCAGCAGAAAAACTGGGTGTCGTTCCCCTGGCCGGAGAGGCCGTTGATCTCGCGCATGCGCGCAAAACAGCGGCGGAAGTCCGCCAGGCAGAAGGCCCTGCGCTCGGCGTCGGCGCGGCGGCGAAAGTACAGCCCGCCCCCGGCCTGGGGGCTGCCGCCCACCATGGGGGTTGTCGGCCAGTAGCCGTTGTACACATACGCGCTGCCCACCTCGAACTGCGGCAAGGCGGTTGCTGGTAAGGCCTGACGCTGCTCCGGGCTGTAGACGCCCCAGGCGCTCCAGTGGGCCTGGGCCTCGGCCTGGGTGCCGGTCTGGACCAGGCTGCGGAAGCAGCCCTGGTGCCGGGCGCTGTGGCCGTACACCTCGAAGCCGTGGTCCTGGATCATGGCCGTGAGCTCGGCCTCGTTCATGAACTGGGACAGGTCACCGTCGCGCAGGGCCAGGCAAAAAGAGTCCGGCGCGCTGAGCAGTTCCGGCCCGCCACCCTCGGGGTTCAATTGGGGCCTTTTCTCGCCGCTTCCGATGAAGTCCGTGACGCAGAAGAAGACCCCAGTCATGGAATATTTGGCCAGCAGAGGCGCGGCCACGGTCCAGTTGGACAGGTGGCAGTCATCGAAGGTGAGCACGCAGGTCTTGGGCGCCACAGGGATGTCCCCGCGCAGGGCGCGCATCAGCTCGCGCGCGCTGATGGTGCGAAAGCCCGCGTCCCGGATGGCAACAAGGTGCTCCTCGAAGCGCTGGGGCGTGTGGCCGTCGGCCTGGCTGACGTTGTGGTGGCAAAGGACGGGGATGCTGTGCGGCACGGGGTTCTCCTTGCAAAAATGCGTAGCAGACCGGGCCAGTCCCGGCAAGGCCGCACCAGGTCATGGAAATCACCGCGTCGCAGCGTGGCGGGTTGGTCTTCCATCCCTTGATAATATGCACGGATGGGGCTACAAGCATGTGATATGTCCGAGCGGACGATTCTCTTCCTTGCCGAGCCGCAGTCCGTCAGCGGCATCTTCCCAGCCCTGCGCGACGCCGGGGTTCAGGCGGGCGTGGCCGACGGCCTCACCTCGGCCATGGCCTTCCTCAAGCGTTCCCCCACGGCGGTGATTTTTTCGCGCCCGGCGCTGCCCGGCTACGCGGCGGAGGCGTTGCTGTCGCGCCTGGCCGAGCTGGCAGTCAAGGGCGAGGACGTGCCCCCGGTGATCATCTTCTCCCGCGCGGGCAGCGCCGAGGAAGCCCAGAAATACCTGGAGCTGGGCGCGCGCGACTACTGGCTGGAGCCGCTGGGCTGGGAAAAGATCAGCCTGCTGCTGCCCGAGCCAGCACCCGAGCCCGAGGCCGCGCCCCGCGTGGCCCCGCGCCCACTGGGCCCGCGCGTGCTCTCCAACGCCTCGCTCAGCGTCTCGCGCCTGGCCTCCAACGCCTCCATCGCCGCCGGGGCCACGGCCACCTCCTCCGGACCGGAATCCGCCGCCGGGCGCTTCCAGATCATCGGGCGGCACCCGGCCGTGCAGCGCGTGCTGGCCCTGGCCCGCCAGGTGGCGCGCAGCAAGGCCACGGTGCTCATCAGCGGGCCTTCCGGCACCGGCAAGGAGATGTTCGCCCGGTTCATCCACCACAATTCCGACCGCGCGCGCGAGGCCTTTGTGGCCATCAACTGCGCGGCCTTGCCCGAGCACCTTCTGGAGAGCGAGCTCTTCGGCCACGAAAAGGGCGCCTTCACCGGGGCCATCAACCGCAAGCTGGGCAAGTTCGAGCTGGCCCAGGGCGGCACCATCCTGCTCGACGAGATCACCGAAATGGACCTGGCCCTGCAGGCCAAGCTCTTGCGCGTACTGCAGGAGGGCGAGATCGACCGCGTGGGCGGGGTGGAGACCATCAGCGTGGACGTGCGCGTGCTGGCCACCACCAACCGCGACCTGGACCAGGCCGTGCGCGAGGGCAAGTTCCGCCAGGACCTGTTCTATCGCTTGAACGTCATCCCCCTGCGCCTGCCCGCCTTGAGCGAACGCGGCGACGACGTGCTGCTTTTGGCCGACTTTTTCGCCGCCAAGTACGCCACGGCCTACGGCATGGGCCCGCAAGTCTTCGTCGAGGACGCCCGGACTTGGCTGGCCAGCTACGATTGGCCGGGCAACGTGCGCGAGCTGCAGAACCTGATGGAGCGCGCCGTGCTCCTGGCCCAGGGCAACCCCATCCAGCAGCGGCACTTCCTGCTCGACGGCGACACCTGGGGCATCGACGTGGTCGAGGTGGGCGACATGGGCAACCCGGCGGACGACACCGGGATCGCGCCCGCGCCGCTGTCCACGGGCCAGGGCGAAGCCTCGGCCTCGGGCCAGGCTGCCACCGCCTTGCGCGACGTGCTCTCGGTCATGCCGCTGCACGAGATGGAGAAGCAGCTCATCCTGAAAAGCCTGGACGAGACCAGCGGCAACCGCACCCTGGCCGCGCAGCTGCTCGGCATCTCCGTGCGCACCCTGCGCAACAAGCTCAACGAATACCGGGAGCAGGGGCTGGAAGTGGCGTAGGCACAGGGATGCCTCCGGCGGCCAAAGGCGTCATTATGGCGCAAACGCACAAAGAAGTTCAGCCAACCCGATTGACGCAGAAATGTAACTGTGTCATGTGGTTAGGCTATGCGCTAGCCGTTTGCGAGCGTTCCCGCGAGCACTACGGATAGCGACAGCAGAGTCCGATGACCATCGGACGTCGACCAGCCGCAGGCTGGCGGGGGCACCCCGTGGGAAAGAATCACTCGATTTCGAAGCTCACCAGGCTGAAGGCTGAACGGCTCGGCGAAATCGCCAAGCATCAGGACGCCATCAGGCTGTTGGAGCGTGAGATCCAGACGCTCGACGAGACGATGCGGATGGTCGATTCAGGCGTGGACGTGGACGCGGTGCGGCCCATCAGGACGCGCACGCCGCTGTTCCCGCGCGGCGGACTGATGCGGCTCGTCCTGATGTTGCTCAGGGAGGCTGGACGGCCCATGGGCAGGCACGAGATCGCGGACGCGCTAGAAGCGCGACGCGGCGACGGCCTCAAGCTCCATATGCATGTCAGGAACTGCACGAAGCGGCTGGAACGGGGCGGCGTGTTGCGCGAGGCTGGCAGGGCGCCGAGCGGCGAATACCTCTACGAGATCGCCCCGCCCGAGATTCCGAGCCGCGACGACAAGCCGCAACGGCCGAAGCTGATGCTCGTCTCGAAGCCGTAGCGCCTACGCGGCCATCTGCAACTGCGGCACGGCGTCCACGGGCGGTCTCATCCGCCAATAGCCACGCCACGTCTGCGTCGGCCTGTTCCGCAGGGCCTTCCCGAGGATGTCGTCCATGATGCGTCCGTTCTGCCAGCGGTAGGTGTTGGCGCGGTAGGCGATTTCGGCCGCGTACATGGCGACGTATCTCAACGTGAGCTTGTGGATCTGCCCGACGTGCAGGCGACGGAGCCGCGCGAAGAAGGTCTCGCACAGGTTGATGTTCTCGCCGTCGTCGCCGAGGAATGCGCGCCTGTGGATGACGCGCTGATGGTCGTAGTGGGCCGCGAGGTTGTCGTAGGCCGCATGCCCGTCCGTAAAGATGGTCGCTCCCAAGGCCACGTTCGCGAAGATGAAGGGCAACAGCCCCACGGCAGATTCCGTTTCCATAACGCACGTGCGTACCTGCTTGGTGCCGTTGTGCCTATGATCCCGCTGGCACAGAGCGACGACGCAATACCTCGGCGTCGGCGGCGCGTTTCCCTCTAGCCTGTCCTCGGCCCTGTTGGCATGGCGGACGTAGCCGCCGCCGTGCATGCCATCGACCTCGAACACGCCGTTCATGAGCGACCTGTCGCGGGTGTTGGCCAGCATTTCACGGAGTTTGTACAGGATGACGAGAGAGGACTTGTGGTTCAGGCCGATGTCGCGGCGAATCTGCAGGGCGCTCTCGCCCTTCACCGCGTTCGCCCACAGCAGGACGAGCTGGAGGATGCTCCGCAGGGGCAGCTTGGAGCTGTGGAAGACCGTGCCGCTGATGAGCGAGAACGTGTGCTCGCAACGCTTGCACCGATACTGGTGACGCGTCCTGATGTGGTAGACGGCATCGCAACCGCACTCGGGGCAGACGGGTTCGCCGTCCGTCTCCTGCCAGCGCAGGAGCCTGAACTTGGCCTCGATCTGCCCGTCGGTCATCTTGTTGATGTCCCGAAGGCTGAACGACTTCGCCCAACTCCTCAACAAAAATGCGGCCAATGATCCTCCTTCCATTCGTAACCGATTAATATACTACAAAAAACTGATGGCTGTGTCAAGGGGGTATCCGGAAAACCGTGGCATCTCGCGTCGATCCTGACGCGAGATGCCACTTTGCTTTTGCGAAGACGATTTCGGGCTACTGGTCGCGGAACCGCTGGAAGAACTGGTTCAGGGCGGGGTCGTCGAGGGGGATGGGCGCGCCCGACGGCATGCGGCCGTTGCGCCAGACGATGCGGGCGGACTGGCGCGGGGCCGGATGCCCGCTGGCCCACAAGTTGCGCGCGTCAACGGGCGGCCGCTTGGCGGCGCGGTCGAGCAGGTCAGCGGTCAACGGGATGTACGTGCGCGGCCGATACTGCTCGGCGACCTTCGCCGCGAACTCCTTTGTCTGCTCGGCCACCTCAATCGGCACCCATTCTTCGCCCCAAGCGCCGACGTTGCGCAGGATGAGCTTGGCCGCGAGTTCGAGCGGGTATTTGGCCGCGAACAGGAAGCCGGGCTGCGAGACGAACGAGATGATGTGCGACCCCGACGGCCGCGCGAAGTCGCCGTGCGGCCACAGATGTCCGATCTGACGCACAGGCGGCGCGAGCGGGCCGGCTTTCGGGATCAGCATCCCGCACACGGGGAACATCTTGGCCGTGACGTCGCCGTTCGGAGACGGCCACCCGCCGATGAGTTCGGTGGCGTAGCGCGTGCCGAGCGAGCAGTACGTGAACAACGACCCGAGCGCGTCGTAGTTGAAGGAGGCTTGCGGCAACGCCTCAAGCGCCAGCGGAATCGGCGCGTCATCGGTGAGGGTCATGGCGTGGACGAGGAGCGGCGCCTGAATGGCGACGATGTCGCGCACGGCCGTGCGGAAGACCCTGCCGCGGCGGTCGAGGCAACCCGCGAGACGAACCTGCGAGTTCTGATCCTTGGCGAGGACGAGCTGGCGCGTCGCGACGGCGCGGCAGGGCGCTCCGGTGCGGCGGGACAGAGCGGGAAGGACGATGCCCTGAGACAGGGTCGCGAGCAAATGCGTGGTGCTCATACGGCTCCTTGTGATGTTGAAGGTTGTCTCCGGCGCCGCTCCCCATCCAGACGCCTGGCCAGGTGCGTGGATGGGGGTCGACGTCGCGGAGAGACTCGGTCGCTCGGATTCCGGGCCCAGAATTTCGAGCGGAGAAAAGCATAGCATAGTCAGGTGGTTGTGTCAATGGGGTATCGGAAATACCTCGGAAGCTCCGCCGATCCACAAGGGTGATCAAACTCATTCCTAGGCAGGAGGAGCGGACGAGTATGCGGGTGCCAGCGTTGTGTCCCCCGATGAGGCACTGACGAGTGATGAAGGCGTGGCATGGAAAGTTTTATTCGTTGGGACCGGCCTGATAGGCGTCTGGTTGTGGGCATGGCGATTCCTCGGGGTTGGGTGTGGAACGAAAGTCCAACCGAGGTAGCACAAAAATCAAGCGACCGGAGCCCCCTAGGCAGCTTGAATGGATCTTGGATTAGGGAGTGGTGATGTATTGACAGTAGCAATCGGACGTGGGCAAACTTACGTGAGGAGAATAATATGGGAAACGAACAGGCTACCCCATCCAAATTGAAGAACGATTTATTCTTTTGGATCACTATCCCTAAAATATTTGTCTTAGCATTGGTCTTCATCGCTGGATACGCAAGCAATGGAAATCATGAGATGTCAGCCATTAGCGTTAGATGCATGGCGACTGATTGTCGGCCAGAAGAAGTTGCGATCATACTAAAATCAGTGTTTGAAGTATCGGAACTTCGGTCTGCCGCTATTGCAGTTCTCCTCGACGCCAATGGTGGGAAAATTAGCAAAGATAGTAATAGGGTATTTATCCGATATTTGCCGCGGAATGAGGCCGTGGAAGTTTGTAGGCAAGCCAATGAGTTACTTTGGCAAGTTGAAAATGTGAAACGCGAAGCCGTGTGGTTTGATTTTGTGAATTGAATGATTCGAGAAACTTTTGTGACCTCACCGAGTAACGGCGTTGACTGAGCCGCCTCTACGGTGCGATAGTGATTTACCGTTACGCTGATCAAGGCCAGAAAAGACAAACAGAAACAGCGCGTTAACTTGTCGGGGGTGATATGTTTTCCATGAGAGATCAAGGGAACATTCGCGAGCGTGAGATATTGCGAGTGGCCGGTGAAACGACATGCGGCAACTTAAAATCCACTACAGTCGCAGTTCGGAATGAGGTAATGAAGTGGGCGACAAATCAAGTTTCTTATACTTTGCCAAATGAAGCCTGGAAAGGCCTTTCATTTGAGAGTTTAAGAGGTGGAAGGAATTGTATCTGCTCTGCGTATGAAGATGATACCTCTTTATTTTGGGCAGTTCGTGTTGAAAAGCCAGACGTAATAATGGCGCAGAGAATATGGACAACAGAAATCGTTACAGGATATGACAAAAAATCAAATAATGTCATGATAAGCTTACGCCTTCTGGTTAGCACTCCAGAAGGATATTTGGATATTTCTCCTGCCGTCCCCGGTGTTATCAGGCAGGTTACTGAAAAATGCGGATTTAAATGCGGAATAAGTGATTTTGGCAATGGCCCATCATTCATTACTACTGAAGATGAAACAGAAGAACTGGTACGTTATCTTGTAAATCCAGCCAGAAAAACACCTGTATTCGTTTGTTCCATCGCTGACTGGGAAGATAAGCCGCGGATTGATGTTGAAGCATTAAGCATGGCTACGATTGGCATCGGACATGTTGTGGTCATTACATCTGAATGTAGCTGGGTTCTTACAAACATTCTTGGAAATCGTCTTTCAACATACAACGGAGCAGTTAGGGCTTACCTTCAAGGTTTTTCGTATAATGCAAACCCTTACGCTCACCGTTGTTACGTACCGAGTGGCCCATATTCACATGATTGGGATAAGCAAACTGCAAGACGCTTGAGATGGCTAGCCGCATCTAAAAGTATACGGCACCTCAAGTTTGGTGTCGAGGTGCTATCTTTCGCATCAGTTCGCGATTATGCTTTCGACCTTGCGCGCGCCAATCTTAAGCAGAGTGGGACAACTGAAGCAACGCAGTTGGTCACTGCGTTGGGCCAGATTGCTGCGCTCAAAGATGACTTGAAACGTTCTGAGGATGAAACGGCGCAATGGTTAGAGGCATTTGAGTCAGCAGAGGAATTGGCACTAAAGCTGGATCAGCGTCTTAGGGCGGCCGAATTTCGTATTCAGCAACTGGTCGATCAGATAAAGAAGCGTGGAGACAGCCCTGACGGAAACGTTGAGTATCCGACGTCATGGGATAGGTTTGCAGAATGGTGCGACGAAACATTGAATGGACGCGTTGAACTTTCCGGACGTGCGCGTCGCGAAGTTCGAAACCCTGTGTATGGGGAGCCCGCGGTGGCCGCTCAATGTCTTCTTTGGCTTGCGAACGATTATCGTGATGCACGGTTGAGCGGTTCTGATGGACATCTGTGCGTGCCAATTTTGAGCGGAATAAAGAACGACCGATGTGGAGCCGAGGCTTTTCCATTTGACTGGGATGGACAAACACATGAAGTCGAGTGGCATATTAAAAATGGCGGAAACACTCGCGACCCTAGGCGGTGCCTGCGTGTCTACTATTTCTGGGACGACATCGGGCAAAGAGTAGTAATCGCGTCGATGCCAGCGCACGTCACGACGGAGGCTTCATAGCCGCTGGATTTGCGGTAACATACTGTAATTTCATTGTGCATTTGCGCCATAATGACGGCCAAAGGCGGTATTATGGCGCAAACGCACAAAGTCATCCATCAATTTGATTGACCCGAATTTGGACCTTGGTGTATACTTATGTTATGGGAATATCACACTCAATCTCAAAACTCACCCGGCAGAAGGCTGAACGGCTCGGCGAAATCGCCAAGCACAACGACGCCATCAAACGCCTGCGGCAGGAGATCAAGAAGCTCGACGATGTGATGCGGATGATTGACGCAGGCGTGGACGTGGACGCGGTGAAGTCCGTCAAGACGTGTACGCCCCTGTTCCCACGCGGCGGGCTTCTCCGGCTCGTTCTGGCGTTACTGAAGCAGAACGGGCGCCCCATGACGCGCACCGCAATCGCCGCCGCGCTGGAGGCTCAACGCGGCGATGGACGCGACCTGCATTCACGCGTCAAGTCTTGCACACAGCGGCATGCGCGCAATGGGGTGTTGCGCGAGGCCGGCATGGAGCCGAGTGGAGAATACCTCTACGAAATCGCCCCGCTTGAACGACCCGCCAAAGACGACAAGCCTCCGCGGCCGGCGCTCGTCCTCCTCACGAAGCCATAAGAGCGTCTACGCGGCCGCCTGCAGCGGGCCGACATCCGGTCCGGCCTTGGCTCTCCAATAGCCGCGCCAAGATTCAGACCGCCCGGTCCGCAGGGCCTTTCCGAGGATGTCGCTCGTGATGCGCTTGTTGTCCCACCGGCACGTGTCGATGCGGTAGGCGATCTCGTTCGCGTAGACTTCGAGGTACCTCGGCTCAACCTTGTGGATCTGTCCGAACTGCAGACGGCGGAACCGGGAGAACAGGTTCTCGCACAGGTTGATGTTTTCGCCGCCGTCGCCGCGGTAGCCACGCTTGTGGTTGACGCGCCGCAGGTCAAACCACGCGGCGAGCCTGTCATACCCGGCGTGCTCGTCCGCGTAGACGGTCGCGCCCTGCACCACATGCTCACCCACGAAATCGATGATGGCAGCGGCCCTTTCCGTTTCCACGACACGCACCAGCGTGCGCAGGGCGCCGCCGTGCGCAGGATTGCGCTGGCACAGGGCGATGACGCACAGCCTCGGGGTGGGCTTCGTGTTCTGTTCCGGCCTGTCCACAGCCAAATTGGCATGGCGGATGGCCCCGCCGACATGCATGCCGTCGGCTTCCACAGAACCAGTCATGGGCGTCACGTCGCGGTTCTTGAACAACGCTTCGCGGAGCTTGTGCAGGATGACGAAAGAGGACTTGTGGTTCAGCCCGATGTCGCGCCGGATTTCCAGAGCGCTCTTGCCCTTCGCGGCGTTGGCCCAGAGCAGGCCGATCTGGAGGATGGTCCGTAGCGAGAGCTTGGAACTGTGGAAGAGCGTACCGCTGGTGAGCGAAAAAGTGTGCCCACACCGCTTGCACCGATACTGCGAGCGCGTCTTCAACACGTACACCGCGTCGCACCCGCACTCCGGGCACACGGGACGGCCTTCCGTCTCGGGCCAGCGCAGGCTCTTCAGTAACTCCTCGACCTGCTCATCACTCATCTCGGCGATGGCGGTCAGGGAGAATGTCTTCGCGGCGGAGGTCAACAAGAAATTCATGACTCAAACCTTCTGTTCTTCACTTAATGGATCGAAATCATAGCAGAAATTGAATGTTGTGTCAAGGGGGTGTCGCGTAGAAAGGTCGCCTCTCGCGCGGATCAACGCGCGAGAGGCGGACCTCTTGAGGCGGGCTATCTGTGGTCGGCGGAAGCCAATTCCGACTCGACGATGGGCGCGAAGAGCGTGGCGAGGGCGGGGTCGTTGGCGTTGAACGGCTTGCCCGAGCGGTCAAGGCCGTTCTTCCAGAGCACGGCGGCCGAGGTCGCGCCGCGCTTGAACATCATGGCTTCTTTCTCCGGATTCTTGCCGATGTGTTTCGCGATGAGCGCAGGCGTCAGCGGGACGTGGCTGCGCTTGGGGAACGCCTCTGCCATGCGCGCGGCAGAAAGCTTCATACTCTCGCTTGGGGCATCAGGAAGCCAGTCCGTCCACGCGGCATCATTTCGACGCACGAAGCGCGTGGCCAACTCGTCTGGGTACGCGGCGGCGAAGACCACACCGGCCGAACCCGCGAACGAGATGACGCCGCTCGATGCGTTCCGGGCGAAGTCGCCTTTCTCCCACAACACGCCGATGTTGCGGAACGGCGGGGTCAGCGGGTCGCAGGCAGGGACGAGCATTCCGCACGAGGTGCCCATGCGCGCGGTGATGTCGCCGTTCTTCGAGGGCCACGCGCTGATGCCGTTCATGGCGTCAGTCACGCGCACCGAGCGGTAGTCGAAGGCGGTGGCGGCCGGGCCGAAGTCGAAGCGCGGTTCGGCTATGTCGAGGAGCAAGCTCTCGACGATATCGTTCGGCTCAAGCTCGCGAGTGTTCACGATGAGGCGTTCCTGCAGCCGCACGTTGTGGCGCACGGCTGTATGAAACACCTGGCCAAACCAGTCCCGGCAGGCGATGAGCTGCACGTCCGAGCCATGCGTTTCGACGACGAGCCAGCGCGTTTCCAACGCACGGTACGGAGCGCCGGTCCGATGAGAGAGCACGGGGATGCTGATGCCACTGTTGAGGGTGATGAGGGTTTTCTTGGTCATGTTTCCTTCCTTGTTCGTGTTGCGCTGTTCCCCTTCGTTGGTCCGCTGGCCAGCCGAATTCGCGAGGGGAAACAGCAGGGTTTCCGAACATTCCTCTCCGGAAGAGGAACTGGCACGTTTACCATCAAAAGACTGTTGTGTCAATGGGTTACGGAAATGTGGCCGATTGCTCGGAGGATCCAGGATCGACGAGCGATCAGAGCCGTCATAGACGGGGTGCCGCGCGAACTATTTTTCAGGGGCGCGCGAAAAGATGCGCGAAGGACCAGTCTTCCGGCACGACTTTTGTGCCGGAACGCCGTTCGTCGGAGCGCCAGCGCTTGCCGTGCCGCAGGGCGCGGCACTCGCATCCGTGCCACCATGTGCCGAGGTCGGCGACGGGTTTGCGCGACATCGCTTCGCGCACGAGTTCGCGCGTGAGAGGAACTCGCACGTCGCCGATCCGCGACATGTCCAGAGCGCGGTATGCCCGAGCTTGCGCTTCGGAGAGCGAAGCCGGTTCCCACGCTTCGCCCCAGGCTATCCTGTTCCTCGTGATGACGCGCGCGGCGAGGTCCAAAGGGAGCTTCGCCTGCAGCAGGAACCTTGAACGTGGTGGCAGGGCCGTAATGTGCGAGGCGGCGGGCCGCGCGAAGTCGCCGTGCGGCCAGAGCACGCCCACAAGGGGAAGCGGCAGGGCAGGAGGCGCGTCGATTGGCGCGAGGACGCCTGCCGCGGCGAGGAGTTGCGCCGTGACGAACCCGGACGGCGTCGGCCAGCCCCCTGCCAGTTCGGCGGCCTCACGGGGGTTCAGCGACAGGTATGCGTACGGCGTGCCCGTGCCGTCGAGGCTGAAAGTCGGCTCCTGTAGTTCGGCCACGCGCGTGACGATGGGGCTGTCGTGCCAAAGCCTCTGCGCATGGGCGATGAGGCCAGCGTGCATGGACATGACGTCGCGCACGGCGGTGCGATGGATGTTCCCGCGCCGGTCAATGCAGGCGACGAGCGTGATGCCCGGGGCGGACTCGTCGAGGATGAGTTGCCGCGTCGAGACGGTCCGGCAGAGGCGGCCGGACTTACGCGATACGCACGGGAAGACGAGGGCTTGTGAGACTGTGGCGAGGACAAGGTTTGGCATGGGCGGCTCCTTTTCGTTCTCGGGTATGGAACGGATGGAGCCGGGCTATCATGAAAATCCGGCCATGTGAGCCCGGGGCGGAAATGGCTTTCCGCCCCGGGTTCCCGCGTGTGTCGCGCCTATCAAGCCGCTTTGGACACAGCCAGCAACAGGACATTGTCCTGCTGGATGCCTTGCTGGCTCGGCGTAATCTGCGCGGCCGGCATGGAGGTTTGCGCAAGCACCTGGGTCAAGAGATTCGCCGCGGACTGGATGCCGGGGTCAAGGTTGGCA
>Ga0209697_10000092_pt1 | contig 123820 bp, 105 predicted proteins | sample AliMusrvi5mmetaG_FD_184115 | JGI IMG/M metagenome (GOLD analysis project Ga0209697, IMG submission 184115) | Freshwater lake bacterial and archeal communities from Alinen Mustajarvi, Finland, to study Microbial Dark Matter (Phase II) - Alinen... | ecosystem: Environmental > Aquatic >... | reverse complement strand
ACTTAAGGGAGGTTCTAAAAATTGATTTTTTGAATAATTTTTAATGTAGGTTCTGGTTTAATTTTATGGAGGTCCCAAGTTCACTACTTCCTTAAAGTAAATCTGGGTTGGAAAAATGCTTGAAAATCTGTTTTCACCTTAAAAACCGTCTATCTATTTGCCATTTAGTATTTTTTATGAGGTTGATATTTAGCAATATATGAAATTTACCTTGTTAGCTGTTCATATCTGAAGATATTATAAGTCAAATTTATCAGCCCTATTGTGGCCGTCGCTCTTGGCATTCCGACAGACCAGATATACATGCAATTCATACTTTGTTCCATAAAGCCAAAAATGTGCTCTACTCGAGCGCGTATTTTTGATTTTATTGTATTGTTCGATTTCTGTTCTTCTGTCATCGGTTTGTTTTTGTAACCCTTCTCGTGTACGTTGTTAATCATTTTGTATTCGGAAATTGCTTCTTCCTGCTTTGGACCTGTATAAGCACTATCCGCATGAAGTGTCTGATCCTTATCTTTTTCAGTAAGTAACAATTCAAGTACCTTAGAATCATGCACGGATGCATCCGATACATAGTAAGTCCCTATAATCTTGCTCTTTGCATCAACTTTAACATGATTCTTGTAACCGTAAAAAGTGTCACCATTTTTCTTTACCCAGCGTGCATCGATATCTTTATGACATTTCTTGTTAGGGCGGTCGTTCCAAAGATCATAGCCACTTTCATCCTTTATCATTTTGCTTTCCTCACGCGTGTTGCGCTGACGAGGAATCTCCATAAAGCTGGCATCTATAATCTGGCCTTCATTGAATATCAACCCTTTTTGTTCCAAATGGGAAATAAACAACTCGAACAGTTCCTCTACCGAAGCCGTCTGGGTGAGCCTTTCCCGGAACGCCCAAATAGTTTTTTCATCAGGAACTTTATCGCCTGTTTCAAGACCCAAAAACTTCTTAAAACTCATTCTGTCCACTATCTGGTACTCAACCTGTTTGTCGCCAAGATTGTAATAGCGTTGAAGTATCATAATTTTGAACATCATCACAACATCAAAAGGTTTGGCACCGGCATTATTTTTCTTTGTAGTATTGAGGAGTCTTGATTCAAGAATAGGACGAAACATCTCAAAATCAATAACTTTATTTATTGACTCAATCGGATTACCCATCTCAGAAAGGTGAGAGACAGCAAATTGTTCATCAAATAATCCTTTTTTCCCTTGTGACTTATATATATTGCTCATAGAATTTATAATACCGAATTCAATGTGCCAAATATAACAATAAATATCTGAATATCATATAATTAAATTGTAGAACCTCCCTTGTATAAAATAGAATAATGAAGTATATTATAACTCTTTTGATTTTTTTTGTATACGCTTCAGTCTCTTTCGCTTCTACTTTAAACGGATATATTTTTGATAAAACTACAAGAGAGCAGTTAGTGGGTGCATATATTCTTTTACAACCTGGAAATGCAAGTTCAGTATCCATGTTAAGTGGAAGATATTCTTTGAGCAATATAAAGGCGGGCAAATACAAAATACAGGTTTCATACATCGGTTACAAAACCATTGATACGGTCTTTACCGTATTAGAGAATGCTGATAATAAAGTGAATATTTACTTGGCTTCGAGTAATACGGATCTCAATGCAATAACCGTAACTGCAAAGGGGGCTAAAGAATCAGATAGTTTTGCCAAACGGGCGGAACAAAGAGCAAATAACCTGGTGAATATAGTTTCAGCAAATGCAATCGCAATTTCACCAGATATTACTGTGGCTAACATAATGGCCAGGATATCAGGAGTATCCATTGAAAGAGGCAACACTGGTGAAGGTCAGTATGCTATTATCAGGGGAATGGACAAGAGGTATAATACGACTTTAATTAATGGTGTAAAGATACCGAGTCCTGACAATAAAAACAGGTATGTTCCTTTAGATATATTTCCTTCAGATTTAATAGAACGGATTGAGGTATCTAAATCCCTGAATCCGGACATGGAAGGTGATGCATCAGGTGGAGTGATTAACCTTATGATGAAAACGGCTCCCGATGAATTCAAGTTGGAAGGAAATATTGGTACCGGTTTCTCCAGTTTGTTTTCTCAAAGGCCATTTGATGGTTTTAGTACGACCTCTGTCAATAAAAAATCTCCTGCAGAAATTTTAGGCATCGGTGTCGAAGCTCCCAAATCTAATTTTCCATTTCAAAACCTGATTACCACCACAAAAAAATCACCGATTAACAGTAACTATAGCCTTACGATTGGTGACAGGTTTTTAGATAAGAAATTTGGAATCATTTTTTCAGGTACATATCAGAACACTTATGCGGGAAATAATACCTCCCGTTTAGTTGAGAATGCCACATTAGGACCAGCACAGGGATCTGATGGCGAAATGACGCAAGTTTTTCCAAGCTACCTGAGTAGAAAATATTCATCATTAACCAACAGACTAGGACTTATCTCAACGGTTGATTACAAGTTTAATCAGGATAACACGGTAAGTTTGTTCGGAACATATCTGCAATTGAACGAAGATCGTGTCAGACTCACCAATGAACTGCTTTTAGGGAATTACTCATACAATGGATATATTGGTGGTTTTCAGCAAAGTTTTGAAACGCAAACCAGGCAAGACCTGCAAAGCATTTACAGTTTAATCTTACATGGTAATAATAAATTGGCTCATTTTTTAAATGCCGACTGGTCTTTAGCTTACTCTGCTGCAAGCCAGCAGTTACCAGACATGGCATCCTTTAATACAACACAGCAAATCAGTCCGAATACTTCGGGAACAGCTACTTCAATAACATATGGGATTTTGTCGGTTAGACCTGAAAGCAGGGAATGGTCGCATAATACAGATAAGGACATATCCGGATATTTTAATTTTCATTATAACATTGATATAAAAGAACATAAAACACTTTTGGCTTTTGGAGGTATGTTCAGACACAAAAGCAGGGATAACTTCGACAATCAATACAGTTTAAATGCAATTCCCGACGATGGTTCAACTTATCAGACCTTTGTTTCCATTCCGGCGTCTCAATTTAAGTTTATTCCACATACTGATGCACTGGGAACGGCATTCAGCAATGCAGGCGTTTATACATTTATTGAAAACGTACAAGGTGCATATGGACAGGCTAAATATTTCATTAATGATCGTTTTGATATACTATTTGGTTTAAGGGTTGAGAATACAAGCCAGCTATATGACTCTTCCTTACCTGAAACCATTGCCGGCAAAACGGCAAGTATAAGTTATATAGATTTTTTGCCAAGCATAAATGTCAAATATTCGTTAATTGATAATCAGGCATTAAGGTTTTCTTATTTCAAATCTGTTTTACGTCCTGCTTATTCAGACCTGGTTCCCTATCTCGATAAAACAGGATTCTCACAAGATGACTTTGGAACAATTGGGAATCCGAATTTGCAGCACACAACCATTGACAATTTTGACTTCCGCTACGAGGTATTTCCAAAGGGTCTGGATCAATATATGATAGGTGCATTTTATAAAGCAATCGTCAATCCAATTGAATATGCATTGGTTCAAGGTAGTTATGCTGCAGATCTGCAACTTACACCGAGTAATTTTGGTAATGCTCATAACTTTGGTTTGGAAGCTGTATTCAGGAAATATTTTGGAAATATTGGGTTTTCAGGTAATTATACTTATACGTATTCTTTAATTAACTCCTCTAAGAAATTTAACTTTATCGATCCTCTTGATAATAGTTTTCACAATATTGAAGTGAACCAGGCCAGACCTTTGCAGGGACAAGCAGCTCATATTGGGAATTTATCACTTTTATACAAAAGCAGCAAAAACAATTTGGATGCCCAATTGGCGATGGTATATACAGGAGAAAGAATAAACACCCTTTCTTTATATAAGGATTTGGATAACTGGGAACGACCAACCTTCAACCTCGATTTTTCTGCACAAAAAGAGTTTAGACAGCATTATATTGTCTATATAAAGGTTAATAATCTTTTAAATACACCCTACCAATTAATTGTCAAACAAGCCAACCGAGCTTACAGCGGCAATAATAAACTACCTATTCAAAATAGTCCCGACTATGCTACTATTGAAAGAGATGTATATTATTCGCGATTCACTCTGGGTTTTCGTTTCAAATTCTAATAGTAACAAAAGAATCTAATTTATTAATAAACAATTAGTTCATTTATTTAAAGTTCAAAAATCATGAGAAATTTTAGAAACATTTTATTTTTGCTTAGCATCTTTGCTTTCGCTTCATCTTGCAAGAAGGATACAGCAGTTGTCTCCATTCCCTTATTTAAAACAGGTGTATTAGTGAGCAATGCAACTCCATTGTCAGGTCCTATAAAAGGAACCATGCTTGCCAATCAAGTCTATACGATTTCAGGAGATGTCACTATCAATTCCGCTGATACATTATTAATTCAGGAAGGGGTTAAAATCAGTATTACCAACGGCGCTAATTTCATTGTTAAAGGAATTCTGGTAAGTCTTGGTTCAAAGAGTGCCCCGGTAACAATTACCGATCCTACTAAAACAAAAGCTGCAGGAAATTCATCAGCAGCAACAGATCCTGCATATGTCGGGGGATGGGGTGGCATTTATTGTGATGTAACCTGTCCGCTTTTGGTTCTCAAATGGACTCATCTTGACTTTGGAGGCGCTGGTTTGGTAGCCCCACCCTTCACTGGTCCGTCTACAGGTGATCAGTACATTATTTACTGGCAGAATCCGAACGGTAATTTTATCATGGAAGATTCATGGCTTTATGGTAGTCCAGATGACGCTATTCGTTTTTATGGCGGTCATATCAATATGATGAGAAATACGATGGAGAAATGTGGTGGCACTGGCGGTGATGGATTTAATGCTAAAGGTGGCACACAGGGGAATATGGCCTATAACCTGATAATAGGTAGTGCGACAAATGGCACAAAATCAGCTAATGATGGGGCAAAAGGGTCTATTCAATGTCAGATAGCTATGTACAACAATACATATGTTAATAGTGGTTTCAGAAACGCTGGAACTTTTGGTGCCAGAAGCGGTTCAATTGAAGTAGAAAATAATTCCAGAGCACTTGCTTATAACAACCTGATAGTGGATTGTAATTTTGGTGTTAGAATTGCCGGCGGTAATAATGTTACTGCAAAAGTTTACCTGGCCGATACTTTAAGCCATACCGATGGTCCAATCAATAAAACTGCCTATGGTCACAATTTCTTTTATGTTGATAACGTGGCTCAGGCCAATCAGATCGTCCCTACTAATATCGCACAGGCAGTTGTTACTCATCCGCAAGCTACTGATATTCCAAATATGGCAGCATTCTTAGGTCCAAACTATACTTTTGGTTTCATGTATGATGGAACTTCATTGGTTGGACAGAATAATCCAAAGTTTGTGAACTACTCCCTTCCAAACTTGAATTTTATGAACCAGGCTTCAGTTGATGCATTCGATTTTCATCTTCAGGCCAGTTCTCCAGCCGCCGGTAAAGGTTTAACAACTTTCTCACCTATCACCAATGTTCCTGTTGATAAAAATTTTGGCTCAAGCGGAATTACCCCTCCAGGGAAAGATATTGGTTGTTATCAGTTGGATGGTACAGGTAACCAACATTAAAAAACTAATATTGAGTCTATCAAAAAATAAATGGTGGACTCAATATTAATTTTTGAACAGGTATTATAACCAAATATAGATATATTCGATTATGAATAAGAATTTTAAACGTCAAATTCTGCAGTGTAGACTGAATCTTGTAAAAATTTGTGTTCTTTCTTGTTTACTTGTTTTAATGGTGAGTTGGAGCAAGGATTCGAAACAAAACCAAAAATTGGTTCAGTTCGTTTTCACATCCGACTCTCATTTTGGAGTAAAAAGAATTACTTTTCAGGGTGACTCAAATGTGTTTGCAAATGTTGTAAATGCGGCAATGGTATCAAAAATGAATTCATTACAATATGCAACTTTGCCGAATGATGGTGGTGTAAATGCCGGAAAAATTATTGGTGGAATTGACTATTTAATTAATACTGGCGATATTGCCAATCGTGAAGAAAAAGGAATTCAAAATTCGGCGACTTCATGGAATCAATTCACTACTGTTTACTTAAATGGAGCAAACCTTAAGAATCGTTTGAATCAAAAGGCAGAGATTTTACTTTTAGCCGGCAATCACGATATTTCTAATGCAATAGGACATTATAAAGAGATGAAGCCTTTGACAGATAACTGTTCGATGGTTGGAATTTATAATTATATGTTTCCGTCAACCCCTAAGACAACTTACAATTATCAATATTCTACTGATAAAGTCCACTATTCAAGGGATATTGCAGGGATCCATATTGTTTTTCTAAATATGTGGCCCGACTCGTGTGAACGCATCTGGATCGAAAAAGATTTAAAGGCAGTGAGCAAAACTGAACCAGTTCTTTTGTTTACACACGACCAACCAAATGTTGAATCAAAACATTTTACGAATCCAAATGGATCGCATACAATTAATTCTGCCGATAAATTTGAAAATATTATCCCGGAGGTATTCAAAGATGGTGTCAAAACATCCGATCCAAGTGTTATCGAACAACGTTCTTTTGTTGCGTTTCTAAAGGCCCATCAAAACATTAAAGCATATTTTAATGGTAATGATCATGAAAACATTTTCTATGATTACAAAGGACCAGATAACGATATTAATCTGAAAACATTCCAGGTTGATTCACCAATGAAAGGGAATATATCGGGACATGACGAATCAAAAATGTCATTTCAATTTGTAACCATCGATACCCAAACAAAAACAATGACTGTACGTGAATGTTTGTGGAATGCAGTTCCTTCCAATCCTTCAGCCCCCATAGTCTGGGGCGCGAGCATGACGATTTCTTTAGAATAAATTGTTTAAATGAAAGGCTGTTTGGTTAATCAATGATTAATGCCAAACAGCCTTTCAAGTAAAAAGTCTTAAAATTAAAGCGACACACTGATAAGATTTTCCTTTTTCAGAATCGTCTCTCCGCTCCATCTGTAGGCTGACAATTGTTCTGATCCCACTACGCAGCTATCAACGCAACAGATATTTGACTGAACAATTTGTGCGCCGTCACTAAGACAATAGTGTCCCATAAAAACTGGTGGTTTATTGATATCATAAGGCTCAAACGAAGGAGCAATTTCTTTAGGGATGGTATATTCTGGCAGAATAAATTTATTCCCAAAAGAAATCCTCCTGAAGGTCTTATTTTTTGGCGATTCCCACCAGTTCATCCGAAAGACTTTCCTGCTCATCCCTTTTGAACATTTCAGAATCAGATCCTGTGGACAAATGTATTCAAGTCCTTTGAGCAAACGGTAAATGATTGCAGCTGCAGGTTGTTGATTTTCATGAATATTTCTTAGAAAATCTTTTTTCAATCGTCCCTCGGGCATAAAACTCCTAAGATAATTGATATCGTCATCATTCCAGTAGGCATGCGCAATTCTGATTTTACCCAGATCAATATAAAATGGCAAAGTACGAAACCATTTCAAATGGTCACGCCACTCCAATTCAAATCCTTTAAAGGCTGTTAGTGTACTTTGAATCTGGTTTCTGTTACCAGCTATATGACGCGAAAGATACAACCCTTTGGAATCTTTGATATGATATAAAATCGCACTGTACTCATGATTCCCCAGAATCGTGTAGGCAAAACCTGCTTCGGTCATTTGCCGTACGATCTGAATGGTTTCCCTGATTTCGGGTCCACGGTTGATAAAATCACCAATAAAAATGGCTGTACGTTCGGGATGTTGCCAGGTTCCGTTGACCCTTGCATAACCCATCGCTTTTAAAAGTTTCTTTAAAAGCGAGGCAAAGCCATGCACATCACCGATGATATCGTATTTCATAGGTTTCATAGGTTCCAAAATTAGAAATATTTAGTAAACATCACCTATATTTCCAGCAGAGAAATAAATTATAGATATTATTTAAGTAATTGGAATAAATGGATGTCGTATAAGAGCGATTGGCTTGTTTCATTATTGGCCGATACTGTGAAGCTTATTCTGAACCTTCGAAATAAAAAAAAACGGAAATAGGCCGTAGGAAACGTAGGAATCGTAGGAAAGGCCTGTTCTTTCATTTTATATCCTGCGTTACATGCTGATTCATAATGCTATACATGTATCCTGCATTTCCTACGATTTTCCTACGGTTTTCCTACGTTCCTGTATCATATATTTGAATTTTACAAAAATCAACGCGAATATTGTTTTGCTTCTTACATCCATATATGCCTGAACAGGAACAACTGGATATTTTTCAATAGTGGCATTAACGAATACGACAACTTTTTAGGAACGATATAATGTCTTACTTCCTGAATTTAAATTTTGCATTAATCTATTCTTTTGTTTTGGGTTATTAGCGGCTTTGCGCGATTATATCAATAAAGTCGCGCAAAGACCCCATCCGTCAGCCGAAGGACGCAAAGAAGAAAACAACGACATTATATCTTGACCATCACTTATAATTCACAAGAATGGCAGGAAAATCCATTGCTGATTCTTCCTGCCATTAAAAAGACAATTGATATTTTTATTAAGCTACAGGAATATCTTTGTTGACATTCTTGCTGCCGATTAATGCGTAATACAACATGTAGGCTAAACCAAGGAAGATGACCCAGTAACTGGCAACAAATGAAACGTTGTCAGCAACGGCTCCCTGGATAAGTGGCAATATTCCACCACCGCAAACCATTACCATAAATATTCCTGAAGCAGTAGCTGTGTATTTTCCAAGACCTTCAACTGCAAGGTTGAAGATACCACCCCACATTACAGAAGTGCAAAGTCCAACTAGTATCAGGAACATAACGCCGATTGGTACCTGTGCCAGGCCAAACGAAATATTTTTCTGGAATACAGGCATGCTTACCGTTGTTTCAATGGAACTAAACATCGAAAGTAATACGAAGATAAGTCCGAGGGTTGATGCGAAAATAAGCATTGCTTTGCTTGAGAATTTTGCACCAAGAGAAGCTCCGATCAAACGGCCGATTAACATCAAAAACCAATAGGTTCCTACAACCGCACCAGCAACTGAAGCATCAATACCTAAACCTCCGATTGTCTTGGCAGTAGTCATATACAAGTTGGTTATATTTGGGATACCAACTTCTACACCAACATAAACAAATATAGCTACAGTTCCTAAAATGAAGTGACGAAAAGAGAGTGCACTGTGTTTATCCTTAACCAATGATTTTTCTCCAGTGATCATGTGAGGTTCTGGAATTTCCATCGTGAAGAGCACAATAAATGCCAAAGCAAAAATGCCTAATGCGATGAAAAGTGCTGGGTTAGCATCGCTGATGTGTGCTTTTGCAACATCTCCCATCAGAATACCGACAAGAACAGGAACAATTGTTGCTCCGATTGAATTGATAGAACCACCAAACTGGATTAACTGATTGCCTTTTTTACCGCCACCACCAAGTGTGTTCAGCATCGGATTAACTACAGCATTCAACATACACATCGAAAATCCACAAACAAATGCCCCAGTAAGATAAACAGCAAAGCTGCCAACCTGACCCGAAAGAAATTGAATACCAACACCTGCGAAACCAATACCAATGGCCAACAAGGCTGTTTTTTTATAGCCAATTCGTTCAAGAAGAAGACCTGCAGGAATACCCATGAAGGCATATGCAATAAAATTAGCCGCATTTCCTAATGACGACATAAAATTGGAAGCCCCAAACTGATTTTTTACGATCACACCTAAAGGGTTAGGAAGCCCGGTAACAAACGACACCATGAAGAAGAGGGCGAACATCATTGCAATAGGCAATGTGTAATTCTTGTTCTGAGTACTCTGAGTCATAATTTAAATAATTTATTATTAGTAATTGAGTGAATTAATCTTGCTAATTGGTTATTATGTGGACTGAATTTTCAGTCAGCAATAATACTAAATTTTTTAGAATAACTTCTTTCCTCCATCACCAATTTCCGCAACATAAAACACTGGCTTTAGTCCGGTCTTTTCTTCATAGTTTTTACCCACCTGCTCAATGAATTTGTCAACAGCTTCGTCTTTAACAAGACTTACCGTACAACCACCAAAACCACCGCCGGTCATTCGTGTACCGATCACCCCATCTATTTTGCGACCCTCTTCAACCATCGTATCTAACTCAAAACCTGTGACTTCATAATCATCCCGCAATGAATCGTGCGATCCGTTCATAAGTTCACCAAATTTAACCAGATCTCCTTCTCTTAGGAATTTCACAGCATCTTCGGTTCTTTTGATTTCGCTCACAACGTGTCGGGCCCGTTTACGCACAGTTACGTTTTCAATTTTATCCTCAACTTTAAGGAAGTCTTCCCATGAAATTTCTCCCAAAGCCGAAATTTGCTGGTATGGCTGGATCGCTTTAACCGCAGCCTGACATTCGGCAACACGTTCGTTATATTTACCTGAATCAAGTTTATGAGGGCTGTTTGTATTGCTGATTACGATTTTTACACCATCAAGCTTAACTGGAACCAAATCGTAAGCCAAAGTATCGCAATTGAGAAAAACGGCATGGTCTTTCTTGCCCATTGCCGATACAAATTGATCCATGATCCCGCAATTGACGAGAGCATATTCATGCTCCGCTTTTTGACCCATCAGCGCCAGTTCAATCTTGTCGATACCAAAACCATACATATCATTGATTGCTACACCTGTTACAACCTCGAGTGCAGCCGAAGATGATAATCCGGCACCAGTAGGAACATCTCCATAAAATAAAATATCTGCACCTTTATCGAAGGTCAGACCTTTTTTCATAAACTGTGCAAAAACACCGATTGGATAATTAACCCATTCTTTGCCAATTGCTTTATTTAAATCTTCAACTTTTACCTCGGCCACAAAAGGCATATCCAATGAGGCAAATTTCACTGTTTTGCGGTCAGTTTTGCGAATCAGGCAATATATTCCAAAACTAAGCGCACATGGAAATACAAAACCACCATTGTAGTCGGTATGTTCGCCAATTAGGTTTACGCGACCCGGTGAGAAATAGCCACTTACTTCACCTTCGCCAAATTTCTCAATAAATTTTGCTTTTAATTGTTCGATCGTCATATTTTAAAAAATTAATGTATTAACTGGTAGGTACTGGTAGGGACAAATGTATAATAATTTGACGGTAATGGAGGAAGTTAAAAATATGTTTTAGAACAGATTTATAACGATCTTCTTACGATCAGCTTCGAAGAATTACGAGTCTTTGTGTTTTTATGATTTAATATCATATCCGCGAGCGTTTTTCCCATCTGGACGAAATCAGTCGAAATTGTAGTGATGCCACCTGCCACCACCTCTTTCAGCATGGTATCGTTAAACGAAACAAGGCCAACGTCCTTACCCAGCTCAAGATTCATCGCTGCCGCACTCTTTACTATTCTTACAAGGTTACGATCCGAAACAACAATATAGACTTCCCCTTTTTGTACATTCCGCTTTTCGACAGAACGAATAATTTCATCCTCCAAATTCCATTCGGCGCAGAATCTTTTGAAACCGGCAACACGCTCTTCCGGCTCTTTTCCACCCGGGAAGACCATGATCAGTTTTTTATATTTACAAAAAAGCTCCTTTCCTGCCATCATCCCATCATATACATCCTGCTCAAAATCCTGGTAGATGACTGGGTAATCTGCAAGATCGGGTTTAAGCCGGTCAAGAATGTATACTTTGTCTGAAGGAAGTTGCTTAACCACATCAATCGAATTGTTAAAAGTGGCAGGCATAATGATATAGGCGCTGTATTTTCCAATAGAACTTTCAATAAGTTCCTTGTAAACATGGTAATTGAAATGGTGAAAATAGATGTCCACATATATCCGGTTATCCAATTCCTCCAGAAACGAGGTGTATAAATCTTCCTTGAATACATTTAACTCGTCGAAAAGGAGAAAAACTTGTCTGTCAAAATTCAAGTCTGTCTTTTCAATATAATAACCCTTTCCCGGGATGGTAATCACGATTCCACGCGATTTTAACTCATTAAAAGCCAGCATAACGGTGTCGCGCGAAAGCGATAATTCACCACATATCTGATTGATCGATGCAATTTTGTCTCCCTTTGTAAGAATCCCTTGCTCGATTGCCATACAAACCGAATTGATAATCTGTCTGTACTTGGGGATCCCGGTTGCTTCGTCAATATTGAAGATGTTTGTTATATTCACTGAAGTTAGTTTTTTAACGCCATAAAAATATGTTTTTTTTATATTTATCTTTACGTTTGTGTCCAGATAACTAAATTTCATTTTATGGAACTAAAACGTGATATTTTCGGAAATGCCCGCAGAGGCGAAAAGGTGTTTTTATACACACTTCGCAATGATCATGGAATTACAATTAAGATTACCAACTATGGGGGAATCATAACTTCGATCGAAACACCCGACAAAAACGGGAAAAAAGCAAACATTGCTTTAGGCTTCAAGTCGCTTGATGACTATCTTACAGATGCTTATATCGAAAATGGTCCCTTTTTCGGATGCGTCGCCGGTCGGTATGCAAATAGGATAGCCAAAGGCAAGTTTTCCATCGATGGGAAAGAGTATACATTGCCGGTCAATAATGGAGAAAATTGCCTGCACGGTGGAATTACTGGATTTGATAAGGTTATCTGGGTTCCTAATTTGATCGAGAAACCCGATCTTGTAGGTGTTGAACTTAAATATCGTAGTGTCCATATGGAGGAAGGATTTCCTGGAAATCTCGACCTTACATTGACTTACACGCTGAACCATAAAAATGAATTACATATTGATTATAAAGCAACAACCGACCGCGAAACTGTTATTAATCTGACCAATCACACCTATTTTAATCTTTCAGGAAATGACGGAACCACTATTCTTGACCATATCCTTCAACTCAATGCAAAGACAAAAACCGTGAACGATGAAGGGTTGATTCCAACAGGTGAAATTGCTGACGTAGCCGGAACACCATTTGATTTTACAGCGCCCACGGCTATTGGTTCACATATCGCTGGATTGCCCGATGGTTATGATTGCAATTTTATCCTGAATAATCCCAACGGTAAGCTTGTAAAGGCAGGTATTTTGTCGGGGGAAACGTCGGGCAGAACGGTGGAGGTCTCTACCACAGAGCCTGGTATACAGTTATATACTGGCTATTACATTCCTGAGTTGGATGGGAAGAATGGTGAGAAATATGGAAGGTATGCAGGTCTTGCACTTGAGACACAGCATTTCCCCGATTCCCCAAATCATCCTGAATTTCCTTCCACATCACTCAAACCGGGCGAAGTTTTCAAATCGAAAACAATTTATAAATTCGGTACTAAGTAATAACGCACCATATTTCTGACACAAAGTCTGTAGCTCACAGTTACAGGCTTTGTTTTTGATAGTTAGTAACGAACTTCTTTTCCTGATCATACGTTTATGGTTAAAACTACAACACTATGCGAACACTAATCGAACTATTTGAATCAAGTACTGATCGGTTTCCGAATAATCCATTACTATGGGAAAAGCCCAAAGATCATTACATATCATCTACTTACTCCGAAATTCGTGATCAGGTTTATGCGTTTGGCGCAGGATTAATGTCGTTGGGATTTAAGAAAGAAGAACGGATTGGGCTTCTTTCTGAAGGAAGAAATAACTGGCTGGTCAGCGAACTGGGTATCTTCTATTGCGGAGGGGTGAATGTCCCCTTATCCGTAAAGTTGGAAGCTGCCGAACTTAAATTCCGATTGGCACATTCCGGTTCCCGGATGGTAATTGTTTCTGCCGGACAAGTATCAAAGATCAATGAAGTTATTGGCGATCTTCCTGAAATCGATTACGTTATTCATCTCGATCCAATTGAGAATCCCGGTTCAAAAGACCTCTTCTTCATAGATATTCAAGTGCTTGGACGTGAATTCCTGAAATCGGGCGAAAATCAGATGAAGTTTGATTCTGTATGGAAAAATGTTCAGCCCGACGACGTAGCCAACATCTCTTATACCTCTGGCACTACCGCCGATCCTAAGGGAATTATGCTTACCCAACTGAATTATACAGCAAATGTGATCCAGGCAAACACCGTTTTAGAGATTTACGAAAATTACAAAACGCTTGCGGTACTTCCGTGGGATCACTCATTTGCACATACTGCTTGTCTTTATACCTTTATGTTTCGGGGAGCATCCGTAGGATCTGTTCAGACCGGACGATCGCCAATGGAAACACTCCGAAATGTTCCGATTAATATTCAGGAGTTTAAGCCTGATATCCTGATGAGCGTTCCCGCCTTATCAAAGAGTTTCAGAAAGAACATCGAAAAGGGAATTCTGGCCAAGGGGAAAGTTACAGAATTGTTATTCAACCATGGATTAAAAGTGGCTTACCATTACAATGGTGATGGATGGAACCGTGGAAAAGGCTGGCGCATCCTTCTTAAACCCGAATATGCATTGCTCGATAAAATCCTGTTTTCAAAAATCAGGGAAGCGTTTGGGGGTAATCTGAAATTCTTTATTGGCGGTGGAGCATTGCTCGATACAGAACTTCAACGGTTTTTCTTTGCAATCGGCACACCCGTTTATCAGGGCTATGGACTTACAGAGGCAGCTCCGGTTATCTCTGCTAATTCGCCACAATCTGTTAAATTTGGGTCTTCCGGTAAAACTGTTCAATATCTTGAAACGATAATCTGTGATGTCGATGGTGTACCTCTTCCTGCAGGAGAGAAAGGTGAAATCGTTGTAAAGGGCGAAAATGTGATGAAAGGTTACTGGAAGAATCCCAAAGCTTCCGAAGAGACATTAAAGGACGGGTGGCTTCATACCGGCGATTTAGGTTATCTCTCTCCCGATGGTTATCTGTATGTTTTAGGTCGTTTTAAAAGCCTTTTAATCGGGAATGATGGCGAGAAATACAGTCCTGAAGGGATAGAGGAGGCCATTGTTGACCAATCACCCTATATTGATCAGGCGATGCTATATAACAATCAAAATGCTTACACCATTGGTTTTATAGTTCCAAATATCGCAGCTATCAACCGGACACTGATCAAACATGGATTAGATCCCGGTACAAATGAAGGAATATTGAAGTCGCTTGAAATAATTAAACAGGAAATTGATGCATACCGCAAAGGGGGAAAATTCGAAGGTCTGTTTCCTGAACGATGGCTACCCACGGCTATCGCAGTTCTCCCCGAAGCCTTTACCGAGCAAAACCATTTATTGAACAGTACAATGAAAATGGTGAGAGGAAAGATTACCGAATATTTTAAACCGATAATGGATTTCATCTACACGCCCGAAGCTAAGGAAATTACAAACAGTAAAAACACAGAATCCATTAAGAAATGGAATTAAAAATAATTTTGTGATGATTATTGAAACAAAGTCATACCCAAGGGCAGCAGTAATAGGAAATCCTTCAGATGGATATTATGGTAAAACAATTGCCTTTGTATTCAGCAATTTCGCAGCAAAAGTGCAACTTTACCATACCCCCGAACTCGAAATAATTCCTGCGGAACTTGATACGACCAGGTTTTTAAGTCTTAACTATCTTGTTGAAGATGTCAACTTACACGGCTATTATGGCGGAGAACGATTGTTAAAGGCGACCATAAAAGTATTTGCAGATTATTGCAGACAAAACAATATCAAATTAGACGACAGAAATTTTACCATTCGTTATTCTTCCGACATCCCTCATCGACTTGGCCTTGCAGGTTCTTCAGCAATTATTACTGCTTGCATGAAGGCCCTTATGGCATTTTATGATATCTCAATTCCTAAACCACTCCTGGCTAACCTTGTACTTTCTGTCGAAGTGAATGAACTTGGCATTACAGCAGGTCTTCAGGATAGGGTGGCACAGGTTTATGAAACTCCGGTTTTCATGGATTTCAATGAAGAAAACATGAAGAAAAATGGTTTTGGAATCTACAAAATGTTAGATGTAAAGCTATTTCAAAATTTCTATATCGCATATCGAAACGATCAATCCGAAGGATCAGAAGTGCTGCACAACAATCTTAAAGCCAGGTTCCAAATTGGAGAGCAAAAAGTAGTTGATGCTATGAAAGAATGGGCAGGATTAACTGAACAATTTTATAAGGCTTTGCAGAATAATAATATAGAATTGATGCATGAATTGATGAATCATAATTTTGATCTCCGACGCAGTTTGGTCGAAATAACCCCAAAGAACCTTGAAATGGTAGATGTTGCCCGTTCTGTTGGTGCAAGTGCCAAGTTTACGGGGTCTGGTGGTGCAATCATTGGAACTTATTCCAACGAAAATGCGTATATGGAACTTCAACGATTGCTCAACGGTAAAGGTATTGAGATCCTTAAACCTAAAATCTGTGGATATGAAAATTAAAAAAGCTGTTATACCAGCTGCCGGCTTTGGAACCCGTTTTTTACCCATCACAAAGGCTCAGCCAAAAGAGATGATACCAATTGTGGATACTCCTGTTATTCAATATGTAGTTGAAGAAGCAGTCGAGTCGGGAATCACTGATATCTTGCTTATTATTGGTAGGGGCAAACGTGCCGTTGAAGAACATTTCGATCGTAGTTTTGAACTTGAGAATATTCTTGCCGAAAAACAAATGTTCGAAGAACTCGCTTCCATACAACGAATTACAAAAATGGCGAATATCCATTTTGTTTGGCAAAAAGAGATGCGGGGCCTCGGTGATGCAATAAATCATGCGCGTTATCATATAAATAATGAGCCTTTCGCTGTTCTTCTTGGCGATACGATTGTCCGTAGTTCAGGAAAACCTGTTACCCGCCAATTAATGGAAGTTGCTGAAAAATATAACAGTTCAGCCGTTGCCTTAGAGGAAGTGGCTCCGAATCTTGTTTCGCGCTACGGAATAATGGATGGAACTTTGATTGAAGACAACGTTCTCATGGCCCGATCTTTCATCGAAAAACCTTCAATTGAAAATGCCCCTTCAAACCTTGCGATTGCAAGCCGGTATGTGTTTACACCCGATATTTTCAAATACATCGACAAAACTAAACCAGGGAAGAATAACGAAATTCAGATCACCGACGCAATGACCCTTTTGTTGAAAGACCACAAAATGTATGGTGTAAAATTTGACGGGAAACGATACGATATCGGAAATAAACTCGATTTCATCAAAACGAATGTCATCTTTGGTCTTGAACAGGAAGATATTAACGAAAGTCTTAGAAATTGGATTCTGGAACTTGCCCGAAATCTTTGATTCGAATGACATTTTTCTGAATGATTTTCAATTTAAACCAATATTTCTAAATACTGAAGTGGTCTGCATTTCCTTGATTGGTGCAAACTGAATCCGGGTTGATTTTTGTTCGTTGAATACTATAAATTGCGCGATATGACTGGCGAAAAAGAGACAACACGTGTGGAGGCTTTCAGCGATGGTGTATTTGCAATTGCCATTACTTTGTTGATCCTCGAAATCAAAGTCCCAAAGATGGCTGCAAATATGACAAATAGTCAATTATTTACTTCATTGATTAACCTGTGGCCATCCTATTTTGCTTTCTTGCTTAGCTTCACAGCTGTACTGATTATGTGGATTAACCATCATGGTTTCTTCAAATACCTGAAGTCCATTAACTCCCGATTCCTTTATGCAAATGGATTTCTGCTATTGATGGTAACGTATATTCCATTTCCAACAGCAGTTCTGGCCGAACATATCAATTCACCCGCAGCCAATGTATCAGCGGCATTTTATTGTGGGGCAATGGTGCTTTTAAGTATTGCATATAATGTACTGTGGTTCACAACAGCTTACAAAAGAGCCCTCGTAAAAGATGAAGTCTCTGATGCGTTGATATTAAAGATCCGAAACGCTTACTGGTTTGGTTTTTTCGTTTATCTGCTATCGTTTATCATCTCCTTTTTTTACGCGATAGCTGGAATACTCATATGTATCTCACTCTGGCTCTTTTGGATCATACTCGATTACAATAAAACAGGCAGCAAATTTGCTCACAAAAAGCATTTCTGATGGTCTATTGTAGAGAATCCCGTGAAATCGAATGTAAAAACCCGGTTTCGGTATAAATCATACTTAAATTCTGTGATGAATAAATCAGAAGGGATGATCCTTTTGACTCATGATTTTTGACGATGTTTCCTGCCATTCATGCCCACTTTAAACATTTTCTGTTGGCGGATTCTGATATGAAAATACCGTTTCAATCTGCCCCAAAAGTTAGGCTTTCCCTATGCCAGGTCTATGTTTGCTCTATGTTTGGTCTATATCAAGTCTATATCAAGTCTATATCAGGTCTATATCAAGTCTAATGCAAGAGCCTTTTTTCATTTACTTTTTTGGTATAAAAATGAACAGTGAGTCATTGCGAAATTGATGCATATTCAACCTTGTAAAATGGAGAAACAAACAGGATTGATCAACTGAATTCGGTTAAAAATAGAAGTCGGATATTTCAAAAACAAAAGTAGGGGATGAACTTTGCAATGAATAAAATTTAATGGATCACTTATACCGGACTCCGGTAAATACACAATTATGGTTTGATACGATAGAGCCGCCACCACGGCGTACGTGGTGAAGCATGGTGTTCATAATGATAGCCAAAGAAATAGCAGGTAAGCAGTGCCACAAAATGGTTGTGCCGCTGCGAGCGTGATTTATGCGGATTCATTGCCTCGGTGTGAGGCAAACGATGGGGAATATAAGTTCCAAAATAGAACAATTGAAAAGTGGATAAGACTGAAGGTATGATCCAAAGTACAATCAATTGTTTTTCGTCGAACCAAATAAGGCCCAAATTAAAGAGTCCGGCCATAATCAGGATTTGCCAAATCGTAAGGTATTGTCTCATAAACTGAAACCACCAGGCAAAAAAGTTTTGATTTCCGGTAGTATAATCCGGATCATTGGCCGTCCCAGGATCCAGATGGTGGAGATAATGCTTCGCCTTCAGTTTCGGATACCAAAGTCCCGCATAAAGAATTGATGCAATTGCACCTATGGCATCATTGATGAACTTGTTTTTCGCGACGGTTCCATGCATGGCATCATGTGCCGTGATAAACAATCCAGTAAACAACCACGTTTGCAACAACAGATGTAACCAGAACCGGAAATCTGACAAATCGATGGCCTGATATAAAAGAATATATATCAAATGAATGCCCCAACTTAGCAAGATAACCATTGCGTACAGAATTCCCATTTTTTAATCAGTTGTATTTAAAATCACGCTAAAGATAACTGTTCTGCGTTTTGATTCATCCGATTTTGAATGGCCGAAAGGAATAAAATCTTATTTTTGTGTTGAAACATCTACAATTTAATGGGTATGGATATTAAAATATTAGGTACAGGATGCTCTAAATGTAATACACTCGAAAAACTTACACGCGAAGTTGTTGCTCAAAATAAGATAAATGCCACCATAACCAAAGTGGAAGATATTGTTGAAATTATGAAATATGGTGTTATGAATACCCCCGCCCTGGTTGTTGACGGAAAAGTGGAAATAAAAGGACGTGTTCCGTCAGTTGATGAAATCAAAAAAATATTAACACGATAAGATAAGCTTTGAAAACAACAGACACACCAACATTACAGGATTTTCATATTGATGGCGTAAAGCATATCAATCCAATAGATGCGCTTGAAGCATTACAAAACGGTGATGCTGTCATGATTGACATTCGCGAATTAAACGAAGTCAAACTTGAGAGTGTTCCGCTCGATCAAGTATTAAATCATCCGATGTCAGTGATTTTGGAACGGTTGCCATACATAAATAAAGATCAGAATATTATTGTAGCCTGTTCTGGCGGAGTGCGTAGTTCGAGGGTTGTCAGTTTCTTGATGCAGCAAGGATATGAAAATGTAGCCAGTCTTGATGGTGGTCTCCATACATGGAAAGCAAAAGGTTTACCAATGACAGGAATTTCCATTTCTGCCGGATGCTGTTGCAGTTCCGTTACAAAACCTAAATCAACCATTTTAGAAACAAAAGTCACCAAAAATATTGACTTTAAAAACGTAAGAATAATTTAATTCCCGTAAAACCAATTGGCGAATATCAGCCACAAATTACGGATATCTGTCAGACCTGGCTGAAGGGATTATTTGAAAAGATTAAACCATTAATCAGATTGAAACAACCATTTCATCTTCTACCTTAATCCGAAAATTATTCAAATAAATGGAATGGGTGTTTCCTGAAAAAGGAAAACTCCACCCTGTTTGCTTTGGGTTTATTTTCGGTTCTAAAGCATTCAATGTGCTTATTCATAATCATTATACGCAAACATTCTTACCTAATTTAAATTCAGATGTATTACTTTTGACGCCATATTCGGGATAGGATACAGTTTTCTTAAACGACTGATAGTTTTCATATTAAAGTGATATTAAACCCCGGTAACAAAATGGCAGCTAAGTTTTTATTTGGAATATCATAATTAAAAAGTTGAAAAAATGAGTTTTACACACGAAGTTGAAGGTATGATCTGCGTTGCCCAAGGCGCGAATCATGGCTCGGCTCCAATTCCTGAAGAAGGACGTTGGGTAAAAGCCAAAGAAGTTAAAGACATTTCGGGTTTAACCCACGGAGTCGGCTGGTGCGCCCCACAACAGGGTGCCTGCAAGCTTACTTTGAATGTCAAAGAAGGTATTATTCAGGAAGCGTTGGTCGAAACAATTGGTTGTACTGGTATGACCCACTCGGCTGCAATGGCTGCTGAAATTCTTCCAGGAAAAACAATCCTCGAAGCTTTGAATACCGACCTCGTATGCGATGCTATCAATACCGCAATGCGCGAACTCTTTCTTCAGATTGTTTACGGACGTACCCAAACTGCTTTCTCCGAAGGTGGTCTCCCTATTGGCGCAGGTCTCGAAGACTTAGGTAAAGGATTACGCGGCGTAACCGGAACCATGTATGGTACGGTTGCCAAAGGTCCTCGTTATCTTGAAATGGCAGAAGGTTATATCACCAAAATTGGTCTGGATGCAGGTAGCGAAATCATCGGTTACGAATTTATCAATCTTGGCCGCATGATGGACATGATCAAAACCGGTATGGATGCAAACGAAGCAATTAAAAAAGCTTCGGGCAAATATGGCCGAATTGATGAAGCAGTAAAAGTAATTGACCCACGTAAAGAATAGGAGAAAACAACTATGCCATTATTTGAAAGTTACGATAGAAGGATCAACAAGATCAATGCAGTGTTGAATTCTTACGGTATATCTTCAATTGAAGAAGCCAGAAAAATTTGCGATGACAAAGGCGTGGATGTTTACAAAATTGTAAAAGACATTCAACCTATCGCATTCGAAAACGCTATGTGGGCTTACATCGTAGGCGCTGCAATTGCGATTAAACAGGGACAAACCAGTGCAGCTGAAATTGCTGCCACATTGGGTATTGGACTTCAGGCTTTTTGCATCCCAGGGTCAGTAGCCGACGACCGCAAGGTGGGTATTGGTCACGGTAACCTTGGAGCCATGTTGCTTCGCGAAGAGACCAAATGTTTTGCATTCCTTGCAGGACACGAATCGTTTGCTGCTGCCGAAGGTGCAATTGGAATTGCAAAATCTGCAAACCGCGTCCGTAAAACACCATTACGCGTTATCCTGAACGGATTGGGTAAAGATGCAGCGAAGATCATTGCACGAATCAATGGTTTCACATATGTACAAACCCAGTTCGATTATTATACAAGCGAATTAAAAGAAGTTAACCGCATCGCTTACTCTGTAGGCGACAAAGCAAAAGTGAATTGCTACGGTTGCGACGATGTTCGCGAAGGTGTTGCAGTTCTTCACAGCGAAGGTGTTGATGTCTCGATCACCGGAAACTCAACCAATCCAACACGTTTTCAGCATCCTGTTGCCGGAACTTATAAAAAAGAGTGCATCGAACAGGGAAAGAAATATTTCTCGGTTGCATCGGGTGGCGGAACAGGCCGAACCTTGCATCCTGATAATATGGGAGCCGGACCTGCCTCATATGGTATGACCGATACAATGGGACGTATGCATTCAGATGCACAGTTTGCCGGTTCTTCTTCAGTTCCTGCTCACGTCGAGATGATGGGATTGATTGGAATGGGTAACAACCCAATGGTTGGTGCTACAGTTGCAGTTGCGGTTGCTGTTTCACAGGCATAATATAACAAATTAATAAATCTGAAAGCCCCGCTTCGAAAGAGGACGGGGCTTTCAGATAACACATAGTTTAAAGCTCATTTCGCTCTGACTAGATATAAATTTGTAGATTTGTAATAAAATATTTCAATATGAAGAAGTCTGTTGAGATCAAAAAGGGTAAATCGTTGGTTCACCCAACAAATGAGCCATTATCTGCAGAAGATTTGGCTTATGAACTTAAAAAAGCTGAAGATGGAACTTTTATAACCGTACAGGAAGGAATGAAAGATTTTGAACAATGGCTGCAAACAAGAGAAAAAAAGTAGTTATATCTACTGAATTTCAGTCCGATATTAAAACGGTTTTTGATTATGGAGAGGAGACATTTGGTTTTAATGCGGCCAAGACATTTGTATCAGACATTTATATGCATGTTTGGAATCTCGACGGTCAATATTTAATGTTTCCGGAAGTACGTTTTCTTTCTACAAAGAATAAAAAGTATCGAAATATCATTTTGGGTTCTTATCTGATAATTTATCGAATTGAAGCAGAATGGGTGGAGGTATTACGAATATTTCATTCAAGTCAAATTACTCCTCAAAATCTGGCTACTATAAAGAGAATAAAACCTGGTGAATAGCTTGGTTAAAATGGAAACTTGAACTATTTTTAAAGCCATTCCTCATTCGAAATTATTTCACCCGTTTTATAATCAGCCTGACTCTCGGAGATGAATGCCTTTTCCAAATCGGAGAGTTGATAAATTTTATTTTCATCCCCTTCATTTAAAAGGGTATTTAGATAGTCAAGCAATTGGTCATCATCAGTTCGCAATACTTTTTGAATAATACTATTTTGCAGCTCTTTAGTTGTCATGGGTTATCAATTTCTATAACATATATACGAAATCCGGCAAAATATCGACCCTAAGGGTTTTTTAAACCCGAAGGATCTAATGATAGTAATCATAAATTATCCGATCTTTGTACCTCAATCTCTTAAAACAATGATTTCAAATCCCAAAACAAAACAGGAAACAATTGATAAAGCCATCAGCTTTTTCGATGAAGGTTATGCCTGTTCACAATCTGTATTACTTGCGTTTAACGAACAGTTTAAATTGGATGAAACCACTGCGAAACTAATTGCTTCAACCTTTGGCGGTGGAATGGGACGATTGCGTCAAAAGTGCGGCGCAGTAACTGGTAGTTTTATGGTACTTGGATTGGCTCATGGCAATACCGACCCCAAAGATATAGACACCAAATTGGCAGCTTACGAAAAAGTACAGGAATTAAACCGTAGGTTTGAAGAGATTAATGGGACAAGTATTTGCGCTGAATTATTGGCGCCTTATGCGAACGAAGATGAGATTGCCCAACGATTGCATCATAAACTGATCTGTAGGAAAGTTGTCAGTGATGCAGCCGGTCTTGCATTTGATATGATTGGAGAAATTAGAGTATGAAATACATTACCCGAACGGTCTGGATATTATCTTTTATCAGTCTTTTTACCGATGTTGCAAGCGAAATGCTTTACCCGATCATGCCTGTTTTCCTGCAGAGCATTGGATTCTCTGTTGTTTTGATCGGAGTTCTCGAAGGAATTGCCGAAGCAACTGCTGGAATCTGCAAAGGTTATTTTGGAAAATTATCTGACAACTCGGGTAAACGCGCTCCTTTTATTCAAGTGGGATATATCATAAGTGCTATTACAAAACCTTTGATGGTATTGTTCGTTTTCCCGTTATGGATTTTCTTTGTACGGACACTCGACCGGTTTAGCAAAGGAATACGAACAGGTGCACGTGATGCAATGTTATCTGATGAAGCTACGCCCGAGACGAAAGGAAAAGTTTTCGGCCTCCACCGTGGAATGGATACACTTGGTGCTGTCTTAGGACCAGTGTTTGCACTTATATTTCTTTATTATCGACCGGGCGATTACAAAGCATTATTCCTTTTCGCCTTTTTGCCAGGAGTCGCAGCAGTTTTAACGACCTTGTTTCTGAAAGACAAAAAGAAAAACCTGCATCCGGTTGCAAATACCCCGACTCCATTTTTCTCCTTTCTTAATTACTGGAAAGAGAGTCCGTTGTTATACCGCAAAGTAGTAATCGGATTAATTGTTTTTGCACTCTTCAACAGTTCGGATATGCTTCTTCTTTTAAGAGTTAAACAATCGGGTTTGAACGACACACATGTGATTGGATTATACATCTTTTATAACCTCATTTATGCACTTTCATCATTACCATTTGGAATGATTGCCGATAAATTCAGCCTTAAAAAAGTCTTTACCTTCGGATTGATCCTGTTTGCAACAGTGTATCTTGGAATGGCTCTTTCGACAAACATTTATGTGTATTTGGCACTTTTCTTCCTTTATGGATTGTATGCCGCTGCTACCGAAGGAATTTCGAAAGCATGGATCAGCAACATTACCGATAAAAAAGATACTGCAACTGCGATCGGATCCTTTGCAGGTTTCCAAAGCATTGCTGCAATGATTGCCAGTTCGCTTGCCGGAGCAATCTGGTTTTGGTTTGGAGTGGAGACTGCCTTTGTTTTGACATCAGCCATTACCGTACTTGTGATTATCTATTTCATCATAGTTATTCCGACACCAAAAACGGGGAAAGTGAGTATTTGACTTTCGTGAACAATTTGCTTTCACCTGTTTAAACCTTTCGATTGATAAATCGTTAATTAACAAATAATACGAAGAAAAGTAATATACAAAATCCCAATAATGAAAATTTCAGGCAATAAAATTTTAATAACAGGAGGTGCAACAGGTATTGGCCGCGGACTCACCGAAAGATTTATTAACGAAGGCAATACAGTAATTATTTGCGGACGACGCGAGTCTGCATTAAATGAAATATCCGGCAGATTTCCTTCCGTCATTACAAGGAAATGCGATTTGTCTTTAGCTAATGAAAGAGAAGATCTTTTTAAATGGATTTCTGAAGCACACAATGATTTAAATGTACTTATAAATAATGCTGGCATTCAGCAATGGATGAATGTATCAGACAGCGACTTCTTCGAACGCGCTAAGGATGAAATAATGACGAATGTTGAGGCGCCCATTCATTTGACTTCCCTTTTTATTCAATTGAAAACACTCGATGCAATTATAAATGTAACTTCTGGATTGTCATTTGTCCCGCTTGCAAAAGCTCCGGTTTATTCGGCAACCAAAGCGTTCTTTCATTCATTTACGCTTTCGCTTCGTCACCAATTGAAATCAAAATCGATTGAAGTGATCGAATTAATTCCACCTGCACTGAATACAGATCTTGGAGGTAAAGGATTACACGATTATGCACCGCCCGTCAGTGATTTTATTGATGCTATTTTTGAACAATTGAAACAGGGAAAGACTGAACTTTCCTTTGGCTTCAGCGAAGCAATGACGAAAGCGGGTCCCGAAGATTTGCAAAAGGCCTTCGACCGGATGAATACATAAAATTAAATTCCATTTCAATGGTACATATGACACTATAAGTGGTTACAAACCATTGAAGAGGTCAACTACGAAAATAGATTTCCCATTTGAAAATGGATTATTCTGGTTAAGCTATTTAAATTTAAAATTGAAGCGATGCAATTCGACTCAATAACCAATGATGATTTAAACGAGATCAGGAATTTACAGCCAATGGATTGGTCTGATATCATTCCTGAATTTGAATTTTATATTCAATCGTCATTCTGTTGCCCAATCAAAATCAAAATTGACGGTAAGATTGTTGGGGTAGGGGCATCAGTTGTGTTTAAAAATACAAGCTGGATTGCACATATCATAGTGGATAGTGATTATCGGAACAAAAGTATCGGTACTCAAATTGTAAACGAACTATTAAATAACCTGAAAAGGGATTTGGTTGCAACTTGTTCGCTTATTGCCACAGAGTTAGGAAAGCCTGTTTATTTAAAAGCAGGATTTAGAATTGCAGCGGAATATTCATTTTTTCAACGAGAAAAACAGTGGATTTATTGTCCTGTTTCCGAAAATGTGATTTCGTTTAAGGAAAAACATCGTCCAATAATTTATGAATTGGATCATAAAATTTCAGGAGAAAAACGTGAGCTACTTTTGACAGATTATTTGAGTAATTCGCTGGTGTATGTTGAAAATAATAAAATCCTTGGATATTATATTCCCGATTTAAAAGAGGGATTAATCTATGCAGATACTGATGAGGCTGGTTTGGAATTAATGAAACTAAAATATGCCAGTGTTGATAAAGCAGTTCTTCCTTCAGATAATATCTCGGGAGTTGCGTTTCTTAAACAAAATGGATTTAGTGAAACCCGGAAAGGAACAAGAATGATATTGGGGAATGACTTAGACTGGAATCCAAAGAAAATGTATGGCAGAATAGGCGGAAATTTTGGATAAAAATGACTTCTGGTGGCAGCAATTCATTCGGAACGCAGGTCCCAAAGACTCGCAAAAGACATTCAATCGTACGATTACTTCAAATTAAATTTAGCTACCTTTCCCAAGGAAACCCAATTATTCCACCCTCGCCATGACCCTTACAATAGAACTATCCGCTTCAATCTTTAAAGGGAAAGCAAATACCTCAAAGGTAGTTTCGTGTAATAACTGATCAAGATTGGTGAGGTTTTCAAGGATCAATACATTACTTTTGAAAAGGATATCATGGATCGGATATGGCTCATGATCGGGTGAAGCCCAGTCAAGTCCAACGATTTTGACGTGTTGCTCTGCTAAAAAAAAGGCAAGCTCTTCGGCAATATCGGGATAGTTCGTAAAGTAATCGACTTCACCAAAATGGTTATCCATACCGGAATAGAACAACACAATACTTTCGGGCTGAATGATTGCTCGGAATGATTCCCTGAATTCGATTTTCGCTTCTCCTCGCACATCAATCAATACTCCCTTTCCCATAAACATTTCAAGCGGAAGATCTGCCATCAAACGCGCATCAGAAGTCATATGTTTTGGCCCATCGATATGTGTACCCACATGCATTCCGATCGAAAGACGATAATTATTAAATCCATCGATTGCAAGGGTACGGACCTGATCTAGCTCAGTAGGATCATCACCGGGAAAAACGGCGATATTTCGATGGATGATATGGGTAAGGTCGATAAGTATCATTAAATCCTTATTATCGACTCCTCTTTCACCCAACCTTTATTCCCGTCGGGAAGACTGACATTAACCCAGTCGCCGAGTTTGTCTGTCAATTGAACGGTAACACCTTCGTGAACAATGAATAATTCGGTACCAGTTTCGCTGGGTGAAGCTTTTATTTTCACACTGCGGTCGGTAATTACAGCCGAATTGTGATTAATAAGCTTAGATTTCATAGTAGAACCAAAAGTAAACGTAATTGCAGAAATTGAAACAGAGGCTATCGAAAACCAAAATGCGAGTCGTTTAACATGGAAAGTCCTGGACAATAGGAATAAACCGAACAGAAAAAGAAATGCGAAAAAAGTGACGATACTAAATATTCCCCAAAAATTGATTGACTTTGAGCTGATCATTTGCTTCACCCAGCGCAGAAATCCGCCATCAGGGATAGAAACTACGTTGTCAACAATAAGTGTTCGAGCAAGTTCAAGATTATAGCGAACATCGTCATCATTAGGTGCCAGTTTTTTTGCCCGCTCGAAATTTAAAATAGCATAGGTTGCATTTCCCAGTTTATAATAGGCGTTCCCTAGGTTGAAATACAATTCTGAAGATTCGAATCCCTGACCTATCACATATTGATATTTCCTGATTGCATCCTGATATTTAGCCGTATTGTATAGCTGATTTGCAGCCGAAACAGAATCTTTTACTGCATTTGATTGACCTTGTGAAACCAGGCAAGAGACTACAATCAATAGAAGTAAACTATATTTTTTGATCAAGCTTTCCATAACTTATTACTTATCATTTATAACTCAATTGATCTCCTTTTCCATCTGACTCATCACATCGCATGCCTCATCATAGATTTCATGCATTTTCTTGTCGCCTCCGCCTGGTGCAAACCGTTCATATTCGCAGGTATCAAGTATCTGAATAAAGCGTGCTACAACACCTTCCGATGCTTTATGATTCACCAATTCAGCAGCAGCACGGTCTTTATTGAGTTCTGCAACAGGAATAGTCATTTTATCGCTCAGATAACCCCAGAATGCGCGTTCAACGGATTCGTAGAACTTCTCTGTGATTCCGCTGATTAAATATCCTTTTGCCTCCTTCAATCGTCGAAGAGCCACCTTGCTTGCCTTCTTGTTTTTCATACGGGCAACGTTCGCATTTTCGCGGATCCTTTTCTGATAGAATAGGTAAAGAGCCAGTAAACCCAAAATCCCGACCAGATAAATCAGGTAAAAGAGGAAGCTTCCGAAGAATATTTCTCCTTTGGGATTCAATACAATATTGCTTTTAATGAAGCGGATGTCTTTGCCAAGATATTTTACATCTTCTTTTGCAAAAACACTTCTCACATTAGCTGGTTGTGATCCATCACCTTTAGCCACATGAATTTTAAATTCCTGTGACGATTTGGTCACATACTTTCCCGTTCCGGCATCGAAATAGATAAAATTAACGGGTGGGATCGTATATTCACCTGCAAATCTTGGCAGGAATAGGTATTCGAATGAAATGTTCCCGTTGAGACCTTCGGCAGTAGCGGTATAATTACTTTGTGTTTTTGGATCATAAACTTCAAAGTCGGCAGGAAGCTTTAATTTAGGCGCATTGATCAGCTTTATATTACCGCTTCCCGATACATCTATCCGCAACGTGACGGCATCATTCTCTTTAACGCTTGTCGAAGTTATCGATGAGCGAAGATCGAATCGACCAACAGCACCTGAGAAATCAGTTGGTCCAATCGGTAGGGGATTAACTGTCATAATAACAGGATCGCTCGTGACTGTCGCTTTCACATTGGCAAAATTATCGAAAAAGTCATCGAAAAAGCTTTTAGGCTTGTTCACTCGTTGTTGTACGACACAATCAATTTTCACCTTTCCAATTGTAATAACTCCGGTTTGCTGGGGAAATAACAAAGTTTTCTTTAATGTACCGACATTGTAAATTTCACCGTTGTAGGTTTCACGCTGAAGCGAAATCTGTTGAGGAAGAGCCACATCCTGTGACCAGAAACCTTCGAAATTTGGGAGTGAAATATCTTCAAATCCATTCAGATTAACTTTCGAATAGATTTTAATGGTCGCCATAGCATGATCACCCTTGTAAATACTGTGGCGATCAAGAATCAGTTTTACAAAAAGATCAGATTTTGGTACCGATCCTGGGGTCGCGGTGGGCTGATCAACACCACCACCCGAAGGTTTCGCTGACCCTTTTACAACTTCAATTAAAAGGGTATTCGATGTGTAGATAGTACCGTTTACATTAATGGAGGCGGAACCAATTGTAAATCTCCCTTCTTTCTTTGCAGTCAAAACATACAAAAAGGAAAAAGATACAGATTGTGAACTTACGCCATTTATTATTTGATAGGAACTGCTCTGGGAGGTAGATGGTCCCATAAGGATGTCGAAATCAGATAGCTCAGGTAACTTCAAATTCTGACCTTTGGCATTTAGTGTAAATGCAAGCCTAAACTGTTCGCCAAGTTCCACTATTTTAGGTCCTTCCATCGTAAAGCTGACCGGCTGTGTAAAGCCGGTCAAACTTATAAGTAAAACATAAACTAAAAGATAGAGTTGCTTTATCCTCATAGTGTTCTTAAATATTTTAATTATTAATCAAAATCAATCAAAAGTAGTCATTACTTACCAGTTTTTCTCAACTTTAGTTCTCTCCGCCTTTAGTGCCTGCGCTTTCTTCACCTTTTCCTGTGTCTGTTTCTCATCATTTTCAAGAGCTTGTAACATCTGTTCGGCACTTTGCTTCGAAATCTTATTCTGTTGCGGCTGCTGTTGCTGCGGTTGATCTTTACTTTGCTGATCCTTATTTTGGTCCTTTTTATCTTTATTCTGATCCTTCTTGTCCTTATCCTTATCTTTGTCCTTGTCTTTATCCTTGTCCTTGTCCTTGTCCTTGTCTTTATCCTTGTCCTTGTCTTTTTTCTTCTGCTCCTGATCTTTCTTCTTCATTTTCATCGCATAAGCGAGGTTGTATTTCGTTTCGGGATCATTAGGTGTGATACGTAATGCCTTTTCATAGGCTGCAATACTAGGATCAAACTTTTTCTGAGCAAGTAACGAGTTTCCAAGGTTATGATAGACCATTGATTTTTCTACTGGTTCAATTGCTTTATCAGCGAGTTTCTCAAACTCCGAGGCTGCCTGATCAGCTTTGTTCTGCTTGTAAATAGAATTTGCCAGGTTGAATTGCCAATGGAAATCCTCTGGTTTGATCTCCAAAGCCCTGCGATAGGCAACCTCTGCCTTGCCAAAGGTGATCGTATCCAATTTTGTTGTATCCTTCAACCCATCTGCATAAAAAGCATTTCCTTCGCGAACAAACTTTCGCTCTTTCTGGGCAAACACATTGGGTGTGATTATAAATGCCAGTAATATTATTAATAATTTCTTCATAACAATGCTCATTTTTGATTGCCAAATAACCTGAAGTTACGAAGCCATTTGTTTTTCCGGTCGAGAACCATAAAATCGATCAGAATCATAACCAGCGCAAGCGTAAGAAAGAGTGGAAACTGATCGTTGTATTCAGAATATTGACGCGAATCCATCTCGGTCTTCTGCATCTTTTCGATTTCGTTGAAAAGGTTGTTCAATCCGACTTCCGCATTATTTGCCCTAATGTATGTCCCGCCACCTGCCGTTGCAATCTGGGTTAACATGAGTTCGTCCAGCTTTGTTACGACAACGTTTCCACTTCGGTCCTTTAAAAAATCACTGCTTCCTGATCCCATCGGAATTGGCGCACCTTGCGGAAGACCCATTCCAATTGTATGAACGACAATCTTTTTCTCCAGTGCCTCCTTAGCCGCTCCGACTGCATCGTCTTCGTGGTTCTCACCATCGGTAATTACAATAATCGCTTTACTCCCCACAAAATTGGGAGAGAAAGATTTCGTCGCCATATTGATAGCTGCTCCGATAGCTGTCCCTTGTACCGGAACTATGCTCGTATTTATAGCGTCGAGAAACAGTTTGGCAGAAACATAGTCTGTTGTAATAGGAAGTTGGACATAAGCCTGCCCTGCAAATACTATCAGCCCTAACTTATCGTCGCGAAGACGTTCCGTAAGTTTGGCGATTGCCCTTTTAGCTCTTTCGAGCCGATTCGGTTTGATATCTTCGGCCATCATACTGTTCGAAACATCTAAGGCGATAATCAATTCAACCCCTTTGCGTTTTGAAGTCAGTAACTTAGATCCGAACTGCGGTTGTGCAAGAGATGTAATGATAAATCCCAGAGCAAACATCCATAAAATGAATTTTACAATGGGTCTGGCGGTTGAAACACTGGGCATTAGTTGTTCAACCAAAGCAAAGTCGCCAAACAGCCGTAAAGACCGGCGCCTGTTGATTCGCGATATGATAAAAAACACCGTGAATACCGGGATGACCAACAGAAAATAGAAATATTCGGGATGTGCAAATCTAAACGATTCCATAACTCAATTTTTTTCTGATTCCTTACGGAATATGCCTGAATACTACAAATTGCAGAATCATTGCAAATAGCGCAAGAACGAGAGCTCCAATCGCATACTTGCGATACTCTTCATTCTTTTTGCTGAATTCTTTGTTTTCAATTTTGGTTCTTTCGAGCCGATCGATTTCTTTATAAATGGCAATCAATGTTTTATTATCGGTGGCGCGGAAATATTTTCCATCTGTAATATTGGAAATCTCCTGCAACGTTTTTTCATCAATCTTCACTTCAATATCGCGAATCTGGACACCAAAAGGTGTTTGAATAGGAAATGGCGCCATCCCCATCGTACCTATACCGATCGTATAAACCCTTATTCCAAAAGTCTTTGCGATTTCGGCAGCCGTTATCGGAGCAATTTCCCCGCGGTTATTTTCACCATCCGTCAAAAGAATGACCACTTTACTTTTTGCTTCACTGTCTTTTAACCGTGAAACGGCATTGGCTAATCCAAGTCCTATAGCTGTTCCGTCTTCGAGCAATCCGGGTTGTAAATTCTGGAACAGATTAATTAAAACAGCACGGTCGGTTGTAAGCGGACATTGCGTAAAACTTTCGGCGGAGAAGACAACCAATCCAATCCGGTCGTACATACGTCCTGAAATAAATTCAGTAGCTACTGATTTGGCAGCACCGAGCCTGTCGGGTTGAAAATCTCGTGCAAGCATCGAGCTCGACATATCAAGCGCGATCATAATATCAATCCCTTCAACAGTCTGATTCTGCCAACTGTTCGAAGACTGCGGGCGCGCCAGGCATGCAATAATCAGCGATAATACGCCAAGCTGTAATACAAATGCAGCATGTCGCAAAGAATGCTTCCATGTCAATGGTGCTTTCTTTAGTGATTCAATCGTGCTGATCTGAATACTTGCCTTCGACTTTTTCTGCTGAAGAACATACCAAACAATCATCGGAATTAGACCCAATAAAAGATAAAATAGTTCAGGTTTAGCAAATGTGATAGTATTCATAATTTACCCTCCCCTTTTTTATCACCTAAATCAACGATTACCTCTTCCTTCACTTTTATTTCGGTAGGTTTTGGTACCTCTGTAACCGATTCAATAGTTGTTTCTTTCACGAAAAGATAAGCATTCGATAACATCTTGTGATTTTCGTCCGGAAGAGGTGCTAGTTTAGCAAACTTGACTAAATCAGCAACCTGGAGAATCTCTTTTAATTCATTCACAGACTTGTTATCAATCTCTGATTCCTTTGCATTAAAGCTGGTCAGAATCTCGAATGTAGTCTGCTCCATTGCAGTAATCGCAAAACGCTCTTCGATGTAAACCCTCACAATGTCGGTGAGGCGTGTATAATAGTCTTTCACCTTTTCGTGCTGCCATAATTCTTCACCCTTCAGCTTATCAAGTTCCTGCAAAGCGATTACATGAGGCGGAAGCTTGGGTTTCGGAGGTCGCTGGAACAATGGTTTGTTTTTATTCCGGCGGCTGACCGCATATATGATCAAAAACACAAGCGCGCCAATCAGGATTATCCCGAGTAACCACGGGGCAATCTCTTTTAGCGTGATAGGTGCTCCAAATGGCTTTTTAATATCGATCGGTCCCTTCTTCAAATCGACCGGAGGCATCTTTACGAACAGTCGTAAGTCATTACTCTTTAGCGAATCTACAGCCAAAGCCCGTTTAACTTTAAAGTAAAAAGATGGAATGTAATTAGATCCACTGTCGAAACACGTTATAAGGTATGTTTGCTTCAGTTGCAGGCGGGTTCCGTCCAGTTTCGAGGTATCGATCTTCGATTTGCTAAGAATTTCAACCTTTTGAATTGAATCGGGCAACTGCGGAAATTCAATTTTCGTTCCGGCGGGCTGTTCGACAACAATCAGTAGTTTAATCTGATCACCGAGCCAAATCGAATCATGCTCAAGGGCAGTTTTCAGCTTTATCTCCTGTCCGTTCACAAATAAGAGGGACATAAAGAAGACGGAAAACAGGAATATATATTTTAATTGAAACGATCTTCTCATAATTTGTGTTCCCTTTTCTTGAAAAGCGCAACAAGTGACTTCACGTAATCTTCGCGGGTACTGATATTGACATAGTCTAAACCAGTCTTTTTCAGTAAGCTATCCAATTGTTTGTTTTTTTCGTTCCAATCACGGCTGTAGGACTCTCTGACGCGACTGCTTGACGAATCAACCCAAAGGTATTCACCCGTTTCTGCATCTTTAAGTTTAATCATCCCGACCGATGGAAGCCATGACTCGCGTTCGTCGTAAATGCGAAGGCCTACTACGTCGTGCTTGTTATTCGCTATAGATAAGGCCTGTTCCAGAGGAGGAAGTTTGTCCATAAAATCGGAGATTACAAATGCTGTAACCCGACGTTTCATCGCATTGGTAAGGTAACGCAAAGCCATTGCAATATCGGTCTTGCGCGATACCGGTTCGAATTCAATCAGTTCGCGAATGATACGCAATGTATGTGTACGCCCTTTTTGAGGGGGAATAAATTTCTCGATGCGGTCGGAGAAAAAGATAACGCCGATTTTATCGTTGTTCGAGATTGCCGAAAATGAAAGAATTGCAGCAATCTCAACGATCACATTCTTCTTTAGACGTTCGACTGTACCGAAATCGCGCGAGCCGCTCACGTCGACAAGCAACATGACCGTCAGTTCCCGCTCTTCTTCAAATATCTTGATAAACGGGTGACCATACCGGGCAGTAACGTTCCAGTCGATGTTGCGGATATCGTCACCAAACTGGTATTCACGCACCTCGCTGAAGGCCATACCTCGTCCCTTAAACGCGCTGTGGTATTCTCCTGCAAAGATGTTCCGGGAAAGCCCTTTCGTTTTTATCTCAATTTTCCGAACTTTTTTTAACAGTTCCGATGCTTCCACTTTTCTTTATTCTTGAATTATTGATTAGTAACAATTCTGACAGTATTGATCTGTAAAACGATCCGTTCTATCCTTCCACTAAGGGACTTCGATTGTATTCAATATTTCGCTGATGATCTCTTCTGTGGAAAGATTGTTCGCTTCAGCTTCGTAACTTAAACCGATACGGTGACGCAAAACATCGTGACAAACGGCACGAATATCTTCGGGTATCACGTAACCCCGGCGTTTGATAAATGCATATGCTTTGGCGGCCTGGGCAAGACTGATAGAGGCACGGGGAGAAGCACCATAAGTAATCATCTCCTCGAATTTGGCCAATCCTGCTTCCTTCGGCTCGCGTGTCGCAAATACGATATCCACAATATATTTCTGGATCTTCTCGTCCATGTAAACCTCTTTCACAATGTCCCTTGCCCTTACAATATCTTCGGGTTTCAGCACCGTTTTGGCTTTCGGGAATTCTTTAAGAAGGTTCATCTGGATAATTAATTTCTCTTCTTCCTTTTTTGGATAGTTCAAAACTACCTTCAACATAAAACGGTCGACCTGTGCTTCGGGTAAACGATATGTTCCCTCTTGCTCAATCGGGTTTTGGGTTGCCATTACAAGAAATGGGTTCTCAAGCAGATAAGTATGGGCACCGATGGTTACCTGACGTTCCTGCATCGCCTCTAATAGCGCTGATTGCACTTTCGCCGGAGCACGGTTGATTTCATCAGCCAATACAAAATTGGTGAAGATAGGTCCTTTGCGTACTATAAACTCCTCATTTTTCTGGCTATAGATCATAGTCCCGATTAAGTCAGCAGGCAGAAGGTCAGGTGTAAACTGAATACGTGCAAATTTGGCGTCGATTGTATTCGCAAGTGTATTGATTGCCAAGGTTTTTGCCAAACCAGGCACACCTTCCAAAAGTATATGCCCATCGGACAGCAATCCGATCAACAAGCTCTCAACCAGATGTTTCTGTCCAACAATCACTTTGTTCATTTCCATGGAAATAAGGTCCACAAATGAACTTTCACGTTGAATTCGTTCGTTAAGTTCTCTAATGTCCAATGTCTGATTCATAATCCAATAGATAATTAAATGTTGTGCTTTAAAAACGGTTACGAAAATAGTGTTTTGAATTGTTTCAAGAGGTATGATTTAATTAAAAAATGTTAAGTCTTCACTAAAACATATCGGACGACCCTTAATTGTACTTAGATTTTAAGGATTAGCGCAATTATATAACCATTTAAGACGATGATATTACCTTATTACCCAAAAATAGGATCATTTTGATCTTGCGCACAGTTTTGCAGTATATCTTGCACCAGAATTATTAATTTTGTGCACCCTGATATTTGGAATCTTCACCTTGTAAGTATTTATAAGATTATATTTTAACTTTCTGAAAATGTATAAAAGCTTTCTTTTACTGTTCTTCGTTTTGATGTTTATAAGCTATTCATCATCCGCTCAAATCACTTACCGTAATCCTGTGATCCCAGGTTTCCATCCCGATCCGAGTGTTTGCCGTGTTGGTGACGATTATTATCTCGTAACCTCAACATTCGAATACTTTCCGGGTGTTCCCGTGTTCCATAGTAAGGACCTGGTGAACTGGGAACAGATTGGTCATTGCCTCACGCGTGCATCCCAACTCCCATTGAATAAGTGCCGTGCTTCAGGAGGTATTTATGCACCAACTATCCGTTATCACGAAGGTCTGTTCTATATGGTAGTCACCAACGTCTCGGGCGGGGGAAACTTTTTTGTGACGACGAAAGATCCGGCAGGCGAATGGAGCGAACCGATCTGGGTGAACCAGGGAGGAATTGATCCAACGATCTTCTGGGATGAAGACGGGAAATCCTACTTTATGAGCACTGGGCATCAGTTCAGTGATGGAAAACAACGCGACGGGATTATGGTTTCGGAAATCGATCTTAAAACCGGTAAACGGACGACGGAACCAATTGCTGTCTGGAACGGAACAGGTGGACGTTATCCAGAGGCGCCTCATATTTATAAGAAAGATGGATACTATTTTCTCCTGATTGCGGAAGGAGGAACGGAATATGGACACAAGGTGACCATTGCACGCAGCAAAAATATTTACGGACCCTACGAATCGGCTCCCGGTAATCCGATTCTTACGCATATCAACAGAATCACTCAAAACAACAAGATACAGGGAACGGGACATGCCGATTTGATCGAAGCACACGATGGCAGTTGGTGGGCAGTTTTCCTCGCTTTCAGGTTGCAGAACGGCAATCAACATTTGACGGGGCGCGAAACTTACCTGGCACCTGTTTCATGGCAGAAAAACGGATGGCCGGTTGTAAACGGAGATAGTAGTGTCGCACTTGAAATGACTTGCCCTACTCTTTCATTGAAACCATTCACCGCAAAACCTGCAAGAGACGAATTCAGCGCTGCTGCTCCGGGATTTGAATGGAACTATCTGCGTAATCCATCCATGGAGAATTACAAGTTTGATGCGAAGAACAGCAAATTGATTCTCAAAGGAACCGGTTTAACACTGAACGATGTCGATTCGCCCACATTTCTTGGAAGACGCCAGGAGCATATCAACTTTACGGCAACCACTGCTCTCGAATTCCAACCTTCAAAGATCAATGAAGAGGCAGGGATCACAGCGCTGATGAATGACCGTTACCATTTTGATCTTGTAAAAACTAAAGGCAAAGTGATTTTACGTTTCCAGTTGGGAAGCATTACCCATATTGCCAAAGAAATATCAATCAATACCAATAAAATTCAGTTGAGGATTGAAGGATCAGAAAACTTTTACACCTTCTCGTACAGTAATGACGGAATAAAGTTTGTGACATTGGGAAAAGCTGACACAAACCTGATCAGCACCGAAACTGCGGGCGGATTTACGGGCATCTACCTCGGATTGTTTACCACCGGAAACGGAGTAAAATCTGACACACCTGCTGTATTCGATTGGTTTGAATATAAGGGAATTTAGAAAGAGTAAATGTCATCGAAAATATTTCCTTAAATTTAAAAAAGCCATAGTCAAAATACACCTACCACGGCTTCCGCGAAACGGATTGGGGGAGAAATACACCTACCACGGGTTCCGCGAAACGGATTGGGGGAGAAATACACCTACCACGGGTTCCGCGAAACAGATTGGGGTAAAAATACACCTACCACGGCTTACGCGAAACGGATTGGGGCAAAAATACACCTACCACGGGTTCCGCGAAATGAATTGGGGTTGAAATACACCTACCACGGCTTCCGCGAAACGGATTGGGGCAAAAATACACCTACCACGGGTTCCGCGAAATGAATTGGGGTTGAAATACACCTACCACGGGTTCCGCGAAACGGATTGGGGTTGAAATACACCTACCACGGGTTCCGCGAGACAGATTCATGTCAGAAATCATCAATGACGATCTCAATTTTAAAAAATAATGATCAAAATACCCTTACGAAAGCCCCAATCAGAAAAATTACATCACCAAACAAATATCTGCTTATTATTGAAAAATTATTTTTATATTTGAATCGTACAACAAACTAACCTAGAATTACAAGCATTTTAGCAGACCAACGATCGCATCTATATATTCTGACATCTTAATCTTAAGGAGGACGAAAAATGATTACCAAAGATGAAGTTTGCAATGTTCATGCTATGACCGAGAAGGCGAAATACAACCTTCTGAAGGAAATAATAACCGATTACGACCGAAAAGAGAGCAACCTGATTCAGATTTTGCACATGGCACAAGCCATATTTGGCTACGTTCCTGCTGAAGTGCAGCATTTTATTGCTGATCAGATGGAGCTATCCGTGTCGAAAGTTAACAGCGTCCTCACCTTCTATTCGTTTTTCTCCACCCAGCCAAAAGGAAAATACACCGTTTCGATTTGCCTGGGAACTGCCTGTTATGTGCGCGGGGGCAAAGAGGTTTTGAATAAACTCAAATCGGTGCTGGGCATCGAGGTTGGTGCAACGACCGACGATAAAGTGTTCTCTCTGTCGGTGATGCGGTGCATTGGGGCATGTGGTTTGGCACCGGCCATGACCATTAACGGCAAAGTCTACAAGCAGGTGAATCCTAATAAAATTCCGCGCATCCTTGGCATGCTGAAATAGGGTTTACGACCCTTCCTCTCAAAATCCGTCCAATTCAATCATCGGTTGACCTCACATATTTACGCTTAAATGCCATGAAAATTAATAGTATCAATGATCTGGAAGCGATCAGGAACGATTTTCTGAACCATGAGAAAGAATTTCCGTTCACCGCTCATATTTGCTATGCCGCCGGATGCATTTCATCCGACTGCAAGGATTTCAAAGAGGCCTTTGTCCAGGCTCTCGAGCGTGAAAATCTTCAGTCGAAAGTCAAAATAAAACTGACAGGGTGTATGGGCGCTTGTACCCTGGGGCCCACTTTGATTATGAACCCTGGCAGTATCCTCTATTGTAATGTTAATCCGGCAAGCGCTGTCACGATCGTGAATCAGCATATCCGAAAAGGGAAAATCGCCGAAAAATTCTGCTACAAAGATCCGGATACGGGTGAAATCATACCCAATCTGCACAACATTCCATTTTTTAAACATCAGAAAAAGATCGTCCTTCAGAATTGTGGCGTCATCGACTACGCCTCCATCCACGAATATATTGCCCATAATGGCTATTCCGCTTTGGGAAAAGTTCTCAGTTCGATGACAGCGCTTGAGGTGATCGACGAAATAAAAAAATCGGGGTTGCGCGGCCGCGGCGGCGGCGGATTTCCAACAGGGTTTAAATGGGCAATGGCCAATGCAGCAAAAAACGATCAGAAATATATCATTTGCAATGCCGACGAGGGAGACCCGGGTGCATTTATGGATCGAAGTCTGCTTGAAGGCGATGCTCATACAGTTATTGAAGGGATGTTGATTGGCGGTTTTGCGATCGGGGCTTCCAAAGGGATTGTATACATCAGGGCTGAATATCCAATTGCCGTTGAACGATTGACAATTGCAATTAAGGCCGCCCGGGAATTTGGACTTTTGGGTGAAAATATTCTGGGGAGTGATTTTAGTTTTGATATTGACATCAGGATCGGGGCAGGCGCGTTTGTCTGCGGCGAAGAGACCGCATTGATGAATTCTGTTGAAGGAAGAAGGGGCGAACCACGTCAGAAACCGCCGTTTCCGGTGCAAAGCGGTTTATTCGGTAAACCAACGGTGATCAATAATGTCGAAACGTTTGGTAATATTGCCCCAATCATCTTAAAAGGTGGCGCCTGGTTCTCATCAATCGGAACAGAGAAAAGTAAAGGGACCAAAGTGTTTGCCCTCGCGGGCGATATCGTTCATAAGGGATTGATTGAAGTCCCGATGGGGATCACGTTGGGCGAAATCATTTACGATGTCGGTGGCGGCATTCCCAAAGGTAAAACCTTCAAAGTAGCCCAGACAGGTGGTCCTTCAGGAGGTTGCCTTACACCGGGACACCTCAACATTCCGATTGATTACGACTCGCTGATTCAGCATGGTGCCATCATGGGATCGGGTGGTTTAATCTGTGCCGACGAAGATACCTGCATGGTCGACATGGCCCGCTTTTTTATGGATTTTGTTCAGGATGAGTCGTGCGGAAAATGCATTCCATGTCGCATCGGAACAAAACGAATGCTCGAAATCCTTGAACGAATAACAATTGGAGAAGGAATAGAAGGTGATGTCGACATACTCGTGGAATTGGGAAATTCAATCAAAGAATCGGCCATTTGTGGTTTAGGGCAGACTGCCCCGAATCCGGTTCTAAGCACCATCAAATACTTCAGACATGAATATGATGAGCACATCCGGCATAAATACTGCCGTTCCGGAGTTTGCAGCAACCTGTTCATTTCTCCATGTCAAAACGCCTGTCCTGCAGGTGTGAATGTTCCAGGATACATAGCACTAATTGCTGCCGGTCGGGTACGTGATGCTTATAACCTGATCCGCCAGGAAAACCCGTTCCCATCCATCTGTGGCCGGGTTTGTACCCATCCGTGTGAAAGCAAATGCCGACGCGCACAGATAGATGAACCAATTGCAATTGCAGATCTAAAGCGATATGCAGCAGACTATGTGTTGAATTCCGGTGAACCATTTATGAGTTTGATATTCCAGAAAAACGGGAAGTCTGTCGGAATTATCGGAGCTGGTCCTTCGGGATTGACCTGTGGTTATTATTTGGCACGGCTTGGCTATACTGTTGATATATATGAAGAAAAAAGTGTTGCAGGTGGAATTCTGGCTTACGGAATACCTGAATACCGGTTGCCCAAGGAGGAGTTAAGTAAAGAGATTGACTCAATTACGAGGGCAGGAATTAATATCATTTATAATTCGAAGATAGGGTCGGATGTCACATTTAATGAATTAAAGTCGAAATACAATGCCGTTTATATCGCTACTGGAACGCAGCTTTCGCGGAAAATAGGAATCAAAGGGGAAGAGAAAACAGGAGTCTATCACGGGCTTGATTTCCTTAGGGACATTAATCTAAAAAAGGATGTAGAAGTAAAGGGAATTGTAGCGGTAATTGGCGGCGGAAGCACTGCCATTGATGCTGCAAGATCTGCCCTTCGACTTGGTGCGCAAAAGGTTCACTTACTATATCGCAGAACTAAAGAAGAGATGCCGGCTGACAAAAGAGAAATTGAAGATGCAATTGAAGAAGGAGTTATCCTGCATGAACTCGTTGCTCCCGTTCGTTTTATCGGAAACGGTGCCATCACCCATATTGAGTGTATAAAAATGAAACCTGGCAGTTTTGGAAAAGATGGCCGTCGTGTTCCTATGGTTGTTCCGGAATCCAACTTTATGATGGAGATTGACCTTGCAATTCCCGCAGTGAGTCAATATTCAGATTTTCCGTTTATTACCAGAGCAGATGTGGGGATTACCGATTGGGGAACATTTATTGTTGATCCTGACACACAGATGACAACGCAACCCGGGATTTTTGCGGGGGGAGATGTTGCCCGTGGTTCGGATGTTGTAATAACGGCTATTGCTGATGGAAAGAATGCTGCGAAATCGATCGATAAATACCTTGGAGGTAAAGGTAAATTAAATACTGGTGAGCCTATTGAGCTTCCTGCCAGAGGTCCGGAAGAGGGAAATTCGGTTGAACATGAGCGGCTTCAAATGCGGTACCTCGACATTGAAGAGCGGAAAGGAAACTTTAATGAAGTTCCGCTAGGTTTTCATAAACTCAATGCCATTGCTGAAGCAATGAGGTGTTTACAATGCTCGAGACATTAATCTGCCTAAATTAAAATTGCTATGATAAATCTTACCATCAATAATAAAGCGATTCAGGTTGAAGAAGGGACCACTATTTTTGAAGCTGCCAAACATCACAATATAATAATCCCTCACTTTTGTTACATGGAAAACGTCCACCAGATAGGTTCATGCCGTATTTGCGTGGTTGAAGTGGAAGGGGGGAAAACACTGATGGCATCATGTGTCACTGAAGTGAAGGAAGGGATGGTTGTACATACCAACTCCGAACGTGTTCGAAATGTACGGAAGGTGATTTACGAGTTAATGCTTTCGGATCATCCCAAAGAGTGTCTTCGCTGCTGGAGAAATCAAAACTGCGAACTGCAGGACCTTGGGAATTTGATCCAAATCAAGGAGTTCAGGTACGAAGGTGCCAAATCAAAGGACATCATCGACAGTTCGAGTCCATCGATTGTCCGCGACAGTTCAAAATGCATTCTTTGCCGCCGTTGTGTTACCGTCTGCAACGATATTCAAGGTGTTGCGTTGATGAATCCGCACCATCGCGGTTTCTCTACCTTCATCGGTCCATCGGAGGACGAACTTTTAGGAGAATCCGTTTGCACCAACTGCGGCCAGTGCGTGTTGGTCTGTCCTGTTGGCGCGTTAAAAGAGAAAGATTCGACTGTAAACGTCTGGGAAGCACTGTATGACAAGTCGAAAACGGTTATTGTTCAAACAGCACCGGCTGTACGTGCGGCCCTTGGGGAACTGTTTGGTTATGACCCGGGCACCTTAGTCACCGGGAAAATGGCTTCAGCTTTGCATGAACTGGGTTTTAATTACGTATTCGACACAAATTTTGCGGCCGATCTGACAATCATGGAAGAGGGTTCCGAATTTCTCGAACGGGTAAAAAATGCTTTAACCGCATCTGCCCCTGATGGAGTGTTGCCGATGATTACAAGTTGTAGTCCCGGTTGGATAAAATTTATGGAACACCAGTATCCCGGTCAGTTAGCCCATCTTTCGAGTTGCAAATCACCACATATGATGCTTGGTGCCCTATCAAAATCGTACTTCGCAGAGAAACTGAATATTGATCCTGCGAGTATATTTGTGGTATCGGTAATGCCTTGCACTGCCAAGAAATTCGAAATTTTGCGTCCGGAAATGTATAACAGCGGACTGGCCAATGTTGACGCTGTAATTACAACGCGCGAACTTGGACGTATGATTAAAGATGGAGGTATTGACTTCAGGAACCTGCCAGATGGTGAATTTGACAGTCCTTTGGGTCTTTCGTCAGGCGCTGCCGATATTTTCGGAACAACAGGTGGGGTGATGGAAGCTGCCTTACGTACAGTTTATGAATTGGTTACAGGGCGTGAACTGCCAACAGGCAATCTTCACATTATGCCGCTCGAAGGTTTGGCCCGGATAAAAACGGCCTCGTTAAAAATCGAAAATCCTTTGCCCGAATATAGCTTTCTCGAAGGAGTTGCTGTAAATGTTGCTGTAACGAGTGGATTATTAGGAGCTGCCGAGCTGCTGGATGAAATTAAAAACGGAACAAGTCCTTACCATTTTATCGAGATAATGGGTTGTCCCGGAGGATGCATCAGCGGAGGCGGACAACCACGGCCCGTAGATGATGCCATAAGAACAAAGCGCCTTGAAGCCATTTACAGGGAGGACGAAGGAAAACTATTGCGTAAATCGCATGAAAATAAGGATATCCTGATGCTATATCACGATTTTCTTGGTGCGCCCCTCGGACATAAATCGCATGAATTACTTCATACCATTTATACCCGAAGGAGTAAAAACTGAAGTTGATTTAATAGCTGACTTAAAAAACATTTGACTTTAATCATCAAATTATTTCAAATGGATCCAATTTCTGAACTGATCAAAAACCTTGCAGACCAGCATGGTCGCAACCGTCACAACCTGTTGCCAATACTTCAGGGTGTGGTTGAGCAGGAAAAATACCTGTCGGAATATTCAATGATTGAAATCGCACGGGAGCTTGATCTGCCTGCTGCTGAAGTTTTCGGAACTGCCACTTTTTATTCCTTCCTCGAATACAAAAAGATGGGCAGATACATCATTCGTATCTGTAAAACCATTACATGTTCTATGAAAGGGAAAAACCAGGTTTTAATGGCAATCGAAGACATGCTGAAAATTGGTGTAGGCGAGACTACACCGGATGGGAAATTTTCCTTGCTACAAACAAATTGCCTGGGGTTTTGTCACAAAGCGCCGGCGATGCTGATTAACAATGAGGTATATAATGAACTCACTCCTGAAAAAGTACGTGAAGTCCTTAGCATGTACATGAACAGGAAAAAGGAAGGAGGGCCTTATGACAACTAATTATCAGCTTAAACGCGCCGATTTCATTTTTAAAAATGAAAATGACTGGGAAAAAATTTTGAGTAAGAACATCAGTCGTCCCCCCCAGGAATTAATTAATGAATTAATCAGCTCCGAACTAAAAGGGAGAGGCGGTGCCGGATTTCCTACCGGATTGAAATGGAAACTTTCCGCAGAAGCGGTTGACGAGATCAAATACGTCATATGCAATGCCGACGAAGGCGAACCTGGAACCTTCAAAGACCGGGAAATCCTTTCCAAAGTACCATTTAAAGTATTGACTGCAATGGCTATTTGTGGCCATGTGATTGGCGCAAAGGAAGGTTATATTTACCTGCGGGGCGAGTACTTCTTTCTGCGTCCGGAATTAAATAAGGTGATCAATGAGTTTGAATACTATTGCAGAGAAATCAATTTTGATTTTACGATCCGGATATTTATGGGTAGCGGAGCCTATATCTGCGGTGAAGAAACGGCCCTTTTCGAATCGATGGAAGGGAAACGTGGCGAACCGCGTAATAAACCACCGTTCCCATCCTCTTATGGTTATATGGGCAAACCAACAGTAATTAACAATGTTGAAACACTGGCACATACCTATACTATTTTTAAATATGGTGCCAAGCGGTTTTATGACCTGGGAGTTCAGTATTCACGTGGTTCGAAGTTATTTTCCGTTTCGGGTGATACGCCTAAACCTGGGATCTATGAGCTTGAACTGGGAATGAGCCTGGAAGATTTCGTGGAGGAATTTGGGGATGGTGATACCAAAGCGGTTCAGGTTGGAGGAGCTTCAGGCTTTTTGGTTCCGCGCAAAAGGTTCAATGAAACAGCAATCGGTTTCCAGGGGAAGTTGACCGGGATTTCACTTCCAACCGGGGGGTCAATGATGCTTTTTAATAGTTCACGGTCGATGTTCAATGTACTCGACAACTACCTGGAATTTTTCCGTGAAGAATCGTGCGGGCAATGTACGCCATGTCGTGTCGGATGTCAGCAATTACTGAATGGGATCAAAGCGGTGAAACGCGGCGAAAAAAATGCGCAGTACCTCGACAAGTTGTTACGCCTGACCGAAACGATGCAGTATACCGCTAAATGCGGGTTAGGACAGTCGGTGGCCAATTCATTCTCGTCGATTGTTGAAAATTTCAGGGAAGAAATGATTTACTAATGGTTCAATATTTATCTGTTATGGCAAATAATATAAAAATAACCATCAACGGGGTAACAGTCGAAATTGAGCTGGGAACTTCAATTCTGGAAGCAGCTCGTCAGACGGGGGTTATTATTCCCACACTATGCTATCATAAAGACCTTTGTGTGGCCGGAAACTGCCGTGTTTGTGTTGTTGAAATTGCCGGGCAAAAAAGGCTGGCAGCAGCCTGCGCAACTCCTTGCGAAGAAGGTATGGAAATCTTTACCAATTCCTTCAAAGTTCGAAATTCACGGAAGCACATCATTGAACTGCTGCTCTCGGAACACAATGCCGACTGCACGCGTTGTTACAAAAACGGCAATTGCGAATTGCAGACACTTTCGTCGGAGTATAAAATCATGACCCAGGATTTCATCCGGTTGGTTCCGTTTAAGAACTACACGATCGATCAGTTTTCACCTTCCATCATCAAAGACGACAGCAAGTGTGTCCGTTGCCAGCGATGTGTGAGAACATGCGCAGAATTGCAGGGAGTCAATGCTTTAACAGTTGCTTATAAAGGTGATCATATGAAGATCTCCACCTTCTTCGAGAAAGCCATGAACGATGTAGTTTGCACCAATTGTGGCCAGTGTATCAATCATTGCCCTACAGGTGCTTTGGTTGAAAAGAATTATATAGAGGAAGTCTGGGACGCCATTGCCGATAAAACGAAGCATGTAATTGTGCAGACGGCACCCGCAGTACGTGTTGGACTTGGTGAAGAACTGGGTTTTGAAACAGGGTCGCGTGTGACAGGAAAGATGGTCGCCGCCTTAAAACGGTTAGGTTTCGATGCTGTAATGGATACCGATTTTTCGGCCGACCTTACGATCATGGAAGAAGGAACCGAATTATTGACAAGGCTGAAACAAGTTCTGGTTGACCACAATCCGGAGGTGAAACTACCGATGGCGACCTCGTGTTCCCCTGGTTGGATCAAATACATCGAACACATTTATCCCGAATACCTTGATCACCTTTCTACCTGTAAGTCACCTCAACAAATGTTTGGTGCGCTTGCCAAAACCTATTATGCAAAAGCACGGAATCTTAATCCTGAAACAATCGTTTCCGTTTCAATTATGCCTTGTACTGCAAAGAAGTTTGAAGCTGCCCGACCAGAAATGCACGATAGTGGCTACCGCGATGTGGATTACGTTCTGACAACCCGTGAACTGGCCATCATGATTAAACAGGCAGGTATCGATTTTATGAAATTAGACGATATGCATTACGACCGGTTGATGGGTGAGTCGACTGGTGCGGGTGTGATCTTTGGCGCTACAGGAGGCGTGATGGAAGCGGCATTACGGACAGCTTATGAGTTGGTTACCGGACGCGATGTTCCTTTCGAAAATCTGAATATTAAGCCGGTGCGCGGAATTGATGGAGTAAAAGAAGCTACCATTAAAATCGAAAACCCATTGAAAGAGTGGGCATTCCTGGATGGTATTGAATTGAAATGCGCCATTGCACACGGTCTTGTCAATGCAAAAAAGGTGATGGATTCGATCATTTCAGGTCAGTCCAATTACCATTTCATCGAGTTTATGGCTTGTCCCGGAGGATGTTTGGGTGGCGGTGGTCAACCAATCCCGACCAGTCCTGAAATTCGCCGGAAACGGACCGAAGCCATTTATGCCGAAGACGAAGGAATGCCACTTCGTAAATCGCATCAGAATCCTGAAATTATTAAGATTTATAAAGATTTTCTGATAAAACCACTTGGAGAAAAATCGCACCATCTTTTACATACTAAATACACGGCAAGGAAAAGATATTAATATGATTTAATAACATCATACCCGTATCTGATAATCATGATCGTAACAATGATCAGGAAGAAAACGCGTATAAAACCATTCCCTCTTTTGAGCGCCATCTTACTTCCGATTACACTTCCTGCGATATTAAAAACTGCCATTAAAATTGCGATCCCAATGATGTAGTTTCCCTGGTGGATAAATACGATTAGTGCCGATATATTCGTCATGCAATTCACAATTTTCGCATAGGCTGATGCCTGGATAAATTCAAATCCAAGAATAACCACAAATGCCAGCACAAAGAAACTTCCGGTTCCGGGGCCAAAAAAACCGTCATAAAATCCGATAATTAACCCGATTGCTGCTCCGAATAACATTTGCCTTGTCAATGAAAGTTTTTTGGTCGCAACTTTCCCAAGATCTTTCTTGATAAAAGTATAGATTGCAATGGCAATTAGGATAATAAGAATGATCGGTTTCAGTGTAGCCGGATTGATAATGCTTACGATTTTTGCACCGAAATAGGAAGCAATAAATGAAGCAACTGATATCGTTATCAGCAGTTTTACATTGAACCGGATGCGTTTTGCATATTGAAATGCAGCCATCGATGTTCCCGAAAGGGCAGCGATTTTATTCGTTCCGAAGATTGTTGGCAATGGAGAATTTGGCAATGTGACAAGCAAAGCAGGAAGCTGGATAAGACCGCCTCCGCCAACAACGGCGTCGATAAAACCTGCAATAAAGGCAAGGACTGATAGGATCAATAAGGTGAACAGACGGTAATCTGAAAAAATGCCGGAAATATCCATTCGCAGGTAACACTTAAGAATTAGTCAGGTTGCAAAGCTATGAATTCGGATTACACCCTTTTCTTTTTTATGGAATTTATTTGCACGCAGGAACTGTCTGTATATCTCTCTTTTTAGCAAAGAAATCCTCCCAACCTTTGCTATCCCAATCAGGACGATTCCCTTGCTCATCGAAAAGCTGACAATACATACACGACCAAAGACCTGCATAAATATGATAATACCTTTTCCCGTTGTATTCAATAATAGTGACATCAGTAATATTACAAGTACCAAATGGAGTAACAAGCTCCGCGATTTTTAACTTGAGCCACACAGGAAAATCTTCGGGGCTTGTGACTAAATCTTTTTTATCACATGAAAGAAAGCTTAGGAACAAAATAATGCCTGTAATAAGAATGAGGTGTCTCATTAGATTGATTTTAGTTCAAATCTACACAATAGTAATCAGACAAAAAGACGTAACTCCATTTCCCGGGGTTACGTCTTCCTGTGAATTATAGCATGAATGATACTTACATTTCAGAGCTCGGTTTACTCTCGTTGATGATTATTGATTTGGACCCCTTTGAATTGCCTTTAGCGCCGAATGAATACGAAATACTGAAGTAAAGAACCTGAGTTTCGGTTTTGCGCCAGTTGTCAGCTGTGAAATTCGATCCCCAGGAGGTATACTTGTTCTTAAGCGTATTAAATACATCCGAAGCCCGAACTGTCAGCGACAACTTATTCTTCAGGAAATCTTTCTTAACAGCAATATCCATTGAATACTGTGGATCCATTCTTGAATAAACACCCACTATCGGACCTGCATAATTAGCTATCAACTGAAATGAAAGGCTCTTCGAAGCTGTCCAGCTCGAATTAAAACGACCAAGGTAAGAGTAATTGCTGGCAGAATTATCCTGAACATCGTCCTTAATCTGATTGCGGAAGAAGCTTGCATTTCCGTTTATTTTCCACCAGTTGTAAATGGAATGTTCGAAAGTAAATTCAACGCCATAATTCTGACTGGTTGACATATTTTGGGGTGCCATATGCGAGATTCCGTTATCATCGAGAAGCGTCACCGAATTAATCGGGTTGGCAATGTGCTTGTAAAAAGCGGTAAAGCCTAAAACCGTTTTATCCCAGTTGCCATTGTATCCAAGCTCAATAGTGTTAATATATTCAGGTTTTAATTCCGGGTTTCCGCTGCGAAATACTTCCAGATTGGAACGGTCAATAAATGGATTGATCATTCGGGCAGCAGGCCGTTTAATGGTGCGGCTGTAACTTAGCTGCAGTTCGTTATTCTCGTTCAATGGATGAATTAAACTTAGAGAAGGATAGAAATTGAAATAGTTCTGGCTGATTTTCTCATTATTAACATCCTGCTTTCCATCAATAAGCGTTTGCTCGAGCCGGAGTCCAGTCTGGATTGAAGTTCCTCCAAATTTACCCGACCAAAGACTATAAATCGCGTGAATTTGTTCGTTGTAAGTAAATAGATTCTTTTGGGTAAGATCTTCAACAAGGGCACTGCCTGTAGAATTGTATAAATGGAAATTGCTTTCGTTACCCCTGATAATGCTGTGCACACCACTTTCCAACTTCGAACCATTTTCAAAAGGCAATACCCAGTTCATTTGCAGGTTTGAATTGTAGATGTCGGAACCTGAAGCTATTTCTGCCAATTCACTTTTTGTTGAATACTGGTAAGTTTGTGGCTGGTTAATGGAAGCTGAAGAACGGGACAACGTGTAGTCGACAGTCAGTTCTTCTCCCTTTTTGTCGAATAATTTCCGGTAAGCAAGCAAATAGTCGTTCGAAGTTTCTTTTTCATTTTCTGAATTGATCACATATACGCTACCTGTTTTGTTCATCGACCGATCGAAATATTGCGAAAGGGTTTTATCTGCATCAACCATTTTGGAAGGATTGTAGGTATAACTTAGTGTCAGTTTATTTTGGGAATTAAAATTGAAGTTTGAACCCAACGTGAAACTGTTTTTAGTAATGTCGAGATTAGTTTTTGCATCCTGCTGTAAAAAGTGAACAGAATCAGAATCATATGCTTCCCTCAACAAATAACGTGAGGCAACAGCCATCTTCTTCATACCACTGTACGATCCAAATATATTGATTTTGCCAAAGTTGTAATTCAAATTTAACGACTCGTTGTATTTATCGCCGGTACCTACAGCAAACATTGCATTCCCGCTAAAGCCAGCTGTTTTTATTTGTTTCATTTTGATGTTAATGATGCCGCTTTTGCCTTCCGGATTATATTTTGCAGAAGGATTGTTAATGATCTCAAGGCTTTCGATATCTGCAGCCGGAATCTGGTCGAGTTTGGTCGCATCAATTGATGTTGGACGTCCGTCGATCAGGATACTAACGCCGGAATTACCACGCATATTCACGACTCCGTCAGCATCGACGGCTAAACCAGGTACATTTTTGATTAAATCAATAGCTGTCCCTCCGGTTGAATTAATGTCTTTTGAAACATTGATTACCTTCTTGTCAATCTTTGACTGAAAAGTTTTCTGAATTCCAACCACCGAAACCTCCCCAACTGCAGTGGCAACTTTATTAAAATTGATTTTCCCCAGATCTAACGTAAAACCCGGTTTGTCGAATACAACCCGTTGCATTTTTTTATCTTCATAGCCAACGAATGTAATAGCGAGGTCGTACTCTCCCAAGGCAATTTTCGACAATTCGAATGCACCTTTATCGCTTGAAATGGACCATGTCACAACAACCGTTTTATTCAACGCATACAATACAACATTTGCAAATTCTACTGGAACCTGGTCATCTGCATCAACCAGGACTCCTTTAATCTTACAATTTGTTTCAACAGGAACCGACATTTGTGCATGTGCACCCTGCAAGAGTGCGAATAACAAGATGACTGAAATAATTGTTCTCATAGCTTAATCCTCCGGAATTGAATTTTCGTTTTAATGAAACGAAAGTAGCGTCCTCACGAAAGGTATATTCGATAAAGGATATGAAGCTGCAAAACCAGATGGTGAAATGACTTTTTAAAGCCGTGAATTTTCGATAGAAAAGTATAAAAACAAGGAAGAGGAGATCTTCCTTAACCGAACCACAATTTAAAATCTGTAATCCGTGCCTTGCTGACCAGCACTTTTTCGGGCGCAGCTGGTTTCAAATTGATGGAAAGCCGGTTATTAAACCACAAATCGATGTCCTTAACCGCTTTCCTTGCAATGATAAACTGGCGATTTGCCTTGTAAAAATCCTTTGGATTGAGCATATCTGAAAGTTCGTCCATTGTATATTGCATTACAAATGTCTTTTCTTCAAAAGTTACCGCTTTTACAATGTTTAAATCAATAAAGATATAGGCGATATCATTAACAATCAACGGAACGAGTTTATCGCCTTTTTGACTAACCAAAAAATGAGTTTTGTATTCTGTACCGGGTTTAAGGATGGATAATAGCCGTTTCATATCATCTGAAACATTCACTTTCGTGATATTTTTAAGTTTCCCAAGGGCTTTTTTAACGGCTGCAACATCAACCGGCTTCAGTAAATAGTCGATGCTGTTCACCTTGAATGCCTGCAAAGCATATTCATCATAGGCTGTTGTGAAAATAACAGGACAATTAATATCAATAAGTTTAAATATTTCAAAGGCTGAACCATCTGCCAGGTGGATATCCAGAAAGACCAGGTCGGGATCTTCATTCATTCCGAACCATTCTACCGTATCGGCAATACTTTCAAGAACTCCAACTGTTTTTACATTGCCGATCTCTTTGAATATACTTTCGAGATTACGAACAGCTAATTCCTCATCTTCAATTATCAGTACTTTCATAGTTTCAGCAAAGGTATTTCCACCACAAAGTTATTTTCATCATTTTTAATCAAAATCTCTTTCCCGGCAAGAATCCGGTATTGGTTTGATAAGTTAACCAATCCTATTCCGGTTCCGGGTTCAGGCGAATATTTCTTATTGATATTGTTCTTTACAACAAGGGTATCATCAGTCGTCGACACCGATATTTCCAATGAATTCCGTTTGCTTATCTCGTTGTGCTTTATTGCATTTTCGATTAATGTCTGCAAAGCCAGCGGAGGAACTTTATAATTCATCAGTTTGTTATTGATATTTTGAACCAACGTGATGTTTTTATTAAAACGCAGTTTGATCAAAAAGAAGTACGACTCAACAAATTGTAATTCATCATTTAAACTCACCAGTTTATTTTCGTTTGCCTGTAAAGTATATCTCAAAACCGACGATAAATGATTCAGGTATTCCTGTGCCACTTCAGGAGTTTCCCTGATTAATGTTTTCAGCGAATTAAGTGAGTTGAACAGAAAATGGGGGCTTACCTGGTTTTTAAGTGCATCAAACTGACTTTGAAGATTTTCAATTTTCAAAGCTTGTATTTCCAACCTGTTTTGCTGATTCTGGTAAATTACTTTGATCACATAAACACTGATGATCACAACCAGCGCAACAAAAAAGTCTTTGAATACGAAAGTACTTTCATGTCTGTCTGCATCAACCCTGGGGAAAATCATCCCTTTAAATTGAAACAGAAAATGACTTAAAATAAGAACAATCGTAAATGAAACCAGTAACGCAATCGCAATGGTTACTGTTTTGTGTCTCCTGCTAGGTTGAAATGGCTTTAAAATATAACAGTTAATCAGGAATAATAAAAAACAAATCAGGAAGGTGATAAGAATCTCAGATAAAATATTTCCAAGAAAATAAATTGTAGAACTCTGCGATGATGAATGTGAAATTGTTTCATCGAATATCCGGCTAAAATGAACCAATATACTGATGGATAATGAAAGCCATAGTGTTAAGACAGTATATTTTCCAGTGATTTTATTATCCATTCAGCCTAAATTTTATAAAATGAAGATCTAAATACAACTCTCTTCAAAAGTCACCATAAAGGTAAAATTAAGTTTGATGTTTATAATTACAGGATTCTATTTGGTATAAAACTTCCGTTTGAAATAAAACGCCACATTCACGAGCGCAATCATCACGGGAACTTCGACAAGCGGACCAACAACAGCAGTAAATGCTTCGCCGGAATTGATACCAAATACCGAAATCGCAACTGCTATTGCCAGTTCAAAGTTATTGCTGGCTGCGGTGAATGAAAGCGTTGCCGATTGTTCGTAGCTGGCTCCTGCCTTTTTACTCATCCAAAACGATAACACAAACATGATCAGAAAATAAATAATCAGTGGAATGGCAATTCGTAAAACATCAAATGGAATTTTTACAATGTATTCCCCTTTCAGCGAAAACATCACGACAATCGTAAAAAGCAATGCAATCAAAGTAAGCGGACTGATCTTTGGAATGAATTTGGTGTGATACCAGACCTTACTCTTGACGCGGATAAGAATAAATCTTGTCAGAAAGCCTGCTATAAATGGGATCCCCAGGTAAATAAATACGCTTTTAGCAATCTCTGCGATGGTGATATTAGAAACTGCATCGTTGACGGGTAATCCAAACCATCCGGGAAGGACAGCGATAAAGAACCAGGCATAAACAGAGAAGAACAACACCTGAAAGATCGAATTAAAAGCGACGAGTCCTGCGGCATATTGTGTATCGCCCTTGGCAAGATCGTTCCAGACAATTACCATTGCAATACAGCGTGCAAGTCCGATCAATATCAATCCATACATGTAATCAATGTTGAATTGCAGGAAGATTACGGCTAATGCAAACATCAAAACCGGACCGATGATCCAGTTTTGTACAAGTGATAAACCGAGAATCTTTGTATTACGGAATACGTCACCCAATTCTTCATATTTCACTTTTGCCAAAGGCGGATACATCATCACGATTAGGCCGATCGCGATAGGGATATTGGTCGTTCCGGATGACATACTGTTCCAGAATTCAGCCACTTTTGGAGAACTCCATCCCGCAGCAACCCCGATAAACATGGCAAGGAAAATCCAAAGGGTAAGAAAGCGATCGAGAAATTTTAAACGGGTTTGCATAAATTAAATTTTAAATGGGTGATTTGAAATCTGAAAGCAATTTTCAGTTTTTAATTAATTCACAGCATTGAATTTTCAGGCAAATCCGGCGATGAGTTGCCTCTTGAGCCTCTTTTATGATAGGGAATCCAAGCAAATCCAATAGCTTTTCATTTAACCGGCGGTTTTTTCCCTTGTAAGGATGACAATGAATATGTATTGCAGGATTAAAATTCAACTCAATAATTGCATAGTTTTCAGCTGTTGCTTCTTGTTTATAATCAGGGATGATCATATCGAGTCCAGTGATTTTCACATCCAATGCCTGTGCTGCCTTCACCGCAATTTGCTTATACGATTCAGGAATGTCATCTGTAAAATCGATGCTGTCACCACCCGTACTGATATTTGAGTTTTCGCGCAGGAACACCGTTTTATCGTTTCCAGGGATCGAATCAAAATCTTTACCCTGGGTTTTTAAAAACATGAGTTCAGCTTCTCCCATTTGTATTTTCTCCAATGGCGTATGGTAACCTTTTCCTCTCAAAGGATCTTTATTCTTCTCAATAACCAGTTCGCGGATTGTGTTGATACCATTCCCGGTCACATTTGCCGGAACGCGGTGCAGAATTCCCACCACCTCGTCGGCCATCACAAAAAACCGGAACTCTTTGCCTTCAATAAACTCTTCAATAAGGATGCTTGAATCGAAACCGAATGCAATATCAACCGCTCTTTCAAAAATGGTCACGTCTGTATTGCTTTTCAGAATTGTAATTCCCAACCCGAAATTGGTCAACTTGGGTTTGATCACCACTGCCCTGCCTTTGAAATACTGAAAACCGGCTTTTGCGCTGATCTGATCCGTATAATCTAATCCTTTAGGCACACTGATTCCATGTTCGGCAAGAATTTGTTTGGTGATTACCTTATTCTCCATCACGAGAATTCCTGCATAATTGTCGAGCGAGGTTTTCGTTGCCTGGCGGACGTATTGGATATTCTGATCGCGCTTCAGCCGAATGAAATTCGCGCCCCTGTCGAGAATATCAAATGTAACACCCCGGCGAACAGCTTCGCGAAGTAACAATTGTGTCGAAAGCTCCATATCTTCCAGCCCTTTGAAATTGAAGATGTTCTGTTTGCTTTGCTGCAAATAGTCCTTCGCCTTTTCGAGATGAAACGGAATAAATCCTTTTATATCTGTTTCGTTCAGTATTTGGTGAACGATTCTGCGTTCAGGATAATTAACCATTTCCTGCACATACTTCAATGAATAAAGGTAGTCGCTGTTATCAATTTCGAGTGTAGCATACAAATCAATCATTTCCTGAATCACGCGTTTGGCTTCATTCCAGGCATTTATGTTGGAGCCATTTTCAGTTAAAAGCTCAATGTTATCATGCAGGCCAAACAACGATATATTTCCATGGTTCGAATTCGCAATGGATTGAAATTCAGAAGTGAAATCATTTTGTTCATCAGTAAGCAATCCATAAATGATAAGCCAGTGAATAAAATGTAGCATTTCGGGAGTAATTCCAATCTTACTCAACGGATTAATATCCGGATACCGGACTTCAACATATGAAATTGATTCCGAATTATTGAGGAATTTTGGTCTGACAGAAGCATATAGCTCTTTCGTCGCTGTTAGGGTTCCGTTCTTCACCATTTGCTCAATACTAATAAGATATCCTTTGGCGGTGCCATAATCGGGATAAAGATCTACAAGATTCCCATACCCAAAGCAACTGTTACGAAGGGATAACCCCCGGGTTTTAGCATTAAAATAGATTGGGAGATCACAGCATTTTAATTCATAGGTAGGATCGACAATTGGACTGCTGCCGAAGATCAACACATAAAGCCAACGGTAACGCAAGATTTGCCGTGTTATTTTCAAATAGACTTCATCACGAAATTCGTCAATGGGAATTGCTCGTGAAGTGTCTTGGTAGAGCATCTCCAACAATGTTTCATCCAATGAAATATTGAAATGAATACCCGAAATGGCCTGCTTTTTTCTGCCGTATTTTAGCGCAAGATGATTCCTGTATTCCTGTTCTTTTCTGCCACCTTTGGCATATTTTGCAATAGGAATTTGATCCTCGTTGGGTAAAATGGGAGGTATACTTTGCGGCCAGAGATATTCATCTTCGAGTTCAAGACTCACAATGTCATGAATCGTTTCAAGAAAACCCAATGTTTGAGCAATTGTGGGCAATGGCGGCGTAATCATTTCAACCTGGCTTTCCGAAAAGTCGGTTGTGATATACGCATGATTCAGTTTGTCGCCAAAGATCGCAGGATGCGGTGTCTGCGCAATTACTCCATGACGATCAACACGAATATTTTCCTTCTCAACGCCAAACAAGCCTTTGAGCCAGGTATTACCCTTTAACTGCGTCTCTTTTATCGTTAACCGATTCTTCGTTTCCATGAAACTTTTAATGTGATATTTTGATAATTTGACTAAATGCTAAACTTTACAAGCAGAAACCGTAATACTAAATATTCCGGTTTCGCCATTTTTGAAACCTTCAATTTCTTGTTTTGAAAGATAGTTTTCCAGAACTTCATCGGGAATTTCAATCGCCTTTTGTTTATGAATGGATACATTTAGGAAACCCTTTTCCCTGATGATTTCAAGGTATTCGTCCAAATCGATGGCGCCTGAAACACAGCCGGCATACATCTCTGCATCCTTGCGAAGTTTTTCGGGCAATTCACCTTTGATAACGACGTCTGACACACAAAAATGTCCATCCGGTTTTAGAACCCGCATGATTTCAGCAAAGGCTTTAGGCTTATCGGGAACAAGGTTTAAAACACAGTTCGAAACAACAACATCGAAACTATTTGCTGGCAATGGCATTTCTTCGATATCGCCTTTTATAAATTCGACATTGGTATAACCTAATTTTTGCTTGTTTTCATTGGCCTTTTCGAGCATCGCATCTGTAAAATCAAGACCTGTTACTTTCCCTGTCTCACCAACAATGGCGTGCGCAACAAAACAGTCGTTTCCCGCGCCACTGCCTAAGTCAAGTACATGATCTCCTTTTTTGATGGCAGCAAAATTCGTTGGGATACCACAACCTAAACCTAAATCTGCTTCCGGATTATATCCTTTCTGACCCGAATAATCATCACTAAATATTGTATAATCGACATCACAGCACGAGCTGGTACTTCCGCAACAGGAGGACTGATTGATTAACTTGCTTTGGCTGGCAATTTCACCGTATTTTTCTTTGACAATAAGCTTTAAATCTTCTGCTTTCATAACTGTGGTTTAATTTGTTCGATATAAAATTTATAAAAACTTTCTTTGATCTCATCACGGACACGAATAAATTCGCTCCTGATAAAATCATCTGTTCCGGTTGAATGCGAGGGATCATCGAAACCAATGTGCAACCTGTGTTTTACTTTACCAATAAAAGCGGGACAAGATTCGTTTGCGCCACCACAAACCGTGATGACATAATCCCATTCCTCACCCAGGTACAAATCAACTGAATCGGAAGTATGTTTACTGATATCTATACCTGCCTCTTTCATAACGGCAACAGCTTTGGGATTGAGTTTACCTGAAGCTTCTGTTCCTGCTGAACAAACGGTAATATTTGGATCGAACGATTGTAAAAAACCGTGTGCCATCTGGCTGCGGCAACTGTTTCCCGTGCACAGAATTAAAACTTTCATATTTTGATATTCTTTTAAGTTATTTGTTTCCATCTATTAATGCCTTGGTGCGTAATAAATAATACTGACTCCTATCAACGCAATTCCAGCTCCAATCAGGTCATATTTATCCGGTAAATAATTATCAACTTTATAAGCCCAAAGCAATGACAATACAATAAAAATTCCGCCATAAGTTGCATATACCCTTGCAAAATTTGAAGATTGCAAAGTCGCAACGACACCATATAGTGCAAGTATAAATCCGCCTAAAAGCCCAAACCAAAATGGCTTATCTTCTTTAAGCCAAAGCCAAACAAGATACCCTCCCCCAATTTCGCATAGGCCTGCCAGTAGAAATATTGATAACGATTTGATGACTGTCATAAGTATTTCATGAATCAAATTGTTTGATTATTCCTGTTTACAGCAAAAATCTTTCGGAAGCTCGATCTCATTAAGAAAGCCGGTGAGAACTTTTTTCATTTCATCCACTTTCACGTAATCGAGACAATAGTTTGTTTTTACCCCTTCGACAGTTCCCCTGATCAGTCCGGCATTCTTCAATTCCTTCAGATGCTGATTAACCGTTGTCCGGCTTAATGGCAACACTTCGGAGATATCGCCCGAAATACACGTCTTCGTTTGAGCCAAAAACTGCAGGATTTGCAAACGTGCCGGATGTGCAAGTGTTTTGAACAGGTTGGCCCGCTCCTGAAGCACATTATCGAAAAGTTCTGTTTTTGAGACTACCATGTTCTTTGTTTTTATTACGGCGTAAATATACGTCATATTTTAATACGACGTATGTTTACGACATTAAATTTCATTAATTATTTTGCCGACGATATAATTACAAAAAGCTTTAGACTTAAATCAGCTAAAAAAAGGGGGTTATTACGAAACCGATGGAACACCCTCTTTGAATAAAATGATGAAAACTATAATTTGTTACTGGTTTTATTACTGATCATAGCTATTCTTTTTGCGGGCGCAGGCTATTTTATTAATCTCATTTATTTGTTCTGCTTTTTGATCCGATTTCTGCCTGCTCACCCTTTCAAATGCAAGATGGAAGGTTCTCAATGATTTAAAGAAGGAACTAATATCAATATCGTCCTATAATTCATTGTAGGCCGGAAGATCAAAAACCGAAAATAGCCAAATTAAGTTTTAGGTATTTTCCTTTCCGTAAAAGATTATTGGTAATAGTTCAATTGTAAGAATGGTAGCAAAGATCGATTAATCTGATTTATTTAAGTTCAAAGAGACCTGGTGGATGTATATACAAAGTATACTTATCTGCTCACTCATGGGGGAAACGATCTAAAATAATTCACCCCTCATTTTAGGTTATGTAATGAGGGGTGAAAAATACTACTTGGTTTTTGGCGGCTTTGTTGCTTGAACAGTGTCGTCAACCTGGAAGCCCCAATCGGCAATTCGTTTGGGATTTTTCTGATTAAGCGCCTTGAGCAAATTGCGACTTGCCTTCACTGCATCTTCAATAGCGGGCATGTACAGGTCGCGTTCGCGGTAAGCTTTTTCCATCTGTCCTTTCAATGCCTCGGCATCGCGGTGAATGCCTAATGCCGTTTTGATAGTTGGACCTACGACATTCCAATCGATACCGTCGAGATTTAAAAGAGGCGATGAAGCGCCATCATCCGTGTGCTTTGTAAATACATCCGTCGCAAGGTTCAGCACATCTTCTACATTGCGGGGTACTACAATTCTTCCTTCGGTTCTTCCCATAATTTAAAATTTTAGTTGTAAGAAAGAAAAAACGATTGCTTAATATCTACATTTTCCTGTTTATACGATATCTCATTTTTTAGGTTTCATTATTTAATAAAGGAATTTAATATTTGAACTTGCCGATTTCATTCATTACAATGGGGATGTAAACATTGGATTCGGCATTTCCATTTATAACAATGGGGATGTAAACATTGGATTCGGCATTTCCATTAATAACAATGGGGATGTAAACATTGGATTTGGCATTTCCATTAATAACAATGGGGATGTAAACATTGGATTTGGCATTTCCATTAATAACAATGGGGATGTAAACATTGGATTCGGCGTTTCCATTAATAACAATGGGGATGTAATTATTGGATTTGCCGTTTCCATTCATTACAGGTGGGTAAAGTAATTATAGCATGACCAATTTTGTTTGAGTTATTCCCACTTTAATACTTCATCTCTTTGACGAAAGAATATGGGCCTTTTGGTTGGCGGAAATTGCGCTGATTTCAATTGATGAGTCTGAATATTTATAGAAAATGGATGCCAGTTTGGTCACTCATCATTTACTTTTTCCGATTCGGGGAATCTGTCTGAAAGTTTTGTATCTTTTCAAAAGTCATGTTAAGTTTTCATGTTTTCTAAATATTCAATTTCTGCTTATTTTTGTTTGGCACTATCAATCATGGAATGGAAAATATTGATAAATCCTGTCTGTATTGATAGGTTGTTATTAAAATGAATAAATTCACCTGTATTTCTAAATTAATTCTATGAGATAATTAACTTACAGAGTGCTACTGAATCGTGAGCCAGAGGGTGGCTATACAGTTACTGTCCCGACTTTACCAGGTTGTATTACTTATGGTGAAAATGTTGATGAAGCGCTTTTAATGGCGAAGGAAGCTATCGCATTATATATTGAAAGCCTTGTCGCGCATGATGAGCCTGTGCCAGATGAATCAAATACACTTGAATATGCGTTGACAATCCCCGCAACAGCATGAGCAATATACCTTCACTGACTTCGAAAGACTTGGTAAGAATATTACAGTAAAAGGGTTTCTTATTGGATGATAATAGTGGAAGTCACCAGATTTGGCTGCACCCGGTTTCATGTAAACGTGCTATCGTCCCCATGTATAGCAAAGATCTTCTAGCCGTAACCCTTTATGCCATCCTAAAACAAGCTGGTATTGATAAGAATGAACTTTAGTGCATGAAAGAGCCCCGTCTTCCAACGAGGCTCTTTCTTTTAAATTCAATATTTTATCCTTTAGATAATCGCTTTCATCGCGTCCATAGCTTCGCGCAATTCTTCGCCAATGACCTCAACTTCGTGGTAACGGATCGCGGCATTAACCTGGATCAATTCCCTGTTATCGACATGAGCATCGATGCCTTCGTTAAAGTTTTTACCGATTACGTTTGTATCGATTTTTGACATGAAATCGGCCAGTAAGGGTTTGCAGGCGTGATCGAACAAGTAACAGCCATACTCAGCAGTATCGGAAATCACACGGTTCATCTCGAATAATTTCTTACGCGCAATTGTATTGGCAATCAGCGGCGTTTCGTGCAACGACTCATAGTATGCCGATTCAGCTTTAATGCCTGCCTGAGTCATCGTCTCGAAAGCAAGCTCAACGCCCGATTTGATAAACGCAACCATTAAAGTGCCATTGTCAAAGTATTCCTGCTCGGTAATCTTCATGTCGCCGGCAGGTGTCTTTTCGAAGGCAGTTTCGCCTGTTTCGGCTCTCCAGGTCAACAGGTTTTTATCGTTGTTGGCCCAGTCTTCCATCATTGTTTTCGAAAATTCGCCCGACATAATGTCATCCATATGCTTCCAGAACAAAGGACGCATGATCTCTTTCAATTCTTCCGAAAGTTCGAAAGCTTTGATTTTTGCAGGATTCGATAAACGATCCATCATATTGGTGATACCACCATGTTTCAAAGCTTCGGTAATTACTTCGATACCATATTGTACCAATTTGGAAGCATATCCTTTGTCGATTCCTTTTTCGACCATTTTATTGAACGATAGGATTGCCCCTGTTTGCAGTAAACCGCAAAGGATGGTCTGCTCGCCCATCAGATCCGATTTTACTTCGGCAACAAACGACGATTTAAGCACTCCAGCTTTGTGTCCGCCCGTGCCAACGCAATAAGCTTTGGCGATTTCGAAACCATCACCATTCGGGTCGTTTTCGGGATGAACGGCAATAAGCGTTGGAACACCAAACCCACGCAGGTATTCGGCACGGACTTCAGAACCTGGTGATTTAGGGGCTACCATGATTACGGTAATGTCTTTGCGAATCTGCATCCCTTCTTCGACGATGTTGAAACCGTGAGAATAGGAGAGGGTTGCCCCTTTTTTGATCAAAGGCATTATGGTTTTGATTACATCCGAATGTTGTTTGTCGGGGGTAAGGTTGATAACGAGGTCGGCAGTAGGAATCATCTCTTCGTAGGTCCCAACTTTAAACCCGTTGCCAGTAGCATTCTTATACGATTGACGTTGTTCTTTAATTGCTTCGGCGCGTAGGGTATAAGATACATCCAGACCTGAATCACGAAGGTTTAGTCCCTGGTTTAATCCCTGGGCACCGCAACCAACGATTACGATCTTTTTGTCTTCGAGCTGATCTACGCCATCAGCAAATTCCGAACGATCCATGAATTCGCAGGTTCCCAATTGGGCCAATTGAAGACGAAGTGGCAGTGTGTTGAAATAATTTCCCATTTGATTGATTTTTATAGTGTTTATTTATTCTGTCGAATACTAATTTTTGATAATACAAAGCAAAGGAATATTCAGCAAAGAAAACTGTAGAAAACCATTTATTTTAGGCACTTTTCATGGATGCTAATTTTAATAAAACTTTCTATCCAAATATATTTACTAAATAACAGCGAGTTAAGTCCAATGTTCAATTGGTGATTTTATAAGCTACATCAGCGCTTCGCCACGATACTGAAGGGGTGTTAATCCGGTTTCGCGCTTGAAGAATTTCGAAAAATAGGATTGATCTTCGAAGTTTAACTGATTGGCAATTTCGGAAATATTCAGATTTGTATGAACCAGCAACCGTTTTATTTCGAGCAACTGTTTAGTCTTGATGATTTGCAGGGAAGTTTTTCCAGTGAGCACTTTAACCGTCTGTGTCAAATGATTGGCAGTGACACCAATTATATTGGCATAATCGCTCAACGAAAGATTTTTCTGTTTGTTTTCTTCAATCAGGTGAAAGAAGCGTTTTACAAGGAATTGGCCTTTCCCTTTATTCAAACGGTTTTCGTTTACCGGATAACGTGCAGAGCAATATGTCAGAATCAGGTCGAGGATTGAGCGCAGCATTTCGTGAATATGATGGCCGGAGTGTTCAATTTCAGCAATACCTTGCCGGAACAATGTTTCCAGAAAGTGAACATCGTTATCACTATTAAGAGACAAAGGCGGATTATCCTGGTGTATCGTGTAAAAGAATGGGAATTCAATCAGACTATCCTGATTGCTGCGGTTCAGCAGGTAAAAATCAGAAGTGAAGATAAAGATAAAGCCTTCAATGTCGTGCGAAAGTTCGAGCTTGTGTGCCTGTCCGGGAGACATGAAAAACACGCAGGGTGGCCTAATCTCATATTTATTGTCATCGATCACATGGTAACCAGAGCCTTTCAGCAAGAATAACACTTCAAAAAAATCGTGCCTGTGCGGATATTTCACGCTGAAATGCCGTTTGGCATCAAACACCTCCACCTGAAACTGCTGGCTTTTTCGTTCGGGAGAGCTGAAATTTTCCAGACTATAAACGGGTAATTGTTCGGCGGATGGCTTCATAAAGAAGAATGAATTTCGGGTTGCGTGCGAAATAAAGGGATCGAGATACTTCCGCTCAGGATGTAGAGACAAGGCATTGCCTTATCTCTACATCCCAAATCTACAGGCCAATATGACCAATGTATTTATTTGCTAAGATAATCCACAATCCAGTCGCCAACCGCTGAAGTTGTTAACGCTTTTGATTTATCTTCACACAGATCTTCAGTAACTGCACCCGCAACAATGGCGGCTTCGACAGCTTTGCGGATCAAGGCTCCCTCTTCCATCAACGAGAAAGCATATTCGAACATCATAGCTGCAGATAGAATAGTGGCACAAGGATTGGCAATGTTTTTACCTGCCGCCTGAGGATAGGAACCATGAATTGGCTCAAATACCGAAGTATGTGTTCCGATTGACGCCGATGGCAGAAGTCCCATTGAACCTGTAATTACACTGGCCTCGTCGGTGAGGATATCGCCGAACATGTTTTCAGTGACCATCACATCAAACTTCTTGGGCCATTGAATGATCTGCATCGCTGCATTGTCGACAAACATATAGTCAACAACCACATCAGGGAAATTTGGTTCCATCTCTTTGGCAATCTGGCGCCATAATCTTGATGTAGCCAGGACATTGGCTTTATCAACAACGGTAAGTCTTTTACTGCGTTTCATCGCAAACTGGAATGCGAGTTCAAGGATCCGCTCAACTTCTAAACGGGTATAGACAGATGAATCGAAAGCTGTATTTCTATCCTCTGAACGACCTTGTGGTTGCCCGAAGTAAATACCACCTGTTAGTTCGCGGATGGCTACAAAATCAACACCTTCAACACGATCTCTCTTTAATGGTGATTTGTCAAGCAGCGATTCGAATATGGTTACAGGACGAATGTTTGCATACAACCCAAGCTTCTTGCGCATAGCCAACAAGCCTTGTTCGGGACGGACTTTGGCAGTTGGATCGTTGTCGTAACGCGGGTGACCGATGGCACCAAAAAGGACAGCATCGGAGTCCATACATAGTTCGTGCGTTTCATCAGGATATGGATTACCAACCTGATCGATGGCGACAGCACCCACCAGTGCGGTTCTGGTAATCAGCTCGTGACCGAATTTCTGACAAACTACTTTGGTGACGCGGAGCGCCTGTTCAATAATTTCAGGCCCGATTCCGTCTCCGGCCAAAACTGCGATGTTAAGATTCATTATTTTAAAAGATATTTGAATTTACTACTAAGCGTAATGTCGTTTTGTGTAAGCTAAGTTACTAGCTGTTGGCAACTAACCGCTAGTGGCCAACAGCTTGTGATTTGATGATATTTGACGCATTCTGATGGAGCAGCCAGCCGCTAGAAAATCTGATTGTCGTTTTCAACAATGTTCAACATTTTCATTGTTGCCTTGATGGCAGCTGTCGTCTGGTCAGGGTCAAGACCGCGGGTTTTAAATTCGCGGCCCATTTTCCAGGTAATCAAGGTTTCGACCAATGCATCTGTCTTTCCTCCCGGAGGTATTGTAACAATATAATCGATGAGTAAAGGGAATGACTTGTTTTGTTTATGATAGATTTTTCGAAGGGCATTCATAAATGCGTCGTACTGACCATCGCCTGATGAAGCTTCCTCGAAAAGCTCACCATCCACCTCTATTGCAACGGTCGCCATTGGACGGAGTCCAAGTGCATGTGAAATCGCATAATTCCGCAACCTGATTTTCTCAATAACAGCTTCACTCTTTAAAACATCCGACAGGATATAAGGAAGATCATCTGACGTGACTGATTCTTTCTTATCCGCAAGTTCGATTACTTTGTCTGTAACCCTTTTCAGATCTTCCGGATCGAGACGTATGCCGATATCCTCCAGGTTCTTGGCGATGTTAGCCTTCCCCGATGTTTTACCCAGCGCGTATTTTCGTATGCGGCCAAATCGCTCCGGAAGTAAATCATTGTAATAGAGTTGATCTTTGTTGTCGCCGTCGGCATGGATTCCGCTACACTGTGTAAAGACGTTTTCTCCAATAATCGGTTTATTTCCTGCGACACGAATCCCGGAAAAGTTTTCTACAAGCCGGCTGGCTAAACTTAATTTTCTTTCGTTCACCGAATTCGGAAGATTAAGCTGGTCGTTCAGTAACGCTATCACACTCGAAAGCGGCGCATTACCTGCACGCTCGCCCAAACCGTTTACGGTAGTATGAATGGTAGTTATTCCGGCACGAATGGCGGCATCAACATTGGCAATAGCGAGGTCATAATCGTTATGTGCATGGAAATCGAACCGAAGATCGGGAAATTTACGGATCATCGAAGAACAGAAATCGAATGTTTCGGTTGGATTTAAGATTCCCAATGTATCGGGTAACATCATACGACCTATTTTTTCGGACTTAAGACCTTCGAGCATGAATTCAACATATTCCGGAGAATTGCGCATCCCATTCGACCAGTCCTCAAGGTAAATATTCACCTTGATTCCCATCGATTCAGCCAGTTGCAGCGAACTTTTAATGTTGGTAAGATGTTCCTCGGGTGTTTTCTTCAATTGTTGAGTGACATGCCTAAGCGATCCCTTGGCTAAAAGGTTCAACACTTTTCCACCTGCACGCGAAATCCATTCGAGTGAGGTTTTTCCATCCACAAAACCGAGAATCTCAATACGCTCCAGATAACCAGCCTGTTTGGCCCAGTCGAGCACTTTTTTGGCTCCCCTTAATTCTCCGTCTGAAACACGTGCAGAGGCTACTTCAATAAAATCAATATGAAGTTCATCCAAAAGAATCTTTGCAATGTTCAGCTTTTCCACTTCGGAAAAGGAGACCCCTGAAGTTTGTTCACCATCTCTCAGGGTTGTATCCATTATATAAACCATATGCTCTTTGTTTGTGTTCACGATCGAACCTGTTTGTAATTAAGCCTGTTCAAACGCGATTATCTCCTCTTTCAGACTTAACAGGAAGTCAATATCGTCGTAACCATTCAAAAGGCATTCCTTTTTGTAAGGATTTATGTCAAAATTAACGCTGATGCCTGCCTTCAGAATTGTGATCGTTTGAGTTTCAAGATCAACCTCAAAAAGGGATGTGGGATCGGTTTCTACAATCTGGAATATTTCGTCAAGGAAGACTTCGGGAACCTGAACTGGTAACAGTCCGTTATTTAATACATTACTCTTGAATATATCAGCAAAGAAACTTGAAACGACAACTCTGAAGCCTGCGTCATAAACGGCCCATGCAGCGTGTTCACGGCTGGAGCCGCTGCCGAAATTCTTTCCGGCAACTAATATCTGACCCGAATAACGAGGGTTATTCAATACAAAATCGGGATTTGGTGGGCCATCCTTTTTGTAACGCCAGTCCCTGAAGAGATTATCTCCAAATCCTTTTCGTTCCACGGCTTTGAGGAATCGGGCAGGGATGATTTGGTCGGTATCCACATTCTCAATCGGAAGCGGAACGACTGTACTGACCAGTTTCCGGAATTTTTCTATAGACATTTTAATATTTTTAAAATTCGTAATTGATCAGAACTCTCTCGGATCGGAAACTACTCCGGTAATTGCAGCAGCGGCAGCCATTAACGGACTTGCAAGCATCGTGCGGGCGCCAGGTCCCTGACGGCCTTCGAAGTTTCGGTTTGATGTTGATACTGAATATTTCCCTGCAGGAATTTTATCGTCATTCATCGCAAGGCAGGCTGAACAACCCGGTTGGCGCAATGCAAAACCGGCAGCTTCCAATATTTCAACCAAACCTTCTTCCCTGATTTGTTGCTCCACCTTTTTTGAACCGGGAACGATCCATGCAATCACCGAATCTGCTTTCTTTTTGCCTTTCACAAAGTTGGCAAAGAGTCTGAAATCTTCGATACGGCCATTTGTACAACTACCGATAAAGACATAGTCGACCTTTTTTCCTTTGATTTTCTCTCCGGGTTTGAAGCCCATATATTCCAGCGATTTATCAAAGGTGATAAGATCCGAGCCGGTCAGATCTTTACCTGTAGGGATATTTCCACTGACACCTATTCCCATTCCGGGATTCGTGCCGTAGGTGATCATTGGCTCGATATCAGAAGCATCATACTGATATTCTGTATCAAAAACAGCGTTATCATCAGATTTTAATTGTTTCCAAAGGGCTAGTTTTTTGTTCCAATCTTCACCTTTAGGGGCAAATTCACGTCCTTTAATGTATTCGAAAGTCGCTTCATCCGGTGCAATCATTCCGCCCCTGGCACCACATTCGATGCTCATGTTGCACAATGTCATCCGACCTTCCATCGTGAGACTGCGGATTGCTGAACCCGCAAATTCGATAAAATGACCAGTACCACCCGAGGTTGATATTTTTGAAATTACGTAAAGTGCAATATCTTTTGCGGTGACATCCTTTTGCAATTTGCCTTCGACGCTGATTCGCATTTTCTTAGGTTTTGGCTGAAGGATACACTGGCTTGCAAAAACCATTTCAACCTCGCTGGTTCCTATACCGAATGCGATACTGCCGAAAGCGCCATGCGTAGAGGTGTGGCTGTCGCCGCAAACAATCGTCATCCCTGGCTTGGTAATTCCCAACTCGGGCCCGATGATATGGACAATTCCGTGGTACTGATGATCGAGACCGTAAAGTTCAATGCCATTTTTTGCACAGTTATCTTTAAGTGTCTGTACCTGAATTCGTGAAAGTTCTTCCTTAATAGGGAGGTGCTGATTGATTGTGGGGACGTTATGGTCAGGAGTGGCAATTGTATTTTTCGGACTAAATACTTTCATTCCTCTCTTTTCCAAACCTAAAAAAGCAACAGGACTCGTAACTTCATGAATAAAATGCCTGTCGATGTACAAAACATCGGGGCCGTCTTTTACCTGTTTGACCACATGGGCATCCCAGATTTTATCAAAAAGTGTTTTTGGTTCCAAAATCATATTTTTAAAATTACTGAATTATTACAATTCAAAATTGGCAATTGTTCATTTAGCTGCAGCGATTTCTGCGTTTCCAATCTTATTAATGGCATCAATAAATGCTTCTACGGAGGCGGTAATAATGTCGGTGTTAGCACCAAACCCATTGTAAATATTGTCGTCGTACTCAACCTGCATGTGAACTTTTCCAATGTCATCACTTCCTTTATTAATGGCTTGAATCAGAAACTCCTGCAGCGTTACCTTGCGATGAATAATATTTTTAACTGCTTTGATAGCAGCATCAACAGGACCATTCCCAGACTCAGTAGCTGAGAATTTTTCTCCGGCAATATCCAATCGGATGGTGGCCATGGGAACCAGGTTTTTCCCGGTTACAACCTGCAAAAAATCGAGTTTGATGCGATGATTGCTTTTAACTTTTTCGCCCACAAGCATCAACAGATCATCTTCTTTGATGTCTTTTTTCTTATCGGCTAATAGTAAGAATTCTTCATAAATTTCGTCAAGCTTTTCTTTTTCCAGGGTGATACCCAATAAATCAAGCCTGTGTTTCAGCGCTGCACGTCCGCTACGGGCGGTCAGAACAATCGATGATTCGCTGATTCCAACCTCAACCGGATCGATGATTTCGTAGTTTTCACGATTTTTCAAAACGCCATCCTGATGGATACCACTGGAATGTGAGAACGCATTGCGGCCAACGATTGCCTTATTGGGTTGAACCGGCATATTCATTAAGCTGGAAATCAAACGACTTGTCTTGTAAATATTTTTCGAGTTGACATTTGTATAAAGATTCAATTCTTTGTGCGAACGCAGAATCATTACTACTTCTTCAAGTGCTGTATTTCCTGCACGTTCACCAATTCCGTTAATGGTCACTTCAACCTGACGTGCGCCATTCATCACACCAGCAATAGAGTTGGCTGTCGCCATTCCCAAATCGTTGTGACAATGTGTTGATATTATTGCTTTGTGGATATTCGGTACATTGTCAATCAAAAATTTGATCTTTTCACCGAATTCGCTGGGCAAACAATATCCTGTCGTATCCGGAATATTTACAACAGTTGCACCTGCTTTGATGACTGCTTCTATAACTCTTGCAAGATAAACATTGTCGGATCGACCCGCATCTTCGGCATAAAACTCAACATCCTCGACGTATTTTTTGGCATACTTTACAGCAGCAACTGCTCTGGCAAGAATTTCATCGGGATTGGAATTCAATTTGTATTGAATATGATAGGGTGATGTTCCGATACCAGTATGAATTCGGCCACGTTTGGCAAATTTCAGAGATTCAGCAGCTACATCAATATCTTTTTCTACTGCACGGGTAAGGGCGCAGATGGTCGGCCAGGTTACCGCTTTCGAAATCTCGACAACCGACTTAAAATCGCCGGGACTGGAAATGGGAAAACCTGCTTCGATAATATCAACACCCAGTTGTTCAAGAACTTTGGCAACTTCAACCTTTTCGATTGTGTTCAATTGGCAACCTGGAACCTGCTCGCCATCCCTCAGTGTTGTATCGAAAATATATACACGATTATCCATAGTTATTATTTTTATTTAAGAGTTTTTTAAGATTAAATCATTTTTCTTGCTTCCATTTTTTCGAACAGAGAATCCCGCTCTTTCAGAAATTCAGACAATCTTTCTATTGGTGAGCGTGTTATTGCTACTCTCCCCGAACGTATAAACTGCAAAACACCGAAAGAGTTCAATCCTTCGAAAAGTTCCTGTGTTTCCTCTTTGTGGCCAGTTTTTTCGATTACTGTATATTCGTGTGTGATTTCAAGAATACGTGCGTTGTGTTTTCTAATTAGTTTTTCGATCTGATCACTCTCCATCAACGCAGTAGTGGGAACTTTGTAAAGAGCGATTTCCTGGAAAATCATCTCTTCATTGGTATAATAGAAAGCTTTCAGAACCTCTATCTGCTTGTCAATCTGTTTGACAATATTGACCACCTTCTCTTTTTCTTCGTTGACAACAATTGTAAATTTGCTGATCCCTTTCAAAGCAGATTCTGAAACTGTGAGACTTTCGATATTTACTTTGCGCCTTGTGAATATGATGGTGATTCGGTTCAGCAAACCTATATGGTTTTCGCTGTAGGCTGTTATAATATATTCTTGCTTCATCTTATTGATTTTAATTCAGTTCGTCTGCACTAAGAATGATTTGCGAAACCGATTTTCCTGCTGGAACCATCGGAAAGATATTGTCTTCTTTTTCAATCATCACTTCGAGCAGATAAGGCCCATCGTGATCGATCATTTTCTTCATCGCACCTTCAAGTTCGTTCCGGTTATGTACTGCACGGCCTGGAATGCCATAAGCATCAGCTACTTTTACAAAATCAGGACTTAAAATTTCGGTGAAGGAGTAACGTTTTTCGAAGAAAAGTTCTTGCCATTGCCTTACCATTCCGAGGAAATGATTATTCAGAATCACAATTTTAACAGCTAATTTTTCCTGGGCAATCGTGCCCAATTCCTGAATTGTCATTTGCATTCCACCATCGCCTGTAAAGAGCACTACTTCACGATCAGGTGACCCGAATTTTGCACCCATAGCCGCGGGCAAACCAAAGCCCATTGTTCCTAAACCTCCTGACGTAACCCAACTGCGGGAATCAACAAATTTCGAATAACGTGCAGCTGCCATTTGATTCTGTCCAACATCCGTAATTACAATGGCTTTATTATCTGTGAGATCCGAAACCATCCGAACAACTTCTGCCATTGTCAGTCCTGGTTTTTGTGGAGAAAGATCATTGTTTATTACCTTTTGTTTTTCTATTTCTTCGGCTGCCTCGAAATCTGCAATCCATTCTGGATGTTGCTTTTCGAGGGCTAACTTCGAAAGCAATCTTAAAGTATGTTTTGCGTCTCCAATCAATGCCACTTCGGTTTTGACATTCTTATCAATTTCTGCCGGATCAATCTCGATGTGAATAACCTTGGCTTGTTTCGCATAGGTTGATGTGCTACCTGTTACACGGTCATCAAAACGCATCCCTACAGCGATTAAGACGTCGCATTCGTTGGTTTTGATATTCGGTCCATAGTTACCATGCATTCCGAGCATTCCCATATTCAAAGGATGGTCGGTAGGAATGGCTGATAAACCCAGCAATGTTCCTGCGGCAGGGATTCCTGTTTTTTCAATGAAGTGTATTAGTTCCTTTTCTCCGCCAGACAACATAACACCTTGTCCATAAAGTAAAAATGGTTTTTTTGCGTTGTTTATTAAATCAATTGCTTTCTTTATCAGTAATTTATCAGACGGATATTCAGGTACATACGAACGGATCTTGATACATTTGGAATAGGAATATTTTACCTTGGCAAACTGGGCATCCTTCGTAATATCTAATACTACAGGACCTGGTCGGCCGGATGCAGCAATATAAAATGCCCGCGATATTGCTTCAGGGATCTCGTCAGCACTGGTAATCTGATAGTTCCATTTTGTGACAGGCATCGTTATGCCAATCACATCCGATTCCTGAAATGCGTCGGTGCCCAATAAACCGGAGGTAACTTGTCCGGTAATGCAAACAAGTGGGGTGGAATCAATAAGTGCATCCGCAATTCCGGTAATTAGATTGGTGGCCCCAGGACCGGAAGTTGCAAGGCAAACCCCTACTTTACCCGAAACGCGGGCATAACCCTGCGCCGCATGAACAGCTCCCTGCTCATGGCGCGTAAGTACATGTTTAAGGTGATGATGGTGATCGTGTAATGCATCATAAACCGGCATAATGGCACCACCAGGATATCCAAAGATTGTATCAACACCTTCGGCAATCAGAGAGCGGCATACCGCTTCGGAACCTGTGATTTCATCCGGCTCCTGATCAAGAATATTGTCGTTTGATATAGATGTCATAACTAGTTAATTTTAAATTATTCAATTATTCTTACCGCTCCCTTGTCTGCCGAGGCAACAAGGCTTGCATATGCTTTTAATGCTTTGCTGATAATTCTGGTTCTTTTTTCGGGTTGATATGCCATCTTACCGCGTGCCTCTTGTGCTTTTTTCCGGGCTTCCATCTCTTCGTTCGGGATGATCAACTCAATCCGACGTTGTGGAATATCGATTTCAATACGATCGCCATCTTTCACCAGCGCAATTGCTCCTCCGGCAGCGGCCTCAGGCGAAACATGTCCGATCGAGAGGCCTGAGGTCCCACCTGAGAAACGACCATCAGTTAGCAAAGCACAAACTTTGTCAAGCTTTGATGCTTTCAGATAGGATGTTGGGTAAAGCATTTCTTGCATTCCGGGACCACCTTTAGGCCCTTCGTAACGGATAATCACCACTTCTCCGGCAGCTACCTCGCGTTTTAAAATACCTTCGCAAGCATCATCCTGTGATTCATAAACCCGGGCAACACCGTTAAAGCGGAATACGGAAGGATCAACACCAGCTGTTTTTACAATACAACCATCAATAGCAATATTTCCATAAAGAATAGCAAGACCTCCTTCTTTTGTATATGCATTTTCTACATCCCGGATACAACCCTTCTTTCTGTCAACATCCAATTCTGCATAATAGGTATCTTGCGAACCCAATATCAGGTTTCGGCCAATATTTCCAGGAGCCGAGGTATAAAGTTTCCGGGCGTCAACATCGGATGAAGTTCTTTGGATATCCCATTTATTAATGGCCGTAGCTAATGTGCCTTCTGTTACGCGTGAAACTGAAGTATTTAATAACCCTCCTTTTTCGAGTTCCCCAAGAATTCCCATGATGCCTCCTGCACGGTTAACATCCTGGATGTGATAATGTGAATTAGGCGAAACTTTACAAATACAGGGAACTTTTCGGGAAAGCGTGTCGATATCCTGCATAGTAAAATCGACTTCTGCCTCGTGGGCAACTGCCAATAAGTGTAATACAGTATTGGTCGATCCACCCATTGCAATATCAAGCGTCATTGCATTCATAAAAGCTTCGCGTGAGGCAATACTTCGGGGCAATACTTTTTCATTTCCATTCCTATAATAATCCCAAGTGATCTCAACCAATCGTTTAGCGGCCTTTTCAAACAATTTCTTTCTATTTAAATGAGTTGCAACGATTGTGCCGTTACCGGGAAGTGAAAGACCTAATGCCTCCGTTAAACAGTTCATCGAATTAGCGGTGAACATTCCCGAACATGAACCGCATGTGGGACAGGCTTTTTGTTCGACTTCCGAAAGTAAATTTTCGTCTACTGAAGGATCAGCAGCCATAACCATCGCATCGACCAGGTCGTACTTTTTGTCGGCAACTACTCCAGCTTCCATCGGGCCTCCAGACACAAAAATACAAGGAATATTTAGCCGCATAGCAGCCATCAGCATCCCCGGCGTGATCTTATCACAATTCGAGATGCAGATCATTGCATCTACCTTATGCGCATTAATCATGTATTCAACACTATCGGCAATCAGGTCACGTGAAGGGAGCGAATATAACATACCGTCGTGTCCCATTGCAATCCCATCATCAATAGCGATCGTATTGAACTCCGCAGCAAAACAACCCTGATCTTCGATTAAATTCTTAACCATCTGTCCAATCTCATGAAGATGAGCGTGTCCCGGAACAAATTGGGTAAAAGAGTTCACTACAGCAATTAATGGTTTGCCAAACTGCTCCTCCTTCATGCCATTGGCTCTCCATAGGCTACGTGCTCCAGCCATCCGGCGACCCATTGTTGTTGTATTGCTCCTTAGTTCGTTTTTCATTATTGCAAAGTTTTGTTTAAAAAAAAGCCTTTCTCATTTCGAGAAAGGCTCTTATATGTTTTATCATACAATATATAACCCTCCTCACCCGTTTTCGACGAGAATAAGAATGACCACGAGTAGAAGGCTATGTAATTTTAAATTCTTCATAATTTCTAAATACAAATCTACTAAAATAACAATCGATCTTTTGTTTTTGTTTAATCCAATTTATCCGACCAATGCTTTTCAATAAACTTCTCGGCAAAACTACTAATAAAACTTTCAACTCAAAATAAAATCGTAAGCAAATTTCATTTAATAAATACAATTCAATATTTAATCATGCATTTTACTACTATTTGGGAATATTGGAAAATTTTGGACTGATGTTTAAAAAAGTGATAACCTAGATCTTCTGCCAATTAAATGAACATTGTAAGAAATATTGCATCTGCGGGAATGATGAATCGAAAATATAATACATCTTTAAGGAATTTAGGGGTTAGATTATCAAGTGAGTCATAGACAGGATAAGATTGCATTTCAACTTCCTATTAGCTTTGCCATTTCTTCTTCGTAGTTTAATTAAGGTTTGTATAAATTTGCTGTAAGTTTCCTGTATGATTTATTACAGTAAGATTACACAAAGATTACAGAAACCTTACACAAACCACGAAGTTGGTACGACGAAAGTTTAGTTTATAAAATGGGTGAATACTACATCAGGTGAGACAAAATGTAAATTTCGCATCAATTTTATTGCAATTTATCAGTCGATTTTGTGTTTGGGAATGCGACTTCTATTAATTCTCATTATTTAAGCTGTAATTAGTATTGTGAAAAGAAAGATTGAATTACTTGCGCCAGGTGGTGATATTGATTCTATTAAAGCTGCAATTCTTGCCGGGGCGGATGCGGTGTATTGTGGTTTGGATCGGTTTAATGCAAGAAATAGTGCTGCGAATATAAACTTAGATGATTTACAGGGGATATTAAGACTTGCTCATCGGAATTGTTGTGAAGTTTTTCTTACCCTTAATGTAATTATTGTGGAGAGCGAAATCGCTGCCCTAATAAGCTTGCTCAATAAAATAGTTAACACAAGCATCGACGGCATAATTATTCAGGATTTAGGATTGTTGTATATTGTTTCAAATTATTTCAAAAGTCTTAAAATTCATGCATCTACACAACTTACTACGCACAATGAAGGCCAGATAAAATTCCTAAGTAAACTGAAGGTTTCAAGGGTAAACCTTTCGAGGGAACTAAATATTCGAGAGATAAAAGCTTTAAGTGCGATTGGTGAAAAGTGTAATATTTTGACTGAAGTTTTTGTCCATGGCTCCAATTGTATCTGTTTTTCAGGTATTTGTTATTTAAGTTCTGTTCACGGAGGAAATTCTGGAAATCGGGGTAGATGCAGTCAGCCTTGCCGGGATCAATACTTAACTACTCCCGCGGGCAAAGATTATCCACTGAATCTTAAAGATAACTCGGCCTATTTTGATCTAAGGGAATTGGCTGATGCGGGAGTTGGTTCTCTAAAGATTGAAGGGAGAATAAAGAAGTCTGATTACGTATACACTGTTGTAAATGCATGGAAAAAGCAAATTATGCGGCTTTATAATCAAAACAATCTAAGTGATGATAATGGTGATCTTTATAAGGTGTTTAACAGGGATTTTTCAAATTCTTTTTTAATAGGAAACATTGATAAAGAGATGTTTATCGATAGTCCGAGGGATCATTCAATTAAACATCTTTCTGACGTAAACAGCAATTCTACAGGGAATAATCTGGCAATGGATCAGGCAGAACTTTATGCAGAAAAAGAAGAAATAAAAATTAATGTTGAAAATAAAATTAAGCAGTTATGTGTCACAAAAGCTCCTCTTAAAGTAAGCATTTCAGGCAAATGTGGTGAGCCATTAAAGGTTACTTGTATATCTCCTGATTCAACATTTGTTGTGCTTTCTGAAATAAATCTTGTTGATACAGGGGCAGAGGCCATTAATTACAGGATGATATTAAAAAGGCTTAAGGCTATCAATGATACAGCATATTATATTGAACAAATAATACTGGAAGATCTTCAGGGTGACGTTTTTATTCCATTTAAGGAACTCACCTCAATTAAAAAAAAGCTTTTGTTCATCCTGAATGATTCAAAAGAATTCATTGATCCCATTGATGTTCCTATTTTGAAGAAAAATGAAAAGGTAGAAATTAACCCGTCTCTTTTTGTGTTAATCTCTTCAACAAAGGATGTGCATCTTTGTAATGAGACCTCAGCAGATATCTGTTTTCAACTTCCGGATAGTTTTAAAAATGAATGTTCTGAGTTTATTAATCTCTTCACACAAAACACAAAATTAATTCCATGGTTCCCATCTGTTATATTCGGCGAAGACTATTCGGCTGCGGTAGAATTTCTTCAGCAGGTGCAACCAAAATTGATTGTAACAAACAATAGCGGAATAGCTTATGAAGCATATAAAATAGGAATACCTTGGATAGCAGGTCCTTATTTAAATATTGTTAATTCCTTTAGTCTGTTGTGTCTGAAAGAAAATTTTAACTGTACTGGTTCTTTTATTTCAAATGAAATAAGCAAGGTTCAGATGCAGCATATAAAGAAGCCTGAAGATTTTAAGCTATATTACAGTATCTATCACCCTATAGTGCTTATGACGAGCAGGCAATGTCTCTTTCATCAGGTTACAGGATGCGAGAAAGATCAAATTGATGATTTCTGTATTCAACATTGTGATCAAAGGGCATCAATTACAAATTTAAAGAATGGAATTCTCTTTATTGAAAAATCAAAAGCAAATTATCATCGGATCTTTAATGAAGCAAATTTTTTGAATGCCGATGTTATATCTGATTTGCCTGATTTCTTTTCTGGTTTTTGCATTGATTTAAGTGATGTGAAAACCAGAACCAATATAGAAATTGATAAATCAAATGTAATAAAGCTTTTCGAAAATCAGATAAATGGAAATGCCGGTTCTGTTAACGAAATTCAGCAAGTTATGCATACAACCACAAATACCCAATATTTAAAGGGAATCTGAATATCATTTTTTCTTCGGAGGATCGAAAGAATATATTTCGTTCAGAAAATCTTCAAGTGAGTGTCCAACTGATGATTGTGGTCCTTCGAAATTATTGGTAATAACTGCAAAGATCACTTTTTTCCCTTTTTGATTGGTGAATATTCCAGCTAAACTTCTGACTCGGGTCATTGAGCCTGTTTTTGCCTGCAGGTTATTTTCGAGTTTCGATCCTTTAAATGCCGATTGAAGAGTGCCGCTTTGACCAGCTAAAGGTAGGGAGTTGAAGAAATAATCGCGATTTGAGCTAAGATGCATATAGCGAAGCACTTCTGCTAATGTGCGTGGGCAAATCCCGTTTGAGCGAGATAGACCGCTACCATCGGTTGGATAGTACCCTTTTAGAAAGATTCCTTTTTCAATCCAAAATTCATTGATTGCTTCGAGACTTTTATCCAATGATGAAGACCCTTTTTTTGAACGACCTATTTCACGCAGCAAATGCTCCGCAAAAAGATTGATGCTCTCTTTGTTAAGCGGAACAATCAGATCACATAACGGAGGTGAACATTTATCAGCAATCAGCGTAAATGCATCTTTTGGTGAAGTAGTGACAAATAATATTTTGCCAGATATCTCTATTCTATTTAATTTCAATATTTTAATAAATTCATTTGCTGCAATTCGTGCAGGATCGGGCATTGCTGCTTTCACTATAAAATCGGAGCGGCCCTTGGGGATTGTCCCTTCAACGAGTTGTGAAAATGATCCAGGTGCGCCGTAAATAAAAGCGAGGTCACGGTTTATTTCGGATGAAATCACATGGTTGGTCAGATTGAGACTGTCGATTTGGGGAACAGTTGTGGTAATTGTAACGGGTTTGTCGGATTCGGAAGGAGAGGAGAAATGAATATTGTAGTAATTGTCGGAATAAGTAAAGGCTGAAACGCCTGCTCCGTAGTAGTTTCCAATGTCCTCCCACAACCAACCCCCAGGAATGGATGATCCATTCATAAGTGATAAATCAACAATGAAATCGCCCTTTATACTTTTTATACCTGCTTTTGAAAGCGCTGCAGCCCAAGCTTCGAAAGTTCCGCGGTAATGTTCGGGAAAATATTCGGAATAAAATGCAGGATCACAACCACCTTTTAAAACCAGATTACCTGTCAATAGACCTGTCTGGTTATTCAAATCGCCTGTAATTCCTAATTGGGTATGAAAAACATAATCAGCTCCCAAGACCTCCAGGGCAGCGGCTGTTGTAACAATTTTCATAACCGAAGCGGGAACAAGACTTACCTGGGAGGTCTGGTATAAAATGCTGCCATTTACAGCATCGATGACATAGGCAGAATAACCGGCATTGCGCAGTGCTTCACCTTTGGGACGCAGGTCGGATTGCGCATATATTGTATGGATAATTAAGCATCCAAATATAGTTAGTAGTAAATGCTTCATCTTTTCATTTTTACGTTCCCCATTTCTCTAAGTCGTACTATTACCTTAAAAACAGTATCCTAAAGAGAAAAAGGCAGTTACTTTATTATTTAAATTTGATGTGCTGACATTAAATTCAATTGGTCCGACCACACTATCGTATGCAATTGTTGCTCCTCCACCAACCATAAAATTCCCTTCTATAAATGGTGATGTCCTGTCGCCATACACTCCAATATTGGGATTTACTGATAAAAACACTTTCTGCCACATCCTTAGACGAAGGTCAAGTCGAACCAATGCCACATTGTCGGCACTGAGTTCCATTCTTCTTAAACCAGCAAATGGAATATAAACACCAAAATAGTTAGTTCGTTGGAATCCTCCAATATATGATTTGTAATACACTGGAGCCGTTGTAGCAAGTGTAAATTGTGAGTAAAATGCCGGGAGCAAAGTAAGCCGATTTGAGATTCTTTTAGCGCCTTTAACTGTGAATCCTATCATGACAACTGGAGACTTACCAGTATATGTCCAACCATTATCTGTGATAAGTTTAAAGATGCAATCTGTTGCCCAACCCTTTGTGGGAAAATATGGATGATCTAATTCATCCAGTTTTAATTTTGCAAAATAATTATAAAAGACTGCATTTTTCAACGAAGATGTGTCTTTCGGCCCAATGATGGTACCAAATTGAAAACGCTCTATTGAAGAACCTAATGAAATTCGGAAAGCGTCGGAAATGATTGCCTGGGTTGCCACTTGAAAATTTATCAGCTGAACATTAATTTCGGAGGCTTTGCGGCCATTTTCGTATCCCCATATTTTATCCGAAATAAATGAGCCAAACATCGTAAAACCCGGTTTCCAACCTCTGTCGAGAGAGTACCGGGCAGAAAACATAGGTAAGGATGATAATTTTGCATCGAGTGAAAGATTCGATCCACTAATCCTGTCACTATAAATGGTAGTATTAATTAGCGCAGAAGCTGTAAGGTCGGTATCGTAATGTAAGCCAACATTTAATTTTTGCGTTGAACTTTCTTTAACATTGATATTGATTGTTTTTTTTGCACCACCCGATATATTAAAATCTACGTTTTCGTAATTTCCGGCTGCATAAATTCTTGAAATACTCTGGCGAATATGTTGTAAAGTCACATTCTTGTCTTTCCCTATACCCATTTTCCCCAGAAAAGAGACAATATTTGTTTTTTCAGTTCCTTCGACTTCAATTTTATTTACATTAATCGATTCATTATCATCGGGCAATTCGCGTGAAGTTTTGACTACAGGTACAATACCAAGCGAATCGCGCATTCGGATAAGTTGGGGCAACATTTTCCTGGCAGATTCCTCTCCACGTTTCATTAAAACTATTGCCGATTCTGTATCAAAGCTTGATCCTGAATATCCTGATATATCTGGTTTTATTAAGATATTGACATTTTTACTATTCTTTTCACTTCGTTCGATCGACATCAAACTGGTAAGTTGAGAAATCACATCCGGAATGGATTTGATTTTATCCTTTGTCAGCAAATCATCCCCAATATCAACACCAATAATAATATCAGCACCCATTTCACGACATCGGTCTACCGGGAAATTATTCACAATTCCGCCGTCAACGAGCATTCGTCCATCAATTTCACATGCTGCTATTGCTGCAGGTACAGCCATGCTTGCCCTGATTGCTTTTGGAAGGAATCCTTTATTTAGAACCACCTCCTGGCCTGTAGCTAAATCAGCAGCAATACATTCAAATGGAATTGGCAACTTCGAAAAATCGTTTACATCGTGGTAACCATAGGTGAGGTAGGTGAAAAATTCCATTACATTTTGTCCGTTAAGCAAACCAATCGGGATGCTGATTTTTCTTGTTTCTATAGGTAGTGTTATGAGATAACGCGATTGCTCTTCTTTTGTAATAGCTGAAATATATTCCCTTTTATATCCATTGCTTAACATCTCCTTCCAATTCTGGTTTTGGATGATATCTTCAAGCATGGTTGCATCATACCCAATTGCATAAAGTCCGCCTACTATACTGCCAACACTTGTTCCGGTAATATAATTTATGGGTATTCCTGCCTCTTCAATTACTTTTAGTACTCCAACATGGGCAAATCCCTTTGCTCCTCCACCAGAAAGTACTAAGCCTATTTTGGGCCTTTTTGAAGATCCTTCTGCATGACTCAAAAGCGAAAAAATCATTAAAAGCGCAATAATTATTTCTTGTTTCACAAGTTTGTCGATTAAATAAAACCTCATATAGATTTCACTGCTAAAATAATTAAAATCTCTGAATATTTGATATTTGTAGTTCTTAAAAAAGCTGGAAGTGATGGTTTGCCATTGATTCGTAAAAAAAATGATTCATGTATAAGGGTGTTTTAAAGACTGGCTGTCTCATGAGTATAAAGTCCAATTCTAAAAATATAGGCCATGAAAACACAAACTTTCAACTTCATCAAAAGATCAACAATAATAGCAGCTATTATTTTGATTCTAATGGGATTTTCAAGAGCGGCTTCTGCTTCTCCCGCAGTCCCGAAATCAAATCAGCCCGATACATTGACGTATGTCCAGTATAAGGGTTCGGTAACTGATCAGGAGTCACGATCTCCTCTTGCTTTTGCTTCATTAGCATTGAATGGAACAAATATCGCGACAGTCACAAATTCAGAGGGTGAATTCGCTTTAAAAGTTCCAAAAAATCTGACCGAAGGAAAGGTAACTGTAGCATTTATCGGATATAAGAATAAAATCATGAATCTCTCGGAATTTAAACCTGAGAAAACCAGGATAGAGCTTGAATTATTGGTTATTACCTTGAATGAGGTCCGCGTTTTTCCTAAAGATCCTGAACTGCTGATCCGTGCTGTGATGAATAAAAGATCCGAGAATTATTTCAATGAGCAAACATTAATGTCAGCATTCTACCGCGAAACAATCAAGAAGAGAAGAACTTATGTATCACTTTCAGAGGCAGTTGTCGAAATACATAAACAGCCTTATATGTCGTCGAGGGTCGATGCTGCTCAACTCTACAAAGCCAGAAAAAGCACCGATTATAGCAAGTTGGATACGTTGGCATTCAAACTTCAGGGAGGGCCACTTACAACCTTATACATGGATATTATGAAAAATCCAGAAATGGTTTTCACGGACGATATGATCGGTAACTATGAATTCACCCTTGAGAATATTACGAAAATTAATGAGCGGTTGATTTATGTGTTGGCATTCAAACAACGGTCTCATATAACAGAACCTCTTTATTTTGGAAAACTGTTCATAGATACTGAAAGTTTGGCTATTACAAGTGCCACTTTTAACCTGAATGTCGAGAATAAATCTTTGGCCAGTGATATGTTTATTAAAAAGAAACCAGCTGGAGCAAGAGTTTATCCGACAGTGGCTTCTTACCACATCGACTATCGCGAAAAAGATGGGAAATGGTATTTCAGCTATTCGAGAGGTCAGATAACCTTCAAGGTTGATTGGAATAAAAGGTTGTTCAATACCGTTTATGAATCAACGATCGAAATGGCTATCACTGATTGGGAAAAGACAACCGATAAACCGGTAAAAATGGCTGATCGAATGAAACCAGGTGTTGTGTTAACGGATGAAATTTCAGGATTTGCTGATCGTGAGTTTTGGGGAGAATACAATGTGATTGAACCTGAAAAACCAATTGAATCTGCTATCAGGAAAATTCAAAAGAAACTTGAAAAGGCTAAAATGTAACACCAAGGATTTATTAGAAATAGATTATAAAAGCCCAATATCTTCCAAATAAATCAGAATATGAAACCCCGGAATTCACCGGGGTTTTTTTACTTATATCTCCCTTACTCACCCTAACTGGTCAAACAAATTCACATGTAGATTTCTCCACAAAAAAATTAACCTCTTTTTAAAAGCAGTTTTTATTTTTCTATTTAGAAATTCAGGAATGATTACCTTTGTAAGGTATAACGATTTCAAAACTATTTTTGTATCGAACTGTTAGTATGACAGCAACATTAATGTTTAATACTATTAATACCAAAAACGATGTTAATTTACAAAGTAATCGGAAGAGAGATTCTCGATTCTCGCGGGAATCCAACGGTAGAAGTTGAAGTTACGCTTGAAAGTGGAATTATGGGTCGTGCTGCTGTACCATCGGGTGCATCAACCGGCGAAAACGAAGCTCTTGAACTTCGCGACGGAGATAAAAAACGTTATCTCGGCAAAGGGGTACTCAAAGCAGTTGAAAATATCAATAAAACGATTGCAGAAGAGGTGATTGGAATGAGTGCACTTAATCAGGTGGCTTTGGATCGCAAACTGATCGAACTTGATGGTACTAAAACAAAATCGAATCTTGGTGCAAACGCCATTTTAGGTGTATCGCTTGCAGTTGCCAAAGCTGCTGCTGCGTATCTCGATATGCCACTTTATCGTTACATCGGCGGAACGAATGCAAAAACCTTACCTGTTCCGATGATGAACATCATCAATGGAGGTTCTCACTCTGATGCCCCGATCGCATTCCAGGAATTTATGATTCGCCCCATTGGAGCAACTTCGTTCCGCGAAGGACTTCGCATGGGTGCTGAAGTTTTCCATAGTCTTAAAAAAGTGCTTCACGATCGTAACCTCAGCACTGCTGTTGGTGACGAAGGTGGTTTTGCACCGGCACTTGCAGGAACCGAAGATGCCTTGAACAGCATTATCGATGCGATTAAAAAGGCTGGTTACAAACCGGGACGTGCAGAAGATGGTGGCGATGTCTCAATTGGCCTTGATTGTGCTGCTTCGGAATTCTACGAAAATGGTATTTATAACTATGCCAAATTCGAAGGAGCAAACGGCGCAAAAAGAACCCGAGAACAACAGGTTGAATTTTTAGCTGACCTCGTTGCTAATTTTCCGATTGATTCTGTTGAGGACGGATTCGATCAAAACGACTGGGAAGGATGGGTTATGCTAACAAAAAAAATTGGCGATAAATGTCAGCTTGTTGGTGATGATTTGTTTGTTACGAACGTTGAATACCTGAAGAAAGGGATCGAATTAGGCGCTGCAAATTCTATCCTGATTAAAGTAAATCAGATTGGTACACTGACAGAAACGCTAGATGCCATTGAAATGGCTCACCGTGCTGGTTACACAAGTGTAACTTCACACCGCTCCGGTGAAACGGAAGATACAACAATCGCTGACATTGCGGTTGCAACTAATAGCGGACAAATCAAAACCGGATCTTTAAGCCGTACAGACCGAATCGCAAAGTACAACCAGTTGCTCCGTATTGAAGAGGAATTGGGTGATAGCGCTGTTTACGGTGTTAAAAAAGTGAAAAAAGGATAATTTATTTCACTCAATAAGAAAGAATTGTAGAGACAAGGCACTGCTTTGTCTCTATTTTTTTATCGGTTGTCGACCTTTTCAGGATAAAGGTCGTGGTTCATCATCCTGAATTCAGCCATTGCCACAAATTTAGTTTCAGGTTTTCCATAGTTGCAATATGGATCGATGCTGATTCCACCGCGTGGCGTGAATTTACCCCAAACTTCTATATATCTCGGTTCCATTAACCTAATCATGTCCTTCATAATTATATTAACGCAATCTTCGTGAAATCCACCATGATTTCGAAAACTGAAAAGGTAGAGCTTCAAACTTTTACTTTCAACCATTTTCATATCAGGAATGTAGCTAATGTAAATGGCTGCAAAATCGGGCTGACCTGTGATTGGACACAATGAGGTGAATTCCGGACAATTGAATTTTACCCAATAGTCATTTCCGGGATGCCGGTTTTCAAAGGTTTCCAGTACTTGAGGCGAATAACTGAATTCATATCCAGTTGAATTTCCCAAGCTTTTTAAATCATCCATTATTCTTTGATTTTAAGTATTTTATCAATCCTCTATTCCTTAGCTTGCATGAAGGGCATATTCCGCAGCCTTCACCTGGAATCCCGTGATAACAAGTAATGGTCTGATTCTTTACGATTTCAAAAACTCCAAGTTCATCTGCCATTTGCCAGATCTCAGATTTGTCGAGCCACATCAATGGTGTATGCAGGAGGTATTCAAAATTCATCGACAGGTTAAGCGTCTGATTCAGAGACAGAATAAATTCATTCCGGCAATCGGGATAACCGCTGTAATCGGCCTGACCAACACCGGTAATGATATCGCCGATGCCATTCGCTTTTGCAAATACAGCAGCATATGTAAGAAACAACATATTTCTTCCTTCAACCAGCGTATTCGGGGGGCGATTATCGGGTTGATTGATTTCAACCTCCATCGCGTTATCTGTTAATGAATTATGAGATACTTCGCTCAAAAGATTAATCTTAAAGATGTTTAGCCGGACATCTGCTTCTGCGGCAATTCGTTTTGCAGCTTCAAGTTCTACAACGTGCCTTTGACCATAGTCAAATGCAATCGCCAAAACTTCATCAAAATGCTTTTTCGCCCAGAAAAGACAGGTTGTCGAATCCTGACCGCCTGAATAAACTACCAATGCCTTAGACATATATTTCGTTTGCCCCTTTTATTGTTATTTCATTTAATTTCATCCAGTTTTTAATGATCCCGATGAAGTGCTTTAAGTAGTTTTCACTTAAGAATATATTTGACCAGTTATCAAATCTTTGGGATTGAACTCCCAAATAAAATATCCAGATAGCTAATCCTGCATACGGCATTAGAGCCTTCTCTTCATCGGAGACTGGAGTCATTGTCTGATATCCCTTATAAAAACTTTCCAGTTTCGATTTGAATAATTTTGCGTCAGGCTCTGTATTAAATAATTGTACCGTGAAATAAGCAATATCCAATAGTAACCAGCCATTACCGCAAAAGTCAAAATCAAAAATGGTTATAACCGATTCATCCTCAATACTCATATTGTCATACCAAAGATCAAGATGTACCATGCCGTATCTTAGTTTGCCTTGATCAACTTTATCAAACAATGCCGTTAGATGCTCACTTGCCCTTTTTACAAATTGCATCTCTTTAATTGACTCAGAGAAATGCTTTGTTGCATACTGATAAGGTAGTTGGGTTAATGAATGGGCATTGTATTCTATTCGTTTTACTTCCTGATTGACGGTTGTTTTATGGATGTTTGCCATCAGTGATCCAATACTGAAACATGTTTTAGCTGTCAGGTTTCTTACTTTCTTCCCTTTTGCAAACGAAAAAAGCACTGCATATCGAAGACCTTCAGGCGCCTGCAGTGAATTTATATAATTTTTAGCCTTATCCGGGATTGGGTAGGAAACCGCAATATTATTTTCTTTGAGGAGGATTAACATCCGTAATTCTTCCCTGATTTCAGTTTCTGTACGCCAGTTGTAACTATAAATCCGAAGAACGTATTTGTCTTCGTTGTCTAAAATCATATACGTATGGTTGATTCCAGTCCTGAACAACGTACAAATTGTATTTTCTGAGAGGCCATATTTTTCCTTTACAAACAATGCAAGATGCGTAGCCGAAAGGGTTGAATTTATAACCGGAAAACCTATCATTTTAGATTTGATTGATTGAAAACGGATTGTAAGAAATCGACTCGTCAAACGTATCGACACCCTCAACTTTTTTGACCCAATTGACAACCAGAATCGTAAATGGGAGAATCACAATCTCATAGATCGTTTTTATGGTCGCCTGGGTGAAGATCATGCCAATTAATACATTAAATGGCAGGTTGCCGGCAAAAGCAATTATGATAAAAATAAAGGAGTCGGCTGCTTCGCCAACCAACGTTGAAAGAATTGCCCTTACTGAAAAGTCCCTTCCTTTCATGAGCACTTTCACCTTGCTCATCACAAAGGCATTTAAGAATGATCCTGTCAGATAGGCCAATAAGCTGGCAACAATAATTCGAGGAGTACTTCCCAAAATGGTAGAAAATGCAGCCTGGTTTTGCCAGAAAGGGGCGGCAGGAACAACAATAGCCAGCGTAAAGAAAATAGCCGCCAATAGATTCACCGCGAAACCTGACCAGATAATCAGCCGGGCTTTCTGATAACCCCAAACTTCAACAATTACGTCATTAATGATGTAAGCTATTGGGAAGATCAATACACCTGCCGGAGCAGCCCAGGAACCAATCAAGATTATCTTTGTCGCTAAAATGTTGGAGATCAATAAACAAATTGCAAACAGGATGCCTGCAAACATAAACAAAACGGAAACAGTCTTTTTCATCTTAACTTGTTTTTTACGTGGTATTCAAGCACACGGAGTTTAAACTCGATTTGAGTCGCAAAGGTAATAACAAATAGTGTAAATCAAATATCACTATTTGTAACTGTCATCGTCCAATTTTCACTTACTTTTGGATACATGAAATGGGAATAATGTAACAAACAGAAATAAACAGAAATAATACTCTAATGAATCAGAACCTTACACAACTAATTGAAGTTTCGAAGCTTTACGGGAAAGATAAAACCTTTGTCATTGCAGGTGGCGGAAACACGTCATTTAAAGACGAAAACCACATCTGGGTTAAAGCCAGTGGTGTTGCACTCGAGACAATTGACGAGAATGGCTTTGTTTGCCTTTCGCGTGCAAAACTAAAAGTTGTTTCTTCAAAAACGTATAGTCAGGATGCAACTGAACGTGAGGCTGAAGTAAAGGCGGATCTTGGCAATGCAATTGTTTCCACAGGAGGTAATCGCCCCTCTGTTGAGACATCGATGCACGAGATTATCGGCTATCAATTTGTTGTTCATACACATCCAACTTTGGTCAATGCACTCATGTGTTCAAACAAGGCTGAAGGTATATGTTTTGAACTGTTTGGTGATCAGTCACTATTTATCCCTTATACTGATCCTGGTTATATCCTCTTCAAGAAAGTGGAAACTGAAATCACCCGTTTTACTTCAAAGTTCGGGAAGGCCCCCCAAATTATATTCCTCGAAAATCATGGTGTATTTGTGGCTGCCGATTCTATTCCAGCCATAAATGAATTATATTCCATAATCATTCAGAAGATTAAAAGTAAGATCAGCGAGGCTCTTCCTTATGATGATTCAAAACCGTTCGAATCACCCATAGTCGAACAGATTCAGCAATTGCACCCGGAATTCGGAACTTTTGTTGCAAAGGGAATTGAGAGCAGTTTGATACACCATTTTACAGCCGACCGAAAGAGTTTTCTCAAGGCTGATACCGCTTTTACTCCGGATGATATTGTCTATTGCAAGGCTCATTACCTGTTTATTCCTGCCTTCAGTAATGGGAAGGATCAACTCGAATCGGCCAGGACAGAAATTGCCGGATATGTGAATTCATATGGTTACCTGCCGAAGGTTTTGGCTATTGAAGGACAAGGAATCATCGCTGTTGAAGAGAATCTGAAGTCGGTATTAAACGTTCTTGAGGTCTATTCAAATATATTAAAAATCAGCTTTCTGTCCGAGAACTTTGGTGGCCCTATGTTTATGACCAAGGCTCAGATCGACTTTATTGACAACTGGGAAGTTGAAAACTACCGTCGCAAAATGGCGAAATCTTAAAACATATTTTATGCATTTACTTGACATCAACCTTATGCATCCGCGCAATCAGATTGTACTGATTATTAGCCGGATCTATCACAAGGGAATGACTACCACCACAGGTGGCAATGTTTCGATCATCGATGATCAGGGTGATATATGGGTTACTCCTTCGGCCATCGACAAGGGGACACTTGGACCTGATGATATCAACTGTATCAAGGCTGACGGAACTGTGCTCGGAAAACACAAACCATCTTCGGAATATCCTTTCCACAGGGCTATTTACAAGATGCGTCCTGATATCAAAGCCATTATCCATGCACATCCTCCTGCATTGGTCTCTTTCAGCATTGCACATGTAATACCAGATACGAATGTAATTCCCCAGGCGAAGTATGTTTGCGGGCCTATTGGTTACGCGGGGTATGCACTTCCGGGCAGCGAAGAGCTGGGTGAAAAGATTGCTGCAGAATTTGCTAAAGGCTACAATGCGGTCATCATGGAAAACCATGGAACAGTTGTTGGCGGAACCGATATGAAAGATACCTATCAGCGTTTCGAAACGCTCGAGTTTTGCGCCAAGACGATCATCAACGCTAAAACAATTGGTAAAGTCAATTCATTGTCAGATGATCAAATCGAAGCCTTCGAGGCACAGATTCCACGACTATTGCCCGAAATGACAGAGGAGGTGAAACACCCATCGGACGAACGTGAACGTCGTGAAGAGATCATGCGGATTGTGCGTCGGGCGTGTGACCAGGGATTGATGATTAGTTCTTACGGAACTGTTTCGATCCGTTGGCGCGGAAATGATTTCCTGATCACTCCAACCAATGTACTCCGTTGGAATATCACATTGGATGATATCGTTCAGATTAAAGACGGGAAACGTGAGCCGGGTAAGATACCAAGTCGTGCTACGTGGTTACACCAGGAGATCTATCGCCGTAACCCGCATGTGAATTCAATTATTCTCACGCAATCGCCCTACCTGATGGCTTTTAGTGTAACGGGTAGTAAGTTCGACGTTCGTACCATACCCGAAAGCTGGATTTTCCTGCAGGATGTATACAATGTTCCGTTTGGAAGTCATTTCCAGGGTGAAGAAACCATATTGAACCTTATCTCCAAAGATACACCTGCGGTAATTATTGAGAATGACTCAATCCTGATTACGGGTGATAAGTTACTACAGACATTTGACCGGTTGGAAGTTGCTGAATTCAGTGCAAAGTCACTTACAATGGGTGTACCAATAGGTGAACTAAAACCAATTGGCGACGAAGAGATCGAAGACCTCCGAAAGAAATTCCTGAGTTAATCATTGGTTGATTCTTTTCTAATAAAAGCATTACATTTATGGCTGCACAGTTTTGTTGCAGCCATTCTTATATAAATCTGAAGTCTGTCTGGTTAATGATTAAAAGTCTGATTAATACACTCTCAAAAGTTGGTTTGGGTCCCTTCTTCTTTCTGATGATCGGCGTTATATTTCTCGCATGGTTATACCCTTCGCTTGGCATCGCCGAAAGTCCGTTTCACCTTCCTGCAATCGCAGGTTACGGTGTTTCGGTCATTTTCTTTTTTTACGGGGCTAAGTTAAGTCCCGAAAGTCTTCTGAGCGGATTGAGCAAATGGCGGCTTCACCTGATGGTGCAACTCTCCACTTTCGTTCTTTTTCCATTAGTAGTATTTGTTTTGAGACTGATTTTCAAAGATTACTTTTCAACCAATATCGGACTTGGCATTTTTTACCTTGCTGCCTTACCTTCTACGGTATCCTCCTCAATTGTGATGGTATCCATTGCCCGGGGAAATATTGCTGCCGCCATCTTTAATGCAAGCATTTCGAGCATATTGGGAATATTTATCACACCACTGTTGATGAGCACTGTTCTTGGCAAAACGCAGGAAGGTTTTGATATTGGACATACGATTCTCTTGCTCTGTTTGCAGGTTTTGCTGCCGGTAATAATCGGGTTGTTTCTCCACCATAAACTTGGGGAATGGGTTTCACGGTACAAGGCAACACTTGGGAAATTTGATCAGTTCATCATTCTTCTCATTGTCTATACCTCTTTCTGCGAATCGTTTTCAGGGCATATGTTCGATAGTTTTGCAATCTCTGAAATTGTGATTTTAGGTGCGATCATGCTTACGCTCTTTTTGACCGTTTTCACGTTGATGAATCAGCTTTCGATCTGGATGAAATTCAAGCGTGAAGACCGGATCGCCGTAATTTTCTGTGGATCAAAAAAATCACTGGTTCAGGGAGCAGTGATGGGAAAGGTTTTATTTCCCGATCAGGCAGTGCTTGGGGTGGTTTTACTCCCTTTGATGCTTTACCACGCGCTTCAGCTGATGGTTGGAAGTACAATCGCAAAGTCTATGGGCAAGAAAGTTAAGGAATAATGTCGCAATCAGCCAATTGACAATCAATTTTGGCCGATAACCTACGATATTGTAAGTATAATCCTTATACAGGCATGAGTTTTATCCTCATGCAGGCATAAGGATTGTCCTTATGCTGGCTTAAGTGCCATCCTTATGCAGGCATAAGTTTTATTCTTATGCATTTGTTAGTAGGTATCCTAACGCCTGCGTTAGTGTTGACCCAACGCCTGCGTTAGTCTTGTCCTAACCCCTTGCGTTAGTCTTGTCCTAACCCCTGCGTTAGTATTCTTCTGACTGAAGGATTAACCTTCACCTCTCCAAATCGGACACAAAACATATTTACTACTAAAATTATCGTCAAACATGCCGGATAAAGCGATAATCTTGGTATTTTCGTCCATCAAATTAAATCAGCTAAAATCAATAATTTATGCTCTTCACAAGATTATTACCGGTTGTTATTCTCTCACTTGGGCTTTTCTCGTGTCAGACTGGACCCAAAAAAGGGGAAGTGATTAAAATTGACGCATCGAATGTGTCGAATTTAGGTTTGCAGACAGATATTTCAGCTACAGGCGAGGGGTTTCTGCTTAAAAATCAAATGTCTGCGGTTTCTTCGAACTTTAAAGTACGGAATTTCGAATTCTCAACGAAATTGAAAACAACCCCCGGGACAGAGGGTGTATTGGTTTTTGCATCACCCGATGCAAGCATTTCGGGGAAAGGATACGCCGTATGGATCAACAACAGCGATTACCGCGTTGGGAGTCCGCTTAAAACGGGAAGTTTGTCTAAAATAAGGAACAATTTTGTTCGCACAGCAAACGACAATGAATGGTTTAATGTGGTTATTACAGTTAACGGAAGCAAAATCAAAGTAACAGTTAATAACAAGATAGTAAGCGAATACAACGAACCGGCCAATGTTCAGCGTTCGGGCGATATTGTAGGCAGGCTCCTTTCCAAAGGGATTCTGACGATCAGGAAAACAAGTACCGAGGGTGAATTATTAGTAGGTGAGATGTCGATACTACCTTTGGCGGATGAGCTAAAGGCTGAAAATGTCGCTGCTGCAGAACCCGACAGTATAATGAAAGTTGTTGATCAGCTGAATCAGCAAGAGTTTCCTCTGATCGATTTTCACGGACATCTCAAAGGTGGCCTCACGATGGATCAGGCTTGCCAACATGCACGAGATAATGGTTACAATTATGGCATTGCTGCCAATTGCGGATTGAAATTCCCCGTAACCAGCGATTCAACATTGAATGCCTATCTCAACGGCATCAGCAGCGAACCGGTTTTTAAAGCGATGCAAGCCGAAGGTCGTGAGTGGGTAACACTCTTTACACCAGCAGCAGTTGCACGGTTCGATTATATCTTTACTGATGCTATGACCTGGACTGATAATAAAGGTCGTCGTATGAGATTATGGCTTCCAGATGAGGTTTTTGTGGATGATGAACAAAGTTTTATGGACATGCTCGTTGGTAAAATCGAAGCGGAAATGGCCAATGAGCCTGTTGATATCTTTGTGAATCCTTCTTTTCTTCCTGCTAAGATTGCAGCCGATTACGATCGTCTGTGGACTCCCGAGCGGATGGATCGCGTTGTAAACGTTCTTAAAAACAACGATGTGGCATTGGAAATCAATGCACGGTATAAAATTCCAAGTATGGCTTTTCTTAAACGGGCAAAGGCCGCAGGTGTGAAGTTTACTTTCGGAACCAACAATACTACCAATACTGATCTTGGGCGACTTGAATATTGCCTGAAAGCGATAAAAGAACTTGGATTAACCTCCCAAGATATCTTTCTTCCAAGGTCGGCTAACGATAAAAAAGTGATGAAAAATGGGTTGCCTTCAAAAATCACAGGATAATCATTAAAAACATATAAAATGTTCGATAAAGAAGTTTATACAGAGCGAAGAAACCGGCTTCGTAAAAATTTGGGAAGTGGCGTTATTCTGATTCCCGGGAATAACGAATCCCCTCTGAATTATACGGATAACACATATCACTTCAGGCAGGACAGTACCTTTTTGTACCTTTTCGGCCTCGATATACCAGGGCTTTTCGGTGTAATTGATGCAAACACAGGAAACGATACCCTTTTTGGAAACGATAATTCCATTGAAGATATCATTTGGTCAGGAATAAAACCATCTGTAAAGGAGCTCGCAGCTTCGGTAGGTGTTACGAATACCTCGCCTTTCAATGACCTTTTTGTAAAGGTCGGCAAAAACCAGGTTCATTTCCTTCCGCCTTATCGTTCGGATATTAAGCTTTTGCTTGAGGAGTTATTGGGAATTCCAACAATTCAGTTGGAAAAACATGCTTCGATCGATATGATTCATGCACTCGTTGCAATGCGGTCGATAAAAGATGAGTTTGAGATTGCTGAGATTGAAGTTGCTTGCGAAATTGGTTATAATATGCATGTTGCGGCCATGAAAATGGCAAAACCTGGAGTGATGGAACAGGAGATTGCAGGTACGATTGAGGGTATTGCACTGGCTTACGGTGGTGGCACCTCCTTCCCAACTATCTTGACCCAAAATGGGCAGACGCTTCATAACCACGATCATTCCTTCAAACTCGAAAAAGGGCGTTTGATGATTGTAGACGCCGGTGCAGAATCGAATGGTCATTATGCCTCCGATTTTACACGGACAATCCCTGTTGGCGGAGAGTTCTCACAGAAACAACTTGATATATATAATATTGTACTAAAGGCAAATAACACCGCTACTACACTTATCAAACCAGGAGAAACCTATCTGAGCATACATCTTAAAATTGCGGAGGTGATTGCAACCGAATTAAAAGAGCTGGGACTGATGAAAGGTAATGTTCAAGATGCTGTTACCAATGGCGCTCATGCTCTTTTCTTCCCACACGGATTAGGCCATATGATGGGACTCGATGTTCACGATATGGAAAATTACGGGCAGATTCATGTTGGTTACGATGATGAAATTCGTCCAATTGATCAGTTTGGGACTGCTTATTTAAGATTAGGCCGCCGTTTACAAAAGGGTTTTGTAATCACGAACGAACCCGGCATTTATTTTATTCCGGCGTTGATTGAGAAATGGTACAACGAAAAGATCAACCATGACTTTATTAATTTCGAGCAGGTTAGAAAGTATCTCGACTTTGGAGGAATACGGCTCGAAGATGATATTCTTGTAACAGACACCGGAGCAAGAATACTCGGCAAACGTATTCCGATCAACCCGGATGAGGTTGGATCGTTGCAATTGTAATAAATATCCAAACAGAATGAATTAAACCTGACGGGCTATTAATACCTGTCAGGTTTATTTTTGTGACTTCTTATCTGTGATGTGAATTTCCTGTTGCGGATATGGGAAGTGAACTCCTTCCTGATCAAAACGTACTTTCACTTTCTCGAGATACAAATAAAGAACATCCCAATAATCGCTTGTCTTCACTTCGGCTCGCACTGTTATATCTACAGAACTTTCGGTTAATGCAGTGACAATGATAAACGGTTTCGCTTTGTTGAGTATCCTGGCATCCGTAAATATTTCTTTGATAATCAATTGCCTGGCCTGCTCTATATTGTCATCATAGCTAATACTAAAAGTCCACTCCACAAATCTGGTTTTTGACCTGGAAAAGTTAATGATCATGTTATTAGACAATAGTCCATTTGGAAGAATAATGATTTTATTGTCGTAGCTAATTAAAGTTGTCTGAAAAAGCTGAATTTCACTTACGCGTCCCATTACACCATTGGCCTGGATATATTCCCCAATTTTGAGCGGTTTAAACATTAGAATCATAACACCTCCGGCGAAATTGCTAAAACTACCCTGCAAGGCTAAGCCTATTGCCAATCCGACCGCACCAAGTACTGCAATAAATGAGGTTGTTTGTATGCCGATGATTGAAGCAACAGACAGAATCAACATAACATACATTGTTGCGCTGGTTGCAGATGTAAAGAATGGAGCCCATGATTTATCAAGCTTACCTTTTGCTAATATTGATTTTAGTTTTCTGATTATTAGCTTTATAAACCAAATACCCAAAAGCAGAATAACGATTGCCGAAACAAACCTCGGGGTATAATTAACCAATGCAGAAATTAGTTGGGCAGTACTGCTTTTGAAATCTTCCATAAAAGATTATTTTAAAGATCGAAATATAGAAGCTTAAAAAAACTCCTGATGCCGAAGGGATTTGCATTAAGAACAGATATTTGGCAAATTACACAATATGTTTTGATATCCAATATTCTATAAAGCCAAATAGTGATAAAGTAATGAAAGGTAGGTTGTATTCTTTTTCTGTAACTCTCAACTTAATTTGTGGTTCAACATCCGGATGTCAAGTCAGAAGACAAATAATGTTTGTATTCGGGATTAAATTGGAAAATTCTAAATACAATTGAGAGGAATCATGATCTGAATTGGGTTGTGAATATGTATTCATTTTTCATCGTTACAAAAAAAATATTTTACACCTGTTGAATAAACTTATACATCTGTTTGGAAATCATGTACGCCTGTCAAGTCATTATTGAAATTGTACTTGGGTTTGTTGAATCATAATAATATTAGTTTATATTTGAAATGTCAATGGTGACCGAGGATTAGGTAGAAACTTATAACTGTACAAGGAAGATTCGATAGTAATCTGAAATGTTTTTTCATAAACTTTCGAGTTGCCATTTCAATCAAATTAAATGTAAAGATGAGGAGTACGATTATAACAAAACAGTATACAAATAAAGATACACTTTCGTTAAATATTTATTTTAGTGAGATCAATAAGATCAGGTTGTTAACGATTGATAACGAGGTGATCCTTGCCCGTAAAATAAAAGATGGAGATGCTAAGGCGTTTGAGATGCTGATCAATTCAAATTTGCGATTTGTAATTTCAATTGCCAAGCAGTACCAAAACAAAGGATTAACTTTATCTGATTTGATTAACGAAGGAAATTTAGGTCTTATTAAAGCTGCTGAACGATTTGATGAATCGAGAGGATTTAAATTTATCTCTTATGCCGTATGGTGGATAAGGCGATCAATATTACAAGCTATTTCTGAAAATAGCAGGCTTGTGCGAATACCGCTAAATAAGGTGGACTCAATTTCAAAAGTGGCTAAAGCATTTGCAAAACTTGAACAAGAATATCATCGGGAACCAATGCCTGAGGAAATTGCAGAAATACTACACTTTCAGATTAAAGTTGTCGAGGAAACCTTGGAGATTGCAAATTTTCATAGTTTAGTTGATACGCCATTACACGAAAATCATGATAAAACGCTACATGATATTTTTGACGATTATGATACATTAAGTCCGGATAAAGCACTTGTTGATAATTCATTAAAATTGGAAATTGATAGAATTCTTGCGACTTTAACTGAAAAGGATGCGGTGGTACTCCGTTATTATTTTGGATTATCCGGACTAAAAGCATTATCCATTAATGAGATCGCTATTATGTTGGGCCATTCGCATGAAGCAATACGTAAAATGAAAATATCTGCTATTGGAAAACTTAAAGGCAATTATAATAATAGTTTGCTCCGTCCATATTTAGGTTAATAAATTCGTTTAGATACAAGTCAGCATATCATTAATTATCTATCAGTGCACAATTCAAACAAGGTTACATTCCTTTCTGAAATAAATTTATTTCCTTCAAATCGGGTCCATATTGGATGTTTTACTATAAATTTGTTCCGGCAATAGAGCTTATCTTCTTCTTTATATGAATCATACATTATTTCCTGCGATTTCCCTTCGATGAAATCTTCAAAATAAAATTCATTACGAAATTTTTAATCACAGACAGGAGCATTTAAAAGACGGGGGATGTTTCATGTTAAAACCTACATCTACGTGCTTCGCAAGTTTTAGCAATTTTCCGGAAAAGGTTCAAATCTCGTTGTTGAGTTACATAAAAAATCAATTAAGTATTGGAAATAAATTGTGGTGTATTTGCAAAAGCAGAACCGGAAGCTTCTAAAACAATCTTCAATCAAACATTATGTAGTAATAAGCAATTATGGATGATACAGACTTGATATGGGGAAGATATAGAGAAAATAGGGCGTAAATCCATCTTGATTATTTTATAATTATATTTAATACCGGATACAATATGTGCTGAGAATAGTCTGTTGTCGTGTAAGAATCCATCGTACCGGTTTATGATTGGCAGGGGAGGCGCCTCTCATTCAAAACTTTCGGATATCAATATAGCATATTCCATTTGTAGGAGCGTAGGAACGTAGGAAAGTAGGAACGTAGGAAAACCGCAGGAACTCTGTGATCTATAGATACCTAGAAAATACAGAAAAATTGCAGGAACATTAAAACCGCATGAACCACAGATATTTAGCAATTGTAGGAATATCGTAGGAACCGTTGGAAAACCGTAGGAACTTTTAATCCGTAGTAACTATATGAACTTAGCATTCAAAAGAAATATGTAGGAACGCAGGAACAATAAGAACCACAGGTACATAGTAACCGTTTGATAATTGCAGGAACCGGGGATAACCGTAGAACTTAGGATCCGTAGTAACTATAAGAACTTAGGAACCGTAGGAAGATATGAAAACCGCAGGACCAGTCGTATCTATTTATATTTTAGTCGATTATAAATATAAATGGCATTGTTTTTCATTCCATTTCCTACGTTCCTACGTTTCCTACGCCCTATATTTGAATATTGCAAAAATCAACGGCAAATTTTGAAATAATTCTCACCTCCTTATTTGCCTGAATTGAACTTAATCGGGAATCAATAGTGCCGAATCATTTATCAGCGGATCTGTTTTTGAGGTATATCTGTTTTCAGAATCTCAAAGAACGAATGTCGTCTGTATTGAATAATTTTGGCGAAAAATACGACATTATATTTTAACCATTACTTATATGAAGATGGGGTTATTTTGAGCATGATCAAAATCCGGGAAGAGGAATAATGGAATAAACTTAAGAGTTAAAATAATCATAATCGGTTATGTCCACTCTTGTAAAAAGTAAAACCGCTTAACTATCAATTAGTTAAACGGTTTCGTAGTACCCGGGGCGGGAATCGAACCCGCACGACATTGCTATCACTGGATTTTGAGTCCAGCGCGTCTACCAATTCCGCCACCCGGGCATATAGACCTGCTTTTTACAGCGCGGCACAAAGATAATCCAAAATTCTTTTTCCCAAAATGTTTTTATTAAAAAGTGTTAACTATTGTGTAGTTATTGATTAATTGATAATTGGACTTGGATAAGTGGTTTTTCAATATTTCTTTTAAATTTTCTCAATGAAATCTTTAAGGGTGTATTGCATTTCAGCTGTCAAGACCTTATATTGTACCTTCTAATTTTACCGAATGGGGCCGGGCAGTGACAATCAGATTTTTGAGGCAATAAAACAGGATGATAACCGAGCATACGAAATGGTCTTTCGCGAATATTATCGTCCGATGACTGCTTATGCCTTCCGATTTCTCGGTAATCTAGCTGATTCCGAGAGTATTGCGCAGGATGTATTTCTTAGGCTTTGGCAAAAAAGAAAGGAAATAATGATCACATCATCGTTGCAGAATTATCTTTTCAGATCGGTTAAGAACCATTGTCTTAATTATATAGAGCACGAGAAGATTAAGACAGGTTACCAAAATCTGGTAATCAGAAATGAAGCCGACAGAAGTGAGTACAGCGAGTTTTTCCTGGAATATGGTTTGATGACAAAAATAGAGGCTGCAATTGCGTCACTTCCCGAAAAACGGCAGGAAATCTTTCGGTTAGCACGTGAGGACGGATTAAAGTACCGCGAAATTGCCGATCGTCTCAATATATCTGTAAAAACAGTGGAGACACAGATGACGTTAGCGCTTAAACAATTGCGGGAATCATTAAAAGAATATAAAAACCTGGTGATGTTTTTTATTTGCACTCTTAGGGGTAAATAATTTAATAATTGTCTTTTAGAAAACGAAGTATAATGAATTCAAATCATAATATATCAACCGAGAAAGAGAACCGATGGGTTGCTTTCCTGAACGGCGAACCCGATGTGTCGGATGTCAATGTTCAGGAAGTGGCTGAAATGGATGATCTTACTTCTGTTTGGGAAACCGCTGGTGCCAGCTTCAGTAATTCAGCCGCAAATCCTGATCAGGCATGGATAAATATTCAGAAAGTGATTTATAAGTCTGATGCGAAATTAAAACGAAGGTTTTTCATTCCTTCAGTTTTTAAATACGCTGCTATGATTGTGATGGCTCTTGGAATTGGTTTAGCTACATTTGAATATATTAAGTCTCCTGAAAAGCAGATAGATATTCCAGTATTAATGGCCGTTGCCACCACTGAAGCCCATCCTGCAAATTTCACGTTATTAACATTACCAGATGGTTCGACTGTTAAAATGAACGCCAGAACAAGGATAGAATACCCTGAACGTTTTGCAACTGATTTCCGTAAAGTTAAACTTTCAGGTGAAGCGTTTTTTGAGGTAACGAGAGATACCGCCCACCCCTTTATTATTGAAACAACCAGCGCATCTGTTGAAGTCCTTGGAACATCATTTAATGTTTCCGCTTATCCTGAAGCAGGAGTAGTGGAAGTGAATGTTAAAACGGGGAGAGTAAAGCTCACTCAGCATATTAACGGAAGTTCACTTCGTAAATCCGCCATACTACCTGCCGGCGAGCGTGGGTGGTTGAATATTAAGGATTACAATATGGGTCAGGAAAAGAAACTTGCCTCAAATTACTCTGCGTGGATCACCAAAAATATTATTTTCCAAAGGACTCCGCTAGCAGAAGCGTTCTCTGTACTCGAAAATACTTATCATGTGAAAATCAAAATGGAAAATCCTGAAATAGGCAGTTTACCCTATACGGCTAATTTCGCAAATCTGAAACTCGATTATATCATTGATGTAATGGCCCGCACCCATAAACTGAAAGTGGATAAGAAGGGTGATGAAATTGTATTTGCCAAAGTTGCGAAGTGATGGGCGATTAAATGTTCAGCCATAGAAAAGTATAACATCGTTTTAGTTTGTTATTGTTGATACCATTTGGGTTTGAAGCCAGGATGATATTTTAAATAATCAGCATTTTGGTAAAACTTTGCTGGTAGATTTGAACTAAAATGAATTTTATATGATAATTTCGTTGCGAAGTATTATTTTCGTAATCATGCAGAATAATTACTAGCTAATGCCGCGTTTCAAGACAATTATTGTACTCCCGTTTTTCCTATTGCTATGCTTTAAAATGGCGGCTCAAGAAAGTATGTCGTTACTCGAACGCCGAATCAATTGCCAAATCGATACGGCGACTGTTGAGCATATCCTTGAAAAAATTGTCAACGATAACGATCTGTTTTTCTCGTACAACCCCGATGTACTTCCCATAGAGAAACACTCTGTTCAATTACTAAATGTAACGCTAGGTGATTTGCTGAGAAAATTACTGCGCGACGATCAATATAAGATAGAAATAATAGATAATCAGGTAATTATAACATTAAAAGATACTAGTTCCATTAAGTTGTCGGGAATGATTGTTGAAGGTAAAAATGATGAACCAATTCCATATGCATCGCTTACAATTGCGGGTGAAAGTATCGGAACGATGACCAATATGGACGGGCGCTTTGACTTTATAATTCCATGGCGTTTTCGCGATAAAGTGATTTCTATTCGTTGCATGGGCTTTCAAACTCTTGATTTAAAACAAAGTCAGTTTAAAGAAAATTTAAAAATCAAGCTTGAGCCAAGTACGATCCATTTACGCGAAATCAAAGTTAAACCAGTTGATGTCTCTGATGCATTACGAAATTTCAGGAACAACATCAGTAAGAATTATGAATTGTCAACTCAATTGATGATCACTTTTTATCGCGAAACGATCAAGCGTGATGATCAATACATTGGAGTCTGGGAAGCCATCATGGAGATGATGAAAAGTCCTTATACTTCCATAAATAGCGATAAGGTCCGATTTCTGAAAGGTCGAAAGAGCGATTTTGGTAAAACCTTCAAAGATATCAGTCTTAAAATACAGGGGGGGCCATGGTATATTACATCTTTGGATATTGTCCGAAATCCCGAAACATTTCTCGATCCACAATTTGAGAATATATATCGTTATCGATTCGAACAACCTGAAATGTATAATGGCAGAGTGACTTGGGTAATCAAGTTTTCAAGGAAAGAGGATGTGGATTTTCCATGCTATTATGGTAAAATATTAATCGATGCGGATAGTTATGCCCTTGTGAATGCTGAATTTGGATTAGACAAAAAAAGTCTAAAAATGAATGGCGATACGTTTATTAAGAAGGAGTCACACGGTTTTACTACTCGGCCCGAAGGAGCTGAGTATTCTGTGAACTACAGAATGGTAGAAGGACGTTGGCAGTTTTATTCAGCTCGTACAGATGTGATATTTAAAGTAAAACAAAACAAGGAAAGTTTTAAAACCGAATATCGAAGTGTCTCAGATATTCTTGTTACTCAGCAGTATACTTTTCCCCGAAAAGCAAGGTTTGGTCCGGAAGGGCTTTTCAGGGCTGATGATATTTTTTCAGATATTATTGGTCCTTATGATCCTGAGTTTTGGGGGAATTACAATGTGATCAAACCTGATGATGATTTAAGTAAAGCACTTCGGGAAAGTGAAACAACAAAGAAGGATGTGAACAATATTAATTCTGAAATTGAAAAATAATTTAATAGCTATACTCATGAAAACTAATTTTAAAAGGCTGATTATTGTGCTTCTTCTGATTTCTTCTTCCACATTTATTTTTAGTCAGGAGAATGATTTTATTTCAAGATTGAAGACGAATCTGCTTTTGTACCGAACGCAGAAAGTGGATCAGGCAATTGTTTTGCAGACCGATAAAACATTGTATCGTCCGGGAGAAACTATCTGGATGAAAGCATATGTCACGGATGTTATGACCCATCTATTGTCGTTAAATAGTCTTGAATTGTCTATTCAACTCGCAGATAATAAGGGTTTATTTGTATTTGAGGGCAAGTTCCCTCTTAAAAACGGTGTAGTCGACTGCAATATTTCTATTCCCGCCGATCTCCAAAGTGATATTTACCATTTGATAGCCTATACACCCGAGATGGAAAATATAGGAATACAGGCTGTCTTCAAAAAGGATATTTATATTGCCAGACCTGAGCGCCTTGAAATGATTCCACACCTTGAATTTGCGAAACCATTTTTCGCGCCTGAACAAAAGGAAACTTCAACCATCGTAATAAAGGATTTTAACGGGAAACTTATATCAGGTAAAAGGTTTGAATATCAAATTATTAAAGAGGATAGGGAGGTATTGTCCGGAAAAGGGAAGACTGGGGCAAATGGTTCAGGTGAAGTCGTTTTTTTAACACCTTCTTTGAAAAGCGGAAGTCCGCTTTTGGTGTCTGTTGATATTCCCTCAGGAAATGACCGGCTAAATCTGATTAGTAAGATCCCTTTGGTATCAGAGCGAATTAACATCACCTTCTTTCCCGATGGAGGTAATTTTGTTTCCGGAATTCCTCAAATGGTAGTTTTTGAAGCTTACGATCAGCTTGGAAAGCCGGTAAGTCTTAAAGCTAATGTCGTTGATGAACAAGGTAATCCAATTATTGTGACAGCAACGATTAAGCCAGGACTTGGAGTTTTCAATCTCCAGAAAACCGATAGTAAAAAACTTACATTTAAAATTACGAGTGATATTGGAATTAATCAGGAAACTCAGTTACCTGCACCATCACCCGGAAGCATGAGCATTTCTGTGAAGAAAAATGATGGAAAAAGTATCTCATTATTGCTTGGAAGATCGCCAAAGTCTGAATTGGCAAAGTTTTTTATTGTAGCTGTTGGCAATGGAGAGATGATTTGGGCAAGCGATTTCGAACTTGAGCAAGCTGGTGTGCTAAATGTTCCTCTTGAAAATTTCCATTCAGATGTGGCTTCCATAGCTGTTTTCAATGAAACAGGTGTTTTGGTCGGACAAAGATTGGTTTTTACAGGAAAAAGCCAGGCACTCAATGTTACATTAACCCCCAATAAAGCTGTCTATAAAAAGGGAGAAGAAGGACAGATCAATGTGAAGGTAATTGGTTCAGATGGAAAACCTGTAAAAGCAGAACTTGCAATTAGTCTGGCAGATCGTTATGCGTTCCCATCCTCGGTATCTGGAGTGGCTTCGCTGAATTATGGACTTGATAAGCCATTGTTATTTAAAGATCCCCTTGATAAAGTCAATCGTGCTTTGATGGACTATACATTGGCTACCAGTAGTATAAAAGGATTCGACTGGAGTCAGGTGGTATCTATTGATCTGGCCAAAAATCAGAATTTAAGGAAAGGTCCTGTTCGGGTTTCGGGTACTGTAGTCGACACGAAGGAACTACCAGTTCCGAATGCGCTGGTAAGCTTGACAAGTTTATCGCTGCAGCAATTCAATGCACGTAGTGATCAACACGGGGAGTTTGTTATTAATTTACCTATTTCAGTTGAAAAGAAAAACCTGTCAGCTTCGGCTACGGATGCCTCCGGCAAGGGTAATTATCATGTAAAATTGAATAAAAACTTTAGAGATGAACTCGCCAATAGTCTTAATAATGTCACTGTTAATGAGTGGAAGATTCTTGATCAATTAGACACGTCCAATTATTTCAAAGAGAATCCCGATTATTTTAAAGCGATTCCTGCATCCAAATTTAAAGGCGGAGACAAAAAAGTAAGGGAACCTTATTGGAAAAAATATCTTAGTACTTCTACCACCCTTTTGGAAATATTAAAGTCAATCAGACCCTATGAATTGATGGGTGGTAAAATCGTTTTTAGGGGCGCAAATTCATTAAATTATCAGGATGGAGCAATGATAGTCATTGACGAACAAAAGATGGGCAGTGATCCATCTATACTCTCTGCAATAAATACACATGATGTTGAAGACATTCAGATTTATGTTGATCCTGTAGATATGTCGAGGTATACATCATTGAATTCTGTGGGTGTTATTGTAATTACTACAAAAAGTGGAATCTCAAATAGTGAAACGGCTTCAGGTCCTGACATTCAAAAAGAAAATTTACAAAAACAATTTACACCGGGAGTAATAGGAAATGAAAAATATGATTTGAAAACTACTTTGCAATGGATTCCAGTACTTTCTACCAATGAGAATGGAGAAGCAGCAATACCGTTCAAAGCTGGAGGTATCAAATCAACTTTTGTCCTCGAAGTTGCCGGATTTACCGATCAAGGACAATGGACTGGGAATCAAACGGAAATTAAGGTTGAATAGGACAATGACAATTTAAATCCATTGAATAAAAATAAAAGCTGGATGTGAAGTAGGTCAATTACTATTTCACATCCTCTTTTTTAAACCTAAGCGGCAGCAAATTATCGATGCCATTGAGAACAAATATTTTGTCTATGCTATCGAGTATAATTTGAATTGGTTGGCCCGCTATATCCTCATATTCCGCCATTACCTGACGGCAGCCTCCACATGGTTTTGCAATATCTGAGGGTGTGGCAGTACGGTTGATAGTGCTGATTGCGATTGCAACAACCGGAACTTTGGGGTATTGGGCTGATGCATAGAAAAGGGCGGTCCTTTCTGCACAAAGGCCTGAAGGATATGCCGCATTTTCCTGATTATTTCCTGTGACCATGACACCGTTTTCGAGTAAAACTGCTGCTCCGACCCGAAACCCCGAGTAAGGAGCATATGCATTTTTTGCTGCTTCCCTCGCTTTCATTATCAAGTTATTGCCCTTTTCAGGCAATTGTGCTTTGTTATCGTATTCCGTGAATTTTATCTGGAGCGTTATCTCTTTCATAATCGATCATTTATAAATATTCAAATGTACAATATATTTCAATTGTTTATTTTTTGATGGCAATTTGCATGATTTTTTTAATTTTGGGGCTAAATTGCATTTTACTAATTGATTAATTGCTTATGCATCTTTTTAGATTTAAAATATTCTTTTTAATCGGTTTAAATATCTGTCTTGCAAATTTAGTCTATGGAGTATCTCCACAGCGGAATACACGCCAGGATTACATCGATATTTTTGCAAAGTTAGCTATTCAGGAGATGAATGAATTCCATATTCCTGCCAGTATTACAATGGCACAGGCTTGTCTTGAATCCGGCGACGGTAACTCACCACTTGCCCTTGACGCGAATAACCATTTCGGAATAAAATGCAATAGTTCATGGTCGGGACCTTCTATCCGACAGGATGACGAAACTCGCAATGAGTGCTTCCGAAAATATAACACTGCTATTGAATCATTCAGAGATCATTCAAAGTTTTTAACAGGAAGCATGCGTTATCAGTTTCTTTTTGATTATGATATAAAAGATTACAAAAAATGGGCATACGGATTGAAAAAGGCAGGTTATGCTACAGATCCGCAATATCCCGAAAGACTTATCAAAATTATTGAGGAATTTCAGCTTCACAAGTTAGATGAATATTACAATAGCACAACAGCTTATGTGCGTCCTGAAAGAATTGGTCCAGGTTCTAAATCAACGAGCAGACATAAATCCGGAGTTAGAATTGATGACTTTTCGATTAATCCATACGTGAATAGAAAAGTTGAAAAGCGAAATAATGCCAAAGCATTTTTTGCCTTAGAAAGCGATACCTACGAACGGATTGCGGCAGAATTTTCAATGAAAGATTGGGAAATCTATAAATACAATGATGTGGAACCAGGAACAAAACTAGAGGCAGGTTCAATTGTATACCTTCAAAGTAAGCGCGGAAGTGCTCCGCGAGGAAACGATTTTCATATTCTGAAACAAGGAGAATCACTTTGGTCGGTAGCCCAATGGTATGGAGTGCGGCTGAATGCGCTTTACAGAAAAAACAGGATGAACAGGGGGGATCAACCTCAACCAGGTCAACGCATATCTTTAAGGAAAAAGGTTGCGCGATAATCAATTCGATTATAAGTAAGGAGAAAAAAAAGTTGCATTCTCACACATTAAATCGACCGATGCATTGTATTGAAATGTCACGAAATTATCTTACTGCCCCGTCCAGAAAGGATTTACCCATTGCTTGAACAATGTTTTCCCCACACCAAAACCATGGTTTGTGTAATGTTTCTGTAATGCTTGTGTAATGTTTCTGTATTATTTATTACAGAAATATTACAGCAGACTTATACAAATATCACTTAAACTACGAGGAAAGTATGGCAACAGTAAATTAGGATGAAATGCGACATTTTTTCATTTTAAAGACCTACCTTCATTCCTTGATTATTCTATTTTGCTAAATGATTAATTGAAATAGGGAAACCACGAAGAAATTCGGCAATTCCCATCCGTTTCTTACCTGCAAGTTGCAAATCAAGAATATAAAGAAAACCATCAGCACAGGCAATCCTGAGGTATTTTTTATTATCACTCTGAATCTCGCCAGGTTTATATTGGTGACTTGCTTGTTCAATTGAAGCTTTGAAAATTTTTACACTGATTTCGGTTCCTGAGTTCTGAAAGGTGGTCCAAGCTGCTGGATAGGGGCTTACACCTCGGATCAGATTATTGATGATTGTTCCAGGTTTACTCCAGTCGATCAGACAATTCTCTTTAAAAATTTTTGGTGCATGTAATTTTTCAGGATTAATGGCAAGCAAATCCTGCGAAAGAGGGGAGACGTTGCCTTGAGCTAATGCATCAACTGTTTTGAGTACAAGATTTGCTCCGATGCCCATTAGTTCATCATGAAGTTCACCTAATGTCTCGTCTGGGCGGATTTTGACCTTTTCCTGAAATAAAATATTTCCTGTATCGATTTCCTGTTTTAAAAGAAACGTAGTCACACCGGTCTCATCATCTCCATTAATGATGGACCAATTGAGGGGTGCAGCTCCGCGATAATGAGGTAGCAATGAGCCATGCAGATTAAATGTGCCCAATGGTGGCATTTTCCATACCACTTCTGGAAGCATCCTGAAGGCTACAATTATTTGAATGTCTGGATTTAGTGATTTTAATTCTTGCAGAAAGGCTTCATCCTTCAATTTTTCGGGCTGAAGTATAGGTAATTGGTGGCTGGATGCATACTGTTTGACATCCGATTGATGTACTTTCAGTCCACGACCTGAAGGCCGATCGGGTGCTGTTACAACACCAACAACGTTATAACCATTTTCGATCAGAGCTTTTAAGCTTTCAACAGCAAATTCAGGAGTTCCCATAAAGACTATGCGTAAATCTTTTCCAATCATTGGTTGAGGTTTTTTTTCTTTAAAATTCCAATCATTTTTATTGGTTTGTTATCGCAAGTTCGTGTTGCCTTTTGTCGCTTTTGGAAAGTAAGGGCAGTTTTTGCACCCATTTCCACAACAATATCCCCTGTTTTTCAGAAAGCTTTCTGTCATGATTCTGTAACCATCTTTCGACATGTGATAATCAACACCTTCTTTTAGTTCACTGCTATATTCAATATTATCATTCATATGCAAATCTTAGAATTAATTTTTGTAACCAAATGAAGTTGTAATGTTATGATCCGATTCAATAGTACAAAACTTATTCAATAACAAGCCAATGAGAGAAAGGTTTTGATTTGTTGTATTGCCGTCTTTATACTTTACAAACTTTAATTTAGCGGTACATAATTAAAGCCGGCTATCAATAACCAGCTAATTCTTATCAATAATCAAATCTTCTTATTTAGTTGAATTCGTCAATAATGCATTGAATTACAACGAATGGCCCATTCGGTCGCGTTTTGTCCTCATGTAAACCTCATTGTAAGGATTTGATTTAATTACAATTGGAATTGACTCTACCACTTTTAAACCATATCCTTCCAATCCAACCCGTTTTACCGGATTATTGGTTAAAAGACGCATTTTTCGTATCCCAAGACTACACAGAATTTGAGCACCAACGCCGTAATCACGTTCGTCGGGGTCAAAACCAAGATGGATATTGGCGTCAACTGTATCGATGCCCTGTTCCTGAAGCTTATATGCCTTTATCTTGTTCATTAAACCAATTCCTCGTCCTTCTTGTTGAATGTAAACAATGACACCTTTGCCTTCTTGTTCGATGAGGTCCATCGCTTTGTGCAGCTGATCGCCGCACTCGCAGCGTAATGATCCAAAGATATCGCCAGTTGCACAAGACGAATGAACTCGTACGAGAACAGTTTCTTCAGGTTCCCATTCACCCTTGATCAGTGCAATATGTTCTACTCCGTTCGATTTCTGGAGAAAAGGGATTAATCTAAAATTCCCATGTGCGGTTGGCAATTGAACTTCTTCTCCTCTTTCAATTAAGCTTTCATTATTTAACTTGTAAGCGATCAGATCAGCAATAGAAACAAGCTTTAACCCAAATTTCTGAGCAATTTGAAACAGCTCTGGAAGTCGTGCCATTGAACCATCCTGGTTCATTATCTCAACCAAAACGCCTGCTGGTTCGAGACCAGCCAAACGTGCAAGGTCAACAGCTGCTTCTGTATGTCCGGCCCTTCGAAGAACACCTCTGCTTCTGGCGCGTAAAGGGAAAATATGCCCCGGACGCCCAAGTTCATTTGGTTGCGTTCCAGGATTGGCAAGCTTCTGAATTGTAACTGCCCGATCATGGGCAGAAATTCCTGTAGAAACACCTTCACCTACCGCATCGACAGATACAGTAAAAGGAGTCTCATGGAGGGAAGTGTTTGTGCCGACCATCATTCCAAGGTCGAGTTCTTCGCAGCGTTCTTCAGTAAGTGGTACACAGATCAATCCACGCCCTTCAGTTACCATAAAGTTGACCATCTCTGGTGTGATTTTTTCGGCTGCAGCAATAAAATCACCTTCGTTTTCACGGTCTTCGTCGTCAACTACTATAATTAATTTTCCATTGCGGAGGTCTTCAACAGCTTCTTCAATGGTGTTCAACTTAATATCATTCATTCTTATGTTATTGTAATAGATTATCTTGTATTTCTTTTTCTTCTTTTGTCTTGCGTACAAAAATTTTCTTGAAGAATTCTCCCCAGGCATTAACATTAAATAATACAGAATCATTAGCTGCTTTATAGGTCAGAAAAATTCCTGCAGGGAGAAATATAATTGTTGAGAACCATACGCCCTCCCAAAGTGAAGTAACACTTTCGCGAGCAAATTTTTCACCAGTGGTGCTTATGATCCAGTAAAATATAAACAGCAAGACAGAAATTACCAATGGCATGCCAAGTCCGCCTTTTCGTATTAGAGCACCTAATGGAGCGCCTATGAGAAGAAAAATGAGACATGCAATTGCAGTTGCGTATTTTTTGTGCCATTCAATTCCGAAGCGGTTCAGGCTCCGAACACTTGCAATGATCATCTCATCTGATTGCTGAATAGACCTTGCATTCATTCGCGCTGAATTGAGTGCCGCGTTAATGATGTTTCTTCTTTCCAATGCAGATGATTTCTTCATTATAGAATCCACATCAGAATATTGAAGCAGTTTTAAGGCTGGTGTTCGGATTGTATCTTTTTTTGCCAGTTTAAATAGGCTACTGTTTAATGGGGAAATATAATTAAGGTTGATTGCATTATCTATTCTTTGTCTTTCAAGTTGTCTCCCAAGTGAATCGACAAAATAGGCAATCTGTGAATTGTTTAGCGCCCGATTTTGATTGCGAAAAACACTTTCATCTTTTCGTTCAAGTTCCATTCCCTGCAAAACAGTGAAGATGGATTGTTTATTGAATTTATCGGTTCTGGAGGGGTATGTTGTTTTTCGACGGTCCCGGGGTTGCATTTCAGAATATGTCTGACCAGAAAAAAGGTTCAGAATCATGTATTTTTTATCCTTCGTGATTTTCATCGTACCTGAATCGGCAATAGTTACTGTAGTATTCCCCTTGTCTTCAGTGTGATCATAAATCATGATATCATAGAGCATATTCCCATTAGCAGATTTTTTACCCACTTTTATGGAATAGTTATCTATTTCGTTTGAAAAAACACCCTCTTTAACTATGATTTCGGGACGTAGCTGCCGTATACTCGACATCAGGGCAATAAGTTTTTTATAGGAAACCGGAATTACCTGGTTGTAAAAGTAGAAAGACCCGATACTTAGAAAAATACTAAGAACCACAACTGGTTTCATGATGCGGTAAAGTGAAATGCCGGCAGCTTTCATCGCCAGCAACTCGTTATTTTCACCCAGATCTCCAAAGGTCATAATTGATGCCAAAAGCATTGCCAACGGCAGGGCGTTAGTCATCAACATGGCCATCGTATAGACAATGAATTCTAGTATTACACTAAAATCCAGCCCTTTGCCAACCAGCTCATCAAGATAGACCCATAAAAACTGCATCAACAGTACAAAAAGGGAGATGACGAGTGTTACAAAAAACGGACCAATAAAACTCTTAATAATATACAGATGTAGACGCTTCATGCAAAGGTTTTCTGAAACGAACGCAAAGTTAAACCTTTTTTGGAATTTGACCTCTTTAATCTATGAACCGATCATTTGTTTCAATTTTGCCACCTGCGAACTCCAAAGATTTCTTGTGTCATCAGCATCATCGTCGTCTATATTATCAGTAACGATTAATGCAACATCACCAGTTAGCTCATCTTTTTGAATATTGAATCCGAACTCATATCCTGGTTCCATGTCTAACCATCTAAAGCTAATTGATTCGTTCGGAACCATCGTCAGAATTACAGCTTTCTGCTCGGAGCTCCCCCAGATAAATGTGAAGATTTTACCCGTCTCTTTCACATTATCTGCGAACCATTCTGCCAGTCCGGAGGGTGTACTTATCCGACTAAACAAAACAGAAGGTGATGTTTTGAGGAAAAACTCTAATCTGATCTCTTTCATAAGCAGCGCAACTTTATTCAGTTAATTTGTGTTCGTTTTTATAAACATTTGCAAAATAGCTATTTATTTAGGATTTCCAATACAATACCCTTTGTGCACAAACAAAAATCAAAAAATTAAACATTGGGGTTGCCTTAAACCAGAAACCTATTATCTTTGCACGCTCAAACTATGAAAATTTCGGGTAGTGTCCGAATTTGCAAGTTGACGGATTTGAAATAATGGCGAGGTAGCTCAGTTGGTTAGAGCGCACGATTCATAATCGTGAGGTCGAGGGATCATGCCCCTCTCTCGCTACAGATTAAAAAAAGAGGAAATTACTTTAACAGTGGTTTCCTCTTTTCTATTTTCAATGTAGAAGTTTCGCATTGTTTGAATACTACATCAGTTCGTTACAAACCATTATCTCATCAGGTTGAGTTTACAATTCATACGAAAGATTTCAACTATAAACTAATGGTTACATTCTTTCAATAAAAGCAACTTCTCCAAAAACCTTTTTCTGTACTTTTGTTCTAAATCGATAATTTAAATATCCAATGATAAAAACTATTTCAATTATTTCAGGTGCGATCATGTTGCTGGCAGCATGTAATCAACCTGCCACACAACAAGTGAAGGAATCGCGGTTGACAGACTTCGTTGATCCGTTTATTGGAACAGCTGATCATGGTCATACCTATCCGGGAGCGGCTTATCCGTTCGGTCAGATTCAGCTGAGCCCAGATAACGGAACTCAGGGCTGGGATTGGTGTTCGGGATACAATTATTCCGACAGCATCATCTCCGGGTTTAGTCACCTCCACCTTAGCGGAACAGGAATTGGCGACCTTGCCGATATCTCCTTCCTTCCGGTTACAGCGGACGTAACTTTTAAGGATGGTGAAAAGAACATTGATTTCGTAAAGCGGTATTCCGGGAAATACAATCACAGCCAGGAAATTGCGAAAGCAGGCTATTACGCAGTGACTTTGAAGAACAACGGTATTAAAGCTGAATTTACAGTTACCGAGCGGGCTGGCTTACACCGGTATTCATTTCCTGAAGGCGGTGAGAATAATTTAATTATCAACCTCGGCTTCGCGATTAACTGGGACAAGCCATATAAGACTTCGCTGAATGTGGTTGATAGTTTATTGGTCACCGGATCGCGTTTGTCGAATGGCTGGGCTGCCGATCAGCATGTCTTTTTTGCCGTAAGGTTCTCAAAACCTATCTCTAAATCAGTCGTTACCAATGATGGTGGTGAAGGCAGAACCATTGCCTGGTTTAAGTTTAAAGATAAGCAGGTGATGTCAAAAGTCGGCATTTCGTCGGTGAGTATCGAAAATGCGATTGCCAATCTTGATGCCTCATTACCCGGATGGGACTTTGAGGCTACACAAAAAGCCGCTTCGGATGCCTGGGAAAAAGAACTCTCGAAAATAAAGATACAATCAAGCGATTCTGCACAAAAGACCATTTTTTACACGGCGTTGTATCATACCATGGTTGCACCGGCTTTGTTCTCCGATTTGAACGGCGAATTTAAAGGGGTGAAAGGCGATGTCCAGAAAGCAGTTGGCTACAATCGCTATACGGTTTTCTCGTTGTGGGATACTTATCGTGCATTGCACCCTTTATATACACTTACCCAGCAGCCGAAAGTGAACGACATGGTGAAAACGATGCTCGACCATTACAGGCAAACCGGATTATTACCCGTATGGGAACTCGAAGGAAATGAGACATTCTGCATGGTGGGCAATCATTCCATTCCTGTAATCGCTGAAGCAATCCTTAAAGGTATCGGTGATTTTGACCAGCAGTTGGCATTCGAAGCGATGAAAAAAACGTCGATGAACGATCGTGACGGAATGGGTCTTTACGATAAACTGGGCTATATGCCTGCCGACAAGATTCAGCAATCGGTAGCCAAATCGCTCGAAGTTGCGATTGACGACTGGAATGTTGCCGCAGTTGCTAAGAAATTGGGCAAAACAGAAGATGCTGCTTATTTTAGTAAACGTGCCGAAAGTTTCAATGCATATTTTGACAAGGAAACAGGGTTTATGCGTGGTAAATTAAGCAACGGTCAATGGACAACTCCATTCGATCCTGCTTTCTCAAAACACGAAGGAAGCGATTATACTGAAGGAAACGGCTGGCAGTATTTGTGGCTGGTTCCGCAAAATGTCCCCGCATTGATTGAATTACTTGGCGGAAAAGAACCTTTCGCCGACAAGCTTGAAAATCTTTTCAAAGTTGTTGAAGGGGTGAAAGGGGCTGAGGCTTCGCCCGATATTTCTGGGTTGATTGGAAGTTATGCACACGGTAACGAGCCGGGGCATCATACGACGTTCTTGTTTAACTATGCTGGTCGTGCATGGAGAACCCAGGAATTAAACCGTCAGATTCAGACCACCATGTATACCAGTAAGCCGGACGGTTTATGCGGGAACGAGGATTGCGGTCAAATGTCGGCATGGTATGTTTTCAGCGCGATGGGATTCTATCCTGTCAATCCTTCTGAACTCAAATACCAGTTTGGTTCGCCGATTGTTCAGGAAGCAAAACTGGAAGTGGCACAGGGTAAATTTTTCACAATGAAAGCGCCAATGGCTTCTGTGGCCAATAAATACATCCAGGAAGTAAAACTGAATGGCAAGGTTTTGGACCGTACCTATATTACCCATCAGGAGATCATCGATGGCGGTGTTCTTGAATTTACGATGAACGCTGAGCCGAATAAGAATCTGTTTAAATAGTATTGACCGCCTTGTTTCTTAAATTAACAATGGTAATGAAATTCCTTAAAGTAGTCCGAAGATCGCTGGAAGCATTCTACTTTAGTAGAAAACTTCCAGCGATTGGATGGGTGTTTTTCTTCCGGAAAATAGACTCAACTGCTAATTGCAGGTGGTTGTCTGCTATAATGGAATATCACCCTCATATTAGCAACCATTTTTCCTGAAAAAGGACCACTTTTCCTTTGAATAGCAGCACTTTTCCCTGAGTATACACTATTTTTCCACATAATAGCACCAATTTTCCCTGAGCATGCACCATTTTTCCTCAGATTGGCAGGATAATTCCATGAATATCCGAAAATCTCATGCAATTACACAACACATTTTTGGTATTGGCCGAATGCTTCGTGCAGGTCAGGATGTTTTTACCTGAGAGAAGAAATCTTAGTGCCAGTTCTTCCCGATTAATCTGCAAAATGTCATCATTCCGTTAAATTAAAGTCCTATTTTTGTAACAGTTTTGTAACCTTCACATTGGTTGAATGCTTATTTCACTGAAATTGAAGATACAAAATGATGTTTTAAACAAATAATCGCAAGCATATGAAGCCAAAAATAGCTGCTCAGTCGGGCACATTCGAGTCGAGTGACGTGATATTCCTGATCGAACCCCTTCCTGACAATTCGGGTCGGAAACTGGAAATCACTTCTACTGTGATGCAACAGTTCGGTGCCAGTTTCAATCGTATTGTTGAAGATATACTCAATCAATATGATATGACCGATATTCATCTGATTGCAAAAGATAAAGGGGCATTGGAACCTACCATTAAAGCCCGTCTCGAAACAGCAATTAAACGATCACTCGATCAGCAAGAGGGTACACTGAAATAACCGGAATAGCAATGACAAGACTTTTCAAAAAACGGAGAACAATGCTGTACATTCCGGGGAACAATCCGGCAATGATTCAGCAGGGTGGTATTTACGGCGCCGACAGCATTCTGCTCGACCTCGAAGATGCTGTAGCACTGAACCAAAAGGATGCTGCCCGCACCTTGGTTCGGAATATGATGCAAGTAATCAATTTCTACGATACCGAAGTTTGCGTGAGGGTGAATCATCTGAGCACACCTTTCGGCTTGTCCGATCTCGAAGAGATTGTTCCGCTGCAGCCTTCCGCAATCCGATATCCTAAAACAGAATCATCGGAAGAGGTGGCTGATCTGTTAAAAATTATTGAACGGATCGAAGACCGGCATGGACTTCCTCACAATAAAATGACGCTTCACGCAATGATCGAAACCGCAATGGGGGTACAGAATGTATTTAGCATTGCCAGTAAGTTTAGTCGTGTTGATGCTATTACTATTGGAGGACAGGATTTAACGGCCGATATGAATATTATTTACACCCCCGATGGTGCAGGAATTGATTTTGCGCGTAAGCGGATCGTGATGGCTGCAAAAGCAAGTCACATCGATGTGATTGATACGGTTTTCCCCGATGTGAACGATGAAGAAGGTTTACGCAAGGAGACTGAATATGCCAAAAAGATTGGATTTACGGGTAAAGCGGTGATTAATCCGCGTCAGATCGATATCATTCACGAGGTATTTACACCAACCGAGGATGAAATCCGGAAAGCTTACCGCATTGTAAAAGAGTTCAGAACAAATAGTGCAGCCGGTATCGGCGTTTTTGCCATCGATGGAAAGATGGTTGATGCACCAGTTGTTTCGCGGGCAGAATATATTCTTCGGCTGGCAAATGTAACAGTGGGATGATGCTGGCAGCTGGCATAACTGTACAAGGAGCTTGACAACAGCTTTTCATTTGGTCGTTATATGTTGCAATCTGCAAGTTGCCAGAAACCAACAGCAAGTTGCTTTTCCAATGAAATGCAAAAATTCATATTCGAATACGTAATATTTTAAAAAATTCGACAATGCTAAACAGTTTAGGCAGAGAAATTCCTGAATTTATTGAGGGAATCGGGAATTTGGAACCTTACCAGGGAGCGCTCACAAAACTGCGCAAAGGATGGATGGATGAGCCTACCATTCCTGCTCCTAACAAGGCATACCTGCCTCACCAAAGTAAAGTTTGTAAAACACTTGAGGAAGCGATTATCCGCAGCAACCCGCATGATGGAATGACTGTTTCGTTTCATCACCATTTGCGGAATGGCGATATCTTGTTGGTGCAGACGCTTACGATTCTTCACAACATGGGCATCCGTAATATAACGCTTGCCTCCTCATCGTTAAATGAATGTCACGATCCGATTCTTCCGATGTTGAAAGACGGAACAGTTACCAAGATATTTTCATCAGGAATCCGTAGTGAACTTGGACGTGCTATCGCTTTGGGTGTACTCGACACACCTGTTGTGATTCACTCACACGGAGGACGTGTCCGCAGTATTCATACCGGCAAGATTCGGATTGATCTGGCAGTTATTCCTGCTTCAGCAGCCGACTGCGAAGGTAACGCAACGGGCTCGACCGGCAAATCAGCGTTTGGCTCGATTGGTTATGCGGTAATCGATGCGCGATATGCTAAGCAGGTGATTGTTGTAACAGATAACCTGGTAAATTATCCTTGTATTCCGCTATCGATCTCCCAGAATTTTATCGATCATGTTGTAGTGGTCGATTCGATTGGAGATGCCTCAAAGATTGCAACAGGAACAACTCGTATTACCAAATCGCCAATGGATCTCCGCATTGCTAAACTTGCTGCTGATGTGATCGAACATTCAGGATTCTTCGTTCCTGGTTTCGCATTCCAGGTAGGAGCGGGGGGAGCATCCTTGGCAGTCGCTAAATTCATCCGCGAAAAGATGAAGGCCAAAGGGCTGAAAGGTAGTTTTATGCTGGGTGGCATCACCTCCTATTGTGTCGATATGCTGAATGACGGGCTCTTCGAAACAATTTTTGATGTCCAATCGTTCGATGCAGTTGTAAGTAATTCATTACTGAATAACCGGCATCATATCGAGATTCCGGCTGCTCTTTATGCCAATCCGTTCAATTGTGGTTGCATTACGAACAAGATCGATGTAGTGGTGCTTGGTGCATTGGAGATTGATATTGATTTCAATGTGAATGTAATCACAGGTTCTGAAGGTTATGTTCGTGGCGCATCGGGCGGACATTCCGATACCGCATCAGGCGCAAAACTGACCGTTGTTGTTTGTCCTTCATTCCGTGGCCGTATACCAATCATCAAAAAGCGGGTTCATACAATTGTCACCCCAGGCGAAACAGTTCATGTCCTCGTCACAGAACGTGGAATCTGTGTGAATCCGATGTTTAAAGAACTTGAGGAAAATCTGCGTAAGGCAGGTCTCAATCTTAAGGATATACGTGATCTCGAAATAGAAGTGGATACAATAACAGGGATTCCAGGTCCGCTTAAATATACCGACAAGATTGTTGGGATCGTTGAATACCGCGACGGAACAATCATTGATGTCATTCATCAGTTGAAGGAGAAATAATGCATGGTTATAAAGGCACGATTAGTCGCGTCTCTGCCATCAGAAACTAATATAAGGACAACCATCGAACCACTTCAATCTATATTGGAAGCCCGTGATCAGCGGTCTTTTTTGAAAAAGCAGATCGCATTGAATGGTTTGCCAAGCCTTTGTTTAAGCCTGAATATTCCCGGTTTTCCGAAAAGTAATGCTACTGTGAACGCATTCTTCAGGTGTTGCCTTCAGGAATTTAAATACACGCTTAAAGCAAATCAGGTTCATCTGATTGAGAGCGATTCAATCAAGATAACTGATGCTGCCGGAGATTTTTACCTCGTTCCATGTTCTCCAGAAGGTTTGACGTTGACTGCAATTAAACAGGTTTGCGAAAATTTCGAGCAGAGCCATCCGCTGGGACGTTTTATTGATGCCGATTTGAATGATCAGGATGGAACAAGTGTCTCATCCGGTAAATCGAAGGTGTGTTTTTTCTGTCTCGAAAGACCAGCCATTGAATGCCGGCGCGAAAATGGCCATGAGCCGGAAGAGCTAAGATCGTTTATGTTTCCAAAGATGGCTGATTATTGCCGTCAGCAGAAGCAGGCAGCGATCATCAAAAAACTCTCCTCACTCGCACTAAAGGCGATTCTTTCCGAGATAACACTCTCTCCAAAACCAGGTCTTGTTGATAAATTCAGCAATGGGAGTCATGCAGATATGAATTACCAAACCTTTGTGGATTCCACTGCCGCTATTTCTCCGTGGTTTGCCGAATTGGTGCATGAGGGTTATTCTTTTAGCGACAGCGATTTGACGAAAGCACTGCCACTTATCCGCAACATCGGATTACGAATGGAATCAGCAATGTATGATGCCACACAAAACATCAATACCCAAAAAGGAATCATCTTTTTAATGGGACTTTCGTTGTTTGCCTGTGGAAAGCTTTTCAGCCAGTCCAGTCAATTCACAATTGAAGATTTCCGGGATATCATCAAGTCTGTTTGTAAGGATCTTGTTACGAAAGAATTGACCGATGCCTCAAACCCGGTAAAAAGTCATGGAGAGGATGTCTTCCATCAATATGGATTTGGAGGAGCACGAGGAGAGGCTGAAAGCGGATTTGCAACGGTCTTTGACGTTGGAGTACCTCAATTGAAAGGAGTTGCAGTGCTAAATGAGGAAGTTTTGATTAAAACTTTTTTAGCTATTGCTTCGAGCAATGATGATACGAATATCCTTTACCGGAGGAATACTAAGATATTAGAAGTTTTTAAGCGCTTATGCAGGGATGCTTTGGAGGATTTCAATGATCGGAATTATTCCGCAGTAATTGATTTTTGCAAAAATGAAAATATATCGCCGGGCGGGTCCGCTGATCTGTTGGCAGTGACTATTTTTGTGTGGTCGGTGATTAAGACTTACGTGCATCCTGATCTTTTATAACAAACGTCTTAATCATGGAGATGTGCCTGTTTCAATAGGTTTTATTTCTTAGATTTGCTCGTCCAAAACATCATTGATAAAAATAAATACCAGAAATGACCTTTGAAGATACCGATTTTCGGCAGGAGACCCTTGATCTCGACAATCCTTTCGATGTTAAGTTAGTAAAGGATTTCCTTTTCAGTCTGGGTTTTGAGTTCGATCCGTCAGAGGTCGAATGCACAATGATTGTGTATAATTTGAAGGGGGATATTGTTGGAACAGGTTCGCATCAGGGACGGATACTAAAATATGTAGCCGTTGCCCCTAAATTCCGTGATACCACAGCATTTGCTTTGATCGTCACTTATATGACAGAGAAGCTTCTGAAGATCTACAAACATACTTTTGTATTTACGCGTCCTGAAAATTCGGTCCGGTTTTGCGGTCTTGGATATACATTAATTGCTACTGCTGAACCACTTTATGCCGTACTCGAGTTTGGATTTGAATCGATATTTACCTATCAGGATTACTTGAGAACGCTGATTGTTCCTGCCAAGGTTGCTTCTGTTGCTGCGATTGTGGTCAATTGCAACCCTTTTACAAATGGGCACAAATTTCTGATTGAAAAGGCTGCTTCCGAAAATGAAGTTGTTTACCTGTTTGTTGTTGAAGAAGATCTTTCGGCGTTCCCATTCTCTGTAAGGTGGGAACTGATCCGTAATGGGATCGAACATCTCAAAAATGTGGTGATGGTTCGGGGGGGGATGTATATCGTTTCGGGAACCATTTTTCCCGCTTATTTTTTAAAGAACGAGATGGTTAGTGATGTGATGCAAAAACAGGCTGAACTCGATGTGAAGACTTTTGCGAACTATGTTGTTCCAATTCTCAAGATTAAAAAGCGATATGTGGGAACTGAGAACTTCTGCAAAACAACAGAGGCCTATAATCTCGCGATGAAATCAATTCTACCTTCATTTGGTGTCGAAGTTGTTGAGGTTACGAGAAAGGCGAATACATCGCTGGAAAATAATTTACCCGATTATATCAGTGCATCGAAGGTTCGCAAAGCGATCAAAGCGGACAGGCTGAACGAAGTCATTGATTTCCTACCTGACTCCACGCGTGAATATCTTTTCTCCGATGCATCGCTTGATATCAGACTTAAAATAAAAGCTGGGGAAGGAAGGCATTAGCTACTAGCAACTGGCTACTGGCCTTTGACAACTGGCTGTTTGCTGTTCGTGCCAGGAACTAGTTGCCAGTTGCCCATTACAATGATTATCAATTGAAATAAGGACATCAATGCAAAGATATTTCATACAACTTTCGTACGATGGCACGGCCTATCACGGATGGCAAACACAGCCCAACGGGATAACCATACAGGAAACGGTCGAAAAGGCATTGGCGGTAGTTGCTAGAGGCGGAGTTGCAGTTACCGGTGCCGGGCGTACCGATGCAGGAGTTCATGCATCGTTTTATGTGGCTCATTTTGATGCTGAAAATCTAAATATGGACAATGAAAAGATCATACACAACCTGAATTCGTTGTTACCTCATGACATTGCCGTTCAGAATGTTTTCAAAGTGAATTCAGAGGCTCATGCACGATTCGACGCGCTCAGCCGCACCTATAAATATTACCTCATCAAATCGAAAGATCCTTTTTCAAGGCAGTATGCATCCAAAGAGGCACGAATCCCTGATTTGGCAATGATGAATGAGGCTGCCTTTAAAATATTTAATTACCAGGATTTTACAAGCTTCAGTAAGCTCGGCACAGATGTTAAGACCAACAATTGTAGAGTTGATGTAGCCGAATGGATCGATGAGGGAAACAGGTACGTTTTCACTATAAGAGCCGACCGCTTTTTACGCAATATGGTTCGGGCGATCGTTGGAACCTTGTTGGAAGTGGGATTTGGCAAGCTCACTGTAGCCGATTTCTGTAAGATTATTGAAGCAAAAGATCGTTGTGCTGCAGGTGCAAGTGTCCCAGCCAAAGGTCTTTTTTTAGTGGATATTGGCTATCCCGAAGCGTTATCTCGAGGACTGATCAGACAGCTAAATATCTAAAATATGTGCTTTTTGATGTTAAATATGGATAATTGAAATTTCAAATTATTTCCACCAGCTATTAGTGAATGACGACTGGAAGATTCGCTCATTAAAAAACAGGGAGTTGTCCTAATTTTAAAATAGTCGGATGCAAAAAGTTAGCACGATAATGCCAGCTGCTCAATGCATAATTATTTGAAAGCGATTTGTATAATTCACAAAAGAATCCTTTGTAGAGCCAAAACAGATTTGGTTATACATTTTTAGAAATCTTGGAGGAGGCTTTAATCCAAAGCTGATTATTTATGTTCTCGATATCCTTGTTCTGTAATTTTAGCCAAAATTACGTAGAAATATTTTGAAATACTAGCGTATTAATCACACTCTTTTAAGAACGACATCTGTTGGATAGCACAATTTAATAACTAATCCAGTTGTAAAGTGCTGATTTATATCGCAAAGCTTTGGACCCCAGTCAACGAGGCACGGCGCCTGAAGTAACTTGTTTGATAAAAAATCACTGACTTTTCATTACAAATCTTAAAAATTACAAAAGCAATTCCGCGAATGATTTTTTTTGTTTCTGCTATCTATCAAATCATAACGAAGCATGATTTCATGGCTTCCGTAATTATACTTTGCAGTGTTGTTAACAAATGAACAATCAAAAGAGTAACCTATATTTAATTGTTTTGTAATACCAATTCCTATCAAAAAGCCTACAGCATCTCCAGTCCGATACATTGCTCCCAAAGAATAGCGTTTTATAAGGATAAATTCGGCAGTCATATCCGCTTCAATTGGAGCTGCTTGTGTTGCCTTTACGAAAGCGGTAGGTTTGAGTGTTACTGCTTTTGAAAGCGGAATTAGGCCGCCCATGATAAAATAGTAGTGTCTTTTTTCTATTACCAACTTGTCTTTAATGTCAGAGATTTCATAATTATTTTGGAGTAGTTTCGGTGTTGAAAGTCCGGCATAGAAATTATCCCTGGAATAATAAATCCCCGTTCCAATATTGAGATCCAGTATATTTCCTTTAATCATAGTTAATTGATCATTTGGATCCGCGCCATTCAAATCGATTAAGTTAATAGTGGAGTAATTTAATCCTACTTTCATACCTAAAGCTAATTTGCTTTTTTTACTCAATTTCACTCTGAAAGCATAATCTAAAAATACACTAGTATTCCTTAAAGGACCTATTTTATCATTGACAATAGACAAACCCAAATTGATGGCATCAGTATACACAGGAGAATGTAGAGTAAAGGTTTGCGTCACAGGGGCACCATAAAACCCAACCCATTGAGAACGCTGAAGGTGGTGGCTGTGAGAGCATCGCGACTCCCGGCATAAGCGGGATTCACTACCAAGGTGTTATACATGTATTGTGTAAACATGGCTTCTTGCTGTGCAAATAGAGAACACATACACATCATTGCGCAAAATACCAGAATGGCTTTTTTCATCTCCCCTACATAATAATTCATCATTTTTCCTGGCTTTATCGATTCAAATAAATAAAACCTTTTCTAACAGGACTTCCATCACCTAAATCAAGGATAAAAAAATAGGTTCCAACAGGTAACAATCCATCTCCTGCCATTACTCCAGAATGAGCACGCCCATTCCAATCATTCAAATAGGGTTCTGCTTCAAACAGTTTATTACCCCATCGGTTAAATATTAGAAGATGATTTTTAGGGTATTGGTTTATGTTTATTATCTTAAAATAATCATTCAAACCATCCTCGTTTGGGGTGAAAATCTCTGGAATTGAAATTGTATTATTACTATTTAAACTTAGATTCAGGATTACTAAACTATCGCAACCCGAAATATTTTGTAGTGTGTGTATATATTGACCGGAAGAGGTGATCATATCACCTCCAAAATAATACGATTCCCCTTTGGTAATCATTATGTTTAAAATATTTGTAACTGTAGGTATTGTTTTCAGAGTAAGAGTTACAATACTGTTGCAACCCAAAATAGACTTGATAGTATCCTTGTAAACACCTGCTATACTGAGGTTATTTCCACAAAATGGATAGCTTTGGCCTATACATACACTGTCCGTTATTACTTTTCGCTTTATTGGATTAACTTTTAAATAAACGGAATCAGACATAGCCCGGCAGTTTACATTATCAATGTTTCCAACACTGGAGACTGCCACACGATAAATGCTTTCATTTGCCAGTTGAGCAGAACTAAGGTTTAATTCACTTCCGGTGGAAAATTCATTCCAACTGTTTGGTGAATTCTTCTTAAACCATTTGTATGCTAATGGTTCTGTAAATGAACCATCATTTGTAAATTTAGCTTTTAGGCCTACCGGAATTCCTTCACAGATGGTGTCATTTGGAGAAATGGCAACTGTTACTGGTGGTACACAAAGTCGGATTTCACAATCATCTAGTACAAAGTCATTACCGGCTGAACCTGTACCATTATTGATTATTTTAAGGATTAAAGAATTAACATCATTAGGAACTGTAAAGTCAAACCCAAATTGTTGCCAAATCGAATAGTTATCTTTCAAATTCCCGGTATAGAACCTTGAAATGCATCTTCCGTCATGAGTAGATAACTCAAAAATAGTATTTGTAAAATCCGTTGCCGTAAAATTTCTAATGACACTCGACATCCATGCTGAAAAAGTCAAATGGCTTCCAATACATAAATTATTTAAGTCACATTTATAAAATACCCCTGCAGTTTTGTTTGCATCAACCTGATATAAATAACCTCTGGTCTTATCATTTGGGTAAGTATGATCATCCATTGGTGTCCAATACTCCCTATCCTTAGATGTTTTCAGTAAACCATACAACCCAAAACCAGCAGGTGTACAACTATAGGTATAACTGGTTGTTAATATTGACATTGGAATTCCGCCACGATTATCTGTTGGATTATTTCCACCAAAGTCTTCTTTAAAAATGATGGTGCCTGTAGGACAAGCCAGATCTGAAACACTGCCACAAATAGAACTTAAATAAACCAAAACCGGAATTCGGTCATTATTATTCAACTGTAACCAAACAGTATCTACATTGTCAGTGGTTTTAGTTTAATTCAGAAAAGTATCCGAATTTAGCGAAGAACCACCTGTCTTAGTTGAATACCATGCATAAGTATCTCCGGCTACATTAACAACCTCCAATGTAACTACGCTTGATGGACAAGCAATATATCTTTCTGATTTTAATGATAATGCAGTGTCCTTGATAACATCCTTATTGGCATTTTGTGCCAGAACTTCCACAGAAATTAGAATCATCAAAATCACAATAATTCTGTTTGTCACCATTTTAATTCATTGTATTTAATTGAACCTGTCTTTATTTGAGAGTATTGAAGAATAATTCTTTTATTTGGTCATAGTAACTCCTCCTTGCATAGAAGGAAGGTAAGTGATGCAAAAAAGTGATTGTCGAAACAATCCCCAATTATCGCTAATTTTTTTTGTTGTACTAATGTAGTCGGTTTGTATTAAGACAAAAATAGCGTTTGTTTAATAAATAAAACTATTTATTGGTAACTACTCAGGTACCTTTTTTTGATAAAATCTGCTCCAATTAAGAATCGCTTATTTTCCTCTGAACTCGTTCTGCGTAGATCGGGTCGTTCATTGTCTGTTCTTTT